>Ga0209064_1000117_pt1 | contig 181070 bp, 191 predicted proteins | sample Inofromicrocosms_FD_187498 | JGI IMG/M metagenome (GOLD analysis project Ga0209064, IMG submission 187498) | Mouse cecum microbial communities from Vienna, Austria - Inoculum for glucosamine and mucus D2O microcosms (SPAdes) (version 2) | ecosystem: Host-associated > Mammals > Digestive system...
ATTTTTAGAAAAATAATATTTACATCACTCTACAGACAAGAGGGGTATAAACGTTATTTACAGAAAAAGTTTTAGAAACATACGTAAAGATGCGCCCTTTGCGCCCTAACCTATCAGCAACATCCCTAATACGGGATACAAAAAAGTCAATGGGACACGGCCGTAAAGTCATTGAGAAACCATCTCTATTCCATTGACTTTACCACCGTTTCCCATTGAGATACTATCGCAAACCAGACACTTCAAGGACGGAAACTCATTCCCCGAAAAGAAACTTACAATCCCGTTCGGCCGCCGGTCTCGTCCAATCCTGCGGGATCATTTGCCATTGGTTTAAAGGTTGTGGGCTAAGTACGCCCTTTTCCTTTATATATTGAATCATATAATAACGGAGGTCTTTATCGGTCGAATGAATGATACGACTCTTTAACTCGTCTTGGGGAATACCGGCCCCTTTCGTCAATAACTCACCTCCTCCATTACCTCGGTAAGAGTTGAGAGCTACTTTATACGTTTTATTCTCGTCGAAAGGCCTGTTATCCGCCATTTTCAAGATCGTAATCTTCTCACCCTCTGGTTTCGTTACGTCCACGGTGTAAATGATACCAGCTGCGGAGTCAAAGTTAAAACTGAAGTTGACGAATGAGACATAATTCTCCTGTCCTTTCTTTCTCTCTTTCAATAATAAGACATGATCGTCCGGAGATTTCATCCGGTTGGTCCACATAGCGTATGATTCCTCCAAGAAACCTTTGATCTCGGCTCCCGTCAAATTCATCGTATAAAGCATATTCTCATATTTGTAAAGACTGAACATATCGCTGATCGTGATATCCCCTTTATCTATTTTTGCGTCAAAGGATAACGGGGCGGCAAAAGAGACGTCCGCACCAGTCAACTCCAATTGTAAAGAGTGAATAAAATCAATAAAAGCGGATGGCCCAAAGTAAGCGGGACGGGTCGCGATACTCTCCGTAAAAGTTCCCACCTTCTCGGAGACAAAATCATTCACCGCTTTGTATTGCGGAGCGAATTTCTCCATAAACTCCTCGCTAGGCTCCAACTTATCCACATCCGTCAAAACACCCGATACTTGTTTATCCAAAACCTTTCCATGCTCCATCTTTAACACGACATCAACGGAACCGACTACACGCCCATTACTTGCCGGATTTATCAGCAACACGGAATCTCCCTCGATATTCGCCACCTTACCACAATACCGGCGATGATCATGCCCCATCATAACCACATCGAAGCCCGGAATGCGCTGGGCAACCTCCATCGACGCATCCTCACGGTACTGGCCGGACATGGTACGAGCCTCGTTTCCCGCATGAAAGATACCTACCACAACATCCGGCTTCTCCTTCTCCTGAATGATCTTCATCCATTTACGGGCCGTCTCTTCCATATCGGCGAAATAAAGACCTTGCCACAGAGTCTCCGGCAACCATACAGGAATAGCCGGAGTAATCATCCCCAGTACAACGATCTTCACACCGTCACGCTCAAATACCTCATAGGGCTTTAAATAGGTCTCCCGGTCGGAGGTACGGATAATATTGGCACCCAAGATTGGGAAATCACATTGTTTGATCCAACGATCGAAAACGGCATGGCCAGCCTCTACATCATGGTTACCCATATTTCCCGCATTGTACCCGATATAATTCATCATGGCGGAAGCTATATGCGTAGAGACCGTATCCATGAAATTATAATAATACGCCGAAGGTTGTCCTTGCAAGATATCGCCATTATCCAATAGCAAAAGGTTATCGCCATACGCCCGGCGTTCTTCTTGCACGAACGAATATACCCGTGCCAGACTTCCTCCCCACTCCCGCTGCTCGATAAAATTATACGGGAAGAAGTTTCCATGGATATCACTGGTTTCCACTAATTTCAACTTTACTTCCTTCGTTGTCGCCGACAGACCGAGAGCGACCAGCAGCAATAAGGCAATTGAATAAACTCGTCTCATATCAGGATTTTAGATAGATTAATGACGCGAAGATAACGAAATAACCTGTTCGCCCGGTTTCAACGGGATTTCTTTTCCATCCCAGATAAATATACCCGTAGTACCTTCCGGCAAGACCAGACGGGCGGTTCCCTCACCTCTCTCATCCAATTTATAAGCGGCGGTCACGCTTCCAAGCGGATGTGGGATCGTACCGGAAACCTCCTTCAGTTTTCCCAAAGACGGAGCGATCCGTATCTTCCTAAATCCGGGAGCATCGCTATCTATCCCCAACAAGATCCGGTAAAACTCGATATTCGGACTGGCTCCCCAAGCATGGCAATCAGAACGGGATGGCTCCGGCATCTCTGCCCATGTGGTCAATCCCAACGCCATCTGATCCCGCCATATTTGTAAGTTATCCAAGAACTGATCCCCTAAACCGGAAACTTTCAACGCTTGATTCAAGTAATAACGGAAATAGATCGTACACTGGATCAAGCTCGTATCCGCCAAGGTTTGGTTCATCACCTTTACGGCCTCCTCCCCTTTCGTAACCCCAGTCAAGATCGCCAAGGCGTTCACATGCTGGGAATAGCCACGATGATCCTGCGTATCGGCGAATAGATTACGGGCAGCGTCCCAATATTTCGGGCGGATCGTCTTACGCATCTCGGTAGCGATCTTCCGGTAATGATCCGCCATGGCAGGGAGGCCGATCGCTTGTTCCATCTCCACCGCAAACTCCAAGGTCATTATATACATCAAATCTTGGAGCGCCGAGCTTCCCTCTTTCTCCCGTATCGGCTCGCCATAATCAAAACCGGCCGCCCAATCCACGAAGAACCAATGAGGAACGTACGACAAACTATAATCCGGCTTCAACCATTGCTCGTACCACGACAAAACCTGACGGTAAGCGGGAAGCAAGGTCTTCATGTATGCCTCATCCCCACGGTACATCCAATAATCGTGCCCCATACAAATCCACCAGAGAGAGTACGAGGATATAAACTGATGTACGCTAGACGGATATCGGCTCATCGTAATCCCTTCCGCCACCATGGACTGCCGTCCTTGCTCTATGGCATTCTTCACCATATAAGGGTCTGATGTATTATACATGGAAATCATTGCCTGTATGCGTGTATCCCCGAAATATTGCAGTTGCTCGTAATACGGGCAGTCCATATACGTCTCATTGGCGCACAGACGGGCGGTACGCCATCCTATCTCGAGCATACGGCCCAGCTCCTCATGTCCCGGAGCGGAGAAAGTGGTCTCGTTACGGAAAGGATAGGCAGAGAAAGTCCCATACATATCCTCGATCACCAAAGGCTCGGAAGCCGTCTTCACTTTCAACTCCACATATCTCCATGTACGCCACCACAGGGAGGTGAAGAGACGATTATCTCCCCCATCAGCCAGTATCTTATCCCCGTACCCGATAAACTGCTTATCCGTCAACTCGTCCCGATGTCCCTTGCCATTCAACGCATACGATTTAGTGGTCGATTCCTCTTCTTGCTTATAGAGGGCTTCCGAATAACCGATATGGATCTCGGCCTCCTTTCCTTTGCTGAAGGCTAAGGAGAAATAACCCGTCGTCAAGTAATCATTATCCAGAAGCAAGCGGACCTCTGTATTCGCCGGGATCGTCAAAGCTTTTGGCCAGTAAGGAAATCCTTGCGGGCATTCGATCCCTTCCGACCGGCGGAGCTTGGCCAGACGCTCGATCCGGCTGTCCATCGGAGGTATCGGGCTAGGAACCAGCAACCGTCCCGGGTAATCTCTCGATCCTTTCGTGGCACCTTCCATGCCCCGTACGGCCTTCTCCCATTTCCTGTCGTCGTAATCCGGTTGTTCCCAGCCCCAAGGATAAGCGGAGGCTTCCAGTTCCTCACCCGGGCCAGCCACGTAATACCCCAATACCTGCCATTCGGTCCAAGGAGCATACGCCTTATTACGCAGGCAGACCCAAGTGGTATCCGTATTTACCACCGCCTCATGCCCCGTATTGCCTTGCAGGATAAAACCCGTCTGATCGTAACTGATCTGGGCAACAGGTTTCCGCTCGGCATAATTCCAGACAACGGAGGCCAGCGTATTCTTCCCTTTCCTCAGATAAGGAGCCAGATCCACCGTCTCGAAACTCCAGTTATAGATATCCCCACGGGCCGGGCCCAAGGATACCAATTTCCCGTTTACATATAATTTATAACGGTTATCGGCGGAAACATGGACGATAAACCGGGAAGGAACCACCTCCAGATCGAACGATTTACGAAAATGATAGACCCCATATACATTCGGGGCCTCACCCGGGTAGGAGATCCAACGGGCTTTCCATCGTCCCTCGAAAAGAGAAGGATCGATCTTCTCCTGATTATACCCTTTCAGGCTAATCTGGGAGGAAAGGGAAAAGGCTTGAAACACAAAAAGCAAAAGGAATAAATAGGTTTTCATACAAACACGGTATTATTTGAGATTAACGATCCGAACAAAGGTACAAAAAAAGAGAAAGCGCCAAAAGAACTTTTGCCTTTTGACGCTTTCCCTCACAATATACCGGATGCCCGGTCCTCCATTAGAAGAATATCTCCGGCTCCCTGCGTGCGCTAAAGTTCTTATGGAGCATCGCCGTGTAAGGAGTATCGAAAGTACGTGCGCCCTCGGGACACTCTTTCACGCAGGCGCAACATTTGATACATAGGTTCGGGTCGCTATACATACCCTCGTCTGCCAAGGATATCGCATGTGTAGGACACACATCCACGCAATACTCACATTGCGTACATAAATCGTTATCCGTAACAGGAGCTTGAGGAGTGGAAGGGCCTTTCACCCGATACGGGAAATTACCTTTCACCTCCAAGGCGGACAAGCATTCCACGCAGGAAACCTTCTCCAGCTCCTCGATAATCTTTTTCCCGAATTCCGTAGCCTGATTAAGATCCGACTCGTCCGGACGCCCCTCGGCAATGGGCATCCCCTTGCGGCTGAAAGAATGCTCGCCGATAAACGCTCCGGCAGCCACAGGTACGAACCCCTGCTCCGACACTAAATCACAGAGCTCTTTCAAGGCATCCTCATAATCCCGGTTCCCATACAGTACCACGGGGACTACCGGCGCATGGTGGGCAGAACGGAACATGCGAAAACGTTCCATGGCAGTCTCCGCCACACGGCCACCGTATACAGGAGCGGCTATAATCGTCAGCTCATCATCAATATACTCTTCCATATCCAGACTCTCACAAGTGACATCAGACTCGGACATCGAAGTGGCACCCATTCCTTCCGCTATCGCGTAAACGATCTTGGCGGACGTGTGTGTCGGAGAAAAATAAATTAAATGTATGTTACTATATTTCATGATTCTTATTTTAACGCACCCTCTATTTTAGTCATTAACTCAGCAAATTCCTCATCGGTATAGCCTTTGCTCGTATAAATGATCTTCCCGTCTTTTCCGACCAAATAGCCACGAGGGATCAAGTTCTTGGCGAAAGCGCCGAAAATAGCCCGGTCCTTATCGGGATACAAAGGAAAATCGAAGCCTTTTTTCTCGTTATATTTCTGTAGATCGGCATCGGAATGCTCACGCCCGATCACCAAGAGAACGAAGTCCTTGTTGTTCTTGTATTTCGGCCAGAGGGTTTGTTGGACAGCGGCCAATTCTTTTTGGCAGGGAGGACACCAAGTGGCGAAGAAATTCACGAGGATCACTTTTCCCTTTAACGAAGCGGACTGCAACTTACTCCCGTTGTCGGAAACAATCGTAAATGACGGCATGGTATCACCGACCTTCACGATATCGGAATTATCCTCCTGAGCTTTGCCTACGAAAGCCAATAACGCTAGTAAACTAGCCAATAAATACTTCTTCATAACCTTAATCATTTCTCGTTTAGGATTCAGCGACAAAGATACATTAAAATTCTCATCAAACCGCATAATTCTAAGGCTTACGAAAGTTCTACGATGCTGTACCTACCCCTCGACAGCTCTTCTAAAAGTTCTAGGGGGTTAGATGTTAAAAAAAACGTACGTGAAACCCGGAGATGTCACGTACGCTGATACCATGCAAACCCGGAGAAAGATTTACCGCAGACTTTGCGCTAAGTCATAACCGGCTTTCAACGCCTTTAGGTTCATATTAACTATATCCTCGCCCTTACGACCGAATATCTGACGGATTCCCGCCTCGATCTTATCATACTCGATCCCGATAAATGGGGTAGCTGCCCCCAACATCACGATATTGGCGGCACGGACAGAACCCGCTTCCTTGGCGATCTCCTCCACGTCCAATACGACCTTGTGAGGGAGCTTGTCCAACTCGGCGTTCACTTTCTCGATCTCCGGATAGTTCGGGATGTTCACGAACGGACGGGAGTTTGTCACCAGCCAACCCTCTTTCTTCAGGTAAGGCAGATAACGCAAGCTCTCCATCGGTTCCAAGGAGATGATCAAATCGGCGTGGCCCTTCGGGATCAAGTCCGAGGCGATCGGCTCGTCGGAAAGACGCAGGTTAGACTGCACGTCTCCCCCCCGTTGACTCATACCGTGTACTTCCGCTTGCTTCATATACAGACCTTCTTTTAAGGCGGCTTCTCCAATAACGGCGGCGATAGAAAGGATACCCTGTCCTCCTACACCTGATAGTATAATATCTGTTTTCATTTCTTGCTTGCTTTTTTCTTTCTGGTTAATGTCTGGATACACTCACGGCGGGGGATCAATACGGATACGCCCTTGTACTCGATCTCCTCGCGGATGATAGCTTTCATCTCCTCATAGTTCTTTTTCAAAGGAACCATCACACGGATGTGAGCCGGGTCCACACCGATACCGGCGCAGATAGACTCCAGACGTCCTGTTCCGGCGGAATCCTGCCCCCCGGTCATGGCCGTTGTCTCATTATCGGAGATAACGATGGTGATATTCGTGTTCTCGTTCACGCAATCCAGCAAACCAGTCATACCGGAATGGGTAAACGTAGAATCGCCGATCACGGAGATAGCCGGGAATACACCCGCGTCGGAAGCGCCCTTCGCCATCGTGATGGAGGCGCCCATATCGATACAAGAATCGATCGCACGGAAAGGAGGCAAAGCTCCCAAGGTATAACAGCCGATATCGCCAAACACCTTAGCCGTACCGTTATACTCGGCGATCACCTCGTTCAAGGCCTCATACATATCCCGGTGTCCACAACCTTGGCACAATGCGGGCGGACGTTGCTCAACCACCTCGGGGATCGCATAATAGCTCTGGATCTCCTTACCCAAGGCTTTGCCTACCGCATCTGGCGTAAGCTCACCGTCACGCTGAAGCGTACCGTCCAGACGGCCATGAACCGTCACGCCTTTCGCCAAGAAGCCTTTTAATTGCTCTTCAACGACCGGATATCCCTCTTCCAACACCAAGATCTCCTTACACTCGCCAACGATCTTCTCCACTTGCTTTCTCGGAAGCGGATACTGGGAGATCTTCAATACGGGATGCTCGAAACCGTCCGGATAATTCTCGGAAAGATAATTGAAAGCGATACCCGTCGTGATGATACCCAAGTCTTTATTCGGGGCATCGAAATACTTATTATACGCGGAATTCTCGGAAGCTTCCGTGAAAGCCTCTTGAGACGCCAGCAAACTCTTGAAACGTTTACGAGCCAATGCCGGGAGTAAGATAAAACGTTGACGACCGTCTTCCGGACAATTCATCCGGTTCTCCGGCTTCAACGGGCTGGTTACGACACCGGCACGAGAATGCGCCATACGGGTCGTTACACGCAGCAAGATAGGATACCCTAATTTCTCGGATAACTCGAATCCATGATATACCATATCATAAGCCTCTTGCTGGCTGGATGGCTCAAACATCGGGATCATGGCGAAATTGCCATAAATACGGTTGTCTTGCTCATTCTGGGAAGAGTGCATGGATGGGTCGTCGGCCGTAAGGATGATCATACCTCCGTTGATACCGCTCATAGCGGCGTTCATAAAGCAATCGGCGGCTACATTCAAACCCACGTGCTTCATGCAGCAAAGCGCACGTTTACCGGCATAGCACATACCCAAAGCGGCTTCCATGGCGGTTTTCTCATTCGCGCTCCAGCGACAATGGATACCTCTTTCCTTCGTTACCGGAGAACCTTGGATATATTCTGTGATTTCAGTAGAAGGGGTTCCCGGGTATGCGTATACCCCGGAGATTCCAGCGTCTATAGCGGCTTGCGCTATGGCCTCGTCCCCCAAAAATAAATGTTTTTCCATGTGTATCTGTTTTCTTAATATTGACTATTCACACTATTTAGCCGCCAAAGGTAATGAAAAATGTTCAATTTAGAATGAGAGACTTATGATTTATACTAGATCCATTACCGTATCCGGCGCCTATTCAACTCCGCCCGATACCGGTTGGCATTGCGGTTATGCTCCGCCAACGTCACGGCGAAATTATGCCGTCCCGAGAAATCCTCCTTAGCGCACATGTATAAGTATTTATGTTTCGTATGATTCAATACGCTATTCAAGCCCTTGATAGTAGGAATCCGTAGAGGACCAGGAGGCAGGCCCGCATATTTATAGGTATTATAGGGAGAATCTATTTCCAAATGCTCAAATAAGATACGTTGCAAAGAAAAATCCCCCACCGCGAACTTTACGGTAGGGTCTGCCTGTAAAGGAATACCAGCATGAAGGCGGTTGATATAAAGGCCCGCCACGATTGGATATTCGTCCGATGCCGCCGTCTCCTCTTCTACGATAGAAGCCAAGATAGATACCTCGACTGGAGTAAGCCCGATCTCCTCTGCCTTTTTCAATCGTTCCGGTGTCCAGAAAGCGTCATATTCACGCTTCATGCGACGTATAAATTTATCCGCGGATATATTCCAATAAATCTCATAGGTATTAGGAATGAAGAGGGCATCGATCGTTTCCGGGGTAAAACCTAAAGAGTCGCAATACACAGAATCATTCAATAGACGCAGGAGATTTTCCTTCCCGAACATCAATTGATCACTTATACGTTCCGCCAAATCTTCCTTGAAACGGATATTATTAAAAGTAACCCGGGCCGCTACTTGATGTCCTCTCCGCAAATCATTCAATAAGGTTAAATTACTCATGCCGGGCTTCACGGCGTATCGACCGGTACGCATGGACGCAGGATACTTCAACAATCCACTCAATTGCTTAAAGCTACCGATACGGAGACAGTTCGCCGAATCCCTCAACTGCCGGCAAAGATCATCAAAATCCTTTTTATCATCTATATAGACATAGACCGTCTTATCCGGCTTAAAATTCGGAGCCCAAGCCAAACGGTACACCCAAAAGCCTCCACCGCCTATCAAAACAACGAGAATCGCTATCAAGGCGATAATTATCGGGCGCCTCGATAAAATTTGTTTGTTCAAATCCATGAATAATCTATTGAATATCAGAATAAGGCACAAAAGTAGTATCTTTTTTCGAAAAAAATGATGTGCAAAGCCTTGTTTATTTAAAATTATAGTTCTACCTTTGCATCGCAATTCTAAGGAAGAAGCACAGAACACACAAGGAAGTGTGGGTGAGTGGCTGAAACCACCAGTTTGCTAAACTGACGTACTCGTAAGGGTACCGGGGGTTCGAATCCCCCCGCTTCCGCAAAGAGCCAACTAATAAATTTATTAGTTGGTTTTTTTGTTTTTAAGCCAACCGAATTAAAGTGTTTCATATATTTGTCATATTTGAACTTATCGTAAGTCGATCTGTTATTAAAAGGAGATAATTAAATATATACATTATGACAATTGCTTTTATCCGAACATATAATAATAAGCAAAACTCCGAGGTCCAAGAAGCTGTGATCCGGGAATTTGCCGAATCTCAGAAGATAGAGATCGGGAAGTGGGCTAAAGAGGTGGGAAATAGTCCTCGTGCGAACCGCAGACTGGAAAGTATTGTCAAATCTTTAAGTCCCGGGGATGAGATACTTGTGTCCGATATATCCCGTGTGAGCCGTAAGATGATCGAGATCATCCATATCATTTTGCTTTGTATAGAGCGAAAGGTAACGCTTCGTAGCGTAAGCGACGGATATGTGTTCGAGGATAATATCGACAGTAAGACTTTGGCCTTTACCTTCGGTCTGGTCTCCGAGATCGAGCGAAAGCTGGTCTCTATCCGTACGAAGGAAGCCCTTGCCTTGATCAGAAGTAAAGGTGTGGTGCTGGGCCGTCCGAAAGGTAGTCAACAAATGGGACGCTTGGAGCCTTATAAGGAACAAATCGAGAAAGACTTGAAAGATCCGAGCTTGACTTACGCCCAGATAGCGGAGAAATACAATGTATCGCTAAGTAGCTTCAAACGCTTTCTGAAAGAGTATCTTCCCGATAAGAAAAAGAAGAAGAAGAAATAATGATTCAATGTGCCAATATGCCAATGAAATACCAGAAGTGGATAATTCAGATATTAGCATATTCGCATATTGGCACATTGAATCATTATTATTTCTCTATACGGATACGGGCGTCTACAGCGAACAAGCCTCTATCCGTAGCCACCAACGGATTTATATCCATTTCCTTTATCTCGCTGGCAAAACGCAATAAGGTAGAGAGGCGAACGATAATGTCCGCATATTGTTGCTCGTCGATGCCCTTTTGCCCACGCGTACCTTTAATGATCGGATACCCTCTCAAAGAACGAATCATTGAATAAGTCTCATCATATGATAACGGTGCCAAACCATAAGACACATCCTTCAATACCTCCACGAAGATTCCACCCAACCCGCAAAGTACCACATGGCCGAAACGATCCTCATATTTAGCTCCCAAGAATAATTCCTGTCCTTTCAACATCGGTTGTACCATGATGCCCGTAACACCCGGCAGACGCATCATACGTTCATACTCGAACAATAAATGCTCTTCTCCACGGATATTCAAGGCCACACCACCGATATCGCTCTTATGCACAGGCCCCACAACCTTGGCTACCACCGGATATTTCACCTTCTTGGCAAAAGCCAGCAACGCATCCCTATCATCCGAAGCATATTCCTCCACTAACGGGATATTAGCGGCACGCAACAATGTACGCACTTCCTCCGGATTTAAATAACCGCTACCCGGCAACCGGTCTATGATACGACGAACTTCCGGTACATCCACGCCATATAGCTGGATATCCGTGCTCATCGGTTTCGGCGTATTGATCACCCGTGAAAGGGCAGTACCCAATGTCACCTCGTCCGAGAAGTTCACATGGCCTTTCTTGACAAAGCTCTTCACCTCCGGTCCGGCCGTTACGATAGACGGTAATATCGGGAAGATCGGCTTCTTGCACTCTTCCATCTTTTTATGAAGTACCTCGTAGGTATCATAAAGTTTTACCAAACCGGGACTACCGAAGATGACCATCATCAAATCCACATTATCGAAACGATTCTCACAGAAATCGATGGCTGTAGCCAGATGTTCCGGTGTCCCCGTACCGATAATATCAATCGGATTACCGACAGCGGCACCCGGATACAGTTTGGATTTCAACTCATCAGCGATAGGGCCTTCCAAACTAGGAACATTCAAACGCCCCTTGGATAAAGCGTCCGCCAGCATTACCGCAGGCCCTCCGGCATGTGTCACGATCGCACAATTCTTCCCTTTCACGTCTTTCAAGGTAAAGATACTCGCCACGGTAGTCAATTCCTCACGGCTAAAACAACGCACGATACCCGCCTTACGGAACAAAGCCTCCACGGCAGAGTCCGAACTAGCGATAGCGCCCGTATGCGAAGAGGCAGCTCGCTTTCCCGACTCCGTACTTCCCGCCTTGATAGCGGCGATCTTGCATCCCTTACGTATCAAGGAAGACGCATGATACAACAATTTATCCGGTTGCTTGATTTGCTCGATATACAACATCTTGATCTTGGAATCCAATACCGGATCAAAGTTCCGATCCATATATTCAAGGATATCCTCTACTCCATTCTGCTTGGAGTTCCCAACCGACCAAACAGAAGAGAAACGCAGCCCTTTTGTCAGCGCCGACTCGATAATGAACAAGGCCGTACCGCCGGAGCTAGAGATGAAATCCACGCCATCGGGATGGAATTCCGGTATCGGTTGCGTAAACACGCCATGATAATTCATATTCATCAACCCGATACAGTTCGGGCCGATCAAGGAGGCTCCCGCCTCATTCACGACATCCAGCATCTGTTGTTCCAAGATACCGCCCTCGTGTGTCTCCTCGCCGAAGCCGGCCGAGATCACGATAAAAGCTTTTACCCCCTTTTGCCGGGCCAGCACTTCCATCACCTCGGGGCACGATTTACTCGGAATCGAGATGATCGCCAACTCCGTCCCCGGGATATCATGTACAGAAGGATAAGACTTGACGCCTTGCACATCTGTCTCCTTGGCGTTTACCACACATAATTCTCCTTTATATTTTCCATCCAACAGGTTTCGCACGATACGACCGCCCGGTTTATGTACGTTGTTGGAACCTCCCACCACTACGATGCTTTGAGGATTAATCAATTCTCGGTTAATCATAACATTTTGATTAGTTAGATTCAATGAATGGGAGCAAATATAGTTTTTTTCTCCATTTATTCATTAAAACCCGGGGTATTTATTTACACTTTGCACTCTCTGTCTGCAACCAGTCACACCATGCATCCATCCCGTCTCCTTTCGTGGCGGATACCTCGAATATCTGGAGATGGTGATTTACCTTCAAGGCGTTTTCCCGAAGCACTTCCACTTTTGTATTCAGATAAGGAGCCAGATCAATCTTGTTGATTACGCAGATATCTGCCTCCTGAAAGATATGTGGGTATTTCAACGGTTTATCATCCCCCTCCGTCGTACTCACGATAACGACTTTCTTGGACTCTCCGAGATCGAACATGGCCGGACAGACCAGATTGCCGACATTCTCTATAAAAAGGATCGCTCCCTCCTTCGGATTCAGATGCTTAACGGCATGATTGACCATGTCGGCTTCCAAATGACAGCCGGTACCGGTATTTACCTGAAACACGGGAATCTCCAACGCCGCTATACGGTCGGCATCGTTTGAGGTTTGTTGATCGCCTTCTATCACATAGATCGGTCGCTTCGCTTTCAAACGGCGGATCGTCTCTTCCAGCAAAGTTGTCTTACCGGATCCGGGCGAACTCATCAAGTTCAGGCAGAACAGGTTCTTAGCCTCGAAATATCCCCGGTTTCGCTCCGCCAATAAGTTGTTACGTTGAAGTATATCTTGTTCCAGATTGATTACGATCCCTTCATCAGGATGGTGATGATGTTCATGGCCATGAGAATGCTCATGCGCATGATCGTGATGGTGATGATGCTCTCCGCATCCGCAAGTTCCGCACATAGTATTTAAGTTTTTATTTCATTAATATATCATTCCTTTTTAATAACAATCGACTTCACCCGAAGTTCCTTCCCTTTAAGGATTTTAACTAAATAGGAGCCACAATGGGGACAAGGGGAAAACAAGGCGTTCATTGGGAAAATGGTCTCACAGTCGCTACACTGTCCTTCCCCCTCAATATAATGACGGATAATCCGGGCCTTTTCCAGCTTGCTACCTTTTATGGCGCTATCCAATGCGAACGCTAAGGTTTGGATCTCTACGCCGGACAAATGTCCTATCTCTAACTCCAACTCTTCGACCACCGAGGCTCCCCGGTTATCCGCTTGTTCCTCGACCAGCTCCACGATGCTACGGGCTATAGACAACTCATGCATATCTGATCTCTTTTAAAAGGGAGTCACCGAGGCGATCGTTAATTGCCCCACGGCTATCCCCCCATCGTTACAAGGTATACGAGACGGAATATAGACGGGGACCCCAGCCATGATGAACTGTCTCCTCATCGACTCCGTCAATAATTTATTCTGGAAACATCCTCCCGAGATAACCACTTGTGTCGCTTTCGTCCGTTTAATCAACAAGCGGGCTTTCTGCACAAACAAGGAAGCCAATGTCGTATGGAAACGGGCGGATATCAAGCTCACCGGGACCTCGTTCGTCTTATCATGCAATAATGCCTCAAACAAAGAATAAAAAGAGATTTCCTCTCCCTCCGCCGAGACTGGATACGCATAAGCGTTCCTCTCTCCCATCGCCGCCTGCTCCAATAAGACCGGAGCCTCCGCTTGGTGGCTGGAGACATCGCAAATTCCCAATAAAGAAGCTACCGCATCAAACAGCCGGCCAGCGCTGGATGTATAGGGTGTATTCACACCTTTCTCCATCATTCGTTCAAGCATAGCGATCCTTTCCGTGCCTATGCGTTCCACGAAATCGGCCGGATAAGGAATACCCGACGGTTCGTCCTTGAAATAATGCCACAAATAGGCGACAACCATTCGCCATGGCTCCTCAGCCGCCTTGTCGCCTCCCGGTAACGGGACATACTCAAAATGGGAAAGGCGACGGTATTTCGCTCGGTCACAAAAGAAGAACTCGCCTCCCCAAACCTTACCATCATCACCCAGACCTGTCCCATCCATCACGATAGCGAGAACCGGCTCATTCAATCCATGCTCCAACATACAAGCAGCGGCATGAGCATGATGATGTTGTACCTTTAATAAAGGTAAGGAAAGAGATTTCGAGATACGTTCCGCCTCTTGGCTGGAAAGATAATCCGGATGCAGGTCACAAACCAATCGCTGGGGATTGAAACGAAACAAATGACGAAACTGCTCCATAGATTCCGTATAGAACCGGAAAGTCTCCCAGTTCTTTAAGTCGCCAATATATTGACTTTGCAGGATCGTCTCTCCTTTCCCCAAAGCGAACGTGTTCACTTTCTCCGCACCGAAAGCCATGATCCCCTCCACATTTGTATCCGTGAAAAAGGGTTCCGGCACATAGCCCCGGGAACGACGGATCAAGCAAGGTTGTCCTCCGCAGACCTGCAATACAGAATCATCTACCCGGTTATGGATCGGGCGATTATGATGCAAGAGGATCGCTACCTTTCCCGCTAATTGCGCCTCCGCATCCTCCGGGGTGATCGCTATCGGCAAATCGCTTAGATTCCCGCTGGTCATTACCAACGCAGGTATCCCTGTACGAGCAAACCAATCGTAATGAATCGGCATATAAGACAACATACATCCTAGCGTATGCATGCCCGGATTGATTCCGGAAGCTAACCGGCTCCGTTGCCTCAGCAGTACGATCGGACGGCGCCAAGAAACTAAGCATCGCTCCTCCATCGGCTCCGTTACTGTATAGACTTGCAGATGTTCCAGATCACGGAACATAACAGCGAATGGTTTGGTATCCCGCTGCTTTATCTCTCGCAGACGGGCAACCGCTCTCTCGTTCGAGGCATCACAAATCAAATGATAGCCTCCGATTCCTTTAGCCGCAATAACCTCTCCACCAAGCAATAAGCGAGAGGTAAGTTTCAATAAGGTCTCATAATAGATATAAGTCTCCTCGTTATAAGTCGCGTAATAAGTCGGGCCACAATGATTGCAAGCGACCGGTTGGGCATGGAAACGGCGATCGATAACATTCGTATATTCTTTCTCACAATCGGGACACATAAGGAAACCGCCCATCGTTGTCTGCGAACGGTCGTAAGGAAGGTCCCGGATAATAGAGAAGCGAGGGCCACAATGCGTACAATTAATAAAAGGATATCCGATTCGATGGGGTTGAGTAGTCCGGTCTCGCATACAATCCGCACAAACAGCGATATCCGGGGAGACCTGCGTGACCTCATCCGATTCTGAATGGCTAGGCGTAATCGTAAAATCGTCAAAATCATCTTCATCCATTTCCGTAGATGTATAGGAGATCCGATGGATATAAGCGACACGAGGATGCTCGGTCCGTATACGACTTATCAGCAAATCCCGATCATCCGGAGTAGCGGCAACCAAGATACGTACTCCATTATTCATATTCTCCACACAACCTTTCATCCCCAGATCTTTAGCGATCCGGTAGATAAAAGGGCGAAAACCAACCCCTTGAACCAAGCCTTGAATAATCAACGCATATACTTTATTCTTCGCCATAGCACAAATATAGGAAGAATTCGTGAGATTCAGGCAGATTTTGGTGGAATAAAGTAAGTGATTGGAGGCTAAAGGAATTCGGTGTTGAATGACAATGTTCTTCCTTTTACTGAAAAAGCGGGATATCGAGAGGTTATGAGGTAATTTTGCTACCTATCCGTTGCCCTTTTTTAGTGTCAATCCGGTGGTGAAAACGTAACGGAATCGACCCTGATTTTGCTTCTGCCATCTCAAAGAACCCTTGTTTGCGAGAGCGAAGATACGCATAATTTTCCGTATATCGGTCAAAGATGCCTATTGTTCTCTGTTTCAGTGGCCTGTTTCTATGTTCTGCCATATTTTTCATGCTGACAGGTAACTCTATACCGGTTAATTTTGTAACTAAAAGTATAGAGCTATGAATCAAGAAGATGTAAGGGTTTCGTTCTACCTGAAAAAGAGCGAAGCGGACGAGCTGGGACAATGCCCGATTATGGGTCGGTTGAATGTAGGCAAATATTCCGAGGCGGCTTTCAGCGTGAAGATGACGGCTCCGGAATCGGCATGGCTTTCCGGACGTGCCACGGGGAAGAGCGCAAGGTCAAGGGAAATCAACCGGCAGTTGGACGAGATACGCGCTTCGGCACTCTCCATCTATCAGGACTTGTTTGCCCTTCGGGAGAATGTATCTGCCGAGGAGGTAAAGTGTATTCTTTTGGGCATGGCTTACGGGCAGGAAACATTGGTGGCGTTCTTCCTCCGTTTCATAAAGAAATTCGAGAAGAAAGTCGGGGTCAATCGTGTGGAAAGTACGGCTACATCCTACAAGTATGCTTGCAGCCACCTCATACAGTTTCTCAACAAGGAATACAACCTGTCGGACATTCCGTTCACGGCATTGGACCGTTCTTTCATCGACAAGTACGATCTCCACCTGCGGACGGACTGCCGACTGGGCGCGAGATCCATCCTGCTGCTGACCACAAAGTTGATGACGGTTATCCGGAGAGCAAAGTCGGCGGGTATCCTCACGTCCAATCCGTTTGCCGGTTATGAAGCGGAACGGCCTGCAAGGGAAATAAAGTATCTCACGGAACAGGAACTGGAGCGTATCATGTCAACGCCGCTCCACAGCCGGAAACTCTACCATATCCGCGACCTGTTCCTCTTTTCCTGTTTCACAGTTCTTGCGCTAATAAATAATCATTTGATTGTAAGTGTTTTAAGAGGAGCAACAAATTGAATAGGTAATGATTTAGAAACCACCCGGCTTCTCCGTTCTGCTTGGATTCTCATATCCAAATCCTTATTTGCAAAAGTACGAAAAAAAGTCCTATTTGCCAAATAATCAAATAGAAAAAGTCCAAAAATGTTTTTTATTCGGCAAGCGCATCTATATCTAAACTATTCAGGTAGTCCGTTACAAGCCGCTCAAGTTGTATCCGTCTGAAGTCGAACCATTTCTGACGGTATTCGCTTCCGTCAATGACATATTTAAAGTTTCTGAACGGTTTCCGTTCCGATACAGCTTTCCACAACCGCTTTTTTATTCCGGCATCATCCGGTATGCAGTCCAGGATGAAACGCTCCACGATTCCGAAGGACTCTCCCGGCTTTGGTGGGTCAATGCGGACGCAGTTTTCCCAGTGCTCCACCTTCCTGTAAACTTCTTGATAATATTCGTCAAAATCTCCACACTCATAAGAACCATATGATGCTCCCGGCACACTTTCAGTTTCCAAAGTGTCTAGATTTAGGAAACAGACCATTCCCATGCCTGTTTCTTCGGCGATGTCACTGATAATATCTACCGGATATTTTGAATATTCTTCCATTTCTCGTCTGCTTTCTAAAATGTAACAAGTACTCACGAAAATACACCATGAGATGGAAATAACCAAAGCTTTTACGAATAAATGTAACGCAATCTGTCATCCTCATTTCTTGCGGCAAAGAAAGTTGTTTTTCAGGCCGGTCCCGCAAGGCGGCCCTGCGGGCTGGTTGCACGTGAAAAAATCTTCCTCACGCTTCGCGTGAGCGTATTTTTTCACGGCAAGCCTTGCCGGAGACCGCCGAAAAACAAACTGGGAAAAGCACAAGAAATAAGAATGCCTACCCGTGTAGGCGATGTATAACTTAAAAAATTATAAGGCTATGGCAGACAAGAGCGCAGAAAAGGAAAGATTGTTCAACGAGTGGTTCACAAAATCCTATGACAGATTGAGGGGGACGTTACGCCGGTACAGAATGCTGGACGAGGACAATTTCCATGACACCTACCTTTTCGTAAGAAAGCAAGTGCAGGTTCCCGGAAAGGATATAACGGATTATGACGCATATTTTGTCGGATGTTACAAAAAGGCAGCTCTGGTAAAGATAAAAAGAGAAAACCGGTATGCCCATCCTGAAGACGATTTTTTCCTCAGATGCGGTGAGGAGGCGGAGCTTCTCTCCACGGACGACCTGAACGGATGCGAGAGGCTGGTAAGGGACATACTCCGCTTTATCCGGCAGAAATTCTCCTATGACGAATATCGGATGTTCATGCTCCGGTTCTACGAGGCCAGTTTCTCTTTCAAGGCACTGGCGGAATGCATGGGCATCTCGGCTATGGCAATATCACAGAAAGTATGCGCTATAGTGGAAGCGGTGCGCTCGCACAAGAGTTTTGCATGGAGGAGCCAGATGCTGGTAATCGAAGGAGCGGTATCCTGAACGGAAATCATTGTAATAACATTATAAAAAGAAAAGGACTATGGCACTTATCGTATACAACAAGGAGAATTCCCGTCCGCAGGAGGTTCTGTACAAGGGGAAGCGGACCATCAATCTGGACAGCAGGGGAACTGTCTATCTGTCAAAAACCATGTCAATCGAGCTGGGGATCCTTGGCGGAGGCCGGGTAAGTTTCGCACATGATGATGATACGGGAGATTGGTATATCTGCCGTACCACCGATGATGACGGATTCATCGTATGGAAGGACAAAAGGTGCGCGAGATTCTCCGCCGGATTCATTGTACAGAGACTCATGCAACAGGCGAAGGTGGAGCGGAAAAGTGTACAGTTCATGATGGCGAAGACACCCATGGAGGTGAACGGAACGGTCTATTACAAGATATTGCTCTCGAATCCGATTTTGAGATAGGCTGTACATAAAAATGAATATACACAAAGGGGCATCCGGCGGGTCCATACCCGGCCGAACGCCCCTTTATTCTTGTCACATTCCATTTTTTTTTGGGGGGGACGAATCGGTTTCCACGTCTTCGTCTGTCATTCCAATCATTCCACGTGTCAGCGTGAGTTCCGTGTACCTGTACGGACCATTTCAGCAAGCACATCCCCAGGTGAGTTCACCGTTCCCGAAAGATCAAAAAAGAGAATGGTCACACCCGCCCGTCAGGGGAAGTGTCGTTTCCAGTTCCTTTCCCGGAACGCCGGCAAGAACAGGATACACCTTCTTGCACGTCCGGTCGAACTGTCCGCACAACATACACCGGAGATGCACGTTTTTTTCAATGTTTCCCACTTCCTTGTCCCGCATGGCACTGATGCTGTGCTGTGGATAATCACAATTCACCACAAGTACGTTATATCCGTTCAGACAATGGAAATAACTGGCGAGCAACACGGTAAACGTGGATTTTTCCATACCACCTTTTGGGTTGCTCAAAGCGACAAATAAAGGATTTCTCTTCATAGGTTTGAATTTAGAGCATATAATTTGTTTCAGATCTGTCTGGATTTGTTTTTCTGTTTCATTACATGAAACGCACCCGTTGGTATATGGTCACAAAGCACTGCCCGACCTTTTGCATGAATACATTGCGTACCATATCGCACCAAGGTATTGCCGGTTGCCGAAGGATGTTGCCATACAAGGTGCATTGCATTCATGCAATATGGAATTCAATGTACCACGCACTGCATTGCACGGATGCAATGTATTCCGTTATGTGGGACTGCCATACAGCATATATGGCATTGCGCATACGTGGATGATATTGCATTCGCATCATGCATCACTTGTGGCAGACAAGCAATACACCTTACATGGCAATGTTTCAATGCATGCCCTCATGCACTGTGCCAAGAGTAACGACTATTTTAGAAATTTCCGCCAACATTTCCCCTGCCTGACATCAGACGTCGTCAGATGTCATCAAATGTCATATCAAACACTGTTTATCAACCGGTTGTCACTGTCTGATTTTGCACAATCGGAATCAGACAATGGAAAGGAACTGACTTCACCGGACCACAGCATGCTGTGAACGTTGCGCAGCAATCCGACGAAGGAGGATTCTCTGTTCAAGCGAACAGAGCAAGTTGTGTCTTCGTCCGACAAAAAGCATTTTGTCCGACAAAGACCAACCTGCCCGGTACAAGCCGGATGATTTGCTCCAAAGTCGCAAATCCTACTGAAAAAAAGAATGCATAAATTCTTCTAATATATAGCGAGTCTTAGAAAACTGGTACGGGATAGTGGTGAATATAGCAACGTAATCCGTTGCCATTCATTCCATATAAATAATGGGCTGGCTCTCAATTCTTGATTTATAAAAAAGAAACGGAATATTCTTTCTTTTTTCAGCAGGAAAATATATATTTGCAAAAACAGACTAATCGGTTTGTTCTAGTAATATTCATGAATAACACTTCTTTAATATGGCTGATATGAACAACATGATAGTTGATATTGCCGGCAGCAGCACTGCAAGACGTGGTTTTGCCGATCTTTTTGAGGCTTCCAAAACAGCCCTGGACAATATTCAGGCTGGACTGGGGGGAGCACTTCCGTCCGTACCTGGCATGCCTGTCGCCAAATTCGGCGACCTCTCCATCGGAATAGACATGCACCCCACGGTTACACCGCCTTCGCCCATCATGCCCGTACCTCATGTGGGTAAGGTGTACGACCTTATGGCAGATATCATGGCACAAATAGCCGTTGCACTGCCTCGCGTTTCCGAGGGGGTGGCAGGAGTGGCATGCAGCGTGCTCAAGAGTATGTCCCCGTCGGTAAAGGTGCATAACCAATGGATAGCACAAGCCGGTATCGGTATCGTGCATCTTCCGGCATTCGTCCTGCATCCGGCTCCGCTGGTCAGCGGCATGTCCGAATCGGAGATGTGGATGGGCAGCTCAACCGTGCTGGCGGACGGTGCCCCCTGCTCCACATTGACACATCCGGCACTCTCATGCAACATCGTGGGAATACCGACTATTCCCCGTAAAGGGAAATCCAAGAAAGTGAGCAAGGCACTGCTTGCACCCACCTCCATGCTTTCCACTATCACATCTGTAGGCAAGCCTGTGCTTGTGGGCGGATCGCCCACCATTGACGTATTTGCCGCAACCATGAAGCTGGGGCTGAAAGGATTATCAAAACTCGGGAAAAAAATAACCCATCTCCTGCATGGATTGATAGACAGGGCAGGGCTGAATCCTAGGCTCACAAAAATCCTCAAAAAGACAGCTTGTATAACATTCGGCGAACCGGTGGATGCTGCTACGGGCAGGGTGTATCACACCAATGTGGATTTCGAGTTGCCTGGCCCCATCCCCATCGTTTGGGAACGCACCTATTACAGCGATGCCGCCGTGGATGGCCCGTTGGGCTACAACTGGCACCACAGTTACAACCTGGGCATCCGGCGGCTGGAAGAAGAGGCTTTCCTCTTCCGCCATGCCGACGGACGGGAGTCTTTCCTGCCCGTGCTGAAACCGGGGGACTCCTATTTTGACCGCAAGGAACAATTGCTCTGGACGCTTGACGGGCAGGGTTATCTGCTGACCGACATCCGGGGACTTCAATATCGGTTCGACGGACCGGAGAACCGCTTCGGCTACCGCATGGTGTTGGGCATATCCACCAAAGACGGGTTCCGCATCCGTTTCGAATACGCTTCGGCTGGAAAACTGGCGGGAATCGTATCCTCACGGGGAGAATTCCTAAAAGTGGAAACCGATGAATCGGGCCGGGTACTCTGCGTATCCGTAAATCAAGACGGTAAGGAGGTGAAGTTGGTCCGCTATCGTTATGACGACCGGGGCGACATGGTGGAGACCACCGACGCGCTGGATGTCAGCAAGCATTTCGTCTATACCGACGGGCATCTGCTGGTACAGCTGACCAATCAGGGAGGCATGTCTTTCCATTGGGAATACGAGGGCAAAGGTGAGAACGCCCGTTGTGTGCATACATGGGGGGACGGCGGCGTCATGGAGTACTTCATCCGCTACGGCAAAGGCTACACCCATATCCGTAACGGGGAGGGTGCCGAAACCGAATACCATTACGGGGAGGACAAGCTCATCTACAAGATAGTGGATGCCAATGGGGGAATCACGCGCCTGCAGTACAACGGATATCAGGAACTGGAGGTCACGGTCAACCCCGAAGGCTATACCCGCAAGACCTCCTACAACGAGTCCGGTCAACCTGTCCGGATAACGGACGAGAACGGCGAGGATACGTTCCTGAGCTACGACGGAAACCGCAACCTCGTCCTGCTCTGTACGCCGGGAGGGAAACAGCTCTCCTGGGATTACGACGGGATGGACCGTGTCGTCAGCCGCACCACGCTCAGCGGAGAAACTGTGAAATACACTTACGAAGGAGGCGTATTGCATACCATTACCGACGGACAGGGACGCGTCTATACCCTCACCTTCAACGACCGCTACGACCTCGAACTGCTGCGGTTCCCCAACGGCCTGTTCCGCAGGTGGGAATACGACGGCAGGGGCAGGCTTATACAGGCGGTGGATGTCAAAGGCAATGCCACCAGGTACGCCTATGACCGGGCAGACAACCTGATACGGCTGGAAGAACCGGACGGTAACGTGCACCGGTTCGAGTACGACGCCATGGGGAACATGGTACATGCTGCGGACAACATCCGTGAAGTGAAGTTCACCTATGGGGCGTTGGGAGTATTGAAAAGCCGTGAGCAGGAACGCCACCGGATCACATTCGGCTACAACAGCGAGTTGCAGCTCCGGCGTATCGGAAACGAGGCGGGCGACAACTATTTCTTCGAGCTGGACGGGCTGGGACAGGTAGTTACGGAAATCGGTTTCGACGGGCTGCGACGCGAATACGAGCGCGACGGTGCCGGACGTGTCACACGGGTAAACCGTCCCGGGACAAATGGACGGAATACCTGTATGATGGGCTGGACAACATCCTGAAGGAAGAACAGTACGACGGCGAGGTATCCCTCTACACGTATGACAAGGACGGAATGCTTGTCAAGGCGGAAAACAGCGAGAACCTGCTGGAGTTCACCCGTGACAGGAAGACAGGACAGATTATTGAGGAAAAACAGGGAGAATATACCGTTAACCGCACGTACGACAGCGAGGGCAACTGTACCCGCATCACCAGCAGCCTGGGAGCGGACATCCGTCATACGTACGACCGTGAAGGCAACTTGCAAACCATGCAGGCGGGCAAAAGCTGGCAGGCGTCATGGGTGCGCGACAACACGGGGCTGGAGGTGCAGCGCACCTTCTCCGGTGGCGTAACCGTCAGCACCGAGCGCGACGGTTTCGGGCGAGAGGTGCGTAAGTCTGTCCGTGTGGGCGGCATCGAGCGTGGAGCGTACCGTTATGAGTGGGGCATTACCAATCGCCTGCTCTCCAAGGAGAACGAACTGACGGGAACGGTCATGCGCTACGACTACGACCGGTTCGATTTTCTTATCCGGCAGGAGACCATACAAGGTTCGGAAACGGATGTGATTTACCGCATGCCGGACTTCGTTGGCAATCTCTTCGAGACACCGGACAAGAAAGACCGTAAATACGGTGCCGGAGGAAAACTTTTGGAGGATCCGGATTGTTTCTATCATTACGATAATGAGGGGAACCTTGTCTTTAGAGAGTTCAAAGAACTAAGAGGAAGCGATATTAGATACGATCGCAAACGAATGAAAAAAGAACGGGGTATTTCTTTTTTGGCAACAGGTACGGGCTGGAACTACAAATGGAATTCCAATGGAACATTGAAAAAAGTTATACGTCCGGATGGAAGACCGGTAGAGTTTCAGTATGATGCCTTGGGAAGACGAACCTCCAAACAATATTTCGGAAAGAAGACACGTTGGATATGGAATGGAAATGTGCCTCTACATGAGTGGAGCTACAAGGTAACAGATGAGCAATCGAATGAGGAGGAGAATATTCAGAAAGAACCGACAGAGGATATAATCACTTGGGTATTTGAAGTGGGTACTTTGATTCCTACAGCGAAGATGCTAGACAGCAAGCAGCATTCCATCGTATCTGACCATTTGGGTACACCTATCCAAATGTACGATGAACAAGGAAACAAGATTTGGGATTGCATATTGAATATTTACGGAAAAGTAACGAGCTTTAAAGGAAGTTCTTTAGGTGATTGTCCATTCAGATTTCAGGGACAATATGAAGATGAAGAAACAGAATTATATTATAATCGATTTAGATATTACTCTCCCAATTTGGGAAACTATGTGTCACAAGATCCAATAGAATTTGCAGGGAATAACCCAACATTTTATGGATATGTTTATGATACCAATAGTGGTTTAGACTTATTTGGGCTAAATATTGTAACAGTGTACCACTACACAAGTAAAAAATCATACAATAAAATATCTTCGCAATCACCGTATGTGTTTAAAGCTTCAATACCTAAAAAAGGAAACCCTAAAGGTGTATATGTAACAACCAAGTCTCCTGAAATATTGGCCAAAAACAATAATGGCTATAAGAAATTAGGTTTAACTGGAAATAAATCTTCTCATTTTTTTGAAATTCAGATAGATGATTCTAAATTGAAATCTTTAAATGGGGATAGAGGCCAATTTATTAAGTATATTGACGGTGATGTAGAAATAGATCGTTCATCTGTCACAAGACATGGTGAAACACCAAAAATTCATTAGATATGATAACAGGTATTGATTATATTTTTTATACAGATTTAAATTTTTCATCTTTTATACACCTATTTGAGTCTCGTATAATTGAACTATATCCAAACTTTTATAGAGAATTGGATAATGATGATAATGTGTTTAATATATTTTATACACAGGATAAGAATATGTTTGAAGCAATGGATAAAAAAGGTTTCTTTTTAGACCGAAATAAAAAAGGACCTATATATATTATTTTTAATCCCCATTTTTCTTCACAACAAAAACGGATTTCTCTGGTAGTCCCATGTGATATAAATAAATCTTCTTTTTGTTATAAGGTATACAATATGATAAAAGAAATAGTTACTAACACTCCACAAAAGCAAGAAGTTTCTCCATAAGACGAAATCTCTTGATTTTGTGAGATGTTTTAGAAAATATCATATATTTTCCAGTTACTTTTGTTGTTAAAATATCCGTTAATAAACATATTATATTAATATATAAACAAATATGAGTGAATATAACAATATTTATATAAACAGAGAAACTTTTGAGAATCTAAGAGCCCAAAGAATCCCTTATACTGGATTTGTCATTGGTGAAGGTTATGCTTTTGTACAATATCAAGAATGTTCACTGTCTTCTGATGGGGATATAGTGAATATGAATGGTGATATTCCTTGGGGACAATTATGTATGCCTGATATCATACAAGTTCAGTGTATTGATACTTCAAAAGAAATGGTGAAAAAGAGTCTGAAAGGTCTTTTTTCAAAAAATGGTTGTGCTATCTATGTCGTTTGTGAAGGAGATACATTAACCAATATTGCAGATCTTTTTGATGTCACGGTTGATGAATTAGTCAGATGGAACAAACTACATAGTAATCACCTCTCAATAGGAGAAAAGATTTTAATTTTAGATATATCGCAAAGAAAAGTCATAGATACGCCCATACAGTTAGACAATGGTGAGATTAAAGAAGCCAGACCATTAACATCATATGAGTTTTGGCTGGATTCTCCTTCTAGTAATTTATTGGAAGGGGTATGGAAAATAGCAAATAATATGGGATATGGACTCATAAACTCTCCTTTTAAACTATTTACTGGACGTTCTCTCTCTGGAAGCGTCCAATTACCTCAAGAAAAATTTGAGGCCTTTCTAGATGTGTTGCCAACTGCTTTTTTAAAAGGTGTTAAATTTTTAGGGCTATGTGGAAAAGTGGCCTCAGGATTGCAAGGATATAACTCATTTATCAAATCAAAGCAATATAAATTGAATAAAGCTTCAGGAAAAGGTTGGCAAAAAGAAGCTAGCAGACAATTCAAGCAAGCCAAGCATTATTATGACATGCACCAAACCAGTGAAGAGTTTTGGGGGAATATTAATGATGGAATTACTATTTGGAATGAATATTCAAAAGAAAAAGAATGAGTAGTATTATAACAGCCCAAAGATTAGGAAAGCTATTGACTTGGTTATGGTATAAGTATATTCGACAAACACCTATCAAGTATAAAGAACTTAATGATTACCATAATAATAGCTTTTTCATTGCTATTGGTTGTAGTTGTTTTGCAATCGTTATTAGTATAACATTACTGTATTTTTGTGTTTAAATATATACATATAAAGGTTGTATAGTCTGGCATCTCACATAAAGGAGAGTACAACTTGAAATAGGAATTAAAACACAATGATTAGTCCATAATTTGATTTAAAAAAAGAAAGATTACGTTAGGCCTATAATCAAAGTTAAATCAAAATCTTATAGTCACGGGCATTCCAGCTTCGCTTTCCATAAATATTTTCCGTGCGACTACGTCGTGGAAAATATTTATGGAAATAAATGCCCGGACAAACGATTTTGATTTTAAAGAGGATTATAGGACTAACTGTGACCGACATGACGCATAAAATATGGATAACAAACTCCGGGCTATTATTTTATCGACTATTCAAACATTAGGAATGATAACAAAGCGGTTCTACCGGAAACCGGTTGCCGTATGTATAGGTTTCATAAGAAAATATAGGACTTCAGCTCCCTCCAATCTGCATGGTTTGCGGTGTGCGTTTTCTGTTTTCTTCCCTTGCGGCCGGTTTTTGACGTTTGGGGACATTTGGTGACATCTGAAGACAGCTCCTTGCAACGGACGTTTCTTTCTTCCTACATTTGCTTCAAACCAATTGAATGCGTTTATGGAAATCGTCACTATCGAAGCGCGTGTCTTTGAAAGAATGCTGAGACGTCTGGAGGATGCGGCACAAATTACGGATGCCTTCTGTGAAAAGCACCGTGAAAAGAAAATGGGAAAATGGATGGACAACCAGGAGGCCTGTATCCTGCTTGATGTAACTCCCCGGACCTTGCAGACCCTCAGAGACAACGGTACGCTGGCATACAGCCAAATCAGTCACAAAATCTACTACAAGCCGGAAGATATACAAGGCATACTTCCCGTAGTCCAAAGGAGAAAGGAGGCGCAGGCATGAATGAGCTGCTGACCGGAGAAGACAGGGACGTCCTCTCTTTTTTCCAAAGTATTGACCGCATGGTGGAAAAAATCGGGAGTCTATCCCGGAATTGCCGCCCAGTATTGAACGGAGAGCATTTTCTGACCGACAGTGAACTCTCCGTAATGCTGAAAATCAGCCGCAGAACCCTCCAGGAATACCGTAACGAAGGCAGGTTGCCCTATATCCGGCTCGGAGGCAAGGTGCTGTACAGGGAAAGTGACATCGAAAGGATGTTGCAGGACGGATATAGAAAAGCCATGCGGTTGCCATAGGAGGCCGCTGTAAGACAATGGGGAGGAAGTCTGGACTTCCATCCCCATTGTTCTGTATATGCCATGCATTACAACTATGAATCCGTACCGTCCTTTTGCCTTCCACATTCCTTCTTCCATCCGCTGTACTGTCCGCACCGGTAAACCCTGGACGGCATGTTGTCTTCCGGTAAGGAATACTGGTCCTTCGTCTTTTCTGACAGTATCTTGAAATCTTTCCGGATTTTCTGATTGGTTATCTCCGCATATATCTGTGTGGTGCGGATGTTGGAGTGCCCCATCATTCTGCTGATGGTCTCAATGGGAACCCCGTTGGAGAGACAGACTTCGGTCGCATAGGTATGCCGAGCCATATAGTAGGTCAGATGGCAGTCCAGTCCGCAGATTTCCCCGATTATTTTCAGACTCCTGCACAGACTGGAAGTAACCGGCACATAAAATAGTCTGCCGTCCGTACCCTCCCCCTTGTACTTCTCCATGATTTTCAGCGGAATATCCAGCAGTTTGATACGGCATTCCACTTTTGTCTTCAGACGATGGATGTATATCCATTTTGAGCCGTTCTCATCCGTAACGATGTGGCTCTCGGAAAGTTCAGCCATCTCCGCTCTTCCCAGGCCTGTGAAAGCCGAAAAAACAAAAAGATCCCTTGTGTGACACAACCGGTAAGTGGGCAGGTTGGCGGCCATCAGTTTCGCAAGCTGTTCTCCCGTCAGATGTCTGTGAAGTTTCGGAGGAGTCTCCAGTTTGTAACCCGTAAACGGATAACGTCCCAGTATCTTGCGCTTGACAGCAAGCCGGACTATCTTGCACAGCAGGATCAGATAATCGTTCAAAGATACGGTTTTCAGCCTTAGCACCGTAGAAAGATAAAAATGGAAATTCTCGATGAACCGCATGTCAACCGACCGCAATGCCATATCCTCCGCACCGTACTTGTATTGCAGGAAGTCATATAAGTGCCTGCGGCCCGTCAAATACCGTACATAAGTATGGCGCGTGCGGTCGACACCCACACGTTTTGCATACTCCTCGTTATGCTCGTCAAAAAGAGCAATCAATGTCTCCTTCGGCTGGGCCTTTCCTGTCACGGCGTTTTTTATCAATTCGGCCGAGACATATCCGGTCGAATCCACATTCTTTTTGTAGGCGGCCTTTGCCTTTTCCTCCAGTTCTTCCAGTTTCCAGTTAAGTTCCCTCAACGTCGCTGTCATTTCAGAATCCTTCCCATGAACAACCGCACGTCCCTTGCCGGCATCCCAATATTCAGGTGACACTTCCTCTCCGGTAGAATATTGGCTCACTTTACCATCAAGGGTGATGCGTCCCATTACCGGACACTTTCCTGTCTTTTTGATTTTTTGTCTGTTGATATAGAACAGCAGACGAAAGGTGCTTCTCATACCTTTCCCTCCTTATCCCTGTTTAATCCAGTATTTTTTTCTTTTCTCCGCTGTTCCCTTAAACTCATGTCTTTCAAAATAGTGGATGGCGGTAGCTCAATGCCAGACAAAGTGTACTTGCCCGTAATATTATGACTCAAAGCCGTAACGTCATGGTCCACCTTCTCATTGGTTACTTTTGCATAGCGTTGCGTGGTACTGATGTTCCTATGCCCCATGGCCTTGCTGACGGTCTCGATGGGTACTCCTAGCGAAAGGCATACTTGCGAAGCAAAGCTGTGGCGGGCCATGTGAAAGGACAAGTTACGGTCTATGCCACACTGTACAGCCATCTTTTTCAGATGGATATTCATGCTTTCCTTGGTTAACATGGGGAACAGTTTCCCGTCCGGGGCCATCCCCCTGTATTTTTCCATGATTTTTACAGCAATGTCAAGCAAGCGCACATTTTCCGGAGTGCCTGTCTTCTGGCGTCTGGTTTCTATCCAAAGGTTCCCCTCATAGTCCTGTACCACATTTTTTTCAGTCAGGTTCCTCATATCACAGTAGCAAATACCGGTGAAGACGGAAAAGAGGAACATGTCTCTGGTAAAGTTACGGTTTGGGGTATCAAATGTGGTGGCCATCAGTTTGTCTAGCTCCTCACGGTTCAGGTACATCTGTTTCTGCTTCGGCTTCATTGGAGAAAAATCCTTGAATGGGTTGTAAGGTACGACTGCCCGGTTTACGGCAATCTGTGCGATGTGCTTCAGCCGTTGGACATGCCCGATGGAGGTTCCAGTCTGGAGTTTCCGGTCAATGCGAAGATATAGTTCGAACGCCTCTATGAACGATTCGTCCAATGCTTTGAAAGGAATGTCCGAAACCTTGTATTTCTCCTTAAGGAATTTCTCCATGAAACGGTATGTGTTTTTATACTGATAAAGGGTGTTTAGGGCGCGGTTCACCCCAACACGCAGGGCATATTCCTCATTGTTTTCGCGGAACAGTCCCATCAGTGTCACCTGCTTTTCAGCCATTCCCTGAAAAGCGTCACGTATCTGTGCAGCGGTAATGTCATCACTGATCTCCACCAACTCGTTGTATCTCTTTTGCAGAAGGAGCAGCATTCCGTCTATCTCCCTGTTGGTGGTAACAGCCATCCGACTTTTTCCGGTGCATCTTTGCGAAGTGGCATTCCACAGTTTCGGGTCCACCTTTATCTTACATCCCAACTGTGTGACGGAATTAACCGTTCCCTTCACCATGATTCTTCCCATCAGCGGACAAAGCCCGTCTTTTCCCTGCCCGTTCCGTTTGAGGTAGAGCAGCACCTTGATTTCTGTTTTCATCCTTTTCCTTGTTTAAATTGCAATATTATAAATTGTTACAAGGATTTCAGGTATGAAAAAACAAGCAAAACAGTGCAAAAGAATCCGACTGGTAGCTTTCTCTTGCATGAATGAAGGAAAAGCTTTAATATCGCATACGGCCGGAGAGGAAAATCCGTGGTTCTCACCAATTTACCCGGTTGGAAACAGGTAATGACTTGGTAGCTGAACCGTTGCAATATTCTTCCGATTTCAGTCATTCCTTCAAAATGAAAATCAGTGAGATATCACTATATTTCAACGGATTACGTTTTCATCTCAGTATTCTTCCTAAAAGTAATTACCTGCCACTTTGTTGCTTTACCGGCATTCCATACGGGGATATGTGCCGCTTGTCGGCTGAAGACCTCGTGGCTGTCAAAGACGGTACCCTGTGGATTAAGACTTCCCGCAAGAAAACAAAAATCAGCTATGAAGTTCCCTTGTTGGATATTCCGCTCTATGTCCTTGAAAAGTACAGGGATGCCGCACCGGAAGGAAAACTGTTGCCGATGTACAGCAACAGCGAATTGAATGGCGCGCTGAAAACCATCGCCGGTTTGTGCGGTATCGAGCAACGGCTGGTATTCCACGCCGGAAGGCATACCAGCGCGACGACCGTGCTTCTGTCGAACGGAGTCCCGCTTGAGACCGTAAGCAAGATATTGGGACATGAGCGGATAAGCACCACCCAAATTTATGCCCATGTGACCGATGACAAAGTGGAGGACGACACCCGGATGCTCGATGCCAAAGTCGCCGAGCGTTTCTCGGTCGCCATTTAACCAATCCTATATGTTGAACAATAAAACTTATCAATCATGAACGTAAACAACAACATTCGTAATAAAGAGACAAAGCACCGCAGCACGTTTGCCATCCTGTTCTATATCAACCGTACAAAGGTGCGCAAGGACGGAACATGCCAGCTGTTGTGCAAGGTGAGTGTCGATGCCAGGTGGGAACAAATCGGCATCAAGGTAGCCGTAAACCCCGCCTTGTGGAATCCCGAAACGGGACGTGCCGACGGCAGAAGCGAGAACGCCCTTACCGTGAATCGTGCCATAGATGACCTTGACAAGCAAATTCGGGGACATTACAAGCGGATTAAAAACAGTCTGGGTTTCGTTACGGCCGAATTGATCAAGAATGCCATGCTGGGTATCGGCGAGAAGAAACTGACCTTGCTGGCCCTGTTCAGGGAGCATAACGAGGAGTTCAAAAAAAGAATCGGCGTGGACCGGGAGAAAGGAAGCTACGAAAGCTATACACGTTCCTATAAACATTTGCATGAGTTTATTCGGGATAAGAAGAAAACGGAAGATGTTACTTTGAAAAGCCTCGACCAGGATTTTTATGATGATTTCGAGTTGTTCCTGCGAAGCGACTGCGGGATGCAGCAGAAGACCGTGCATGAACACTTGTATCGTCTGAAAAAGATGACCAAACGTGCCTTGAGCCAGGGAACGTTACGGCGTGACCCTTACGATGAACTGCATCCGGAACTGCCGAAGCGCAAAAGCCGTCATCTGAAATACGAGGACCTGACGAAACTGATGGCGACACAACTCGACAAACCCAACCTGCAACGTGTCCGCGACTGGTTCATCTTCTCGACCTTCACCGGCCTGGCTTATGCCGACCTGAAACGCTTGTCGGAAAAGGATATCATACAGAAAGAAGACGGAAGCCGGTGGATTCGTATTCGGCGAAAAAAGACGGATGTCGCCTCTTATATCCGGTTGCTGGATATTCCCGCGCGAATTATAGAGAAATACAAATCGGAACGATGTAGCGATAAGATTTTCAACGTGTATTGCCGTAGTTACCTGATTAAACTCACGAAAGAGGTCGGAAAACAATACGGGTTCTACATGACCTTCCACAAGGCCCGGCATAATTTCGGAACGCACATCACGCTCTCGCTGGGTATTCCGATAGAAACCGTGAGCCGTATGATGGGACACACCAGCATCACGACTACCCAGATTTATGCCGAGGTGGAAAGCCGGAAAGTGGACGAGGACACGAAAGCGTTGCGGGAAATGTCGGCAAAGCGGCCGATAAACCTCTACGAAGAAGAAGTTGTCGCCAAACCCAAGCGGCAAAGAAAGTCCGTATAAGCAAGCAGAAATAAAAATGAGAGGAACAATCCGTGTTACCAGGCTGTTCCTCTCGTATTGTTCCGCGGAAACCGCTTGCTCAGGTTATAGCCATTTCCGCTGTTCGTCAAGGCACTTTCTGTGTGCCTCTTCCAGCAGTTGCTGGATTTCCGATTCCTTGTACAGCACCTTGCCTTGTATCAGGTAATAAGGCAGGATGCGCAATGACCGGTATTCCTGCAAGGTGCGGCGGCTGATACGCAGGAGCTTTGCCAGTTCCACATCGTTCATGAAACGTTCGCCGTTGAACGATCGTTGGCAGTTCGGTTCCATTTTTTTCAGTGCCTTGCCGGTGTTCTCCAGACGGCGGAGAAGGTCGGCCACACGCGGGTCTTGTTTGTCAATGAAATAGTGGCTCATAGTTTCTTTGAATTAGCATGATAATACGACTGTAATACTTTCTCCACGTCTTCCGGCTTGTAGAACAGCTTGTTCTTGATCCTGCCGAAAGGCAGTAAGCCTTTGGCGCGGTATTCTTGCAGGGTACGCTTCGATATGCCGAGAATGTCGCATACCTCCTGGTTGTCCAGCCATTTTTTCAGGCCGAGGTCTTCCTGCCGTTTGCAGAGCAGGTCGGCCTTTTCCTCGATGGTTTTCACACGCGCCATGAGCGCGTCGAAAGTCCTGATGTCCATACTGATAATTTCCATCGCAATTTTTCATTTTAATTTGTTAAACATTGATTTTGTTTCGCTCCATCTCCGCAAGGGAGAGTCTGCCTTTGCGGTTCAGAAACTCCTTGACCTCGGATGACCTGTAATAGGTGCGCCCGTCTATCATGTAGTAGGTCACGAGTTTCTTCTGACGATACCGTGCAAGGGTGCGTTTCGTGATACCGAGCAACTCGCACATATCTTGATTATCCAGCAGCTTGTCGCCGTCAAGGGCGGAAGTCTGCCGGTTCATGCGGCCCAGCTTGTCTTCAATCTTGTCGAACCGCTCCATGATCTGGTGAAGCATCATCTGGAAGGTCTCACGGTCTATCTGTATCATAATATGATCTGTCTTTAGAGTGTAAATAATGACTGATTACACCTTGTCGCGCAACAGGTTATACTATGATATAGGGCTAATGGCGTACCAATGACCCTGCATTTCAGGGAATGACACAGGCATTCCGCTGAAATACAGCGAAATAAAAATTATTGGAGGAAAAATTGTGATGGAAAAGGGGCTTGCAAAATGCAAGGATTCTCGCAATGTGCAAGTTACATCTTGCAAGGATCGCGATAAATCAGACAGCAGATGCCGTTGGAAAAAGCAGTGGCTTTATGCAACCGCCATTGCAGAGCGGGAAGAATGTTTTGTATGGAAGTTCCCCGGCCGGAGAAAATGGGAAGCAGGTAGATGACCAGTTCGTCCACAAGGTTGTAGTGGAAGAGCCCACGGAGCAGTTCCAACGATTCGGAATCGGAGACTTCGGCCAGATAGGTAAAGGTATTGTCTTTGCTGTCTTTCTCGCACAGCAGGTCAAGAATGGAATGGGGCAAAATCCTTGCGTCACAGCGTTCACGCCACCAGGTAAAACCTTTCCTGTGGTTCATGACCCATCTCATCAACATGTTTTCGGTATCCGGCAGGAAACCGTCCAGTGTCATAGCCGTTACTGCTTGGATTCTTGGCATATACTCCGGTATTTTAATCTCAACCGGAAGCCGTCAAACAAGAAGCGTGCAAACACACTACTTCTAATGGAGGCTCTGGAATGCCTTTGAAAGGAATAGGTGAATGCACGCTATGCGTAGGCATAGCATAAGCAATCACGCAATAGTTCCTTTCAATGTTAATTTTCCAGATTCCCATTAGAAACGCCTTGCGGTCTTATGTTATATGTCGTCGGTAACTGTCCTATTGATAGTATGCCGATTTTTTCTATTTAATTGCAAAATTACATATATTCAGTGACATTTCCACTAATTACGGTTATCTATTTCATTTCAGCCCGTGTTTCTTCATTTTCCGGTACAGCGTCGCCGGATTGATGTTCAGCATCGCTGCTGCTTGTTCCCGGTGTCCGTTGCAAGCTTTTAGGGCATTAATGATACTCTCTTTCTCCATCGTTTCATCTCTTAGAGGCAGGACGGCACGTGAAGGCACATCGTCATTTGCACTTGGACGGATTTCCATATCCAACGCTTCCATATCCAGCATCGGCGTTTCCGTGACCAGCACGGCACGTTTGATCCGATTCTGCAACTCCCGCACGTTGCCCGGCCAATGATAGGCGAGCATCCTGCGTCTGGCATCGTCCGTGAACCCGTGCGTTTCCCGCTTCAGTTCTTTGGTATAGCGTTCACGGAAGAATTCGGCCAAAGGGATGATGTCTTCCGGACACTCCGCCAACGACGGCTGCCGAATCTCGAACTCGTTCAGCCGATGGTAGAGGTCTTCCCTGAAATGCCCCTCCCGGATGGCCAGTTGCATATCCTCGTTCGTGGCGGCAATTATCCGCACATCGGCTGTCCGTTCCCTGCCGCCGCCTATCGGGGTATAGGTGTTCTCCTGCAATACCCGTAGGAGCAAGGACTGTATCTCGTAGGACATCGTCCCTATCTCGTCCAGAAACAGCGTGCCGCCTTTCGCCATGTCGAAATATCCGGGCTTGGCGCTGTCGGCACCGGTAAACGCGCCTTTCTCGTGCCCAAAGAAGAGCGAGGCGGCCAGTTCACGTGGTAATGCCCCGCAGTTTACCGCGACGAACGGCATATTCCAGCGTTCGCTATTGTTGTGGATGGTTTGTGCTATTGATTCTTTGCCGGTTCCGTTGGCACCGAGAATCATTACCGACATATCGGACGGAGCGACCAGCCTGGCAAACTTTTCCACTTGTAGGATCTTGGGGCTTGTACGGTGAAACAACACCTTCTCTTTTTTGCGCACCGTAGCCACCGGGCGGAACACATCTTCCGCCAACTCCAGCAGATGCTCCCGGTGTACCGGTTTGGGCAGGTAATCCCTGGCTCCGAGCTTGATGGTACGCACCACATCCGGTACGGAAACATATTCGGTCGTGATAATGAACGGGATGTCTTTCTTTTCCTTGCGCAACCATTCCAGAAGGGAAATACCGTCCCCCTCCGGCAAGCGCACATCCGATAATATCAGGTCGAACTGCGTTCTACGTATCAACAAGCGTGCTATCGTTTCGTTCATGGCTGTCACGGCATCATAACCCGCCTGTGCAAACCAGTCTTTCTGCATCTGTGACAGACCTATATTGTCTTCAACTATCAGTATCTTCCGTTTCATTCGTCAGTCTTTTTATCTCGGCTTCCGCCACTTTAATAAGAATGGCGGCATAATCCATAATCTGCCGGGTATGTTCATTCAATATCTTATCGTTTATGGTATCATTTTTCAGTAAAGCGCGATAAGCCGACAAGGTTTCTTCCATTTGCAGCAATTCCCACATCGGCTGCATCCGGTGGGTGATTTCACGCAATTTCTGCCTGTCACTGTTTTTCATTGCCGTAGCGAGTTCCTCCCGGTCTTTTTCCGACTGGGAGATAAAGGAAAGAAGCGTTTTCGACTTGTTGCTGACTTCAGAGAGTATCATGCTGAAATCAATATTTTGTTTTTCTTCATCCTGATAGCTCTTTACCATCGAAAGCAGGCTGAGCAGTTCCGAGGAAGAGAAAGGCTTATAGATGCAGTCGGTGAATCCCGCGTTGTGAAATGCTTCCTTGTCACGGTCGCCACGTGCGGTCATGGCAATGACAGGTATCATCCTGGAATTGCCTATGTTCGAGTTACGCAACAGTGTCAGCAGCTCGAAGCCGTTCGTACCAGGCATTTGGATGTCGGACAGCAACAAATCATAATCTTTGCCCCGCATTGCCTTTACAACCTCTTTGGTGGTTGCACAAGTTGTACAGTTCATTCCGTTGCGCTCCAGCATCTCCTTTATTACATCCAGCAACATGGTATCATCATCGATGATAAGTACATTTTGGGGCAGGTGTACGGGGTGTGGGATTATCCGGTTCTCGCTCTCTATCGGTTCGTCCGTTATCTTCATGGGAAGTGTCACGCGGAAGGTGCTGCCTTGGTCTATACTGCTTGTCACATTGATGGTTCCGCCAAGCAGGTTGACAAGTCCTTTCGTGATTGGCAGACCCAATCCGAATCCCTGGGCGTTAGCCACTGAACTCAAGCGTTCAAACGGACGGAAGATACGGGAGAGCGTCTCCTCACTCATACCGATACCAGTATCCTTGACCTCCAACAGCAGTTCTCCTTTACTATAACAGGCATTCAAACTGATTGTACCTGCTTCTGTGAATTTGACGGCATTGCTGAGCAGGTTGTCTATAATCTGTTCGATACGGTCCACATCGCCGTAAAGTTTGACATCGGTATCCTTAAAATCGTGGCAGAACAGGATTCCCTTGTTATTGACCACGTGGGAGAATCCGAAAACGGTACGTTCCAACAAGTCTTTAAGGCTGAACGGCACATCGTTACGGGTCTCCTTAGCCTCGTTCAGACGATATACGTCCAACAGGTTGTTGAGCAAGTGTACCACGTGTTTACAGACAATTCGGATGTTGTCCAAGTGATTGTTCCGACGTTTCTTTTCACGGGTATCCATAGCCAGCTCGGCACTGCCGCTGATGATGTTCAGCGGAGCGCGGATGTCATGAGAAATGGTCAGGATAATATTCTTCCGCATTTCCAGCAACGCATTGTTCTGTTCTATTGTTTCTTCAAGACGATCTCTGTTTCTCGCCTTCTCCCGTATATCCCGTTGTATGATTAAGTACGAGACAACTAACAAGATTATGGAGAAGATTATCAGGCCGGTTATTACAAAAGTGGAATGCTCGTATGAACCTTTCAAACGGAGTTCTTTGTTTTGAAGTGCGATCAATGCCTGTTCATCCAGACTTGTAATCAACATGCGTAGTTTCCGGTTGAGTTCTTTATTGTGCAACCGCAAACTGTCCGTATAGGTCTCTATATTTCTTTGTCGTTCATTTTTTAGAGCAAGCAATTCTTTATCTACCGCACTTTGTCTGGTTGTAACAGGAGGTACTTGCACGGTTTCCTTGCCTCCAAAAAAACCTGCTATCCCTTTTTTCTTGCGGGTAACGGTGCGAGGCCCACTTGCTTGTGATGCCGTGAATGAATATTGATTGACTACCAACAGACTATCGATTTGCTTTTGTTGTCGGAAAATTTCTTTCATTCGCAATAGATGTTCCTCTTTGTTAAGCAACAGGATACGAAGGGAATCAACCTGTTTCGGATGCACAAACTCCTTACATTGCTCGCGTAAGATTTTCAACAGTGAATCCGCTTTCAGGCGACGTATACTATATAACTCACAATCTTCCTCGGTCCACGTCATGACGGATTCTCCGAAAGTCGCAAGCACGGTAATATGGCGATGAGTAGTGCTAATATTGCTTTGTGTCTGGGATATGGTTATCGACTCTTGCTCTATCTCCGCCACACGCTTACGTTCATGTAAAACAATGGCGACCATAAATCCTATGATCACCATTAATGTTGTGTAATTAAGAAGTATTTTATAATGCAATAATAATTTCATTTGATTAAATAGGTATTATCATTAAATTCCTCCTCTTAACGCATGATATTAGTCGATTACTCTTTAATGATAAAAAAGAGAATTCAAATCCGCCTATGTTGTAAAATGTATTTCATTTTTTACTTTTTACTATCAAATTAACATCTTCACCACTCATTCGATAAGTTTTCGGAGACATTCCCGTCTGCGTTTTGAAATACTTGCCGAAACAGGATATGTTCGGGAAGTTGAATCGGGCGGCCAGTTCCTTGACGGACTGCCCGGAATGTAGGAGATGGTATTTCATCTCCTCGATGACGGCATCCCTTATCCATTCCCGCACAGTTCTTCCGCTGGTCGTTTTCACGGACGTGGACAAATGTTTGGGGCTTATGCACAGTTTGGACGCGTAGAAATCCACCTCACGATGTTGCATAAAATGTATGGAAACCAGTTTTCTGAATCTCATAAACAACAGCTCCTTGCACGAATGCCTGCCCGAAGGGAAATCGAGGAGACAATTCACACGTATCTGGATTTTTCTTTCTGCTGTTAATATCCCTATGGCGGAAGCCAGCTCGACCGGAGAATATCCGGTCAAGGCAAGCAACTCGTCAAAAGTCATGATACCGTAACTTGCGTTCAACTCACGCATTACAGCTTCTGTGGCATTGTCTTTAATCATATTTATAAGCCTCCTCCCAACGCATGATATAAGTCGATGACACCCTGTATCTCATCAAATCGGTCCTGCGCTTCGGCCAGTTCCGCCGCCAGTAGCGATTGCTGTGCCGTCAACACCTCCAGATAAGTCGTTGGCGAGTGACGCATCAATAGTTCCGTTTTCCGTACGGCTTTCCGTAAAGTCGCTATCTGGCTACCGTTGATTGCGACCCGTTGCCGTGCCGTCTGCCATGCCGTCAGGGCATCGTTTACTTCCTTTCCGGCATCGAGCAGCGATTGCCGGAACAGCAAGGTTGCCTCTTCCTGTTGCACCTTGGCGATTTTCAGATTGGCACGGTTCGTTCCCCGGTTGAACAACGGTTGCGTCAGCGAGCCGATAGCCCCCAACAGCCATTTTCCCGGATTTAAAACGACACCGCCGCCGTTGTTCGTCCAGCCGAGCGCCCCCGAAAGCGTAAGATTCGGATAAAAGGCTGCACGAGCGGCATTGGTGGCATAGAACGCCTGCGCAAGACTATATTCCGCCTGCCTCACGTCAGGACGATTCGACAACAACTGCAACGGCACGCCGACAGACAACTCCTCGGGAAACTGCTGCCCGTCCAGCGTTCCGCGTTCGATGGCTCCGGCGGGCAGGGCGAGCAAGGCGGAGAGAGCGTTCTCTGTCTCATGGATGCTTTGGCGCAGCGCAAGCACCGACGATTCCAGAGCCATCCGGTTCGCCTGCGCCTGCAACACGGCTGCATCGTTCGACTTACCGGCTCGTTTCAAGGCTTCGAGCACTTTGACGGACTGTTCCCACGTGGCGAGCGTCCGATTCTGAATAGTTAATTGCCGGTCGAGCATGAGCAGCGTATAATAGCTGTTCGCAACGGTCGCCACGAGCTGTGTCTGCACGGCCTGCTCGTAAGCCCGGCTGCCTTCAAGGGCTGCACGCGCACCGCGTTTGGCATTGGTCACTTTGCCGAAGATGTCGATTTCCCAGCTTGCCGATGCTCCGAGATTGTAGTTTTTCGCCGTAGTGCCGTCATGACGGCTGACGCCCCCTTCGGGAGTCAGCAATACGGACGGCAGATAGGAAAGGCGGGCGTTTTGCAGGACGGCTTCCGCCTCCTCGACACGCAGGCGGGCGATACGCAGGTCGGTATTCTGTTCCAGCCCCGTTTCGATAAGGGTCTGCAATTGCGGGTCGGTAAACAATTTGCGCCATGACAACGAAGCCAGCGTTACGGTATCTTCCGCCGGAATGTCCCGGTAAAGACCGTCGGTTTCGACTTCCGGACGTGAATAGGGTTTATATATCCCGCAACCCGCCATCAGGCAGGCTGCGAGAGAGGATATAATCAATTTCTTCATATTTTCATTCATTCGTCGTTTTTGTATCCAAATGTTCTATCTCTGTCTGAATCGACCAGTCCGCATCCTGACGGGACGCCTGCACGGGAAAAATCTTCTCCTGCAAATACTGGAAAACGATAAAAAGTCCCGGCACGAGGAACAGCAGCGCCAGCGTTCCCACAAGCATACCACCGACAGCTCCCGATGCTAACGAGCGGCTTCCGTTGGCTCCCACACCGGTGGCGAACATCAGCGGCAACATGCCGAATACCATCGTCAGTGCCGTCATCAGAATCGGACGGAGGCGCACCCGTGCCGCCGCAAGAGCAGCCTGTGTGAGCGACATGCCCGCCTCACGCCGTTTGGTGGCATATTCGGTCAGCAGAATCGCCGTCTTGGCGAGCAAACCGATAAGCATGATGACACCCGTTTGCAAGTAGATGTTGTTTTCCAGCCCGAACAACCGGGCGAACAGAAAACTGCCAAGCAGTCCGCACGGCACGGAGAGGATGATAGCAAACGGAATGAAGAAACTTTCATAGAGCGCACTCAGAATCAGATAGACGAGCACCAGACAGATTCCGAAAATCAGTGCCACGTTGTTCGTTGTTTTGCTCTCCTCGCGCGAGATACCGCCGAACTCATAACCGTAGTTATGCGGCAGGACCCGTGCGGCCGTCTCGTGGATGGCATTCAGCGCATCGCCCGAACTGTATCCGGCGGCTGGCATACCGTTGATGGCGATGGCATTATAGAGATTGAAGCGTGCCAAATCCTGCGGACCGTAGGTCTTGGTCAGCTTTACGAACTGCGAAAGCGGCGTCATCTCTTCCCCGACACGGGTGTAGATGTGATTCAGCGATTCGGGTGTGACACGGCTCGACGGTTCGGCCTGAATCATTACACGATAGAGTTTCGAGAAACGGTTGAAATTCGACACATAACCGCCTCCGTAATACCCGGCGAGGGTTTGGAGTATCTCACCGGGAGAAATGCCTGCCTGCTCGCATTGGGCAGCGTCGATGTCCACCCAATACTGCGGATAACTCGTCTCGAAAGCCGAATAGGCCATCTCTATCTCCGGGCGTTCGTTGAGGGCTGCCACCAGCTTGTTCACCGTCTCCTTGAAGGTGTTGAGGTCGCCGCCCGCCTTGTCCTGCACATACAGTTCGAAACCGCTGCCCATGCCGTAACCCGGAATCATCGGCGGCTTCATTACGAACATGTGGGCATCGGGAATCTCCGGTGCGAAGGCATAAACACGGTTCAGGATGTCCGTTGCCGACTGTCCGGGTTCCTTGCGTTCGTCCCAATGCTTGAGCGACAGGAAGTACATACCCATCGAAGGGCCCGCGCCGGAAAACGAATATCCGGTCAGGTTGGCGTTGTAGGCTATTCCGGGAATCTCCTTCAGATGCTCGTTGATTTGCTCCATCACCCGTTCGTTCTGCTGCATCGACGTACCGGGCTTGGCGTTCATGCTGATGAAGACCATGCCCGTGTCCTCGTCCGGCACAAGGCCGGTCTTCGTACTCCGCACCAGCACCGCTAATAGCACGAAACCGGCGACGAGCGTGCCCCACATCAGCCAGCGACGTTTGATGAAAAGCACGACGCCCCGCACGTAACGGGCGGTCACGGCATCGAACACAGCATTGAACGCCCGGCGGAAACGGGCGGCGAAGTTATTCTTCTGCTGTCCCTGCTCGTCGATATAAGGTTTGAGCAACAGCGCGCAAAGAGCCGGAGCCAGCGTAAAGGTATTGACGGCCGAGATGCCTACGGCTACAGCCATCGTGATTCCGAACTGGGAATAGAACGCACCTGACGTGCCGCCCATCATCGAGACGGGAATAAATACGGCCATGAAAATCAGTGTCGAGGTCAGAATAGCCGACGATATGCCTTTCAGGGCATCGTTGGTGGCCATGTACGACGAGCGGTAACCCACGTCGAAACGTGCCTGCACGGCCTCCACCACCACGATGGCGTTATCCACCACCGTGCCTATCGCCAAAACCAATGCAAATAGTGTCAGCAGGTTTATTGAAAATCCCGCCACCGACATGAAAGCGAACGTACCGATAATCGAGACGAAAATGGAGATGGTGGGTATCAGCGTCGAACGCACGTCCTGCAAGAAGACATACACCACCAGCACCACCAGCAGGATGGCGATGGCAAGCGAAACGACCACCTCGCGCATGGAGGCATAGAGGAAGCGGTTCGTGTCGTTCAGCGTGATGAACTCCATACCTTCGGGCAGGTCGCGTGCCATCTCTTCGAGCGTGGCGTCTATTTCGTTGATGACGGACGAGGCGTTGGAACCCGCCGTCTGGTAAATCATGGCAATCGCCGCTTCGTGGCCGTTCACCCGGTTCGTGTAGTTGTAGGCTTCCGCGCCAAGCTCCACGTCGGCCACCTCTTTCAAGCGCAGTACCTCGCCGCCGGGCAGCGAGCGGATGACCAGATTGCCGAACTCTTCGGGCGTGGAGAAACGCCCCCGGTATTTCATCGTGTACTGGTAGGTGTTGTCGTGGTTCTCGCCGAAAGCTCCCGTCGCCGCTTCAATATTCTGCCGCTCCAGTACGGCGGTGATATCGCCGGGAATAAGTTTGTATTGCGCCATCTTTTCGGGTTTCATCCAGATGCGCATGCTGTAGTTGGCTCCGAACTGCTGCACGTTGCCCACGCCGCTGATTCGCTTGATGCGGGGCTCGACGTTGATTTTCATGTAGTTGTTCAGGAATTGCCGGTCGAACTTGTCCGTGGGTGAATAGAGGGCGATGCTCTTCAGTTCGGCCTTCTGCTGCTTGGTCGTCGTCACCCCGATGCGGACCACCTCGGCGGGCAGCAGGCTGAGGGCGGTCGATACGCGGTTCTGCACATTCACGGCGGCCATGTCCGCATCGGTTCCCTGACGGAAATAGATGTCTATCGAGGCATCTCCGGTGTTCGATGCCGTAGAGGTGATGTAGTTCATGTGCTCCACGCCGTTGATGGCCTCTTCCAGCGGCACGATGACGGCTTTCTGCACCGTCTCGGCATTCGCTCCCGGATAGTTGGTGAATACCTGTACCGTAGGCGGGGCGATGTCGGGATATTGCTCCACCGGAAGCGATGCCAACGCAAGGATGCCCACCAGCACGATGACGACCGAAATCACGATTGACAGGACGGGGCGGTCCGTAAAATATCTTAAGTTCATGTTTCTTGCTGATTTTAGTTTCTATTCGGTTTCCTTCACACTGATTTCCATGCCGTCTTTCAGCAGGCCCACGCCTTCGCTGACAATCCGGTCGCCCGCTTGCAGTCCCGAGCGGACGATATAACGTTTGCCATCGTCCAGTTTCTCCACGGCAAGCTCCGTGGAGCGAATCCGGTTTCCGGCATCTACCTTATAGGCGAAAATCTTATCCTGCAACTCGTATGTGGCCGACTGGGGAATGACGAGTGCATCCGGAACGGAGCGCGGGATGACGACTTTCCCGATTCCGCCGCTCAGCAGCAGCCGTTTCCCGTTCGGGAAGACGCTGCGCACGGACACCGTTCCCGTCTGCGGATGGATGACCCCGCTGATGGTCTCGATGCGTCCGGGTTCGTCATAAACAGTTCCGTCGTTGAGCTGCAACCGCACCGGAGGCATCTGCCGGATGGTCTCGTCGGGCGAGCCGTATGCCCGAATCAGGGCGCGGAGCTGGTTTTCGGTCATGGAAAGGTAAACGTACATCTCCTCGTTGTCCGATACGGTGGTGAGCGGCTGTGCCATCGAAGGCGAAACCAGCGCACCGGCACGGAACGGAAGCGTGCCTATCGTGCCGGTGGACGGGCTTTTCACTTCGGTGTACGAAAGGCTGTTGCGGGCGTTTGTCTCCTGCGCCCTCATTTGTTCCAGTCCTGCTTCGGCCACCGCCAGCGCGTTCTTCGCCATCGAAAGGTCGTATTCCGAAATCACTTCCTCGCGCAGCAGTGCCCGCTTGCTCTCGTAGTCCAAACGTGCTGTTTCCACTTGCGCCTCGGCGGCGTGTACATTGGCCGTTGCCGTGCGCAAAGCCGCCTGATAGGGCACCTGGTCGATGACGAACAGGATTTCACCCTGCTTCACCCGCTGCCCCTCTTTCACGCAAACGCGGTGAATGGTTCCCGAGACTTGCGGGTAAATCTCGATGTCCTGACGTCCGCGGATGGAAGCGGAGTAAAATTCCACCGTTTCCACGGCTTCCCTGCCGACCATAACCGCCGGATAACTCTGTACCTGCCCTTCGGGTGCCGCTCCTTTGCAGGAGACCAGAACAAGGGCGCAAACTGCCATGCAGTATTCAATACCATTTCTCATATTTCCTTCGTTTAATTATTGATATTCCAAAACCACTACGTGCCGTAAAGGCTTATTTTTAAGCATACAAAGGTACTATGTTCAGAGATTTTTCTTGGAATCTAAAATCGGACATTATAAGTACTTATCAATATAAACTATTTATTTTACCGATAAAAAGAGTTACTTTTGCAGCAAAAACAAATACTGTATGACACCTATTCAGAATCTCGCATCGCTTTGGGAAGGCGATTGCATTGCCGGAGTGACCGACCTCGGCGAATTATCGGGCCGCTCCTATATTCCCAACGAGTGCATGTTGCTGTTGTGCCGGGAGGGACGTGCCGTCGTCACGTTGAATTCCCGTCGGCAACCGCTCCGCAAGGGCGACTTGGTCGTCTTGTTTTCCGATGTGTTGTTCTCGCCGGTCCGTCTGTCGCCCGGTTTTCGTGCGGAGTATCTGTGCCTTTCGCAGAAACTGATGGAGAAAGTCTATTTCGACCTGACTTCCGAATCATTTTGGGAGTTAATGACAAACCAAAATATTTTCCGTCCGGCGGCGGAGCAATACGACTTGTTACAGGGGTGGTTCCGGCAGATGGAATGGCTCAAAGAACATGCGGAAGAGGGCAATCGCCTATCTCTGTTGCAAAGCAACGTCTATAACTTGCTCGTCGTACTCGATGGCGAAGCGCGCCGCCACTTACCCGCCGTCCGCCGGAAATACAAGAAGAACCGCGCATGGGCGATTTTCGGCAAATTCATGTCGCTGCTGGTCAAGCATTGCCACGAAACGCGGGAAACGGCATTCTATGCGCAGCAGCTCTGCATCACGACCGACTACCTCTACAAGACCTGCAACAAGGTGCAGCATCAGACGCCGAAGGAGATTATCGACAACTTCACGGCCAACGAAATCAAACAGTATCTTTCCGACACCGACTTGTCCGTCAAGGATATTGCCCGGAAATTCAATTTCGAGGACCCGTCGTATATGGCCCGTTTCTTCCGGCGCATGACAGGCCTCGCGCCGTTGGACTTCCGGAACAAATAAGAAAGCCGGTCGGGAACGCTTGCTCCCTAACCGGCCTCCGGTTTATGCTATGGTGGCTGATTTATTTTCTTTCACCAGTAAAAAAATGACTTTACTATTGTAAACTCAAGGCATAATAAATACCCCTTGCATCTCTATCCTGCTCAATCAACTTTTCTTGCAAAAGCTGGAGCAGGGCCAGACACAATTCCGTTGTCCCCAGCTGGGTGCAGCACTGCAATTCCTGAAAAGAATACCGGCACATCCGCTTCATGACATTGAATACTTTTACGCTGTTCTGTTTAATAATCTGTTTATTGATTGTTGTCATAACCTACATTTTTACTTAACGATAGAATAGACGTCAATATCTTTATATTTCGACTTATCTTCCCGTGCGTTCATTCGTCCCGGGAAGTACTTTTCTCTGCTCATTCCGAGATTTTTGCATAGCCGGACGGACTGCCGGTGATTGTCCTGCACGAAAGCATATATGCGACGTGCGGCCGCACACCCGAAAAGATAGTCCAGAAGAACCGCCATCGCTTCGGTGGCATAGCCCCGTCCTCTCATCCCCGCGTCTATACACAATCCGACATTGTATGTGTCACCCGCTTCCCGTACGATGAACAAATGACCTACGACATCGCCGCTATCTTTCAAACTCACGGTATAATGCGAGATGCCGTCGGCGGAATAGACCATATATACGGGCGTCTGAACCTCGTAACAAAACCAGTCGCTCACAAAATGATGAGACTGCCTGTTCTCCGTTTTTCGTACTGCATTCGCAGCACCCTCCGCAGTATAAGCCGATACCGTCCGATCCGGACAAAGCCAGTCGTTGACGAAATACTCGACACGCAGCAGGAACAGATATTCCGACACACCGCCGGCATCTTCAGGGGCGATGCCGGCGATAACCAAACGTTTCGTTTCCAATTTCATACCGCCGACAGATTAAGGTTCCGATTTCATTAACGCTCTATCCAGACGGAACCTGTTCCAAAAATAGAAACAGCCGATCACTGCGCAGGTCAGGATCTCCGCAGCCGGAATGGCGAGCCACAAACCCGGAATACCGATGATGCGCGGCAGCAGCAGGAAGCAGGGTACGAGCAGCAACACCCCGCGCAACAACGTGAAGACGGTGGGGGCCAGCGAACGGTCGATGCTCTGATAATAACCGATAAAGGCGATATTGACCGAAAAGAAGGCGGCACAGGCAGCAAAGAGCGGAAGCCCTTCGACAGCGAGCCCATACGCAGCCTCACGCGAATCCAGAAATAGCGACACGATTTTCGGGGCTCCGACAATCAGTGCGAAACAGATGAACAGTCCGGCCACCACTGCCGTTTGCAACAACAGTTTCAGTGCCATCCGAATCCTCTCTATCTGACGTGCGCCGTAGTTGAAGCTGATAATCGGCTGCGCCGACTGCGCGACGGCATTGCTGATGGAGAAGACAACAGGAAACAGATAGCACACCACCGCATAGGCCGCCACACCGTCCTCGCCCAGCATGGAGAGGAACATCCGGTTGCCTGTCAGCAACATGACGCTCATAGCCAACTCGGTAAGGAAGGTGGCGAAGCCTATCTTGACCATATATCCCGTATTGCGCAGGGTCAGCAGCAACGAGGTGACGGAACATTTCAACGGATAAAACCGCAAGCGGTTCGGGAAGCGAAGGAAATAGACGAGCACCATCACTCCGCCGACCGTACAGGCTATCGAAGTAGCCAAAGCAGCTCCCATTACACCCAACCCCAACGGGAAGACCATATACCAGTCCAGGCCGATATTGAGCACGGCGGCTACGACTTGCATCCACATGGCATACTTCGGCGAACCGTCTAAGCGGATCAGCATCATGCCGACATACTGGATGAACATGAAGAACAACCCGGGCAACACCCAAAGCAGGTAACTGATTGCATTCTGTTCGAGTTGTGGGCTGCATCCAAGCGCATAGACGAGTGGCCGGTGAAAAACAAGACAACCGATGCAAATCAGCCCCATCAGCAGCAGTCCCGCCAGAAACGCCTGCGTCAGGATGATGCGAGCCGCTTTCAGTTTGCGTTCCGACAACCGGATGCCTGCAATGACCGAGGCTCCGATACCGAACATCAGACCGATACCCGTACTGATCAGATAGACGGGCGAAACGATATTTACGGCGGCAAGTCCCTCTGCGCCGACGCCATGCCCGACGAAGATGCCGTCTATGACCGTGAGGGCTGCCGTAAAAAACATACCGACGAGTGTCGGAAAGAACAAGGCACGGAACAATACTCCGATTTTTCCGTTGCCGAAATCGAGTTTATCTCTACTTAAATCTCTGCTGTTTTCCATAAAACCACTTTTTTTATGGGTACAAAGTTAGTGACAATCGGCTAAAAAATAGGGATTAAATGCCGGATGATATAAGTACTTTTCAATACAAAATATCTTTATTCTGAATATCAAATCATATTATTATATCGGTATACATTCTGTAACCAGTTTTATTTACCTAAAATAATACGTTATTTCTTAGATTTGTAATTCTCAATATATTTGATAAAACTATATATGATTATATATTTATCGGATTCACCTTCATCGTTCCCAAATTCAAATACACCCCATGATGTTCAATCATCCCGTTCCTAAACATTTTCCAAAGGATATTGCACCCGAGTTGCGCCAAAGTGGAATTGATGAACAAGTCCTGCTTCTCCAATGCTTCTGCCAGCGAACAGCTCGGTCCGGAATCCTCTTCTTTCACTCTCGCGTATTTAACCAACCGGGTGATTACTTTCAGCGAACCGACCGTTTCATATAACTGAGATGCAGGCTGCTTGATTTTCTTCGGCACGGTTCCCAACACGACCTGTCCCGATGTCTGCGTGTTCCCGAAATCCATCCAGTAAAGCGGGGTTGTATAATCGCGGTAATCCGGGATACGTATAGCCTTCAGGATATTCCATAAGTCAAGGCGTGATTTGATGTTGTCCGTACAAGTGATGATAATGTTGGCCATGTTATCCCGACAAGTATTTTTCAGCACGGTCGGAAATATGTCCGGTACCGCTTTCCAGTCGTTCCCGAAGAAGTTGTTGATGCGGGTGACAAGGCATTGCGCCTTGTTCAGTCCCATGTCGGAATACCCGAACAGCTGGCGTCCGATGTTGGCTTCCGTCACGATGTCCGGATCATAGAGTGTCACGAACAGTCCGGGATGTCCGAGTGCCCGGAGAGTCACATCCAGCCGTGCCAGACCGGTCAGTACCTGCGAACCGGTTCCTCCCGTGCCGATCAAGTTTACCGTTACCGGATGCTGCGGGTTAATCAGGTAGTTGTCGATATAATGTACTCTTTTCATTTCAATATGTCTTTAAGTTTCAGACTTCTTAACGGTTTCAACTCTTCAAGGTCGAAAGGCTTGTCCTTTGCCACCTTCGTCACCAGCACCAGGTTGGACTTGGTGGGGTTTCCGCCGCTTCCCAGATGCGAGAACTCCGTCAGCCAGAATTTCTTCTCCCAGTATTCCAGCAGGTTTTCATAGGTCAGGTCTTTCGGTCTTTCTATTTTAGCTGAACCTAAACAGACGTTCGCGCCTGTGACGTTGAAGAATGGCGCGGCATAAAGTTCCGTTTTCTCTGTCAGTTCCTTGTCCTTATAGGCATAGACATTCAGTCCGTTTCCTTGAGTCTCGTAAATGATTCCCGGCAGGTTGTATTCCGCGTTCTCAACCTTGAGCGACTCCTTGAAGAACATCATCCTTTTCCGTGGAGGATTGTACCAGATGTACTTCTCGCTGCCTTTGCGGGAGTCGCACCACAGCATGTTGGACGGGATTCTCCCGTAAGGGGTATTGCCGTGATATTCGGAATACCCCCGTACAAGTTCGTTCATGAACTCTACCGTCACGGGCACACCTTCGCCCATTTCACCTTTTTCGTCTATTTCCCTTGCTTCAACGAAAAAGGATTGCCCCTCCCGGGAAGCGTAGGCAATCAACGCGACACTCGGATGCAGTATGTCGTTGATTTCTTTGGTAAGTTTGTTCGTTTCCATTTTGTCAGTAAATGAAGTTTATGAATTTGTCCGCCCATCTGAAGAAACGTTCCGGATAGTTGTCCTCCATAGAAAACACCCTGTCCGTTTCCGGAGACAAGGCGAATGTCGTAATGGGGATTATGTCATACGTTTCCTGCCTGCTCGAATTATAGAAATCTATCAGGTAGTCGGTTACCATGTCCCGGCAATCGTAAATCACCCGGATCTGTTGCTCCAATCCCATAGGATAATAGTCCGGTTCTTCATCGAACATCGGGTCGTAGGCATAGGACATGATGGATTTGTCCGGATTGACGAACTCCAGCCCTTGCCGCATGAGGGAGATGAGTTCCTGCTCCATGCCGTTCCGGCATTCGTATTTGTCAATGGCTTCCGGCAGGTTCTTGTAATAGGATTTGCGATATACCCGGTTGAGCAGTTTGTAAATCCTGCCCTCCTTGTATGATTGCAACAACCTGTGCCTGTCCGCGTGTTCTTTCCTGTCCTCGCCGTCATCATCCTGCGAGAACATTTCAAACACCCAGTCCGTATCCTCCTCGTCGTTTATGGTGGAAAAGCCGTTTGCTCTCATCAGGTGATGCAGGAAGGACATCGCGATGCGCCTCAATTTCGGATTCAAGGCTTCCACGAATTTGACAGGGAAATAATAGAGGGTATATTCTCCCCACGTGTGGGTTTGCCATAGGTTGAAATACAACCAGCCGTCCCGTTGTTCATAATTTACATGCACTTTTTCATCCAGGAGTGCCGCCAGTTCATTATAGAGGTTGGCGATGCCTTCCCCGATACTTTTGCCCCGGTCATGCGGCGCATCGACATTCATCAGTCCGGCATAGCGGAAATAAGAATCACGCAGGAACTCGTAATTCTCCCGCGTGATCAGATTGTGCGATGTCCCGTCATGGCCTTCCCTCGTGACCGATTGCGGGGCTATCGGGGCGAATGATACGTTTAGAAAAGAATTACAGCCCCGCTCGGAGCCGTAATTCTTTCTGTCCTGTCCACTCCATGCCGGATGTTCCGCTCCGTCTGGCCGATGACCAGCCTCGCGAGTTGTTCCAGTTGATATTTTTTCAAGGGTGTACATGGTTTTTCCTTTCTTTTGCTTTTCTTTTTATCCATATCGTCTAACCTTTGGTTCCGATGGTCGTCTTGAACTCGTACACTGCCGTGTCGTTCTCGATGACCGGACCGTGTACCGTCGCCGTTGTCAGCTCCGGGTACATGTTGGCATAATAGTTCATCACCGCGTCCGGCATCTCACCCGGCATCGGGTCGGCCAGTACGATCGTTTCACTCCCTTTCTTGAATTTGAAGGCCCGATTGAGCCCGTTTACTGTCATTGCCATAACTTATGCTGTTTGATGTTGGTAATTGGTTGTCTGAATCATGTCTGCCGGGAAGTCCAGGTATTCCTCGTAATCCTCCGGGCGATAAGTAGGTTCATCCTGCGGCGGATATGGCGGGTTCCGGTACGCGGTCTGCTGTTCAATGTAGTAAGGCGGCATTTCCTCCCCGTAATGCGGATGTTGTCCGCCTTGTGCTCCCTGGGGGTAAGTTCCCCGTTGCGGATACCGGTACGGCTGTTGCGGCGGCATCTGCGGTTGTGCCGGCCGGTGATACGCCGGTTGCTGTCCCTGCATCGGCTGCGGTGCAGGTTGCTGTTGCGGCTGTTGCATATACTGCCGGGGTTGCTGTTGCGGCATCTGTCCGGTCGGCTGTTGTGCCATAGGCTTCTGTTCCGCCACGGGTTGGGGTGCCTGTTGCCCGGGCTGCTGCTCGGCCTGCTCCATGAGGTCGAACAGGCTGCCCTGGTTCATCGCCCTTTTCTGCTCCTCGATTTTCTCGTCCACCGTCTTCCGGTTCTGCTCGGTGGCGTATAACCGGGCTTGTCCCAGCGCGGTAACGGCCTCCTTGTGGTTCTTCGCGGCAATCAGCTCCTCCGCCTTCTTCATGTGCTTCTCGTATTTCTCACGCTTTTCTTTTTCTTCCTTCGTCTCCTTGGCTTTCTGTTCCTTCGACGCCTTGCTATTGGCTGCCGCCTTGTCCGCCTGTTTCTCGAACTCCGCCATGTTGGTCAGGAGTCCGGAAACCTTCCGGATAGGATTTGCAATCGCGTTCATGAATCCCGCGTCAAGTTCTCCGGGCAGCCCCGACAGCGTGAGCGGGACGATGTGGTTCTGGGCCTCGTCCTTGAGACCGTTCGACTTCGGCAACACGGATACCGTCATGCCGGTTGCTGACTTGCGGATGACCATCGTGATATCCACGCTCTGGGCCATCAATTGATTGATTTGAGTAAAAAACATAACTTGAAGTATTAAATGTTAGACATTGATTTCACGCGTCCTTGAAAAATTCTGCCAACAGCCGGTTCCTGTCCGGATGGCGAATGATCTGCTGCAAGGGTTCGAGCAGTTTGGAGATATGCACCGGTCCGGTCGTTCCGCGGGGCGGGAGTTTGATTTTTGGTATCTCGGATACTGCGGGTGCAGCGGGAGGTATGTTCCTCCTAATCCGGATGTTTGACGGCATTCCTACCGGCAGGGGCGTCATCGGATTCGTCCGGATTGTCATTGTTTGTTGTTCCATACGTTCATTTATTAAATTGTGAATACTCGGGGCTTTGGCAGCCCCATTGAACTATAAGGGCGGTACAGCGGCCGCTTCCGGCAAGGCAAGGTTTTCGGGAAAAATACCGGAGCGAAGCGAGGATGATTTTTGCCGAAACCGCAAGGCCCGACCTTGCCTGCCGGACAGAAGCGGTCGCTACCTTTGCCCGTTGGTTCAATGCGGGTTGTCAAGGGCTGATGTGTTCCCTTTTTCATCTCATTATTGTTCCGTTTATCCTTATTCTCCGAAAAAAAAAGAGCCGCCCTGAAAAGGCGGCTCCCCCGAACGGATGAATCACGTGCATGTTGTATTCAGACGGTATGTTCATGGCATTCTTCTTTAATGCGGTTCTCGTACCGCGTCACCCTGGCCATGACCATATCCATGAACAACGTGCCGTTCTTACGGTCGTTCCCGAAATACCCGATCATCCGCCAGATATTCCGGTCACAGGATTTCCATTTCTCGTGGTAGTGGCTTCCCATGCGTCTGCCGTAACGTTCCCGGAACAGTTCTTCCGACAGGGCTTCGTCGTTGTTATGGTTGTACCACCAGCGGTAGACGCGAAAAAAGAGGTCGTAACAGGGCTCCTTGTCACGACTTTCGGGTAAAGTGACTGCTTTTATTTCCATACATTATATATTTAGAAGATTAGAAAACTCAGTATGGCGGCGATGATGGCCAGCGTTACCAGAAGGCAGGCTATCGCGTAGAGGAACCGGAAGAATCCCCTGCAAAAAACGATGGCGACAGCCGCCCATACGGGAGATACTCCCCGCGTGTAGAGATAGCTGAAACCAAGTGCCGTGAGCAGTATGAGGATGATTCTCCATATCCGTTTTTTCCTTTTTGATGCGGTCGTTGTCTTCATTGTATTCCTTATTTATGTGAAACATCTTGTCGTTTCCGATTCGCGGGCAAGACTGCGGAGTACCCCCGCGTGCAAGGTTTTCGGGAAAAATACCGGAGCCGGAACGGCGAGGATGATTTTTTCCGAAACCTGCAAGGTCCCGACCTTGCACCGCGGAAAAGGGTACGGAGCTACATTTGCCAAGAATCGGAACGGCAGGATGCCTTCTCCTCCTTTCCCCTTTTACAAGAATAGCGTGGAACGGCTCCACGCTATCCTCATATCCGGAAATACGGTCCGGCAGCCGTCAATGCCCCGGGTTCTTTTTGCCCGTATTTTTCCGGCCCGTCTGTTTCGGGGTGTTCTTTACCTGCGGTTTGGGGAACGAAAGCGTGACGTTATACTCCTTGTCGAATGCCAGGGCCGCGTCGAACGCCGTCCCTTTCTTGCCCTTGAAGCCCTTGATGAGCCTGGTCACTCCCGAAGAAAAGAGTTGCGCGAGGTGCTGGTCGGTCAGTTCCTTGTTCAGAAAGTTTCTGAAAACGAGCAGCCCGCAACTCTCGTTGTTGCATTTGGCGAGTTTCCGGCGGATGATGATTTTCCCCTTCCCGCACTTGGGGCATACGATGCCGCCGCTTGCCGTTTCGGGGAAACGGATGGAAAGCACCTCTTCGGTGACCTGGCGGGCATAGACGGTGATGGAGCGCATGAAGGTTTCCGGGGCGAGCTTGTGCCGCTCGATCTGCATGAGCGTCTTTTCCCAGCTGCCGGTCAGCTCCACGTCCGCCACGCGCATTTTTTTGACGGCTTCATAGACGGCCATACCCTTGTCGGTCGGCACGACAACTTTTCCCGAACGCTCGATGTACTCCCGCTTGAAGAGGGTTGCGATGACGGCCGCACGGGTCGCCGGAGTGCCGATGCCCAGTTCCTTCATCGCCTCGCGTGCCTCCTCGTCCGTCAGTTCCTTGCCACAGTTCTCCATGGCCGCGAGCAGGGTGGCTTCCGTGTAGAGCGGCTTGGGCATGGTCTTTTTCTTTGCAAGACTGTGCCCCGATACGGGAACGGTTTCCGACCCGTCGAATCGTGCCGTGCCTTTGTTTTCCGTCTCTTCGTCCTTCTCCTTGTCTTCCGGGCGGTTGAATACGGCCCTCCAGCCCGGTTCGACCACGGAAACGGAATGGGAACGGAATGTCAGCCCGTCCACCGTGGCCTCGATGACCAGCGTCTCTTTCCCACACTTGGGCGAGAATGCTTCGAGCATACGCCCGGCAATCATCCGGTAAACGGCCTGTTCCTGCGCGTCGAGGGTTTCCGTGACCGGATGCACACCGGTGACGATCAGCGCGTGGTGGTCGGTCACTTTCCCCGCGTTGACGCTGCGGGTGGATAGATTGTCGAAATCCAACATGCCGCCGTATTCACGGAACTCTTTCATGCCGACGAGCCCGCGGAGCAAATCGGGAACCAGCCGCATCACGTCGTCCGGGATGTAACGGCTTCCGGTGCGGGGATACGAGAGAGCTTCTTCTCGTAGAGGGACTGGGCGACGGCGAGTGTCTTTTCCGCCGAAAGGTCGAGATGCACGTTGCAGTCCTTCTGGAGTGCCGTCAGGTCGTACAGCAAGGGAGGGGGCTGGAAACTCCGTTTTCGCTCCGCTTTCGTGATCGTCGCCATCGAATCGGTGGTGATCCGGGTGTAGAGCCTGTCGGCTTCCGCTTTCTCCATGATGTTCTCCACGTACCGGAATTGCCGGAAACCGTCCCCTTTTTTGAGGGTCACGGAGAGTTGCCAGTAGTCGGTCGGCACGAACTCCCTGTTTTCCTTGAAGCGGGCGCAAATCATGGCGAGTGTCGGGGTCTGCACCCGTCCGAGCGACTGGTTGAACGTGCCGGAGGCTATCGCAAGTGCCTGGCTCGCGTTGATGCCCACCAGCCAGTCCGCCTTTGCCCGGCAGTCGGCGGCATGGTAGAGGCCGTCGTATTCCGTTCCCTCTTTCAGCCCGGAGAGTCCCTTGCGGATGGCCTCGTCCGTGAGCGAGGAGATCCAGAGCCTGCGGAAAGGTTTCGTGTAACCCAGGTAGGAATAGATGTATCTGAATATGAGTTCGCCTTCACGCCCGGCATCCGTCGCCACGATAATGGCACTGCACCTGCCGAACACGGAATCGATGGTGCGGAGTTGTTTGGCGGCCACCGGGTCGGTAGCCATGCCGCGGTCGGTCTTGCGCTGTCGGATGACGAGTTGGAACGGGTCGGGCACAATGGGCAGGTTGTCGCCCGATGTGCGCGTGTAACCGTATGTGCCGGGCAGGGCGAGTTGTACCAGATGCCCCAGCGCCCACGTGACCGAGTAGCCGTTACCTTCCATATACCCGTCTTTCGCTTCCGTCGCGCCCACGATTCGTGCTATCTCCCGGCCCACGCTCGGTTTTTCTGCTATAATTGCTATCATAAGTGAAAAAGATTAAGCCGTTTCCCGAAACGTTGCGGCTCCGGGAAACGGCGGGTTAAACATACTATTGTCCGATGGGTCTGATTCCGTTGATTTCGAGCAACGGGGAGTCGTTCTTCCGCACCAGCTGAAGGGTGGCGTCCATGACCACGTCCACGCCGAGCAATACCAGGCTGAGGGCTATCACGTTCGTTTTCTCGCCCCTGAGGAGCGCGTCGAGTTCCCCGGCCATTTCCAGTTCGTCCTTCAGGATGCCGATGGCGGCGAGCTCTTCCCAGTTCACGTCTTCCGCCTTGAAAGGCGTGTTGTTCTTGTTTTCTTTCATCTTCGTGAAAAATTTTAATCGGTTTATACTGCTTTGTCCGGACCTATTGGCTTACGCTCCGTCTGGAAGAGCGTTTGTTACCCTGGTTCTCCGCCTGCTTGTTCTTGTTGGCCTCGGCGACGACGTTGCGTTGCGTCGCGCTGCGGTCACGGTCGGGATTCCCGTTGTAGTAGTTCAGCTTGCCGCTGTTGAAGTCGGCCTTGACATACTGCGAGAACTTCTTGCCGTCGTAACCCGTCATGCCTTCCACGAGCACGGCCTTGCCGTCCTGGAGCTGTCCCCGCTGTTTGGCCGTCAGCACAACGCCCCACACTTCCGCCGGGATCTTGAACTCCTCCCGCTGGTCGAAACCGTCCGGGGTCTTGGAATACTGCGGGTTGCCGGTCTCCATGTTGAGCCGGACGAACGAGGAGAATACCTCGCCCCTGCGGCTGATCATGTCCTTGATGAAGATGGCCTTGCCCTCGCTCAGCTCCTTTTTGTCCTCCGGTGTCAGCTTGACCCCGTTGAGTTCCTTCGGGATATAGATTTCCCTTGCTCCCTCCGGGGAATCAGGGTTATATCTCGTGTAGGCGGGTCGGCCGCTGGCCTCGTCGAGCTTGACGAAAGCGGAAAAGACCTCGCCGTCCTTGCGCTTCATGTCCTCCACGAAAATCGCCTTGCCTGCGTTCAGCGCCTCGATCTGTTTCGGGGAAAGCGCCACGCCGCCGAGTTCCTGACGGTTGAAAATCCGGTCGTTCGGGAAGATGTATTCGAGTCCCTTGCGGTCGGCGTTGAACTGGAGGTAGGCATCGAACGGGTTACCGGCTTTCGAGGTCATGCCTTCCACGTAGATGGCCTTGCCGTCCCGAAGCTCGGCTTTTTCCTGGTCGGTCAGCGTCACGCCGCTGATTTTCTCGGGGATATAGGCGTTTTCCGCCTTCATGGCCACGATTTCGTTGGTCAGCCTGTCGATGCTGAGGAACGATGGCACGTCCTCGTTGCGCACCCTGAGGTTCACCACACGTCCCATGTTGCCGCTCTCGCGCAGGTTTTTCTTGTCCTCTTCGGAGAAGATATGCCCGAAGAACGGCCTTTCGAGGTCGGGCTGCTGGCGGATGCCGTGTATGCCCAGCACCACGGGGCCTTGCGTGGACTGCTGGAAAGAGAGACGGGCATCCGTGCGGAGTACGGCGGAGCCGAAGTTCATGCTGATGGGGACGACCTGGTTGGTCTTGTAACCTCTGAGCATCGAGTCCAGGAGCCCGCGCTCCTGAAGGTATTCACGGGACAGCCCGAAATGCTTGAGCTGTTCCCAGTCGATCATCGATTCGTTGAAACGATAGTTGGGCTGACCGTCCTGTGCGGTCTGCGCCCGGGTGGTTTGTTCTTGCGTTGCCATTTCTTTGTCATTTTGATTGTTGATACTCTGTTCTTGGCCTTTCGGCGTGATGTCGTATTTCGCGAGAAATTCCGCCACCGCGTCGGTCTTCTTTCCCGCGGCGAGGTCTTCGATGGCCTGTCTGACTTTCGGGTCATCGAGTGCCTGCTCCTTGACGGAGAAGATACCGAAGCGGGTCGGGTCTTTCAGCTGGCTCCAGAGGTTCTTGACGAAACTCTCGAACATGTTCGCGTAGCGGTCGAGTTTGAGGAACGAGTTGCGGTTTTCCTCTTTGGCGGGTACGGATTCGTACCTGCCGTTCTTGTCGAGTTTGGTGACTGCTTGCAGGAGCAACTCCATTTTGTCAAGAATGAGGATGATGTCGCTGAACTGCTCGTTCTCGATGACCGGAGGGGTCTGCTTCGGGGTGTCACCCCTGATGTTTTCTGCTGCCATAAACGGATGTTTTAAGCGTTAATAAAATCGTTTGTCGATGCAAATATATAGGCTTATCTTATTCAAGATATTGAAATACAAATAGTTGGCGATATGTTTCATCGGATGACATCACGTTACACCGCAGAAGTGGGAACCGCAGTGGAGAAAAAGCCGAAAAGGCACGAAAAAAGAGCGGCGGACACGACAAGGGTCGCAAAGGGAACGCAAGGGGCAGGACGTCCGCAAGCAAAGAAACAGTATTATGCAGAAGAGTGAGGCGAGCCGCTTTTGTCCCCGCCTTCTTCGGGAAGATGAAGACAGGAAGCCGGCTTTTGTGGGAGCGTGATAATATCGGGAAAGATCCGGGATTTTTCGGGAAGCGGACGGAATACGGCGTTCCCGTCCTTGTCCGTATTATGCGTCATCGTTCGGCTTCGCCTGCCAAGTCCCGTAACTTCACTCAACTCGGAAAGGCTGAACCTGCGCGTTTTTTAGGCGGAAAAATTACCGCAGGGAATTTTTTGCCTAAAACCCGTAGGGCTTGAACGCGACACGGTTCGGACTTCCGAGTTACCTTCAAAAAGGACTTGGCCGGCGGAGCGTACCATGATGCCTGTGGCACAAGGATGGATGAAGTCTGCAAATTATCGGCACTATTCCGGTTTAGTGCCGAAATTTTGTAATCAATAAGAGTTATCTGTTCAATAATGCCTGTGTGTTCAATACGATTGAACAGTATGGAAAAATTGAACTGCGTCTTTGCAAGATTGTAGAAAAATCTTTTTATAGAAGATTTTTCTATAAAAAGGAATTTATACAAAAGAAATGTCATTTGAGTATGGAGTATTTGTTTTGCATTTTGTGAGGTCGGAAGAAAATAGCTATCTTTGCACTGAAAAATCACTCGTATTGTACGACTGTTTTTTCAGTAACATCTAAACAAGGTACTTATGGTAATAGATAGAAGTGAATACATAGAGCAGTTGCTTGCAAAACGTTGGAACGGCAAGGTAAAGATTGTGACCGGCATAAGACGTTCCGGCAAATCTTTTCTGCTCTCAACTCTTTTCAAGAACCGGTTGATTGAGGAGGGAGCCGGAAAAGAAGATTTTGTAGAAGTAGCACTTGACAAGAAGTCGGACGCCAAATACCGCAACCCGAATCTCCTGTATGACCATATCATGGAGCGCACACAAGATATGGAGAGGAAGTTTTATGTGTTTATCGACGAGATACAGCTGTCGTATAAGGTTAAAAATGAGGATGTGGATGAATCGTTGGTACCCGAAGAGGATAGGGATATGCTCTATACTACTTTTTACGACATTTTGAATGACTTGATGACGCGACCGAACATCGATCTGTACGTGACCGGCTCTAACTCCAAGATGTTGTCGAAGGACATCGTTACGAATTTTCGTGACCGTGGCTCCGAAATAAAAGTGTATCCGTTGTCGTTTGCGGAATACCTGCCGGTAGCCGGAATGGAGAAAGCCGACGCGCTGGAAGAGTACATGATGTATGGCGGAATGCCTCTGGCTGTTCTCGAACCGGATGAAAAGGAAAAACGGAAGTACCTGCAAGGACTCTTCTCGAACGTCTATATCAAGGACATCGTGGAACGTTACAAGCTGAAAGATGATAACATGCTGGGTGCCTTGGTCGATGCCCTTTCATCGTCTGTAGGTTCCCTGACGAATCCGAACAAATTGGCCAACACCGCCGGTTCGCTAATGGGAAAGCAACCTTCGTATAACACCGTAAAAAACTATTTGGACTATATGGAAGATGCTTTTCTTTTCCAAAGTGCAAAACGGTGGGATGTGAAAGGACGGAAGTATTTCGATACGATTCAGAAATATTATGCGATGGATCTGGGATTGAGAAATGCCCGGTTGAATTTCCGTCAGCAGGAGCGTTCGCATCTGATGGAAAATATGATTTACAATGATTTGATTCGTAGAGGCTATTCCGTAGATGTCGGCATTGTGGAACTGACCCGTGTAATCGAGGGCAAGCGCAAGATGTCGCAATACGAGATTGACTTCGTGGTTAACGTGGGCAATGACAAAGTATATATCCAGTCGGCATTGAATGTGGACACACCTGAGAAAAAGGCACAGGAGACCTTCTCCTTGAGAAATACCGGCGATTTCTTTCGTAAGATTGTTGTACTGGACGGAAACAGCAAACTTTGGGCTGACGATGACGGCGTGATGTATGTGGGCGTGATTCCGTTTCTATTGGATGATATTGTGGCAGAGGTAATCAGGTAGCCACAGATATAATAGAAACTGGTTCAAGTCTGTCTGTGAACTTGAACCGGCTTTTTCTATAAGGAGTTATTTGGGTGGGTATCAGGTGTGAATGCTCCATCCATGAAACGGTTCCAGCAGAACGGAATACGACCGGTCGGGATTGCCGTGATAGATCAATCCCCCGACGATACCTGTCTTTCCGTCCGGATAGCATTCCCTGAACCCGAACGAGTGGGGAGCGAAGTCCCGGTAAAGCTCTATTTCACACGGGCAGTTGGGATTGTTTTCCCACTGTTCCAGCCTTTTCAGGCAATTATCCAGCGATGTGTCGCCGATTTCCTTGGCGTACTGCACTACCTTGTCGTAGTGTTCCTGACATAAGATTTTCATACTGAAATATTGTTTAATGGTTTGACTACCGTACGTGATTTAGCCGTTACAGCATTTTTCTAAATAATGGATTTCCGTCACGATGAAGTCCTCGCCGCCAAATTCGCACAATGATTTGAGACCGGAAAGGCCGTCGCAGTAGAAGAAAATACCATCGTCTTCATCGGGATTGTTGTCTGAGGAGAGCCGAATGTTTACAAGTTCGCTGTTATTGTCGTCTTTCCACACGATAACGCAAACGGCGTATTTGGGTTCCTCTTTCTTTTCTTCCACGTACCGTTGATATATCCGGTCGATTTCCTCCTTTACTTCGTCCGTGTCGGTCAGAACGGTTCCGTGACCGCACTTCCCGCACCAACCGTATTGGAATGACTCGTCGGTATAATTGTGGAACTCCTTCGTGTTGGGGTCAATCATGGCTTCACAACTTACTTTCGTGCCGCCGCATTTTGTACAGATTACATTCATGTCGTTTCATTTCATTTTCAGATAATAAAATCCGGCTTGCAGACCGGGAGGAGCGTTTACGTCCGCAAGTCGCAAGCCGGGAGATTGATTCATACGATGCCTACGCTTCCGTTTCTTCAAGCAGTTTTTTAATGAAGTCGATGTTCCGGCGGTTCATGTACGACTGCCAGCAACTGTTGTGACGCGACCAGCGGAACCCGTGCTGTTTGAGAGAATCCCGGATTTCCTTGGCGGGGATGTCATCGAAAAATACCTGAAGGCGGTTTTCCGGACAGTTTTCCACCACCCGCGCACCGTTAATCGTGTATTCCTTTTCCGGTGTGGCTTTCATCCGCTTCGCCAGTTCCAGCCTCTTTTTGATACGGTTGATGTTGGCGTTGTTGTTGGAAAGCGAGAATGACGGAAAACCGATGTGCCCGTAACACGGGGTAAGCAGTTCGACGGCACTTTTTTCCGAGTATCCCATTTCCACCAGCCGGGCCTTTTTCTCCTCTTCGGTCAGTTTCTTGTTCTTGACCACTTTGTTTGCCGCTTTCATGTCCTCTTGCGCCTTGACCAGTTCGGTCAGCTTCCGCTCCAACTTTTCCACAGCATTGTCGTCATCCAGATAGATGGCGTTGTTGTTCTCCGCGGCTTCCGCTTTCCGCTCGTAATAATCCGCTTTCTCGGAAGCTTTCACACTTTGCCCCATCTTGTTCCAGATCTTCTCCCGGTAGTTCCTGTCCGCTTGCCCATGGACGGGTTGACCCATCGGGATTACACTCGCCATAGCTTCGGATTGCTTGTAGCATTGTTCCGATTGCTTTCTCGCGTTGTCTGCAAGTTCACGGTATCTGTCCGTCCTTGCCTGTTGTCTTTCTTCTCTGTTCATCGCTTTTTGTTTTAAGTTGTTAATAAAGCAGTTCTTTGATTCGTTTGATGGTAAATGTCCCTTTCAAGGGCTTCTCCAATTCCTTGTGCCGGAGGACGCACTTGTACAGACCGGCATCTGTCCGTTCATACAATCTCACGGAAATGAACTCGTCATTTTCAAAGAAATCCTCCATCTCCTGTTGTAATGCTTTGATTTTTACATGACTTTCCATTGTCTTTTAATTTATGGGTTAAACTTGGGCTTTGCCCGTCTCAGGATATGCAGGTTGTCATACCCGACCGATGTCAGTTCAGCCAGCAATTCCCGGTATTCTTCTTCGGTGGCTGGTCTTGTCCCGGCAATCACGCCGGCATAATCCGCTGCGGCATGTTGTCCCGTGTGCATATAGGATGTGACGGAATTTCCATGCGCGTTCCACGGCATATATGGAAAGAGAGCGATTACATCTCCCTCTTTGAACCGTCGGAACACCACTCTTGTCTGCCTTTTACCTGCCATATCGTTTAATTTTAAGTTTCCACTATGAAAGTGACCTTATAGGTCTTGCAGGGCTTACCGAATGCCGGATAACGGTTGAACTCGCTGTACGATTCCCAGTCCACCGACATGACATAACCTTTGGGAAAATTTTCGGTGATGAACCTGTTCACCATTTCCCGGTCTTCGTCGGTGATGAAAAGGTCTTCATCAATACCGTATTCCAGCGCGTAGATCGCCCATTCGGGAATGTTGTCCCATACGATTGTTTCTCTGCGGTCATCTCTCATGGCGTCTGTTTTTACATCATTGAACCATCAGCTCACGGATGATACCGTCCAGTTCCGTTTCCCATTTTCCTGCTCCGTCCGTCATCGACGGATAGGTCAGTTGCTGCCACTGCCGGTAATCGAAAAGTTTCATTCGGAGCGGATAGTAGTCGAAGAGTTTCCGGTTTCCGAAGAATACTCTCAGGTGATTGGTTCCGACTTCCATCAGTTTCAGACCGTAACGGTTGAGAATCTCGTGGAATCTTTTCATCGGTGTGAAGTTGCTTCTGCTCATAACTTTGTATTTTTTCGAGTTAAACATCAGCGGCTCCGGGGAGCCACTATTTCCTTTTCTTGCCTGCTCTATTGTCCTGCGCCCGGATAGTGCAAGGCTTTGCGAAAAAATACCGGAGCCGGAACGGCGAGGATGATTTTTTCAGCAAACCCCGACGGGGCCCCGGCCTTGCACAATCCGTCGGGGCGCAGGACTACCTTTGCAGGTAGAAAAGAAATAGTGCATTTGTTTTTTAGAAGTGCTTGTGATGAAGACGTAAAAAAAGAAAAGCGGAACATGCCGTCCGACACATTCCGCCACGATGATATAATATATAGGTATGATGGTTACTGCTTCTCTTGCTTTCCGTCCTCCTGCGGAAGCAGGTGCTTGAGGTTCGGATCGTTGGCTATACGTTCCATCTCATCCTCGATAATCTGCACCACGTCCGCCTTGATGCGCGAGTAGTTACGTTCTATCTGTTGCAGCATGATGTCGTTGCCCTCACTGTCCTTGAACTCGTTGATGACGGGGATTTTCTTGTAGGCTTTCGTTTCCGCCGCTACTTTCTCGTTGTCCACGATGATGCGCGCATGGAAAATCTTCTGTTCGATCTCTTCCCCGAAGTTGTCCGCCACACTGCCCACGAACGTACCTTGCGAGAGGTTGGCGATTTTGGATGCAGGAATAAGCGAGTCCATCTGCGTGTTGATGGAGGTCGAGGTATCTTGCCGGTTGATGGAGAGTGACTGTCGTTGTTGCAGGATTTTACCGAAACGTTCCGAGAGATTCTTGGCGGTTTCTCCCACAACCTGTCCGCTGAAAATATTCCCCACCGTATTCTGGATAACCTTCGCCTCCTTGTCGCCGTAATCCCTCGCTAACTGACTGAAATCCTGAAAACCGAGACAGACGGCCACCTTGTTACTTCTGGCAGTGGCAATCAGATTGTCGATACCGCGAAAATATATGGTCGGCAGTTCGTCAATAATGATAGAGGATTTAAGCTGTCCTTTCTTGTTTACCAGCTTTACAATTCGGCTGTTGTACAGTCCGAGCGCGGCGGAATAAATGTTCTGCCTGTCCGGATTGTTCCCCACGCAAAGGATTTTCGGGTGTTCGGGATTGTTCAGGTCGAGCGTGAAATCATCGCCCGTCATCACCCAGTATAGTTGCGGGGAAATCATCCTCGAAAGCGGGATTTTCGCGCTCGCGATCTGGCCTTGGAGCTGGTCCTGCGCGCCCCCTTGCCAGGCATCCATAAACGGGCTCAGATAATTTTCCAAAGCGGGATAAGAGGTCAGAATCGTGAAAATATCCGCATAAGGCTTGTTCAGAAATTCGATGGCGTGCGGGAAGGTACAGTATTTCCCGTCCCTGTAAATCGTAGGCTCGGCACTCAGCGCCTTGCCGCATTGCTGCGGTAGGTTTCCGAGTACCTGCCCCCGAACCGTGCTTACACGTCTCCATGTACACGGCTCTCCATTACATCTCAACTTAGTCATCATGTATATGCGCATAACAGTTAGGACATACTGCCAGTGATTTTCGGTGCATCTGTAGCATCGCTCTTTCCCAAGCGGTATTCTCCGTTAGAGTTTTAAGCGTTCTCACATGGTGCATGACGGTCTTGCCTTTTGCTCCGCATAATTCGCATACTTCGGCTTTGAGTCTTTCAACAAGGCTCGGAGAAGAGATTACGAACGGATTTGGAAGATTATCACATTTTGCATCGGCAGTAGGTTCTTTTTGTTGAAATCCACCGTTATAGAGCATACGGCAACGTTCCCGACCCTTTGCATCAGTATATCTTATCACGCAGTCCTTTCCCTCTCGATATTTCTTTATCACTTTGGGATAGCTGATGTTAAGTTTCTGCGCAAGGGTGCAGTAGAAACTGTATGACATAACGTAGCCGAACCGTTTTCCAAGTGTTGAAATATTGTTCGCTATGGCATAATAGTTATAGAATCCTCTGATTTCCGAGTTGACTTTGGCGAGAATGTCCTCAGGTTTGCAGTTATTCATCGCTCCTCTGGATTTGGGCTTCCAATCCTCCTTGCCGTTAACTTGTATTATAGTCATGGCATTGTAGGAAAGTAGCCGTTTTCGCGCCACTTCTCTCGGCAGAAGTAATATGACCTTGCCGTTGAACATTCGTTTCAACATTCCGTTTTTGTCACGTTTAGTGGATTGAGACTGACGAACCGTGATTTCATATCCGAGGAACAAGGCTCGGTCCTTCGCATTTGTTATCAGCGTCTTTTCATCGGAAAGTTCAAGTTTGAGTTTTTCTTTCATGAACATGGCGATGTCATTCTTGATAATTTCACACTCGGCTTTTGAGCCGCATACTCCTATAAGGAAATCATCGGCGTATCTGACATATTTCATCCTTTTATATGTCGGGGTCATCTCATCCACGCTTGGGTGTTCATACATCAGACGGGAATATTCCTTTAGCCTTTGTGCCATTTCTTCCCGTTTGTCTGCATCGGTCTCAGCATTGAATTTCGCAAGCAGTCTGCGCTTTCGGTCTGAATAGATACGGTATTCCCTATTCTTTGGGCGAGTTTTACCAGTATCGAACTTTTGGATGTATTCAGCAATGTACTTGTCGAACCTGTCAAGATAGATGTTGGCAAGTATCGGGCTTATGATGCCTCCTTGCGGTGTTCCGCTGTACGTGTTGTTGAATTTCCAATCTTCAATATACCCAGCGTTGAGGAATTTACGAATCAACCGAAGAAATCTATCGTCTTTAATCCGTTCCCTCAGTGTTTCTATGAGCACATTATGGTCAATGTTATCGAAGAAGCCTTTGATGTCTCCCTCTATGAACCATTTTGTGCCCAAGAAAGTATTGCGAATACTTGTCAGTGCAGTCTGACAACTTTTACGGGGTCTAAAGCCGTGCGATGTTGATTCAAAGTATCCTTCATAGACAGCTTCAAGAATCATTCTCACGACTTCCTGCACCAATTTGTCTTCAAAGGACGGTATTCCGAGAGGGCGTTTCTTCCCGTTTTTCTTCGGAATATAAACTCTCTTGGCTGGATGTGGCTTATAAGTCTCATCACGGAGACTTGCAATAAGCCGCTCAATACGTTCGATACTCATTCCGTCAACAGTCTTGCCGTCTGTGCCGGATGTCATGTTGCCTTTCTTCGATGCAATTCTCTGATAGGCTTGGTAGAACATTTGCTCATTGAAAAGAATACGGTAAAGCCGCTCGAACTTATAGCCCGAAATTTTACTATGCTTTACTAAGTTGTTCAATATGATTTCCGGATTTGTCATAATGTATTTCACATTTTCCATTAATAATATTGAGTTGATGTAACTGCCTCCCTTTGCCATGTACAAGCCATTAACTTGCTCAGACTACTACGGAGGCTCCGTTACCATACCGAATTTTCAAGCCCTGTGGCTATAGCCTTGCGGCGTTTCGGGTTAGGTAATCCCCATTTAGTATGTATATTAACAGCACGACAGACTGTCGGATGCAACTTTCGTCCGTTAATCTGCTTATCGCAGACGTGTCGTAGTCGGTTCTATGTCCCAAACAACCTACAAATCTTGCTGGGATACTCACGACATGGCGTTTGGAGGTAACTGCCTTGTGCCATGACCCTGGTATGTGCCACTGGACTATTGTTCAACCAATGCAGGCTTCATCCTCGTGTCTGTCTTTATGTCTTGCCATTCAGTCGCAACACGGCAGTTAGTTGACTTATGGCTTTTCCAACATGCTACACTCCCCCTCGGGTTTCCCTCTGGGATAAGTTGGATGACATTAGGTTTATTTAACATGTTAAACTTTATTATCTGCTCCTTAACGAATGTAAAGTGAGCAAAAATCAAATTAAACACGTCTTAGAACCCTAACCTAACTTATGCTACTAAGTAATTAATATACAACCTTATGGGCGCACCGCAAGTACCAGATAATCGCCGCGAGCAGGATAATCGGCGACTCCACGAAGAAATCACCCTGTTTCTGTATCCAGGTCTTGTTCAAATTGAGCATGATGGTATAGGCACTTTCATAGGCATCCGAGATGTCCGCCATGAACTTCGGGTTGATGGGATTGCAACGGTGCGAACGGCGCGGGTCATCAAAATTTATCACGTAAAACTCGGGCTTCACCTTGTACTTGTCGAGATTCTTGAGCAGTTCGTTATAAGCGATGATAGAGAGGTCGTCGAACTTGTAGTCATAGATATAAATCGCGAATCCTTTGGAAATCATCTGCTTTATATAATTATTTACCACCGCATAGGACTTCCCGCTGCCAGGAGTTCCCAGCACGATGGACGCCCGAAAAACGTTTACAACGTTGATCCAGCCGTCCCATTCTTTCTTCCGGTACACGAACTTGGTGGGAAGATTTACCGAGTATTCGTTTTCCATTAAGACCGTGTTCTGCATGAATGATTCATTCTCCATGTTGAACACGTCATCCATCAGGTCGTTTTTCAGCATACGGCTTACCCACACGCCCGCCATCAGCATCAGGATATATCCGGCCGTGAGCGTTGTCGCGTACAGTCCGGCCTTGGCTATGGAAGATACCGGTAATTCCAGCATCCACCAGTTCATGAAGAACAGCACCAATCCGCCGAGAAAGAAGGCATAGATTTTATTCCAGGTCATTTCCCGGTTCTTGACACCTTTCGTCCCCAGGCAGGAAAGCGCGAGGAACACGAGCGCGAACACCTTTGTCAGTAAAAGGCTCTTGAACAGTCCCGCCGTCCGTTGGAAGTTCAGCAGTATCTTATCCACGATTCCGATGGAGATACCCATGTCGGAGAATGCCTGATAACAATACCAGTACACGTGAATCACTAAAAACAGGATGGATACGGCCCGCATGAACTCCATTGTCTTGGCCAATCCGCGAATGTCGTCTTCTTGTTGCATGATCAAAGGGTTTTAATTGAATGAATAATCGGGTTATGAGAGGCCGCGTGAACGGCGTTTTTTCTTTTTCTTCTTTTGTAGCATCCGCGCGAGGGCTTCCTCCTGAGCGTCGGGACCGTTGATATCGAAAGAAAACATGCCGAAGGCCTGCTCGATGGAACTCTCCATGTCACCTGAGCGGAGCGCCTGCATATCCTCGCCGAACAAGGGGGCTTGCGGCAGGACGGCGTCTTCCGGAGAGCGGAACAGCTTCTCGAACACGTTGGCGGAAAATTCTTTTCCCAACCGGGAACCGTTGTACACCTCCTTGTTGTTATGGTCGATAAACGTGACCCCGTAGATGCGGCCTTCATCGTTGGTTCTAAAAACCGTGTCGATGCCCCGTTCACGCAACAGATCCGTGAATGCCTCCTTGCTGCCCATGCAGCCGTGCATGGCAAGTGCCACCTCGTTCCGGATTTTCGGCTGCCATTTCTTCGCCTTGAACTCCCTGACGTTGTAGCGGAGCCGTTTCTCCAATCCCTGATACCCGAAACGTTTGTCGATAAGCGAGGACTTGATGGGTACGCTGACAGCCTTGCCGTTTTCGTCTGTAACAGCGTAGACGATGCCCGTGTAGGGAACGCCCCCGTGTTCCCCCTTGACCTGTTTGGCTTCGATGTTGAAACATGAAAGCAGAGCGCTGTACTCGCCGAATGTCTGGAACCGGTAGGCCGTGAAGACGCTTTTGAGGATGTTGGATACCTGCCGTTTCAGGTCGCCTTGCGTGTAGTCGGCTTTTTTCAGGTAAACGCCGAGCTGTTCATCCTTCTTGTCCGCGTGTTGCTTTAACCCGAACTTCCGTTCCAATTCCCGGCAGGCTTTCATCGAACGGTTCCACTCGTAGGCATCATCTATCTTTTCGCCTTTCTCGTTCACGCAGGTGGAAACGATGTGGATATGCCGACGGCCGATGTCCTCGTGCATATATACAATGTACGGCTGGTCGCCATACCCCATTTTATCCATGTACTCCTTTGCCAGATCGGCGAATTGTGCGTCCGTCAGATTGTCTTCGGGAGACGGGTTGAGCGAGATATGCAGGATGGGGTTCTCGGTGTTCCTGTTGGCGAGCAGGTAACTCTCGAACGCCCACATCGTCCGTTGCATCAGACGGTCCGGACTCTCCGTGATGTCGGCAATCATCCGGTTGCCGGAAATGATGCGGGCTTGGGAATCGCCGACCTTCTGCTGGTTGTAGGCAATCGCCCCGTAGAGCGATGCGCCCCGGTTGATTTTCGCTACCATAACTTATAAGGATTGACGGTTACTGTTCAGGTATTTCTCCTCGTATTCCCGGGTAAGGGCGATAATCTGCCTGCTGAGAACGACCAGTTCCATCGTGATTTTCTCCAATTTGTACAACAGGGCAAGCGCACGTTTGTCGCTGAAATTGCTCTTGACAGCCTTTACCGTCTGGTTGTAATTGTTGCCTATCGCCTGGAACTGGTGGTAGAAATTGGTCAGCCGGACGTAGTAATCCATCGTCGCCTTGTCGATTTTTACCACTTTGATTTCACGTCCGAAAAGCATGGACTTGATGAATTTCGACCGTTGGGAAAGTCCCGACCGCTCGAAAAGAAGCTCGAATTTCCCGTTCTCTTCCGAGTTCAGTTTGATGCCGTAGCGGAAAACGGCCGGGTCGCTCTTGGGCTTCCTGCCTGCCGTCCTTCTCTTTTTAGGATTGTTTTCTGTTGCCATATCACTTGTTTTTTATTGTTCCTGTCTGTCCGCCAAGATTTCCGACTTTGGAGGAAATCCCTCCCGAGCCGTCAGGCGAGCGGCAAGTTGTTTTGGGATGCCCGAATTATTTCGGGCGGCCCAAAACACAACTTGCTATGTTCGCTTGAACATGAATTTGCCTTGCGTCAAATTATCGGGGCCGGTGAAACTTTCGGGTTTCGCGGGGTACATCCGATGTCTCTGCAAACCATGACGGGACCGGTTGCAAAGTTACGGGTAAAGAACTGGGCGGTAAATAGTTAAGCCGGTGTAACAGAATGTCATACGGTGTCATATATCGGCATCCGGCTCCGATTTCGCACAGGATAGATGAGAAAGGCGTTTATTTGCAGCCTGAACGGTTGCAGCACACCGGACAACAACGGTTTGGGGGATGATTGCACGGACGGTTGCATGAAGGCAACCATACAACCTTCAATGATTGGTTGCAACCATATAACCGTGCAACCATGCCATCATGCCATCATGCAATCAACCATGTAGCCGTGCACTCATTCAAGGGTGCAACCAGCCGTTCATACAACCGGCTGGTGATGCACGCAACCGTTCATGCAGCCGGTAAACCATGTAAGCAAACAATGATGCAAACAACCAGTAATAACTTAAAACAACAATGATTATGGACAAGGAAACATTATTTGTTGCACTCAGCAACCAAAAGGGCGGCGTCGGGAAATCGGCTTTCACGATTCTGCTCGCCAGTTATTTCCACTACGTGGAGAATCTGAACGTGGCGGTCATCGACTGCGACTCTCCCCAGCACAGTCTCGTGCGTATGCGGGAGAGGGACAAACAGGCCATTGACCGGAGCGGCCATTACAAGCAGATGATGATGGCGCAATGGGAACGCATCCAAAAGAAAGCCTACCCGATTGTAAGCGTCAGGGCGGAGAAAGCAAGAGAAGCCGCCGATGAGCTGGTAAGAAACAGCGAAAATCATATTGACCTGGTGTTGGTCGATCTGCCGGGTACGGTGGACGCGCAGGGCGTGTTCCGCACCATTGTCAATATGGATTACGTGATTACCCCGGTCACGGCGGACAAGATGGTCATGCAGAGCAGTCTCTCTTTCTCCACCACCGTGCTGGACTATATCCGCGACAGACCCGAAATCCCGCTGAAGGACATTCTTTTCTTCTGGAACAAGATAGAACGCAGGGCCAATACCGAGGTGTTCGACATCTATCGGATGATGATGCAACGGCTGAAGCTGACGGTGTTGGAAACCACTGTTCCCGACACGTGCCGCTATGATAAGGAGTTGTCCGTCAGCAGCAAGAGCTATTTCCGCTGTACGTTGCTGCCGCCTCCGGCCAAGTTGCTGAAAGGGAGCGGATTCGTGGAGCTGGCAAACGAACTGAAAGAGAAACTTAAACTGTAATGCGTATGGCAAAGAAAATAGTCGAGGTGGATGAAGACCTCCTCAAAGGAATGATGACGAGCGATATTCCCCTCTATGGAAGGAACATGGAACGCAAGGAAACGGAACCTGCACCGAAAAAAGCCGTAACAGTCGAACCGGAAAATATTTCCGGCGCTCCGGCGGAAAGAGAGGTCACGGAACAACCGAAGGCAGTCAGGAACCGACGAAAAAAGGAAAGTAACTCGGATTACCGTGAACTCTTTCTGGTCAACACACCGAGTCCGAACCGTTCGCAGACCTACATAAATCGTGACATCTACGAACGTATCAAACGCTTCCTGCCGCTTATCGCGCCGGAGGTCAGCATCGCCAGTTACATCAGCAATATCCTGGGCGACCATATAGAGCGGCATTGGGACGAGATCAATGAAATGTATAGTCAGGAACTTTCTAAACCGTTGTAGCCATGGAAACCTATTTTTATTTCAGTGTCAAGACGGTATGCTGCGGTTATCTCTTTTATCGCCTGTGGATTTTTCTGTTCAGGCAGCGGATATACGGCTTGTGGGAGGATATGGTAAAATACCTTCCTAAAAAGAAAGAGAAACCGGCTGCGCCGGTCACCGCTCCGAAAGATGATGACAACGAGGTCATCGGCAAGACAAATATCGTCTATCTGGAAGATCCGGAAATCGCCTGCAAGGTTCCTGCCCGTAGCGAACCGCTTCCCCCGGTGGAGAAGATGGAAGAAGAGGAGGATATTTCCGCAGATGATGTGGAATCCACTTTTACCGGTAATGCTTCTGGCGGATTGTCCGAAGAAGAGAAAGCGGAACTGATGTCGGATTACGTGTCGGAAGTGGACGAGGACTTTTCCACGGGTATGACCTACGAGGACATGATGAATGCCGTCGGCGTGCTGACGGGAGAAAACCGCGACACGAACGATGATAAGGTTATCCGTACTGTCAAGACGATATACGACATCCGGCAGACTGAAATCTTTGATTTCTTCACCACCGAAGTGAGTAACATAGAACTGGTGGAGAGTCTTTTCAAAGAGTGTCTGGATGAATACGGCCAGCCTTTACCGCAACGGAAAAAGGCAGCACCGCCGGAATCGGAAGAAAAGTTCGATTGGGATAAATATGTATAGTAACCTATGAAACAACAAATAAAGGGAACAAACCGCTGATATTCGGAATGTTCCCCTTATTTTTGCTTTACGCAAACATCACATCTTTGCATTTCTATCCTTTTTTAACCTTTCGCAATAAGGATAGTCTAAAGGACTATAATAGAAGTCATCATCATTGAACCAACCGAATCTTGGATATTGCCTCGCTCCGGGAGCATGTATACTGACTGTCAAGTACGTTTTCACAATATGACACACGAAACGGAAACATTTCAATAAATCTTCCCATATCGTGTATTCACTGTCCGTATGAGGATTGTAATAACCGCAGGAAAGATTGATACAGGAAATACCGAGTCCTCTTGTCTTCAAGGCGTGGACGTCGGTAGTCATTCCTGAACATACCACATAGCCATAACGTTCCGGATGTATTTTTTCAATGAATTCACGGGAACATAATTCGCTCATTCCTATGCGTGTTATTAAGTCTCTGTCCCCTTTACGGTCGCATTGTATCACGTACCGGCAGTCGGAAAAGAAATCCATATCCGCACCACCGCTACCGATGCAACCGACTTCTTCTTTCACGAAGAATACGCATTTCATATCCTTGAAATTTTCCAGTGCTTTCAGGCATATCCAGATACCGTTCTTGTCATCTGCACCGATACCGGTCATTTTCCGGTTCAGGTAGTCATATCCGACAATCATTTTATCATCCACAGCATAGGCTCCATATGTTCCGGTCTTTCGGCGATGCACTTCGTCCATGTGTGAAACAATACACGGATAAGTTTTTGCATTTCCTTTGACCGCATATACATTGCCGCACCTGTCTTTTTTATAGGTTATACCCATGCTGTTTAATTCGGCTATAATAAATTTCGCCATTTGCTTCTCCTTGCCTGAAGATGAAGCGATATTATATAAACTGATCAGTTTTTCCATTATCTTATTCGTATGAACTGTATAACTTTTCGATTTGCAAGTAACGTTTGAATTGTGAAATGGGTTTGCCTTTCTTGAAAAGAGTTCTTGGATAATAGGTCCCATTGTATTTGATTGCCGGACCGTTCAATAACCTGCCAAATGCGGATTCGGTAAAGACGGAAGACTGGCATTGACTGCAAAATACGGAATTGCTATCTGAATGTACGCGGTTACATAGAGGACAGACCATAGCGTTTCGTTGAGCATATCCATTAGTAGACTGGCAATCGGCAATGATATCGGGAACATAGTTGTTCCTGAGTTCCAGTTTATCCTCTTTCAGACTGATATACCGGAACGTATCCATGTACGGAACACCTTTTTTATGCCATTGGCATACAGGAACTTCAAGCGATAGTGATACAGTCACGCATGTCTCCGTATCATAGTCCTTTACAGGGGTCATTACGACACACTCTTTAAGATGGGAATAGTCGTTATAGCGTTTTCTGAATATGATGCCGGAGGTTTGGGCTGCGCATTTCATTAGTTCGAGAACAAATGAATGCGACGAATAAATTCTATCTATCAGTGAAACCTGAGTGTGTCCGCCATGATCGTCTTCCCATTTCAGGTTATCCCAAATGATGGCTCTTCCCACGATGTATCCGTGATTATCCTTGGCTACCATGATTTTAGCTCCGGCAAAATTGTGATAAAAGTCCGCGGCATTGCGGGCCTTATCCGCATATCTCATGCAGGAATGGTGAAGCGTTGATTCATCCGTGTCCGCGGATAGTATATAGTTCTCCTCGGAATACGCTTCAATAAAATCGTTCATCGAAGAGCATATTTTTATTGAAACCTTGCTATCAAGCGAGATGGCACTGCAAAAGTATTTGATGTCATCAGGGTCGTATTGAGGCAGGTTCTTGAACAGCCCTATGAATGTGGACGGTTCCAAGTCTGCCCTGTTCTCTGGAAACCAGGGAGCATTGGGGTTCCCTTTATCCGGAAAGTTCTCGTGAGCCAAATCTTTATTACAGGCTGTAAAGACAATCCGGATTTTTTGGAATGAGCTACAGCTCGTCCTCTTCCGCTTGGTAGAGAAGAAGTTGTAGCTTCCGCGTATGATATCCGAGATATCGCATTCTTTCTTCAATTCCGCCAATACGTCTTTGGCGATGACACTTCCGTTAGCCGCCGCGTTGAGCAGACGGGATTTCATTTCTTGACTTACGTTCGCTTTCATGACTTTTATAAATTTTAATTAGACATTCAAGCGGCTCTCGGAGCCAGAGTTCCGCTTTCTTACGGCTTTTGCTGCCATGTGCCGGATTGTGCAAGGCTTTGCGAAAAAATACCGTAGCGTAGCGAGGATGATTTTTTCGGCAAACCCCAACGGGGCTTGGCCTTGCTCAATCCAGAGGGTACATGGCTACCTTTGCCGTCAAGAAAGGGAAGTATGGTGTTCTGCTTTATCTATCTGTTTTTACTCCCTGCACCCTTGTTTTTCTCTCTCCAAAATCTCTACCTGATGTAACGTGATGACATCCGGTGTAACGCATCGTCAGCTTTGTAAATCAACGAATTAAAGCCTATATATTCGCTGTCGAAATCAAATTTTGTCTCACAATTAAAAAGTTTTCGACAATATGGGGCTTAAAACGAAGTGATAAAATAGAGATAGGATAGGGATAACGGTATAAGGCTATGAGATAGCAAGTTATGAAGAAGCGGACTCGAACGGCCTCGCAAAACGAAATGAACTTTTGCTTTACTTTGACTTTACACTTAAACGCCTGATCTGAGGCGATTCTTTGCCCTGTATTTACACCTTGCTTTACTCGGTTTAGCTTTTACCGCCGAACGCATGAAACGCCGCTGGATCGCCTTAAAACGGGTCGATCTGGACGGCGTTTCTTTTTACTGCTTTTTCATGATGTATTTTGGAAGTTTAACGTATAAAAAACTTCCAAATAGTTGTTATTTGGTATCTTTGTGCAAAAGATATTTCCAAATAGTATGGAGAAACAAGAGATAAAAGTAGTGCACATACACCTGATTTTTGAGAAGAAAGACTTCTATTTCGGAAGCCTATCAGCGGTGTTTGATACACTGGACGAAGACCGGATCGGCATCAAGAAAAGCACACTTTTACATGCCGGTTTGACTGATGGAAGTATCAAGATGACCAAACGAGCGCGTATTGTGGTCTCCCATCTTATTAGAAGCAGTCGTTAAAATACTGTTATATTGCTTTTTAAAGGCCGTTGTAACGTCTATTCCCGTGACGTTGCTTCGGCCTATTTTTTGTAAATGGGGTACAAAAAGAGGGGCGTAAAAGGGGGATATATTTAAATGTTAAAAGAGGGGCAAAAGGGGGGCAAAAACTTGTATTTCGATAACTGTAAAAATATACAAGGTGTAAGAAAAACGGTTGTTTTGACAAAAAAAGCCGTTTAAGTAGGTAGAAAAAGCCACCTAAACGGAGTTGAATTTTAGTTCTTTATCCTATGTAACAGTCTGAAAATATTATAGTTATATAAAATAAGCGTAAGAATAAGACTGAAAACTGCGTGCGTGCGCCTTGAAATGGGCTATTCAAGGCTAACCGAGCCAACCACAAGCGCGATGCCTGTAATTTCATCTACCGGAATATCAAACGGCGGATATTCCTTGTTGTCTGATACGGCCCGAAGGTGTTGCATATCATCGCCGGGCATTAGGCGTTTTACCAAGATACCTTGCTCTCTTGTTGCGATTACATGGCATTTGTTCCATTGGATAAACTGTGTATTCCTTAATATAGAACAAGCGATCACGTCCCCGGAATTGAAGTGCGGGTACATAGATAACCCGGAAACTTCTATCATAAAATCTACCTTGCAGTATTTAAACTTCGGAATCACATAATATTCTTTTACGTCCCTTTCTTCGATCGAAAAATTGGCATTCCCGAAACCGGCGGCAGCAGTTTGAGTTACCAAAGGGATCGGACTTAATCCATTGCGGGCGGCTTCGGCAAAAGGTATGGCCTCATGGTCGTTTGTAGCCTCAATTTTTGAAGAAGTCGGGGAAGACAAGGGAGTATTATCGTTATTTTTTAGCATCTCGCCTTTGCCTGTTAGTAACCAGTCCGCTGATATATCACTACATTTTGTGTATATCAATTCTGAATCAAATGTATTTCTGGCCACCCACGCACTAATTGTTTGTGGAGAAACTCCTAAAATGCTGGCAAACTTCGCCTTATTTCCATTTGTATAATAGCCCAAAATAGCTTCAAGCATCTGTTTTTTATCCATGACTTCAAAAAATAAACTACATTTTGTAGAAATAATCTACATTTTGTTTTGTATATATCTACAAACTGTATATATTTGCGGTGAATTAACAATGATAACGGGCGGTAAATATAGGAAAAACGCTCGAGACGGCATAATTAAAATGGTGAAACATGAAAGCAATTAAGGTATTTATCGACGAAAAGGAGCAGTTTAAGATGCTGAACCTGATTGAAAAGTTCAACAACCACGAGGATATAGCGGCTACGGGAACAGGTCAGACGGATTTTGTAGTAGCGACTTCGGGCGAATGTGCGATGGCTTATGTAAGGGCGGTTCTTGCCGGGAAGTTGGAAGATTGTACGATTGAAACTATAAAATAAGGAGGAAATATCATGAAAGTGAAAAAGGTAATCGCAAAGAAGGAGTGTGTACGGTTCAATACAGGCGTGTGCCGTGGAAAACAAGAGTTGCTGAAAAAGATAGAAAAGGAATTAAGTGGGGTTCCGGAAACGGCAATATTCCAAAATGTATATATTGGTGGTATTGCCATTTTGGAGAGAAAAACGGTTGGGAAGGAAATAGAATTGAAATACTCAAAGCTGTTCAGGTATGAAGATTTGGTTCCCGGTATTATGACCGCCGGCCAGTTTAAGAGATTAAAGGCAAGAGGGGCTATTCAGGTCTATACATTGCCCGGACCAAACACGCCCGGACAGTATTTTATAAATTTTCCGGAGCAAACAGATACTTCTACTTTTCAATCTCAGGAGAAAAGGGCAGATTTCTATAATTCATTATCTAAAATCAAGAACTCTTGCCTTAACGAATCCTGCAAAGAATCACTTCGCAGAATGATTGAAGAGAAATGCGCTTCCATTACGGATCTTTATTATCAGGAGATTGCGGAACACAAAAGATCTTTTATAGAAGCATCTTCTAAAGCTAAGGAAATTTTATCTCAATATCCTGTTTACGGCACAGCTCCTCATGAGCGTTCCTTTCTTGAATCATGCGATGAATCATTTCGTCGTCACCGTGACGAAATGCGACAACTGAGAGATATTTGTGATACTCTTGGTCTAAGAACCAACCCCCTTCAGGATCGTGTTCTTGGATGTAACGCTCAACGGCATAAAGGCGAGCCTCAAGGCGTATAAGATCCTCGGTAGTATAACCAGTATTCATGATTATTTAATTTTTTGGTTTAATATGCTACAAATGTAGCAAAACTTCCGTGGTTCGGGAGAATAGCGGAAGCCTTTTAAACAGAATAATAACGGTATTAAAAAAGCAATAGAATATGAAACGACAAATAATAATCGACAGCGACGCAAGAAAGAAACTCCAGGAGGCATTTGGAGTTACCCGCGTTACGGTGTGGAAAGCACTCAACTATGAGAGCGACAACGAACTGGCCCGAAAAATCCGCTATACAGCCAAAAAGGAAATGGGCGGTGTGGAAATAAACGGTCCGCTTCCGGGTTTTGATACGACCCACCAAACGGCCGAAGGAACCATGACACAAACATTCGGCCCTCGTGTGAAAATCATATTGCACATGAATACCAACCGGCTGGCGGTATTGGTAGACGGCGAGGTTCGCCGGGTTGAAGACGGGCTTACCCTTTCTGAGTTTATGAGCGTACAAGGTGAAGTTTACAAGCTGGCTCAGTCTTTATAGAATAGCTAAGGAGGGTTCAATATGGAATACTACGGGAAAATATTATGTATCTCAAAAGAGGACCTGACAAGGGACGATAGGCCCGCTGTGGGTGGTTACCAGATTGATAATACCAAAGCTCCTATTATGACAAATGAATGCTATAAATCGTTAGTAAAGCGCGGTAAAATCCGGGTTGTCCGTAAAGGCATAGGCCGCGGCGTAACCGCTTTGGTTGCCGTTGAAAGCCTTCCGGAGAAATACAGAAAGATGGTCGAGCAAAAATATGGTGATATGAAGTCTGAAATATTACGAAACTGGTTTGCTGCTCACTGGAGTATCGACGAAAACGCTCGGGTTTTCTTTGCCGGGTATAGGTTGGCCTCCGGAAAAGAACTTGAGCTCGAACAGCAACAGGAATACGTGTTGAACGCTTCCGCCATTCGCGCTGTACTGCGGTTGATGGACGATGTAAAGATGAAGCGGGCCGTTATGCAGGGGAACCGGGTTTGCTGGGAAGAAATGGCCGGAGCGATCAATTTCTATCAGGCAGAGTTTGGCCACACGTTACCAACATCGGTGAACCGTTTTAAAAAGAAGGTGAACGAGTTTAAGGAAAAGAGTTACGCCAGCCTGATAAGCAAGAAGTTCGGCAACCAGAATACGCGCTTGGTTAATATCAAGATTGAAAAATTGCTGGTAAGTATTGCCGCGCGTCCTAACAGGCCTTGGAATACCAGTGTTCATGAAATGTATAATCAGTTTGTACGGGGCGAGTTGGAAATGTACGATCCGGAAACGGGCGAGATTTACAGCCCGGAGGATTATACGGACAAGAAAGGCAACCCGATAGAGTTAAGCCCTTCAACAGTTCAGTATTATTTGAGCTTACCAAAGAATCAGGCTTTGATAGACAAACAGCACATGAGTTGGACAACTTTCATGCACGAACAACGGCCGCACGTCCACCGGGAGAATCCGGGGTTTGCATTCAGCCTGATCTCTTTCGACGACCGCGACCTTCCGCGTAAACTGAAAGACACGAAACAACGCCCGAAAGCCTATTACGCTTACGATGTGGCCAGCCAATGTGTAGTCGGGTACGCATATAGCCGGAAAAAGGATATTGATTTGGTAGTGGACATGTTTCGCAGCATGTTCCGCCTGATAGATCGGAACGGCTGGGGAACCCCGGCGCAGGTGGAAGTGGAAAACCATTTAATGAGCCAATGGAAAGACGGCTTTTTGAAAGCTGGTGAAGTATTTCCCTTTGTTCACTTCTGCGCCCCGCAAAATTCGCAGGAAAAGCATGCAGAACAATTTAACGGAGCCAAGAAACGAAGCCTGGAACACGAACACCAATTAGGAATCGGACGTTTTTACGCCAAGAATAAAAAATACCGGACGGAGGCGAAAAAAGTGTTCGACGAACTGAACGACACTTACGAAGATAAGCAATATTATACCTGGGACGAACTGATTGCCGAAGATCAGGAGATTATCCGGCTTTTCAACGAATCGCTTCACCCAAACCAAAAGAAATATCCGGGTATGAGCCGCTGGCAGGTGCTTTGCGAAACCATGAATCCGAATCTGGAGCCTTACGACAAGTCATTTGTCGCCAAATATATCGGCGAACACGTTGAAACCAGCATCCGCCGAAACAGCTACTGCCGGGTGAATTATACTGACTACTGGCTGAGTTCGCCGGAAGTGATCGAAAGGTTGGCCCCCAATAATTATAAGGTGGATGCCTACTACATACCGGAAGAAGACGGAAGTATCAAAGACCTGTTTATCTACCAAAACGGCAAACTGATAGACAAGCTGGTGGATATGGGCAAATTCAACACCGCAGCCGCCGAACAGACCGAAGAAGACCGACGGATCATGACCGAACAGTTGAAATTCGGAAAGGCGTTCGACCGGATGATGGAGCGGAACGAGGCGAAACCGGTTGGCATCTTAAAGAAAGAGACCGCCCGGAAGATAAAGGAAGTTCAACCGAAAGAAGTTCAGATACCACAAAACAACGACGATATGGACTTCTTGAACTACGATCCGAAGAACTATGTAAAACGGGCGATAGCCAGTATTTAAACGGAATAATAATCATATTAAAACAGCAATATAATGGAACTGACAAACGAAATCAAGCAGAATATAATCACTGCCATAAAAGAAAATCGGGAAAATTACCCCAGCGACAACAAGCACGCTGCCGCACTGGGCATTTCTTCCAGTGTTTACAATTCATTGAAGAAAGGAAAGATTGACCGCATGGTAAGTGATGCTACCTGGGTTTGCATCGCCCGCCGGTTAAATGTTTCCCTTCGTAATGAAATAGAATGGAAAATTGCAGAAACGCCGACCTTCCTGTTTATTACCGAACAGCTTCGGGTTTGCCAAGAAAGCGGTGTATCAGCCCTACTTTGTGATTTGGCCAATATCGGGAAAACATTCACGGCAAGGGCGTATGTCAAGACACATAAGAATGCCATTTACGTGGACTGTTCGCAGGTGAAAACGAAATCCCGGTTGATCCGCTTTATCGCCAAAGAATTTGGCGTAAACAATAACGGCCGGTACTGTGATGTGTACGACGATCTCGCCTTTTACCTGAAAACCCTGGAACGCCCGCTGATTATTCTTGATGAAGCCGGGGATTTGGATTATACCGCCTTTTTGGAATTGAAAGCCCTTTGGAACGCTACCGAACGCAGTTGCGCCTGGTATATGATGGGTGCTGACGGACTTCGGGCAAAAATCATCCGTTCGATTGAAAACGAAAAGATCGGTTACACGGAAATGTTCAGTCGGTACGGAGATAAATTCAGCAAAGTAACTCCGGACGACGGGAAAGAACGGGAAGTGTTCTTGAAAGCACAGGCCGCAATGGTAGTAAAGGTGAACGCTCCGGGGCGAAACGACGTGGCGCAAATTGTAAATCGAACAGGTGGCAGCCTACGACGGGTTTATACCGAAATCGAAAAAATCAGAAGGGAGGCCGATTATGAATAAGAAGATTTACCAGTTAGGTATGGAGCCACAATACGCCGCCCACGTGCTCCTGCTTTGGAACGAAGGCGAATATCCTTGCGATATTCGGGTACGACGGGCAAAGACGGTCGGGCTGATCGTGATAGAGATAGATAATTTGGAATTGGCAAACAAAATAGTAAACGCAACCAGTTGCCAGGTAGCAGTAAAGGAGATAAAAGCATGAAAAGAGCCTATTCACCAAAAGAAGTACAGTCTATGAATATCCCCTGTTTCCCATTCGAGGGTGAATGGGAAGCCGCTTTTGGCCGACCGGATCGGACCGGAACGTGGATCATTTGGGGCGAAAGCGGAAACGGTAAAAGTACCTTCGTCATGAAGCTGGCCAAATATCTTTGCCGGTGGTGTACGGTCGCTTACGACAGCCTGGAAGAAAGTACGAGGCTTTCATTCCAAAACACACTGAACCGAGAACGAATGGAAGAAGTGAACCGAAAGTTCAAAATATTAGACCGGGAATCGATGGACGACCTGAGCGAACGACTTTCGAAGCGCCGTAGCCCCGATGTAGTCATTATCGACAGTTTTCAATACTCCGGTTTGACGTATGCCAGCTACAAGGCACTGAAAGAAAAGCACCGCAACAAGTTGCTGATATTCGTTAGCCATTGCGAAGGCGAAAAGCCGGAAGGCCGGGCCGCCAAAAAGGTGGCATACGATGCCGACGTAAAAATCTTTGTCCGGGGCTTCCGGGCCATCAGTAAAGGGCGTTTTATCACCAAGCCGGGAAACCATTATACAATCTGGGAAGAAGGCGCGGCCCAATACGCTTGCGAATAAATATACAAACCAATTAAACAGATAACACTATGGACGCAACCATCGAAGCAATTGTAAACAACGCAGTGGAAAAGGCTATGGCTTTTTCTCCTATCGATCAATCATTCATTTACTGCGAAGTGTCAGAGCGTTTATCGGATTTGTCGCATACGGCGCTGATGACCGAATACGGACTAAAAGAGGAGGACTTCGGATGACACGTAACTACGCCCGTTTTTATGTCCTCCTGAACCGTTTGCCCACAACAAATCGGGAAGAGTTGAAAGCATCTCTGGTCAGCCAATACACAGGTGGGCGCACGGAATCACTCCGGGAAATGACCAATAAGGAATACGACGCCATGTGTGAAGCCATGCAACAGTCGGATAAGAATTACAAGGCGCGGGAGGTTTACCGCGAAGAGCTACGAAAGAAACGTTCCGCCGTACTGAAGCTGTTACAAAAACAAGGCGTCGACACGACTGACTGGGACCGGGTGGACGCCTACTGCCTGAATCCTCGAATTGCTGGTAAGAAATTTATTAAACTGACAACCGAGGAACTGGAAACAGTGGCTATCAAACTTCGGATCATCCGAAGGAAAGAGAACGAAAAGAATACAGATTATTCACAATTAAATTAACAACATCATGGAAGAGAAGAAACAGACTGTCGAAATGACGGTGGAAGAAAAGCAGGAGTATGAGGCGTTCAAAGCAACGCAAGCCGAAAAGAAGGCGAAGGAACAGGCCAAGCGAGACCGCGAGGCCTACAAGGAACTGGTGGACGAAACCATTGAGAGCGTGATACCAGATTTGCGGCTCATGAGCGAAAGTTTGAAGGCTGTCAAGCAGGGGGTGTTAAACGACTTCCGTCGCGTGATTGAGATGAAGTCGGAAGTATTGAAGCTGAAAAAGGACGGCCAGCGTTCGGACACCTTCACAAACTCCGCCGGAGACAAGCGTATCACCGTTGGTGTTTATACGACCGACGGGTATCGTGACACAGTAGAAGATGGTATCGCCATCGTGAAGGAATATATCGAGGGGTTGGCCAGCGACGAGAAGACGAAAGCCCTCGTAAAAATGGTGCTCCGCCTCTTGGCCCGTGACGCTAAGGGTACGTTGAAGGCAAGCCGCGTCGTCCAGCTCCGGAAGATCGCCGAGGAGACCGGATCGGAGCGTTTCATGGAAGGCGTCCAGATCATCGAGGAGGCCTACCAGCCGGCCATCAGCAAACAGTTCATCCGCGCTGAGGTGAAGAATGAGAACGGTGCCTGGGTGTGTATTCCTTTAGGTATGACGGAGGCATGAGCAAACAGCAACACGCACTATTGATTCAGCCGCCACTCTTCCCGAAAGAGCATCCCCTTGAACGGGTAGAGTTTGGCGGTATCCCCTGCTCTTATTGCCACAGCAATGGTTGGTTCTGGGGGACGGATGAGTTCAGGGAACGCATCAAACAAGAGTGCCCCGTGTGTAAAGGGCATAAACGTCTGAAGGCCGTCGTTACAATCGACTGGCAAGCGGATAAAACCTGTAAATAACAAATAATTTGGAACAGATATGAACAACATCTTAGAACGATTCAGAAGAAAACAGCAAAAGCGCCAACCGGAGGCACAGCAGCCAACCGACACGAAAGTTTCAGTACCCAAACGAGAAAAGACAATCCCTCCGCACATCGTGGCTTGCAAAGTCTGCGAAGGCAAGGGAATGAAAGAGGGTGCGATTTGCCCACAGTGTAAAGGCTCTGGCCGGGTAATCGTATCTTGCGAGGTAACAACGTATGTAGCGGCTTATGTGCCGGAAAACAATCAAAAATAATCAATCATGGAAGAAAAAGTTAAAGTTGTAATAGAACTGGATAAGAATACAGTTCAAGCAGCCGCCTATTTAGGTGGTACCCAACTCTCTGATGAGTTGTGGAAGCAGATGCTTTCCGAACCTATATCTTTCCCTATGGAAGTGATGGAGGAACAGAGAAAAGAAATGGAATTGGGAATATCAATGGTAGCTATTGGAATTGGTTTAAAAAGAATGGAGGAATTAAAATGAAACGAGTGCAAGGAACCAAAGGCGTAGCCCTATTTGAATGTATCAACGCCGATCAGAACAAGTGGAACGTTCGTTGGGACGTACAGGACAATCCCGCCGATAAGGATGGCAAAGTGAAAGGTATCAACTATATGGAAGAAACTTTCCTGTTTAAACCCGACCTGTTGGATGTAAAAGCGGTTATGTCGATATGGTGTAACAGCGAGGATGTTATAGGCAGTTTCGTATTGGATGGGAAACGCATTACACTGGAGCAAAACGGTATATTGCTACTGCGCAATCAAGCGGAACAGACCCTGAAGGATGGTGGCACTTCTGTCCCCCTGATAACTGACGAGGGGGTTGTGGAAATCGAACCGGCCGAGGCTTTGTTCATTTCCGGTCGTATATTGGCTAATTACGGGGATTGCAACAAGAATATAGCCGACCAGTTGGAAGCCATCAATAACGCCGAGAGTATCGAGGCCTTGACCGTTATCGATTTTCGTACAGGTTATCCGGAACCCTCTTCCATGACATTGGAGGAGGTTCGTGCCGCCATCGCCTCGGCCAAGAAAACGCCGGAGCAGCAAGCCGTCCTCTTCGCCCGTATGACCATCAACAACACTGACATGACGAACAACGACGCGCTTACCCTGAAAGAACTGCACCCGGAATGGGAAGAGTTCATCGGTAAGCCCCTGAAGGCGAAGTATCGTGTCCAGTACGATGGCCATCTGTACCGTGTGCGTCAAGATATCGCTACCGTTCTTGTCAACCAGCCACCCAGCATTCACACCGCCGCTCTCTACGAAGAAATCAACGAGGAGCACGCCGGAACGCAAGATGATCCGATACCCTACAACAATAATATGGAACTATTCCTTGGCAAGTACTATTCGCAAAACGGTTCTACCTACCGTTGTACCCGCGACACCGGGCAACCGGTCTATCAGGACTTGCCAGCGTTGGTTGGGATTTATGTAGAGAAAGTTTAATAATAACGGGGCCGGGTAACACCGGCCTCTTTAACACGATTAATCAATGAACCGAATAAATACACACGCCTCTTTGTTTTCCGGTTTTGGAGCCACCGATCTCGCAGCCACTTGGATGGGCTGGAATAATGCGTTTTGGTGCGAGATAGACGAGTTTCCAAGACGGGTGTTAAGCTATTGGTTCCCTAAATCAGTCGGATATGCAAACATCAAAGAAACAGACTTTTCTATATGGAAAGGAAAAATCGACGTGCTTACAGGTGGATTTCCCTGCCAACCATTCAGCTGCGCAGGAAAACGAAAGGGAGCGGAAGATGACCGCTACCTCTGGCCGGAAATGCTTCGAGCAATACGAGAAATACAACCCACTTGGGTTGTTGGTGAAAACGTTGCTGGAATCATCAGCATGGTACAACCCGGCAGTGAAATTACAGTGGAAAGTCAAGCCTCTTTATTTGAAAAGGCTGACAAGGAAACACTACTCGAACAGGAATATGTCGTCGAAACCGTCTGCCGTGATCTTGAGCGTGAAGGATATTCCGTCCAGCCGGTTATTATTCCGGCTTGTTCCGTCGGTGCACCTCACAGAAGGGACCGGGTGTGGTTTATTGCCCACCGTGCAGACTCAAGGACTGAAAGTGTGCAATGCGGAGGGGAAAACAGTACCGGTCAACCTAAGGTTGCTTCCTACACCAACGGCATCGGAGGGGAAAAGGGGCGGACAAATCGTGGTAGGAAGGAAAATCGTCCGAAAAACCGGAAACGTATTCAGCACCAAGCTCTCGGATTTGGCAAAAAGTTGTTTGCTCCCAACTCCCGTTGCGAGCGATGCAACAACCGGTGCTATTATTGGGCAAAACGACCAATATGTTACAACGAAAAACGGGACACCACGGAAAATCAATCAAAACGGGCAAAATGGGAGTATCGGCCTTGCAAGGATAGCCCAATTGCTACCGACACCGCAAGCGAGGGACTGCAAGGGGCAATGCCACAAAACGCAAAGTTGCCTACCGAACCATTTCGGAACTTCCCAACTCAATCCCCTGTTTGTCGAAGAGATGATGGGCTTCCCTTTGATGTGGAGTGTCTTGCCGTTTCTTTCTCCAAATGGAGGACAGGGGCAATCAAAGGATATGGGAACGCCATAGTTCCGCAAGTGATATATGAAATATTCAATGCTATCAATCTGATTAATAAATAGATAAAAACGGCATAATATTTGTGCATTTTCAAGTTGTAATATTAATTTTTTTTGAGTATGAAAAATAAGATTTTAAATTTGGGATTTGTTGAATATCCAAAATATTCGACACAGGGATGGACCTGTTATAGGTGGCATAAGTTTTTGTGGATTTTTATTAATGATGAGGATACAGTCATCAAAGCGGAACCGGAGGATCGCATTTCTTTTTCAGTTGAAGAAATTGAAGATTTGCAGAATTGGATGAAATCTAAACCATAAGCTTAGCGAGTCAAAAGGCGGGATAAATTTAATTATTCCGCCTTTTATTTTGCTGAAAGGTGCCATTTCTATACTTTTGTATTGGAAATTAAAGTAGTCGCAGTAAATATGAAGCCCAAAGGATGTTCTTATGCAAAACGTGTCATTGAGGTGAACGCCATCTATGACGAATACGCCAAATCCGGACTATCGAACCGTGAGATTTGGCGGCGTTACATACATCCCATTTACGGCATTTCAGAAAACACCTTCTACAACTACATCAACGCCGCCGCCAGCCCGAAGGTACTGTCCAGGAAAGACGAACTGCAACTTTCGATTTTCGGCTGATTAGAGTTTCCGAACCTGGGTGGCGATGTCCGGCGGTACCGGACATTTTACCAGTTTCTTTACCCCCGAATCATCATAGAGCAGCATTTGATAAACCTCTGTATCGTCCAAAATCTCCTCATGGTCGTGACAGGGGATGGAGGCCGATCTTCGGAACGCGCCCCAATAATCACCGGTGAACCCGTGAAGGCAGCGGTTTATCTTATCCAGCAGGTCCAAGTGGAACTCCTCGCCGTCGTAGCCCTCCGGCAGAGCTGCTGTGAGGACATGAAGTCCGACCGTCAGGTCAGTGTCTTGTAAGCCTCCCTGCTGGTGCCGCCAAGACATCTTCCCGAACTCGACAAAGACTGCAGGCATGGGAAAGTGTTCCTCCTGTTCGATAAACTCCACCTGCCGGTTCCAAAGCCCGATGTGCCTGATTGCGTAATCGGGCGTTTCTCCGGCTTCGATCATTTGTTTGATACGTTCTTCCGATGCGAATACGATGTCGCCACTGTCAGCCAATAAAAGGCGCGACAAGCGTTTCTTTAGTTCTCGGTATAAAATCTTTCTCATTTGTCTATGATTGGGTGTCGTTTTAAATAATCCTCAAAGTTTTGTTCGGTTATTTCCCGGATGATCCGGTCGGTATTGCGCCCTGTTCCGATAAAGCGCCGTTCGGGTATTTGAATGGTAGAACCGACTTTTTTCAACGCCATTCTTCGCCAAAATTCAGCCTTATCCGACAGCTTTTTGTTTTCTTCCTCGCGTGCCAGCCAGCCTTGTAACTGTTTGTCCGTTGCTTTTGGACGTTTTTTCTTCTGTTCTCCAGATTTAGAATACTTAGCTTCTTTTAGGTATCTCGCTAAAAAATACCTTTTCATCTTCCGGGTAACTTTAATTTCCCCGCCTTCATTATGAATCTGGGCGTATGGCCGGGAAGACGAATAAACCAGTTCGCTCCGCCGCTTTCGGCTTCGGATGCTTCGGCGTAGCCCGCCGGTGCGTTGCAGGAGCGAACCGACCCCGTCGTTAAATTTTCGTTCGGGCCATTCCTTTTCATCGAAAAAGGCTTTCCGCTCGAAATTCCGGTCAAATTCTTCGTCAAACTCGACTTTGATGTCCTCAATTGACCGGTCAATGACTTCTTTCTTAAAATCTCCGTCCATAGGATTGGGTTTTAATTTATTAGTTGTATATTTGCGATATAAAAGCATTCGGTGTGTGGACTGACCTTGCGTATGGCATAAGTAGTCGCCACCGGGTGCTTTTTCATTTTCGAATCTTGTCGGTAATGGAGTAAAGGAAATATTTGGTAGAAACCATTCCTTTTGCGTTCTTACTATCAAACTCCGCAACATTCAGATAAACCGTTTTCCCGTCAATCTCCCCTTTGAAATAGTGGAATCGCCGAATATCGTCCTTCCTTTCGTGGCTGAGCGAATCAGACGATTTTACATAAGTGGATTCGGCCAATACCTTATCCAGTGTAGCCAGGTGTTCCCGGCGTAAGGCTGATGAACGGCCGAAAGAATCGCTATACAGATGCTTGTTGCCTTCTTTTCGGAATCCCACATTTCTTTTCACTCCGTCTATCTCCAGCACGACCTTCTTTTTCAGAAGCGGCTGCATTTCCCGAAGGTAGTGCTTCCGTTCGATGGCCGCCTGCGATTTGCTGATGTCCCCGGCGCATTCCCGAATGATCGGGCAGGCGGCGCAAAGTTCATTGCTTGGAATCTTTGCCAGTTCCAGCCCGTTCTTTTTGCAGGTGGCGCACTTCTTGATCGTATACGAGTTGTAAGCCGGATAAGCGGCCCGCTGTTTGCCGGGGTTAAACCGGAACATCTCGGCATATTTGCCCTCGGTCGCCTTGTCCCCGGCTTTCATGGCCTCGTTGCTGTCAGTGACCAGATATTTGGCAGCACGTACCTTTTGGACGGTACAACGGCAGTTAAAACCGTTCGGCGGATAATACTTGTCCCAAAACGGATCGGAAGGCGGCAAAGTTATACCGTTCAGTTCTTGGTGCGCCGGGCGAACCTTCTTGTCCCCGGCGGTACGGTATTGGAGTAAATAACGACCGTCCCCGTCATCTTGTTGTTCTTCCCAACGGGCCGCCATTTCCGCACTCTGCACGGCGAAATTATACTCCGTCTTTAGATAGTGCCTGTTGTAAGCGTCGTTAATCTTTTGAACGTCGTTTGAAAAGCGTTCAAACGGCTTTAAATCGCCGTTTTCATCCAGCAACAGGTTTGCCGCCTCCTTCATTTCGTGAAAGGTTTTGAACCCGGAGAACACACCGGCACTTTCCCGAAGGCTGGAGGCCATCGCTTCCGACGGCGATTCCTGTACAACGCCCCGCTCGATGCCTTTGGAAAGGTAAGCGGTGGTTTCTTCCATCAACCGGCGGACCGGTTTTTCTTTCAGCATACCCGCCCCGAAGATGCGTTTACCGTGCAGCCACTTCATCGCCTTTTCGAAGGCGGATTCAATGGCGGACGTGTCCGGGTAATCGTCGGCAGCCAGTTGCAAGTTTCCTTCCTGATACAGCAGGCTTATCCTTTCGTGCAGCCCCGCATAATCGGCGGGGCCTAATCGAAAAAAGGACGTGCCAAAGCAGCCTGTTCCGGCAGCTTCTTCACCCCGGTAATGGGTACGCCGTATTTGTCGATAAGGTATTTGGGATCGACTTCGAAGCGGTCCAGGATCATCTTTTCGTATTCCAACTGCTGCTGCGGCGTGTAGTCCACGCTGTCGTCCCACTCGAAATGCAGCCCTTTTACCGGAAAGCCATGCTTTGCCATGCGCGGCAGAAGCTGGTCGTTTACGATGTCTTTCACCAAATCCACATCTTTTTCAACCACATTTTCGAACACTTCCAGGTGCACCTCCGACTGTGAAAGGCTGCTGCCGTTATCGATGGTCATCGTCTGGTTCAGGATACCTTTCGACAGCTCCGAGTTGGCGCGATCGATACGCTTGTCATAAATATTAAAAGCGTCCCCGCGCGTGGTCTCTTTAATTTCTATGTCCGTGTCTGTCGGGAACATGCCCCAGGGGGCAGCCCCCATATTGGAAAGCATGTTTTCAATTTGCGCCCGGTCTTTGGGGTCACGGGACGATGTTTTGGCGATACGGATGGGCATGCCGAATATTTCCCCGAACTGGTCCCAATAGGCCAGCATATTTTTCTTTGGAATGGTCTGTGTGGCAGCTTTCAGATATAGGCCGAGATCGTGCGGTTTCCCGGCCTCAATCACCCAGTCTGCCATCGGACCTTCCCGGTAGGGCACGCCCGTCTGCCATTCGTCGCCCTGCTCGCGGATGATCACGCCGTATTCCTGTATCACATGCTTTCGGTTGACCAGTTCTACGCCGGTATAGCGCATTTCCCCGTCGATGCTCACCACGTCCCCCAGCTGGATAAGCGAATGCCCCCAGTAGCGGGAATCCAATATATAACCGACCATATCCTTGAACCATACCGCCTCGAAAAGCCGGGTTATGTCGTCATTCTGTTTACCTTTGGCATCCACCAATTTGAAACCTTTCTTCTGGACGAACCCTTTGCGCTGTCCCACGCAGCCTTCCAGATGCAAGTCCACTTCCACGTCGCGGTAGATGTCGTACAGCCTTCCCCTGTGCGGATTCTCGACGTCGATGGCGGTCTGCCATGCCTGCCGCCAGGAGCGCATGTCCTTTTGCGTGAGCGCATCCGCCTGGAGCTTCAGTTCGACCATCATCGACTGGACCCGTTTGCGGTCGCTGGCCGATGCCAGGTTGAAATTTCCGACCCTCAGGTCATTGTTGTATCTGTTTCTTTTTGCCATAGCCTACCATATATAAATGTTCTTTTTCTCCGAACCCCACTTCATAGGGTTGTTTATGTCCTCTTCCCCATCTTCCCCGGTCACGGTCGGCAAGTCCGGTGTAATCTTCCCGGCCTGCACGCCTTCTAGCCATTTAAGGGCGAACTCATAACGTTCCTTCCGTATCTCACCTCCCATCTTCCCCGGTAGCCATGCCGAAAGATGGTACAAGGCGACGTCGCAGGTCCGCATCACAACCACATCGTTTCGCTCCGTGCCGGTGGCGGCGAATACCCTCTTTACATCGTAGCGGCTGCGCAGGTAGCCCGACACTTCCTCGATAGCCATCCGCTCCGCACGCTCGCGGTTCTCTTTGGAACTTTGCTGTAGTACATTAAGGGCATCTTTGCTGGCCACGATATAATCTTCTTCCGTCAAAAACATAGGCTTACCCGGTTATAAGGATGGCACGTTTTTCCAAATCCTGGATGGTCGTTCCTTTTCGGAACTTGCGCCGGGCGATCATCCGTTTCAGTTCCTGTTTGGAATAAACCTTCGGCACACCGGCCACCATGAGGACCAGGTATTTTCGTTTGCTCACTTCGGATAGCTCGCCCGCCAGACGGATGGCGCGTCGGATTCTGTAATTCAGAATCATGTCTTTAATAAACTGTATCATTACCACATATTTTTAGGAGACCGGCGCGTGCCGATACTCGGTTTAAACTTCTGTACTCTTGAATGCTTCTGCAAAACGTTGATCGCCCCCTCGTCCGCGTCGGGACCGTCGTCGTGCGTGCTGCTGCCTTTTTCGATGGAAAGCGTCTGTTCGATACCGCAGAGCATGTCGGGGTCGTTCTGCAAATCCTCATTGTAAAAGACAAAGCCACGTTCCCAAAGCGGCGATACCGCTTCGATACGCTGGAACTTGTCCGGTTTCTTGCGTCTGTCGGCTGCAATGGGTAACTGGTAGCCCCGGAGTTCGCCTTCCGCCTCGAAATCGTCCAGTAGAGTGTCTTGCAGGAAATTTGCTTCTATCATGTATTTGCAGATAACCCCTTCCGGCAGGCTTTCGTGCAGGTCATAGAACCAGCGTATCATTTCTGCGACGGAACACTGGCGGACAAAGGCGCGGATATGGTGCAGTTCCGTCCCCGCCTTGCCCCAAACCTTGATAGCTTTATAATCGTTTTTGGTCGAGCCTTTGAACGAAGGGTCGCAATAGGCGATAATCTCATCGTACTTATCAAGCGGCAATATCTTTTTCCACCTTATCCAGTCTTTTCGGAACACCGAACCTTCCTTGATCGGATTGTTCATATATTCCTTTTCAAAGGCGCGGTACCCCATGAACTCCCGCTTTTCCCGGATTCGCTCCGGTGTCCAGTATTCGGGCCAGGCGGATTTTCCGTTTCTATCCAAGACATTTACCTGGCTAACTTCCACGCCTTTTGATGCTGCGATATTTGCCAGCACACTGCATTTGCTTATCAGGTTGCCGACCATGATAAAACGGCCGCCCTCGGCACCGAACGCCCCGAAAAGGGCCTCTTTCACCCATTCGGTCAGTTTGCGGACACGGCTGTCGTTCTCACACAGTTCGTCGTCGTCGAGGTCGTCGATGACGATATAATCCGGACGGCGGTTCCGGTAACGTAATCCACGCGGCGACTGTCCACGGCCACGGGCAAAGAAGGCCACGCCGTCGGAGGTGACGAACTCTCCGTCTTGCCAGGCTCCGGCGTTGTATTTGGTTCCGAAATCGTGCGTGTATCGTTTGTTGTATTGCAGTTCCGCTTGGATATCGCCAAGCAAAGTTTGGGCCGAGTCCTCTGATTTTCCGACCAGCACCATGACGTTTATTTCACGCCGTTTCTGCGCCATGAGCCACATCGGGATCATGACATCCATGTGGGTGGATTTGGCCTGTCCGCGTGCCCATTTGAACACCGCTTTTAGTGTCCGGCGTTTCAGGATTTTTTTAGCCGCTTCAATGTGGTGCCTTGCCGAAGGGATGACCTTGCCCGTTTCGCTGTCGGTACAATAATGCGGAAAGTAATATTCCACGAAATAGGCGTAATCCTTCCGGGCGCGGCTGATACGTTCCATCTGCTCAGCCTTTGTTTCGGCCGTGTTGACGGTGGAAAAGTTCTGGATGGTCTCACAAAGCTGTTTCCATCTTTTTAGTGCTTCTTTTTGACTTTTCTGTGCTGCCATATATATTATGATTAACTATGTATTATAGCCCCGGATTTTCGGCCGAGACTTGTTCGGCGATAAATATATCCTGGTAACGGTTGGTCATTTTCAGGAAATCCACCGTCAGCTCCTTGTCTATCTGGGTACGCGCCACCAGCCAGTTGTTGTAGGAAGTAAGCACCTCGATAATGGTCGTGGCGTTGGTACGTTTGTCTATCTTCTCGATGCTGGCCGCCAGTTTTGCCATTTCATCGGCACTCATATCGCCGTTTTCCAGTTTTTCGTCGGCTTTTTTCATGATTTTAGCGACCAGTTCTTTGCGGGTGATGGATTTGGCGGTGCGCAGCGCGTCCCAGCCGCCGTCGCTCACCCATTTGTTCACGGTCACGCGCGAAACGCCGACCTTTTCGGCCACCAACTTCTGCGTATCCCCGTTCAGGTAATAGAGCCGGGCCAGTTCCTTTGTCTTTTCAAGTTCTTTTTTTGAAGCCATAAAAATGATTTGCTTTTCGGCAAAAGTGTAAAGAAAGACTCCCCCCGGCAACAAACCGCCCAAAGGTTGGGAACAAGTATTCAAGCGTTGGGGAAAAGTCCCCAAAGGTTTGGGAGATTTTTGGGGACCCTTTGTTGAAGGGGTAAGTTTGCGGCATATCAACGAAAATGAAATGGGAAAACGAATAGTAATCAGCGACGAATCGGTCAACTGCTACGGTACGTGGATCAGCACGGCGGGAATGGATATTTCCCAATACGAGAAAAACCCCGTACTGCTTTGGATGCACTGGCGCGGCGTGATCATCGGTTGCATAAAGGATATTAAGAAGGAAGACGGCCGGGTAACCGGCGAGCCTTGGTTCGATGAAGTGCGCGAGGAATCCAAACAGGCAAAGGCGCAATGGGAAAAAGGCACGCTCCGCATGGCCAGTGCGAATGTGGACGTACTGGAGTATAGCGACGCCCCGGAACTCGTCAAGCCCGGTCAATACCGTGCGACCGTCACAAAAAGCAAACTGACCGAAGTCAGCATGGTGGACATCGGCGGCAACGACAACGCCCTGCCGCTCATACTGAACGCGCAAGGCAAAGAATTGAAACTGGCAGCCGGCGAGGAATCCGAAAGCCTCCCGCTGCTTATTAATAACACTCAAAAATCAGACGAAAAGATGGATTTTAAAGCGATCGCCCTAAAACTGGGCTTGCCGGAAACGGCAACGGAAACGGAAATCCTTTCCACGATCGAAGTACTGCTGGGCTACAAGACGGCCAACGAGCAACTGAGAAAGGAAAAGGAAGAAATGCAGCTGGCTGGTATCACCGCCGCGGTGGAAAGTGCCATTAGCGAACGTCGTATTACGGCCGAGAAGAAAGATCATTTTATCGCCCTTGGCAAAAAGGTAGGTCTTGAATCTCTGAAACTGACTTTCGAAGCCATGAACCCGGCACAGAAACCAACCGACGTGATCCGGATTTCGGGCGGAAATTCCGCCTCCGGGGAATGGAAGAAACTGTCGGACGTGCCCGCCGATAAGATGATGGAACTTAGAAACAACGACAAATCCACCTACATGAAGCTCTATAAGGCCGAATACGGTGTGGACTGTCCCAATTATTAATCAACAAAAACAAAAGAACGAATGAAAACAAAATTCGGATTCAAAGCGATTACCGCCCTTCTGTTCAACGCGATGATGGGCGTAATGATGGCCGCCGTAATGGGCTTTTCAGCCACGGCCGGAGCCGTTACCGCCGTCGGCGTATCATTGGCGGCGGGACCCTTCATGCCCTCCGGCGCACTGTGCGAAGGGGTGCTGACGGAAGTATGGACGGGAGAACTGATCAAGACACTTCGCGCCGGAGATGTGGCCACCTTCCTTGACGGGTTGCCCGACTATTCACAGTATGCCGAGAACGACGTGATCCACATGATCGATATCGGAGGCGACCCGGATGTATTGGTCAACAATACGACTTATCCGCTGGATGTGCAGGAAATTACCGACAACGATGCGGTATTCAGCCTTGATAAGTTCCAGACCAAGCCGACCCCGGTAACGGATGACGAACTGCACGCATCTTCATACGACAAGATGTCAAGCCTGAAAGAACGCCATGCCGATGCCATCAAGGAAAAGAAGTTTGCCAAGGCGATCCATGCGCTGGCCCCGGACAGCAACGGAACCAAAAGCCCGGTATTGAAGACTACCGGCGAGATTGCGGGCGGCGGGGCCAGCGGGCGCAGACGTTTGCAGGTGTCGGATATTATCGCCCTGAAGGACCAGTTCGACAAACTGAAAATCCCCGTACAGGGCCGCCGTCTGGTACTATGCAGCGACCACGTGAACGACCTTCTGCTGACCGACCAGAAGTTCAAGGACCAGTATTACAACTACACGACCGGCAAGATCGCCAACCTGTACGGGTTCGAGGTCTACGAGTATTCCGACAACCCGGTCTACAAGGTTGCCGGTACGAAGGTGAAGTTCGGAACCGTCGCCGGTACGAACGAATACCAGGCATCCGTCGCCTTCTACACCAAGCGCGTGTTCAAGGCATCGGGCAGTACGAAGATGTACTATTCGGAAGCGAAAACCGACCCTATGAACCAGCGCAGCCTTGTAAACTTCCGCCACTACTTTATCGTGCTTCCGAAAAAGAAAGATGCGATGGCGGCTATCATGTCCGAATATGTGGCGGAAGTAGGAGATTGATAAATGACACCACGCGGAATAAGGAACAATAACCCCGGTAACATCCGGAATTCGGATGCTACCGATTGGCAGGGTGAGGTAAAAAAGTCGGAAAAGAAAGATAATGCTTTTGAGGAATTTGAAGATATGGCGCATGGCTATCGTGCCCTGATCAAGTTGCTTCAAAACTACCGTAAAAAGCATGATTGTAAAACGATCGCGGACTTTATTAGCCGGTGGGCTCCGAGAACAGAGAATGACACGGCCGCGTATATACAAAGAGTTTGCCGCGAAATGCAAGTCGCTGCGACCTATGTGCCGGACGTGAACGACAAAACGACCATGTGCAGCTTTGCGGCGGCTATCAGTCAGGTAGAAAACGGCGTTCCGGCCGTGCGGGCTGATGTATATGCAGGCTGGGATTTATTAAAGTAAACCTAAGAAGTCAGGATGGAATTGTCTGGAATAATCTCGTTGGTCGCCGCAATCATATCCGCACCGTTAAGCGCGTGGCTCACGGCTATATTACTGCGAAAGAAGTACGACATGGAAGTCGAACAACTTCGGGCGCAAGTAAAAGCCTCAAAGGCGGAAACCCGCGGCGATGAACTGGAAAATGTAAAAAAGGCAATGACCATCCTGATGGAAGAGGTGGTCGAGCCACTAAAAAAAGAAATAAATGAAATACGGAAAGAGTTGGCGCGGTTTCGCCGGGCCGTTGAAAAAGTTAATACTTGTCCCCACGCTGATATCGCTTGTCCTGTACGTGACGAGTTGCGGCACGCAGAGAAATGCGAAGGGCACGCCCGCGAACCTACCGGATAATCTTGTAACGGAACGACTGGTTCCGGTTTATTTGTCGCCTGATTCTGCACTTCTTACAGCCCTGTTTGAATGTGACAGCAATAATCAGGTTGTAATGAAGGCTTATAATGAATTGAAAAGCGCAGGTGTTGAAAGTAACCTTTCTTTTGATAATGGCAAACTTGATTACAAGGCCAACGCCAAGCGTGACACGATTTATATACCGGCAAAAGATTCCATTATTTACGTTCCACTGCCCGTTCCCGGCGATACGGTCTATATCAACCGGCTTACATGGTGGCAGCAGACGTGGATATACATGGGCGGATTGTTTGCGGTTATCCTTTTGATCAAGTATATGCCTTTGCTTTGGAAGGCTATTTTAAAACTATTAAAACGCGGTTAGAATGGCAAAAGAAAAACAGGGACGGCCGGAAGTGACACCGGTTCCCATAACAGAACAGGAGCCCGCCTTTTTGGCCCAATATCGGGCGGCATACCCGGAATGTTTAAAATTTCATGTGACCGGTGATAACTTGGTATTCCTGTCGCACGAATACGATAAAGCCGTTTCTCACCAAAAAACGGTGGGAAAAGGTGAGTTAAAAACTTATTAATTTTTGAAAGCATGAGTTTACCAAACGTGAACATAGTTTTGGGTAACGGTAATATTGGTACGGTAACCCTTTCTGACGATGGTATTTCCGGGCTTATTTTGACCGGCCAGGCCGTAGAGGAAAAACTTACCCTTAACAAAGTGTACGTTCTTTCTTCCAGCAATGACCTGTCTAGATACGGCATTACCAAAGAAAACAACCCTTTGGTCTATAAAGACGTGGCTGCCTTTTATAAAGCGGCCGGCGATGGCGCGGAATTGCATTTGCTCGTAGTAAGTGAAGCAAGTACGCTGACGCAAATTTGCTCCCCTGAACCCGGTTCGCCCCTTCAGAAGCTGATAGACTCTGCGGCTGGACGTATCCGCCTTGTAGGTGTTAATCGTAACGCTCCGGCTTCTTATACGCCTACGGTTGAAAATTGCATAGACAAAGATGTTATTACCGCCGTCGATGAAGCGCAGGCGGTCGCAAAGTCGTACATGGGTAAAATTGCCCCCTTTGTCATCCTTCTTCCGGCAATTGGCTGGAGTGGTGAAACGGAAGGATTGTATCAACCGCGGGAAGGTAGTTGTAATTGTGTATCTGTTGTGCTGGCTTCGGATGGTAAGTATGGCGAAAGTAAATTGTATTCGGCCGCAATCGGTCAAGTCCTCGGACGTGCGGCCACCTGTGCGGTTAACATCTCCATTGGGCGTGTTAAAGATGGCAGCATTGCCGCAACGGGCTATTTGACCGACGGAAAAACGCCACAGGAAGATTACAGCCTTTGGAATATCCTGCATGATGCCGGCTATATCTTTTATCGTACCTATATCGGAAAAAACGGTTATTACCTGAATGACGATGCGACGGCAATCGCAACGACGGACGACTACCACCGCCTTTGCCTTATCCGCGTTATTCAAAAAGCCCTCGTTATCTGTTACAAAACGTACATTGATGAAATTTTGGACAGTATCGAAGTAGACCCCGAAACCGGGCAGGTTCCAAGCCCGATGTGTAAGTATTACGAACAGTTGCTTACGCGTGCGGTTAACACCAATATGGTAGGTGAAATCTCAGGATTTACCGCCTATATTGACCCTAAACAGGATTTGATCACTTCCGGCAGGCTGAACGTTCAGGCAAAAATAGTGCCTACAGCCCTGCTGAAAGAAATAAACGTGGATTTAGCATTTAACAACCCCTATAAAACAAGTGAATAATGGATAATTTTAATTCAAAAGAATACGCTTGGATTGATGTGACGCTTGTTATGCTTGGTAAACCTGTTACCGGGCTTCGCGGTATTGAGTATAAAATGAAGCGACAGAAAGAAGCCCTTTTCGCCACGGGTAAAAAGGCTCGTGGCATTCAGCTTGGTAAAAAGGAGTATGAAGGTACTATTACCGTCCTTCAATCCGAATTGATAGCCATGCAGACAGCCGCAAAGGCGAAAGGGTATGACGATGTTACCGACTTGGAATTTGATGCCATCGTGTCCTATGTTCCCGAAAGCGGTGTCGTGCAGACCGATAAGATAGTAAATCTATCTATTACGGAAGCCCCATACGGGATGAAAGAGGGTGATTTGTTTCAAGAAATTGCGCTCCCGTTTATTGCCTGTGATGTAGAACCGAATGTTGTATAATAAAAAAAAGAACAATGAACGAAGAAAAAGTAATTACAGAAGAACAGATTGAGGCATGGAAAAAGAAACATGGCTCGGTGTACAGTGTAACAGTTGACAGCAAAACGGCCTATCTGAAAAAGCCCGATCGCAAAGCGTTGAGTGCGGCTGCCGTACTTGGGAAAACCGACCCGATGAAGTATAATGAGGTGCTTTTAAATAACTGCTGGCTTGGTGGTGACGAAGAAATAAAAACCAACGACGAATTATTCCTGGGCGTTTCTTCAAAGCTGGCCGACCTTATCGAAATAAAGGAAGCCGAGTTAAAAAAATTATAAGCCGAACAAACGTGGCAGACAAGCCCGGATGGATGTTTTTAGCCGATACCCTTATCCGGGCTTATTTGCATATGAACCCCGAAGAACTTGCGGATGAAGAATGGGCGCATCAAATAGCGATGGCCGAATGGGTTAAACAAGATTTAACGGTTAGTTTATGGCGAACAAAATAGAATACATATTCAGCTTGCGGGATAAGATTTCCGCGAAATTGGGTGGTATTACAGCCACTTCCGACAAAACGGTAACAGCCCTTTCCGGTGTACGTGAAAAGGTTGCTTCTGTCGATGCTGTATGCAAAGATACGGGTAAAACCGTAGGTTCGCTTAAAATGAAAGTTGATGCGCTTCAGGCGGAAAGGGAATGGATACCGGCGGATAATTTGCCCGCCATACGCGAGTATAACAAAGAAATTTCCCGGTTGACAAAGGAGATTGATGCGCTGGAAACGGCCAGTGGCGGGGGCAAATTTAAGAAATGGGCTTCCGACGCTTTCGAGGCCATACCGGGTGCAGGTCTTCTTAAAAACCCGCTGGTTACCGGAATGGCGGCTATCGGGTTTGCGGGTAAAGCCGGAATGAGTTTTGACGAAGGCATGGCGAAAGTGAATATTACCGCACAACTGGATGAAGCCGGATTGTCTGACCTGAAAAAGAAACTTAAAACGATTGCGGACGACAATAAAACAGATGTTGTTTTAGCACCTGTCGGTTTTGAGCGGATAAACTCGCAGCTTAACGATGTTGATTTGTCACTTTCTATTTTGGACGCCTCGTTAAAAGGCAGTAAGGCCGGTTTTACCCAATTAGACACTGTTTCCGCCGCGCTGGCTCAAACCCTGTCTATTGTCGGCAAAGAAAATACGACGGCCGCGGAAGTCTTGGATACATTCTTTGCGGCTAAGCGTGTGGGGGCCGGTGAGTTTTCCGACTTTGCCCGGTATATGCCGAACCTGATTGCGGGCGCGTCGAATTTAGGGGTAGCCTACAAAGAAGTTGCCGGGACATTTGCTTATATGACTGGAAAAGGGCAAAGCGCGGAACGTGCCGCCGTCCTGATGGAAAATGCGTTTTCTATTTTGGGGCGCGGCGAGGTGCGCGACAAGCTGGCGAAATCCGGTGTAAAGGTGTTTGATGAAGCCGGCAAAATCAGAAGCCTTGTGGATATTTTCTCCGATTTGCAAGGCGTTATGGCCGGATTGAATGATGAGCAAAAATCTTCCTTCCTTGAAAAATTGGGAATGGTAGATAAAGAAGCAAAAAACGCATTCGCTATTTTGACCTCTGATATTACAAAGTATAACGCATCTATGAAAGATGTTGTTAATTCTTCCGGAGAAACCGACAAGGCTTTGGAATACTCACAAAACAGCGTACAACGATTAACAGAGGTTTGGAACAAATTCAAGAATATCGGTGTAACTGTTGGCGAAATAATCCTGCCGGTTATTAGTGCCGGGTTGAGTGTTGCCGATGTGGTGTTGACCGGCGTTTCTTCTACTCTTAATATTGTGGTTGGCTTTTTTTCTTCTTGGTATTCATTACTTCGGGAAGGGAACCCGCTTGTTGTTGGCCTAACGGCTGCTTTAGGTTTTTATACTATTGCGATGGGAGCAAATTACGCCACTACTCAAAAAGCTGTCATTATCGGCGGTATAAAAAAAGTAATGGATATTGCGCAAACCGCTGCAACATGGGGGCTGACGACAGCGCAATGGGCGTTAAACGCGGCGTTCTATGCTTCTCCTTTGGGTTGGGTTGCTTTGGCGATAGGCGCGGTTATTGCGGCTGTAACATATTGTTGGCAAAAATTTGAGGGCTTCCGCGTCGCTATACTTGGCGTGTGGGGTGTGATAAAAGAATTTGGGGCTACTTTATTGGATAGCGTTGTAAAGCCATTTAAGCAGGTGCTTTCCGGTATTGGTGGGGTTTGTTCGGCTATTGTAAACCTTGTAAAAGGCAATTTCAAAGAAGCGGCCGCCGCGGCTAAGGATGGTTTTAAAAATATTGGTGAAGGCGTGTTGGGTGCTAATCCTGTGTCAATTTTGTACGATACGGCCCAAAACGGCAATTATTCGCAGGCGTGGGAGAAAGGCAAACAGGCCGGGCGTGATAGTTGGGTCGCGTCCCAGCAAAAGACGGATGATGTATCAACGATGGATAAACTTATTCCAACGCCCGCACCATTACCGGAACCGGGTAATATGCCGGGAACGAACTTTAATGACCTGATGGCTAAATTGGGGAAGGACAAGAAGGGCGCGAAAGCCAAAAAAGTTCTTAAACTTGATGATGATGTAAAAAACCTGAACGAAACGGCTGTTTATACGGCTGTTACCCGGAAGCTGGCCCCGCTTACAGTCAGCCTGAAGCCGACAGAAGCAAAAGAGCGGGTAACGGACAAGGTATTACCCGCCGGCAATGTTATTGACGCAAAAACCGCCTTTGCGGCTAAAGCGGACGACCGTACGCAAAGTTATGAGCCGGAAAAGGAAAATTACCTTTCTGATATTCTGTCGAATGTTCGGAAAATTGCGGCGGCTGTTATGCTTCCTTTGGCGGTTACCCTTTCTTCACCTGAGGTAAAGGGGGCGGAACAGCCCGTTGTAAATTTGGCTTCTCCTGAACTTGTAGCGCAATCCCCGGCCGTTCAGCTTGGCGGCCCGGTGGTAAATGTGCCGGAATTTCCGAAGGTTCCCGTTCCTGATGTTTCTGTTCCACCGGTAAATGTTCCCCCAATTGTAAGCCCGGCTATTGAATTGGATGAACCGGTAGTAAATGTGCCGGAATTTCCGGCGGCTTCCGTTCCTGATGTAAAGTTACCCCAGCTTTCCGATGCTTATTCCATGCCGGAAAAAACAACGGAAAAAAGCAGTTTTATATCTGAAAACACCACTACGGTAGAAACCGGCAAGACGGTGCATGTAGGAAAGGTTTGCGACAGCGTGGTTATACATGTCGCAAATACGGATAATAAAGGAAGTGAAACCATACGTGCTGAAATAATGCGCGTATTAGACGAATTGGCAGAAGGATGAGTAAATTTAGTTTAGGCGGCATATTGGCCAGCTTTATAGGTTACAAAGGTATTCCTTACCCCGGCGGTTTTTTCCCTGATAAGCCGCCGCGGTATAAGGGTTCAGGCTATGAATACCCCGGCGATGCGGCTTCGGAAAAGACTTATTCCGATTTGGGTAGTGTTCTCAGGAAGAAAGACGCACAAGGCCGGTGGTATTTTATGCCGGTAGTGTTGGAGCATAAAGGTAAGGAATACGAAATACCGAATGCCGTTATTTCCATTAACGGAAAAAAAACGATTGTAGAAACCGCAATGGTTGGAAGGAAGGGGACGGTCAAAGAACTCATATCGGTAGATGATTACGAAATAAACATTGCCGGTGTGGCTTTGGACAGTGATTTCCCCGACAACCAGATTGCAGAATTGAATGACCTGTATAATATCAATGAGGCGGTAACATTGAAATGTGCCCTTACTGATATTTTTTTAGAGGAAGAAGATAAGGTTGTTTTAAAAAGCATCGACTTTCAGGAAATGCGTGGCTGTGAAACGGCGCAAGCCTTTAAAATGAATTTAGTTACAGACCGTGGTTTTGAATTGATACTTGAATGACATGTTTGTTCTATGCGCTGAAATAAAGATCGGTGGCGTTTCTTTTAAGAGCGTTCACAATGTGGAGATAAAGCGAAGCCTTTACAGCCTTGCCGCAACGGCTATTGTAAAGGTTCCGGTAACCGCCGTGCTCAAGCATGCCGGTGAACCGCCTACGCACATAGAAACGGCGCAGGCAGTCAAGGTGGGTGATAAGGTTGAAATAAAGCTGGGTTATGACAATACGTTGAATACCGAGTTTGTCGGGTATGTAAAACGGCTTAATTATAAGGTTCCGCTTGAAATTGAATGCGAGGATGAATATTACAAGCTGCGTTTTGTAAACTGTGTTTTCAGTAAAAAGGAAACGACGTTAAAAGACTGTTTGAATACCGTTCTAACAGGTATCACATTCGGCAATGTGGTAGACCTGACATTAAAAAACTTCGTAATAAATAATAAGCCCGGTTCATGGGTTCTTGGCTACCTTAAAAAAGAATACGGCCTGATCGCCTACTTTGATATAAACGGAAAGTTATACGTTGGAAAGGCTAACGATGTCAAAGGCGAAACGGTAAAATACCGGCTTCGTGAAAATGTAATCAGCGACGACGAACTGAAGTACCAACTTGCCGAAGATGTAAAATTGAAAGTCAAGGCTGTTTGCTATTACAAGGATGGTACGAAAATGGAAGGCGAATTGGGCGAAGATGGCGGCGAACAACGCACGTTTTACTACTATGACGTAAAAGACGCCGGCGAATTAAAAACGCTGGCACAGGAAGAATTAAAGCGGTATTCTTTTGACGGCTACCGTGGCAAAATTAAAACATTCCTGTTTCCCTATGCGCTTCCCGGAATGGTTGCAAGCATTGAAGATAAAGTATATAATGAACGAAGCGGCGATTACTTCATTGAAACGGTAGAGGTACAGTTTGGAACCGGTGGCGGTCGTCGTGTCGTTGAATTAGGAATAAAAGCATGAGTAAGGAACTTGAAGAAATACGACGAAAATTTCAGGGCGTGTTCGGTAATGATGGAGACGCCGTTTTTCAGGCTGTTGTTACTGAAGTGAACGAAGATGAATTTACCTGCACCGTCCGCCGGGATGAACAGGTTGATTTCTTCGATGTCCGCCTGCGCGGGTTGGTTAATGCCGATTTGCAGGGCTTTGCCTTCATCCCCCGGCTTCAAAGCGTTGTGCTTGTGTGTCGCATCGGAAAAAGCAACGAGCTTTTTGTTTGCTGTTTTACCGAAATAGACAAGGTTATATTTACCGGCAATGATTTAAAGCTGGCGGTTGATTTGGATAATATCGACATAAAGAAAGGTGATAAAATAGCCGTCCATGTTGATAAGGAAAAGTTGGAAGTGACAAACGACAAAGTCAATGTATTGCATGAGGGTTTGGCTTTGACGGTTACCGCGGAGAGTACGACCGTTAAGACTTCGACCGGTGGGGTGACAATTACCCGCGGCGGTTCCGGCCTTAAAAAGACACTTGATGATATGCTTACGGCTATTCAGGCGTTAACCGTCCCAACGCCGCATGGCGTATCGGGAACTCCTGTCAATGCGGCAAGGTTTGCCGTGATACAATCAGATTTGCCAAACTATTTAGAAGGATGATTTATGCTTGATTACAAACAGACAGATAAGGGAGATTTAGACCTTTCTGCCGGCGACCTGTTGGTCGCGGAAAGCACCTACCAGCACCAGCGCGACCTGCTCTATTCGGACAAAGGCCATATCCGGCAGAAGGCGGAAGCCGGTGTCGGCGCGGTGAACTACATGATGGATAACGACCCGGAAGGCCTTCTCCGTGCCACGCGCAAGGAGTTCACGGCCGATGGCATGAAAGTGACAAAGGTGGCTTTCGCCGCCTATTCAAACGATTTGAACGTGGAGGCACGATATGAAAACGATTGAGGTACAAGACAAGCAGATATTGCTGGACATCGTCCTGCAACACTACGGAACTGCGGAGGCCATGGGTGAGATCATGGCGAACAACCCCGGACTGGAAAACGAACCTTCGGCTGTCATGGAAGCCGGCCGGGAACTCGGCCCTTTCTACCCTGACATCAAGTTGAGGGCGGGATTAAGGGTAAGCGTCGATGATGACAGCCGCCTTGTCAAGAAGACGGTGGTCGGTAAGATAAACGGAAGTGTCACCACTTATATGGAAACGCCATGGCGAGAACGATCCAGAAAATAGAGGAAAGCATCACGGGAAAGCTACGGACGAGCTTCAGCCTCTCCACCTCGGCGGCCTCGGAATGGCGGTCGTGGGTCCATTGCGTCGCGTACGCCATACACATGTTCGAGCTGGCACTTGACACGTTCAAGGCGGAGACCGAGGTCTTGGCCGCGAGAAGCGTGGCGGGAACCCTCTCTTGGTATAACGAGCGGTGCCATGAGTTCCAGCTCGGTTACGACCTGACGTTTGACACGGATACGGGACGGCTGGGGTACGATGTCACGGACGAGTCCGCCCGCATCATAAAGGTGGCCTCGGTGATACCCTCCGAGGACGGGACCGTCGTTTTCCGGGTGGCGACACAGGACGAGGAGGGGAATATCGTTCCCCTGTCCGATACGCAGCTGAGAAACTTCACGGACTATATAGAGGCGATAAAATTCGCCGGGATCAGGACCTCGGTAATCTCGACATACGCCGACACGCTCCGGTATGAGCTGACGGTATATTATTCCCCCTCCTCGACGCTGGATTTCGTCAGGCGGTCCGTGAGCGAGGCGCTTGACGGCTTCCGGGCGTCACGACGGTTCGGCGGGACAGTCTACAGGCACAAGATGATCGAGGCGGTGACGGAGACACCCGGGGTCGTGACCGCGGAATTGCGGGCCCTGTCATCGAAAAGTCACTGGGAGGACTCGTACAGGGACATCGGGGCTTACGCCGACCTCTACGCTGGTTATTTCAACTACGCAGGGGACTGCGAGATAGATTTTGTTCCACTCAATGATACACGAGAATGAACGTGGTTTTGGATTTCAAGGGGCTCGTGTCGCAATACCTCGCCCCCCATCGCCGGCAGCCGAACCGCCTGGGCTGGCTTTGGGGGCTTGTCGACCTCCAGCAGGTATTTGACGACTTCGCCTCGTGGAGGCGGGATACCCGTTACCGCCTTGGCGTTTGCGGGCAACGGATGACGCTGGAGGAGTTCCTTGCCGATAAGTACGGCGAGGGGATACGGGTGCTCTCGTATGATGACGGACTTTGGGGGATCGGGTTGAGCGGCGAGCCGGCGCATTGGCTGCCGGTCGGCTTGTCCGGCGAGGAGGGCGTGCTGGCCCCGATCCCCCTCGCCGGCGAGGCCGGGGAGGGATTCGACGGCTTCGATTTCCTTGTGTTGATCCCGAAGGGGTATGACACCGGGCGGATAAGGGCGGAGATAGACAGGTATAAATTAGCGGGAAAACGTTATAAAATAAAGTCAATATGAGAAGGCACGTACAGGAACCCGGCATAAGGAAGTGGTCGGGAACGGATTTAATAGAGTTGGAGAACGAGCCGTTGAAGGCGATAGACGGTTTCTTCTGTGAATATGGGGACATGGTCATCAAGGGGTGCGAGGTGGACAGGCAGGCAGGGCGCGTGTCGGAGGGCTTGGTGGGCCTGTCGGGTAAAGACCCGGATGGTAACGAGGTCTACCGCGTATGCCCTTTCAGGGGGGCTTCCGGCATCCCCTCCTTTCCCGTTTACCTCGTGTTAAGGTACTCGGAGAGCGACAGGACGTACGCCGATGGGGTCACCCGTCCCATCGCCTATGATTACGAGGCGGAGTTGCTTTATGAAAGGCCGACGGACAGGCCTTCCCTGCCATTGGGGGATGATGGCAAGAACCGGTTCGTCGACAAGATCCAGGACGAGGGGCACAGGATGGTGTCCGACTCGGACCGGAAGAAATGGGACGACGGGTTGAGCGGGGCGGGCCACTCGCATGCCCAGGCCACGACAACGAAGCCGGGATTCATGTCGGCGGTGGATAAGATGAAGGTGGATAAGATCGACGGGGATTATTCCCTCATACCCGCCATCACGATTCCTCTTGCGGTTAATGGCTTAACCGGAGAGGAGGATTACGACGGTGTCATGACCGCGTTTGGAGGAAAAGAAAAATTTGACGGCATCGTGAATGGGGTTATGAGTGGAGCTTTTCTTGTGTTCTCTAAAGGGGTTTTCGTATCTGCGGACGCAGGTATGTTTTCCGGCAATACACGTTACCTATACATGGGGTATCAAAATACCGTGTCATACAGTGAGGATATCGTTCTAACGAGCCTGAAAATAAACGTTTCTCACGAGAATAGGTCCGTGACCCTTAAGATCAACAAGGATGTAAGGCTTAAAAAGAAGCTGGAGGCCGATCATTGCCTTGTCGATCCTTTATATGTTTCAGACGATGCCAGCCTGGTCCGGTACCTCGAAAGAATGGGCGGGTTCAAAGGGCTTTATTATGCGGTAAGAGATAATGAGTCTTTCTCTTTTTATTCACAAAACAATCCTTATGAGCAAATTTTTCCTATTCGTGCAGAAGCCGGGGGAAACGGTAGTTACAAATCGGTCGATATCTATACGATGGATTGTGAAAAAAACAATATTGTTCGTACTACCATACGGGATGAGAACGGCTCGTTCGAGAACTTGTCACGTACTATCACCAAAACCCTGATCACGACAACATATGTCCTCCCCAGCGGTTTGATTGACTTAACAGAAGGATCCACTTCCGGTGAAATAGAAAGAGCCGTGGGAGGTGAATCCGGATTGAGGAATATCACGCAAGCCATCAAAGACGGGAACCTATTGCTCTTACGAGGGAATATTGGAGAGTCTTATCGTTCTGTAAACTTGAGCGGTGGTATCATGGAAGGTGATAACGGCGATATTCAAGTCATTTTATCGGGCCAATCGTACGGGCTATGGGGAGATTTGTATTCTTCTTCCTGTATGATAAACTACTCCAAGGATGACAATACCTTCAGTTGCTTATTTTTAATCCTTAATGGGTGATCAGGAGAGGGGATATCAAACCTTGACAATCTGTATATCTAAGATAAATACCGGGGAAATAAGAAAGCCCCCGGCTGTTAGTAAAGACGCCAATCACATACTAACAAACAAATGCGAGTAGCCGCACGACCGGGGGCTGTATGCCTTCAGTCGCGACTACTCGTTTTTGTTTCATGTGATTGGCGTCACAAATATAATACATATTTCAATATGACCGTATTCGACATTTTAAATCTGTATCAAACACCTTTCAGATGGATGTTAAAAAGTGGCATTCATATAGAGGACGTGAATTATATCGACCTGTACAAGGACTATTCCCGGATGATCGCCCATGGTGATAAGGTGACTTACGTAGTGGCGGTACTAGCCGACAAATATCAGGTAAGCGAGCGAAAGGTGTACACCTTGCTCAAGCGACTGTCGCATGACTGCGAGCCGCTTGAGCATTGATCCTATGCAAGAATGATGCAGTGTAATCATTCTGAAAAATTATGCTCTATTTTCTCTTTTACCCACTTTTGTAGTATAAAACAAAAACGGAGTATGGAGATTTACAAAAAAACAACTTTAGGCAACCTGATAATAAAAGATATTCCGAAGGTTTTAGCTAAAGAATTGATAATTGAACATCATTATTCGCACAAGTGGAATGACGGTGGCTTCGGCAAGTTCAATTATGGAATATTTAGAGAGGAAGAACCGGATAAATGTTTAGGTGTTGCAGTGTATGGTTTGATGAAAACGCCCTATGCGAAAATTTTTAGCCATCCTGATCCCAACGCATGGATGTGCGAATTGAATCGGATGTGGATAGATGATATTTTAGGGCATAATGCAGAAAGCATTCTGATTGCAGCATCTATCAAGTTGTTAAAAAAAGCAGCCCCTACATGTGTTGCGGTGCAAAGTTTTGCAGACGGACGGTTAGGGTGTGGAACAATCTACAAAGCAGCCAATTTTGCTTATTATGGTTTCCACTATACAATATTTTGCCGTAATAAAAGATCAGGGGAAGTTACACATAAACAGATACTAACAGACAGTACGTCGCCAAGTGGTTATTTACGGGCAAACATCGCATTTTTAATAGGTGATTTAGAAATATTCCAAGTAAAGACATATAGGTACATTTATCCACTTTGCAAAAAGTTCAGATTCTGTCGTGAACCGCAACCTTACCCGGCATACGATAAAGGCGAAGAGCCTACCCAATGGAAACGCAATACAGACAAAATCAAATCCAACATTATAAGGTTGCTTGATAAAGTAGCTGTTTAAAGTCAATGCGACTGATTACTTTATTCATTATAGTATTGATTTTATACGACCTATGCAAATTTCAAAATTGCTTTTTCAAGTAAGAGAAGTTAAAATTCAATGGCATTAAAAACAGTGTTTGAATATTGTTTTAATGCCATTGAATTTTATCCAAAATCGAACCGCTTCGTTTTAGCATCCCGACGAAAATCAAACCATTTCGTTTTAAAAATTCGTTTGGGTGGTTTTGCGGATTATAACAATGAAAAAGAGAGTCATTTTTTCGGCAGCCATGCTGCTTGTGGCAACGGGGGCTTTCGCCCAGGGTAACGGAGTCGGCGGTATCGTCGAGGCGACTAACATGGTCACTTCCTATTTCGATCCCGCAACCAAACTGATTTATGCAATCGGGGCCGTGGTCGGCTTGATCGGAGGGGTCAAGGTCTATTCAAAATTCTCGTCCGGCGACCCCGACACCTCGAAGACGGCGGCCAGCTGGTTCGGGGCGTGTATTTTCCTGATTGTGGCAGCGACCATCTTACGCTCATTTTTCCTGTAATATGGCGGAGTATTCTATCAACAAGGGGATTGGCCGCAGTCCTGAGTTCAAGGGGTTGAAGAGCATGTACCTGTTTGTCTTTGCAGGCGGACTGCTCGCCGTGTTCGTGATTTTCGTAGTCATGTACATGGCCGGAGTGGGACAATGGACCTGTATCGCTTTCGGTGTCCTGTCGGCCTCTCTGCTGGTATGGGGTACGTTCCACCTCAATGCCAGATACGGAGAGTACGGCCTGATGAAGTTGCAGGCTCGCGACAGCCATCCCCGGTACATCATCAACCGGAGGGCTTTCTTCCGGTTGTTTTCCCGTAACCGTAACACACGAAGCGTATGAGAAATGTAATGAAAGCAGCCACGCTGGAAAGCAAGTTTCCGATTCTGGCGGTGGAACACGACTGCATCATCAGCAAGGACGCGGATATCACGGTGGCTTACAAGGTTGAACTGCCCGAACTCTTCACGGTGACACGGAACGAGTACGAGGCCATCCACTCGGCATGGGCGAAAGCGGTCAAGGTATTGCCGAATTACAGCATCGTGCACCGGCAGGACTGGTTCATCGAGGAGAACTACACGCCCGACATCCAAAGGGACGACCTGAGTTTCCTCTCCCGTTCCTTCGAGAGGCATTTCAACGAGCGGCCGTATTTGAGGCACACGAGCTACCTCTTTCTGACCAAGACGACGAAAGAACGCAGCCGTGCCCAAAGCAATTTCACGGCACTCACCCGGAATTTTATCATTCCGAAGGAGATGCAGGACAAGGATACGGTGACACGTTTTCTGGAGAGTTGCGACCAGTTCGAGCGCATCATCAACGACAGCGGCTTTGTCCGTATCACGCGGATGCGGAAAGACGAGATTACCGGGACGGCAAACAGCGCGGGCATCATCGAGAAGTATTTCTCGCTCTCGCAGGAGGAAACTACCTGCTTGCAGGACCTCACGCTCGGGGCCGGAGAGATGAAGGTCGGCGACAACCACCTCTGCCTGCATACCCTGTCCGATACGGACGACTTGCCGGGCAAGGTGGCGACGGACATGCGCTATGAACGCCTCTCCACCGACCGGAGCGATTGCCGCCTTTCGTTCGCGGCTCCCATCGGGGTGCTGCTCACGTGCAACCACATCGTGAACCAGTATCTCTTTATCGACGACCCGGCCGAGAACCTGAAGAAGTTCGAGAAGCAGGCCCGCAACATGCACTCGCTGTCACGGTACAGCCGCAGCAACCAGATCAACCGTGAATGGATTGAGGAATATCTCAATGAGGCGCACAGCCTCGGTCTGACCTCCATCCGTGCGCATTGCAACGTGCTGGCATGGAGTGACGACCGTAACCGGCTCAAACAGGTCAAGAACGACGTGGGAAGCCAGCTCGCGCTGATGGAGTGCAAGCCCCGCCATAACACCGTCGATACCCCGACCTTGTTTTGGGCGGCCATCCCCGGAAACGCGGGGGATTTCCCTTTCGAGGAGAGTTATTACACTTTCATCGAACAGGCCCTTTGCTTCTTCATCGGCGAGAGCTGTTCCAGGGATTCGCTTTCCCCGTTCGGTATCCGCATGGTGGATCGTCTGACTGGCAAACCCGTCCATCTCGACATCTCGGATTTGCCGATGCGCAAAGGCGTGATTACGAACCGTAATAAATTTATTTTAGGACCGAGCGGCTCCGGCAAGTCGTTCTTTACCAACCACATGGTTAGGCAATACTACGAGCAGGGAACACACGTCCTGCTGATAGATACCGGGAATTCCTACCAGGGGCTTTGCAACCTGATTCACAACAAGACCGGCGGCGAGGACGGTATCTACTTCACCTACGAGGAGAACGACCCGATTGCCTTCAATCCCTTCTATGTGGAAGACGGCGTTTTCGATATCGAGAAAAAGGAGAGCATCAAGACGCTTATCCTCACGCTCTGGAAACGGGATGATGAGCCGCCGACACGGGCAGAGGAAGTCGCCCTCTCCAACGCGGTGAATCTCTTTCTGGAGAAGATACGCACGGACGGCAGGCTGGTTCCCTCGTTCAATACCTTCTATGAGTTTATCCGGGACGAGTACCAGGAGATACTGAAAGAGAAACGGACAAGGGAGAAGGATTTCGATGTCTTCAATTTCCTGAATGTCCTCGAACCTTATTATCGCGGCGGGGAGTATGATTTTCTGCTGAACTCAGACAAACAACTGGATTTGCTGGGCAAGCGGTTCATCGTCTTCGAACTGGATAATATCAAGGACAACAAGGTTTTATTCCCCATTGTAACCATCATCATCATGGAAACCTTCATCAAGAAGATGAGATAATTTTGTATTCTTCTATAAAACAGCAATTTAACCAATCGCAAATAGACAATAGGTAATGACTTAGAAACAAGCGAACTACTTTGCTCTGCTGTGTTTTCCACCGCTTCAAATAACTTATATTACGGGAGTAAAAGTACTATATTCTTAAACTAAAAGCAAACTATTCATATTCAAATATTGGTGGTATCTAAAAAATGTTTATTTTTTGTAGGACAAGATACCCCAAAAGCAAGAATTGGGTTGCTACCACGAAATTCTATTGCGTAATTTGCAGTCATTTATAAAATAACTTAATTATGCAATTTACAGGTAAAGAAATTCGTCACATTACATATCCAGTATTAATTAGCCTATTAATGCAGCAACTGATAGGATTAACAGATACAGCATATTTAGGGCGTGTAGGAGAAGTTGAATTAGGGGCATCGGCTGTAGCAAGCATGTATTATCTTGCCATTTACATGTTAGGATTTGGTTTTAGTGTAGGTGCTCAAATTTTAATAGCCCGACGTAATGGAGAAAAAAAATATCATCGCATAGGTGCAATTTTTATGCAAGGAACATTATTCTTGTTAGTCATAGCAATCTGCGTATTTATCCTTTCAAAAGTTTATTCCCCGCAGTTGCTACACTTGATGATTAAATCTAAAGATGTGTACCATGCCGCAATGGATTATATGAACTGGCGTGTATATGGCTTCTTTTTTTCTTTTATATCAGTGATGTTCCGTGCATTCTATATTGGTACAACACAGACAAAGATATTAACAATCAATTCTGTTGTTATGGTACTTACCAATATGATATTGAATTATATTTTAATTTTTGGTAAATTAGGATTTCCACCTATGGGTATTGCTGGTGCAGCTATCGCCTCTTTTATTTCGGAAGCTGTATCAGTTGTATTCTTTTGTATATACACTCATCAAAAGGTAAACTATAAACTATATAGGTTATTCCATTTTACAGGCTTTAAAATAAAGACGCTATTTGAAATATTGAATGTGTCTTTCTGGACTATGATTCAGTCGTTTATATCTACTGGTTCATGGTTAGTCTTTTTTGTTGCAATAGAACATCTTGGAGAACGTTCTCTTGCTATAACCAACATAGTGCGGAATACTTCTGCTTTATTATTTATTTTTGTCAATGCTTTTGCATCTACAGGTAGTTCGCTGGTTAGCAATTTAATAGGCAATGGAGAAATCAAAAAGGTAATGCCACTTTGCAGTAGTATAATTAAAAATTGCTATTATTTTGTAATTCCACTTGCTCTTACTATTGCGATATTTCCTACGATGTTCTTACGTATATATACAGATACTCCGGATTTGATAGCAAATACCCTACCATCACTTTGGGTGATGTTGTCGGCATATATTGTTGCAGTTCCTGCTTTTGTCTATTTCTTTGCGGTTTCGGGAACAGGCAGTACACGTTCAACCTTACTTATTGAGTTGTGCAGCCTATGTATATATGTCGGTTATATCCTATACGTTGCAGTTTACCTGAAAATGGATGTTGCAGTTTGCTGGACTTCGGATATTGTGTACTATGCAATGATTTTCACTTCCTTTTTTTATTTGTGGAAAGGCAAATGGCAAAACAAGAAGATTTAATAAATCACCATGAAGTAACAATATAATATTTTATGATATAGCATTTTAGCAAGAAATGGGTTGTAGTCATTAGTAGCAATCCCTATCTTTGCGGCTATTTCATATATTACTGAGAATGAACCCCCTTTAGGATTTATCAAACATGGACATTATGATTGAAAATATAAACTATATAAGAATTGAAAAAGCTATTCGGTATTTGGTTGAAAATTTCAAGCAACAGCCGACATTAGATGAATTAGCACAATATATTGGCGTAAGTCCTTTTCATTTCCAAAGAATATTTACGGAATGGGCGGGTGTAAGTCCTAAGAAATTTTTGGAACTCCTTACTATTGAAGCCTTAAAACGAGAAATACAAGATACTTCTAACCTAATTGAAGCAGCTGAAAAAGTGGGGCTATCTGCCCAATCAAGGGTATATGATTTATTTGTAAAAATAGAAGCAGTCACACCACAAGAGTATAAAAGTAAGGGAGCAGGTCTTAGTTTTGAATATGGCTTTTCCATAACTCCTTTTGGAGAATGTTTTATAGTTTCCACATCAAGAGGGGTATGCGAAATACAGTTTTCAGATAATGACAGAAGTACTCTAATAAATGGAATAAAGCATGAATGGTCAAATGCAAAATTCATTCAAAATGATGAAATGGCTAAAGGCATTGCAGATAAGATTTTTTCACCCTATGTAGAAAATAAATCACTTACATTATGGTTGAAAGGAACTCCATTTCAAATAAAAGTTTGGAAAGCTTTGCTTGAAATTCCATTTGGAAATGTAATTTCTTACAGTCAAATTGCTACAACTATAGGAAACACACGATCAACTCTTGCTGTAAGGAGAGCTATTGCAAATAATCCTGTAGCTTATGTAATTCCTTGTCACAGAGTAATACGTAATACTGGAATTATAGGCGATTATCATTGGAAGAAGGAAAGAAAAGCAATTATTATTGGCTGGGAAAAATCGAATAATACTGTATAACATTAATATAAAAGTAAAATAAATGAAAGAATTATTGCAACAGAGATTTTTCCGGCTGCTATCGGAATACTCACAGAAAGAGTTTGCCGTAAATGATTTAACGGCTGCATTACAGGAACTTGCCAGTCATTTGGCAAATGTTGCCATAGATGAACAGGATTATGCAGTATTATTACGCTACTTCTCCTTTGGACTTAACAGGCTCAAATCGTACCGCTCACAATTTGAGACGGGGGAAAAATGCCTTGTTATTGCTCGTTGATGAAGCGATAGAGATTATAAACACAGAAATCCGCATACTTAATATGCGTATCAAATATCCGGTTCAGTTCCAAAATCGAAAAAACAGCTTCCCTCCCTCACCGCTCTATCTCACCGATGAAACCTACCTTGTGGAAATCATGGAACTGGTTAGCGGGATTTTCCTATCTAAACGAGTAGTTACCCACAATGGAACAGAATCACCACTAACGGAAATTGGTAGAGCCTTTGAATATCTTTTCAATATCAAATTGGGGGACATCCACAAAAAACACGAGAATGTAATTTGCCGTAAAGCTAATAAACGAACCGAGTTTTTGGATATACTTCGCAAAGCTATTACTGAAGAAAGTAAGAAGAAAGGCTATCTATAAATCAGCGACTTATCAAGAATTGTTGGGGGTGTAGTATATCTACTCCCCTAACTTATTTACACCCATTTGCCGAACTTTGCTTCATCAATCGATTGAAAACAATAATGTTGAACTAAAAAATGAAGCAAAATGTATATAGACAACGAAAACTTCGACAAGTGGATGGAACGACTATCGAAAAAGCTATCTGAAATCGGGCAAGACCTGAAATCCCTTATCAATACCGACAAGGTACTGGACGAAAATGATAAGATACTCGACAATCAAGATTTGGCTTTCCTGCTGAAAGTATCTTTCCGAACCCTACAACGGTATCGGGCAAGTGGCAAACTTCCTTACTTTACGATAAGCCATAAAACCTATTACCGTGCAGCCGACATCCGAGCATTTATTCAAGAAAACGCTGATTGTAAGACCTACGAACGGTTCAAAAAGGAAAACCAACTCGATAGGCAAACCACCGCAAAACAAGGTGGGTAATGCTATCGCCTGATGCAGTGCTAACAAACCCCATTTAGCAGAAACCGCCTCGCCCTGTGGCTCGGCTCGTTTCGCTAAATGAAGCAAGAGGGAACTGGACAAGTCCTGTTCTTCCCTCTTGCCCTGCGGGGCAAAGCCTTCGGCTTTAATAGGTTACATTCGTAACCGTTTATAACAGTGATTATAACCTGAAAATGTATTTCGCTTATAATCAACTGAATGAATCTCATTTTCCTTATAAAAAAGTTATAATCATGGATAAGACCAATAATATATCTACCCTTACCACCATCGGGATAGACCGGCAAACGGGAAAGCTAATAGATAAGCTCTGCAAACGCTATTCACTGAAAAAAGGGGAAATAGTCCGTTTGGCGTTTGTCTATATTGATAAAGCGTGTATCAACCCATCGGAAGCACCGGAATCCGTAAAATCGGAACTGGCGAAGATAAATAAACGGCAGGACGATATAATTCGTTTCATCCGTCACTACGAGGAAGAACAGCTGAATCCCATGATACGAACGGCAAATTCTATTGCTGTTCGCTTCGATGCTATCGGCAAGGAATTGGAAAACCTTATCCTTTCACAACTGGCAGCCAGTCGAGAAAGGCAAACAGCCGTACTGCAAAAAGTAAGTGAGCAGTTCGGCAAGCACGCTGATGTAATCAACCAACAGGGAAAACAACTCACCGCCCTGTATCAGATACACCAACGGGATTATAAGAAGCTGCTCCAACTGATACAACTTTATTCGGAGTTATCAACTTGTGGCGTGATGGACGGTAAACGGAAAGAGAACCTTAAAGCGGAAATCGTTAATCTGATAAATACATAGAACCATGCACATAGATTTTGCCCCGCCATCGGGAGGAACATATAACAATGCAGGAAGTAGCCGCCAATTAGCTTCATACATGGAGCATGAGGATTTGGAACGGATGGAGAAAGGAATTTATACTGATGGCTTTTTTAATCTGACAGAGGATAACATCTATAAATCACAGGTTATAAAAGATATAGATACTAATATCGGGCAACTCTTAAAAACCGATGCTAAGTTTTACGCTATTCATGTCAGCCCATCGGAAAGTGAACTTCAAGCGATGGGTAACACCGAACAGGAACAAGCCGAATCCATGAAACGGTATATCCGGGAAATGTTTATTCCTGAATATGCCAAGAACTTCAACAAAGGACTATCCGAAGCAGATATAAAGTTTTACGGGAAGATACATTTTGACCGTAGCCGTTCCGACAACGAACTGAATATGCACTGCCATTTGATTGTGAGCCGAAAAGACCAAGCTAATAAAAAGAAGCTATCACCGCTTACCAACCACAAAAATACCAAAAACGGAGTAATAACAGGTGGTTTTGACCGTGTGAACCTATTCCAAAAGGCAGAACAGGGATTTGATAAACTGTTCGGCTACGACCGCCAACAATCCGAATCGTTTGACTACCACAACATAATGAAAAACGGTTCTATTTCCGAACAGCTTGAATTACAGAATCAAAATTTTACTGGCGAAAAGAAAAAAGAAGTATTCCAATCCAGTGAAAAAGAAAACAATATTTCTTGCAATCTCGACAACAAGAAAGAAAATAGACACTCTAACAATCAGCAGCACAATAGTAGGGGTGATTCTCTTTTGTCTATTTTCTCATTAGGAGATGGCAACAATAACAATGCTACACCGACAGAAGAATTACAGGCACAGAAACGCAAGAAGAAAAAGAAAAGGGGAATAAGACGATGATTGAGTATGAAGACCTAAGAGCCGAAATAGACCGCTATCTGATGGAACGGTTCAAGTGTCGTAAATCGCTCGTTTTCCTGACAGTAGATAAGATTATAGCCACCCGGAGAAACAGCCGGGTAGATTTGTATTTGCGTATTAGAAAGGTTGAAAGCCGATTTCCCCCTGATTGCCTGATTATTGCCCGATTGGGTTTCTCAAAAGAACGGATAGGGCACGGAACGCACTTTATCCGATTTCTGACAGAAATAGCCCGAAAGTACGGTTTTAACCATATCGGCATTGAATGTGCCAATATTAAAAGTAGTAGGTTAGCCGAGAAATTAGGCTTTTACTGCATAGATGGTGAAAACTTTGCAATAGCTATAGCCAAACTAATCTCTTATTTTTCAATGGAATAATCTTAATTAATCCTTTCTTTCTCTGAACACAAAGGTATATTCCGAGCCTATTTTGACTTTTCAAAGTTATGCCTTGTATAAAATAAAGAAATACAGTATATTACGAAATATATCGTATGCTTTCATTTTGATTCTTCTGTAATTCAGAATACTGTTGTATATGTGAAACTCTAAATTTTATAGCTATGAAAAATTAGATAAGAAAAGATGCAGGGGTATATCTTATTCCCGATTACATGAAAACGCATACTATTACCACTTATAGTTTAGCGAATGAAGCATTTCTCCGCACTTATTTCCCAGAGTGCGTGTACGGACTTACCCCTAATAAGAAGTATAAAAGGAAAAAGCGTTAATGTTGATGTTTGTTTAGAACTGAAAAAGCCAACTTATCCGTTTGGGTAGGTTGGCTTTTTGCATTAGTTATAGTTTCACTAGACTATTCCCATTTGAAAGTATAAATTGTTGTTTCCGTTCTTGTTTCATTATTATTTAGGCGTTTGTAAGTAGATACTTCAGTACAGCTTTCCACGTATCCGTCTTTATCAAATGTATAGGAATATTGCTCTGTAGTTTCATAATTTTCCTCTTTGCTATATATTTTGTCTGGAAGTTGGTTGCATCTCATTCCTGCCAATTCGGGATGTGCTTCCAATAACGGACGTAAATCATCCACACTCCATACCATTATCGGGAGATAGCCTTTACAAGTTTTTCCGCTATAAGACAATTCGTGAATATCTTCATCGCTAAAGCTCCATGCCATTTTAGTTAATTTTTCACCTTGCCATGTGTAAGACAGATAGTCCTCTTCATCATATTGCAATTTTACTAGCTGATTGTTTGCATTATAAGTAAAGTCTGTATTATCCAAATCTCCTCCGTCACTATCAGAAGTATGTGTTATCAATCCATTTTCTAATGTATATGTGATTGCCTCTCCATTTCTGCTTTCAATGATTTTGTTTGCTCCCCAAGTGACTGTATAAGTACTGGTGTGTGTACTACCATCGTATTGTTCTGTGTTTGTAGCTGATACTAGCTTACCATTGCTATCGTAGGAATATTCAGTAATAGATACCTCATCTTCGTATGTCATTCTTAATTCAACAAGTTGTTTTTGATTGGTAATCACACCATCATCATTTTTACTAGGTTCATCATCATCACTGCAAGAAGCAAAATTCACACACATTACTATGGCTAATAAAGCCATTCCAATAAATCTAAATGTTTTCATTTCGTTTGATTTTGAAATAGTTATTCTGATTGTACTAATTCAAATTTTCTGTCTTTTAGTTGGTAGATATGCCTAATAGCGTTGTTCCATCCATTAGAGCCAAAAACAGTAATAGTCTTGTTCTCTGAATCAAACTTACATTGTCCGTTTTCCAACTCTGTAAATGGTACTTCTGTTTTCTGTATAAAGTAACCGTATGGGCTGACGTCGTACACATCATAAGCATTGGAATCCCTTGAACCACTTTTATAGCGGTTGATAATGAACTCCTCTTCTCCGTCAAAATCAACATCAGAAAAGAAGAAAGGAGAATCATCCGAAAGGTATTCTTCGCTCTTTAATTTAGCCGTATAATCCAACTCTATAACTGTGTTGTGCGGATATGTGTTACCCTTATCATACAGAATCTTATCAGTCCATTTCTCCGCAAAGTAGTAGTATTGTACTCCTTGTTTCTCTAAACAGAATAGAGCATTACCTACCTCACCATATTGCAACCACATAACCTTTACTGTATATCCGTTTATAGGCTGTTTGTATTTTATGTATATATGTGGCTGATTAAAGCACTCAAATTCTTGCGGAACAGATGTCTTGTCTGTTTTGCAAGCCGCTAAACTAAGTAGCCCAATAATGATAAATAGCAATCTTCTCATTATCTTTCATTCATAATATCAACAATCTGCCTAAACACATCACCTGCCATCAGTCCACCACTTGCAGGTAATCCTTTCTTATTAATGGAAACAATGATACTGTATTTCGGATTATCGGCAGGAAAATAACCGCAAAATTCTACGGCATATTCTCCATTTGAAAGCTGGATTGTTCCCGTTGCTCCTGCTACTTTAACCTTATCGGATTGGGTAGGCTTGGCTAATCCATCAGAAACAGAGTATTCCAATGCTTGCTTAATGGCTGTCTTGCTTGCTGCATTAAAGAAAGTCAAGTTCTGTAATGGAGTAGTGAGTATGCCATAGCCTAAAGAATTATAGACAAGGCTTGTATCTTTCACTTGATAACCGTATTTTGCAAGTGCTTCCGCAAAAGCTCGTTCATTATCAAATGCCTTTCTTGCTACTTTGTAATTGGAGATATTGGACGAGAAAGCAAATCCTTGTTCTACTGTGATTTTTCCATATCCACCTCTATGCCAATTATGGTCGCACAATGTATCTTTTCCAATAGCTAAACCCCCATCTGCAACGTCTATTGTATCGGATAGTTTGACTGCCTTTGTTTCCAATGCCGCCAAAAGTGAAGCGGTACGCACTAATCCCGATTCTTGCAGAATAGAATCAGAACCAACAGAAGCCTTGATTTCTCCCGTCTGCACTTCCATTACAATAACTTGCCCTACTGTTGCATCAAGTTCGGATAGTTTGTTTTGCAGGATGGAATCAACTCTTACCTGCAAAGTGCTGTCTATGGTAGAAACTTGTTCTGTTTTTTGTTTGGCGCAAGCTATGAATGTAGCTATGCTAATTAAAAGGATAATAGTATTTTTCATGGTAGTTTATGTAAATAGAAATGTTATTCATTGCTCTTATAAAAACAGTATGCCATTACCGTAACGTTTATAATATTGTATAAAATGGTTAGGATAACAGCGACACTATCCCACATACTTTCCCAATGATTAGCCATAAATGCAAAAAACCCAGTGACAAATAGAATTGTACATGCTCCATCCATGTCACGCCCATTTTTTATTCCAGCTCTTATTTCAGCTATAATTGCGGAAATAAAGGCAATCCCAGAGTATGTGTATATTCTATAATTACTAATTTCCACTAATGTACAAGATGACATATCAACCCATGAACATACAATATTCCAAGCAATAAGCCCGACTATAAAATAAATGATAGCTGCAATAATCAGACATACAATATATTTGAGAATATCCATAATTATCAAGATGTTATTTGCTATTAATCCGCTTATAAACAAGTATAACGGTTTGTCCTCTAAAAGTTCCTCCTATGGTAATTCTACTTAATACACCATTCACTCTATTAGAAACGATTACCACTCCACTTTCACCAAAGCCTTTGTATTCGTAACCATCTTTAGATATTAGAGTAACGGTCTCATTTTTATAAGTTACAGTAGCTTTAGATTCACTAATAAGATGGGCTGTAATATTTGAAGCACTTACAGTCGTCACTTTCTCATTGTCAATAACTGCATAATCAAACTTGTATTCATCAGCATATAGATTGATACTGAATGCGATTAATATGAATGCTAAGAATTTGAATTTCATACATACTTCTATTTAATGTGAACACATAGATACTAAAACCAATAATCCAACAATAGTAGCAATTATTGACATACATCCAGTTTTATTCAGTTCCTTGTCTTTGAATCCATTCTCCAAGCCGTTTTTAATAAAAATACATGCAAAGAATCCTCCTGCGATAATACCCAAAAGTACCCATAAGGACATTCCAAAATTAGAAGTTCCACCGTTATCCCATCTACCACGATTACCAATGTCTGCAAATAGATAAGTAGTATTGAGGAATAGCACGATAAAAAACAACACGCATTTATTTAACTGCTTCATACTTAGCTACTTTAATTATATATTATTGAGGTTTGAATCATATTGGGCTGTTATCTAAGCTATCTTTTCTCTAACTCCATTGAAGCCATCCTCATGCGTGACAAAGTTTCAGAATCTATTCCTGCTCTAAAATCTGTTTCGCTTATCACATTCCCATCTTTATCATAATAGGTACGTTGTTGTAATGTGCTATATGTAGCCATTTCCCCATTTTCATAATACATCTTTAAGCAAACAAGAATGCCATTGTTTACTTCTATGGATAGAGTTTTTCCATCGCTTGACCATGCTGTTCCATCGAAAGCGTTACCTTTTTTGTCATGTACGAACACATTGAATATATTTCCCGATTTTCTGTCTTTATCTTCCGTAAAGTCTAATTCATATAGATAGGTTTTACCTATTCCACATGAAACGAAAAACAGTAGAAGTCCTAATAAATATTTTTTCATAACCGTATAGTTCGATTGTTAATCTGAATATCTTCTGTTTACTATAGCCTTAGCAATCTCATTGAAATATGTGGCAACTTCTTTATTGGCATAAAAAGCCCGATACTTCTTTTGTTTGCGTACACTTAAAGCTCTGTACTCCGCACCACTTATTCTATTTCCTTTATTATCGTACCAATAATCATCCCCATCAACATTGCCCAATTCTCCTTTAGAATCTGTTATGTTTCCAAAATCATCAGCTGAAAGTCTGTCTTTTTTCAATGCGTCCATATACCTTTCATACGCATTTCTAAATTCCTCACGTTTATATTCATTCCAATTCTTACTTGCAACATAGGATTGAACATTAGTTCCTAAATTGTGTATATATAATTCTTTGTCAATTTTGCGCATACCATATTTATATGAAAAATTGCCTTGAAATTCTTGGTTTACAGATAATCTGTTCATAAAAATATCACTGTCATTTCCCATATTTACACTATATATGGGAGTAAAGTATAAGATAAGCAGTAGTAAAACAAAAGTTCTCATAATTTCAACAATTAGTAGTTAAAGTAAATAGTACCCAACGTTGTATGCTCTACTTTCCATTCAAAGTTATTCACTATAATTTCTTTGTCTAATAAAGCATTGACCCTAACGGCTCTGTTATTACAATCTCTCCAACTTTCTCTATATAAAGAACGGTCTAATACAGCCCGAACATAGATTTCAGTTTCTCCCGAATAAGATTCTCCTAAATTGATTTTGATTTTTGTTCTTTTGAAATTTTGTGAACTTGCATCAAAGAAGTATGCTCCTACAGTCTGATAGCTTTGTGTGGTAGAACGGTTAGGAGTAGAATATGAAGGCACATTCGGAAAATACCCGTTACTATTGCCACGGTTATGTTCGTTGCTACTGTTGTTATTGCTTTTGCCAACTATTACGGGTTTGTATTCAACTAATGGAAGTTGTGAATAAGCAATTGTTGGCAGTACTGTAAAAGCTAAAATTGAAATAATCTTTTTCATTGCTCACTAATATTGTACTTCCCAATTCCCCGAAGAAGTGGATATAAAATAAGGTGTGGGAACTATATTTGTCTTATCCTTAGATTAGGTCTTCGCAATACCTTTGGAATGGATAAAACAATAGCCCCACACCAAAAGGTATATAACTCATTTACAAGATGAATATATATCAAATGTGTGGGTGCTATTGCTATCATCTTCATTCCAAAATTAAAGTTGCGAAGTTTAATCTAAGAAGATAATCTCAATAACACCTTTCGTTAAATATGTCCTTTCAGTGCCTTAACACATTAAGACCTCTGAAATTGTTGCAAAGTTAGCGAAAGGTTTTGAATGTCTAAAGATAAAACAGTGATAAATGTAGTTCCAAGTGTTCCAAAACATATCTGTAGTAAGGTATTAGGCAATATTGCCCCTTTTTCTTCGTAGCTTCAAGGGTAGGTACTTTTTTTGATTGGGGACTATAAAAAGATTTCTTCCCTAAAAAAGTACCCGTAGATTCTGCGGATTGAAAAGATGCTGTTCTATTAGAGATAATTAGGTATATAGGTTTACAGCCTAACTAAGTAATGAATGAAAGAAATATCTAATCTTCATAATAGGCATAAAAAAAGTCCGCAAATACTGCGAACTCTTTAATAATCTGATTGTTATTTATTATTTTCAATAGTCTCTTTTAATTCGTTAAAGTTGTCAAAGTAGAAGAGCCTTTCACCTTCCGATGTCTGTATTCTAAAATGTTTTTCATTTGCTCTCTTTGAAACTGCGTAAACAACATCTTTATATTTCAATTTAAGAATAATAGTTCCTAAAATTTTGGTAATGAATAATTCACCCACTTCTCCAGTTGGTGCCCAACTACTATTTGTTACATATTTCCATAATCCAACATTGCCTAAAGAGAACATATCTTCCATATCTATTGCGTTTTTAGTTAATTAGTCCACAAAATTAATGATTCATTTGCAATTATAGCGGTATCTGTGAGGATAAATTTGCCCCAAAATCGCACATACCATAAACTACAAGCCATATTATGCCATTTTAAAAAGAGAGTTTCCCACTCCGTTACAGAACTGGTTTGCACTCCGTTTTTCTTGGAACTATCAGAATGTGACAAACTTTTCTGTTTCTGTAAATGGTTCAGAAACTTCAAACCTTGTCACACTCCAACAGATTAGAAACTTAGACAGTCATAAGTATTTAGTAGTTCTTCCTGCCTAAGTCCTAAATATTTTTTAGTTATGGTTACACTGGAATGATTAAACAGTTCCATAAGTTTAACTAAGGCAAGTTCTGAATTATCACTATTCATATTATAAACTTGTCTGCCAAAGGTCTTTCTAAGTGAATGACAGCTAAAGTTCTTAATCTTTAATTTATACTTCTTTTTCACCTCTTTTAGTATCACATTGATTCTCTGGATAGTGAAAACAGTTCCTTTTTGGCTCACTAAAATAGGTGAGTTAATTCCTATAGGCTTTATCCGTTCATAACATTCTTTTATGTGCTGCCCAAGTTGGGCATTTATCCTAATAGTTCTCACCTTACTTGTCTTTTTCTCTATTACTGTAAATTCACTGGTATTTAATATCTGTTTCCATCTCAAAGCTAGAATATCTGATATTCTTAAACCAGTGAAACACCCCAAAGCTATAAGAAGTGAAATTTTATAATTTCCATCTTTAGCCAATTTCCTTATTAAATTCATTGCATCAGACCAAACTAGATAATCTGCTGTAGTGCTTGAATATTTTAAACTCATAATGTTCTGTTTTATATGTAAATAAATAAAAGTGAATATTTTACCATTACCAACATACTAGCCAATTAGCTAATGTATTGATTTATAGCAAAACATTCACTTTGTATATTAGTGAGTATTTATGATTGCAGATAAGTAAAGATTGCAATAATCAGTATCAGCAAAAAAGGATTGATAATACCAATTATTATTAGTAGTAGAACTACCAACGTACCCCATAATACTAGTTTTCCATTATCTTCCATTCTGTAGTACTTTTAAGTTGTTAAAAAAGAAAGGACACCTAATAAATAGATGCCCTTTCAATTAATTTAGCCCAAGAACCAAGAATATTTATTATCCAGTCCTTGTAATACATTGTTCAGTCCAACACTTACCTCTGTAGCATTTACCCCACGTTGTAAATAGCTGTCTATATAGCTATTTTTGTTTGACTGTGTGAGTAAATTGTGAAAATCAAAAAGAGATATGGCATTGTCTTTCACTCCAAACACTTCATTTGTGTAATAATCACGGCACACACTATTTATTTGGCTGTCAGTGATTAGAAGTCTTGGTATTGCTTTCTGTCTTGCTGGTGAAAGTGCTTGGTACATTCTCATTCTGCCTACCACTTGTGCAAACTGTGTTTCAGATAAATAAGTATCTGATAATGTTTGCATCAAATGTATTTCTTTGGCTGCATTGAAGCTGTTAAACAATTCCAGTACATTTCTGTAAAGTTCACTGATATTGGTTACTTCCATGTTGAACCTCACACCCTCACCAGTAAGAATCTGATTAGAGCAAATTCTCATTCTCCAGCCAATAAAGACGGAAAACTTTTCTAAACCTTTGGAAGAACGGTATAGATTCAAGTCACTGTAATTTCTTACCCCACCTATGCACAATTCTAGTTTTTGTCCTCTTATTGTTTCAAAAATGGTTGGAACAGTAAAAGCAAATGCAAGTCTTTGATAGAATTGTGTCTTTTCACATTCTAACAGTTCACTTGCTTTCTTACCTAGTGCGGACGGTATTCTGCCACGTACTATGTGTGAAACTCTTATTTCTGGAAAACTCACCTTTTCACCTGCATAGAATGTACTTGCAGCTTCATGCACACAAGAAATAAAGTCTTGGTGTGAAATGGTTGATTCCAAGTTAGCCCAAGTAGGCACAACACATTTGTTTGCAAGTTCTTCCAGTGTGATAGAATCTGTATTTGCTTCCAAAAAGGTAACACTAGGCTTTGCAGTTTCTTCCACAATTATAGTAGCTTCTTCTGCAAACTCACCTAAATTCAAAGTTCTTTTCTCTGTTGGCATGATAACTAAATTTCTCATATTGATAAAAGTTTAAATGATTAATAATTCTTTTTTATATCAATATACAGAGGGGGACTAAGTGGGTTGTACACCGTAAAGACAGCCACTCTTATATATTTTAGCTTACTGACTGAATGGGGAGGGGGATTCTTATATGAAGTACCCTATATACCTGCTCTCTTGACTTTCAGCCAAACTGAATATAGGTGATTAGCTAGTTTAGTCAAGCATGATGATGGAACACGGTATATACTCTTTCTTCTTTTTAGTTTTTATATTCAACACTTTAGCTATATATTCCAAAGTTATTTCTTCGGAAGCTATTCTATTAGTTAGCAAACTCCTAATTTCTTCATCTTTCATATAGTATAGCTTTCCTGCTATTTCAAGAAGTAAGCTGTTTTTTCTTCTGATACTGCCATCTTCCATTATTTTTATTTCATCGTTTCTGTCTGGTGGAACAACACCGTTATCAATGCACCAGTCATAAATAATATGATAGATTCTTGTATCTGTATCATCTTTCTTAAAATCTGGAATAATGGACTTGTTCAGTATCAGCAAACCATTTGTTATATATTTTATCTGTCCTGCATTGACTGCCATTTCCAGATATTTATTTAATGTCTTTTCATCAATGCCCAGTTTCTTAGATAGTTCCGTTTTGTTAAGCCCATCCAGATGCGGATTTTCACTTATATACTTGTTCGTTTCCTTTTTACATATTGTCTTTAATTTAAGCAAGAAGTTCTTTAATTTAGTTCGTTCACTGGCTTTTGCTATGTTCATATCATCATTAAAGAAACTGTTATAAATATAGAAGAAGTTCTCATTACATTTTGCCACATGATATTTGTTGTAGGTCTTGTAGCTTCCCTCTGCTATTACATTGTTACTTATTACTTTATCAATAAGATTCTTATTCTTCTTTAGCCTTGCAACGCTTCTTTTTACAGTGCTTAATGATATGCCTAGTTTTTCGGAAATCTCCTTTTCCGTAACATTATCTGCAATGGAAGTTTTATAATTCATCCTTGACTTTATATAGGCATATACTATGGCATCCTTATTATCTATATTATTAATGTCTTTTGTCAGTGTCGTATATTGTTGTTCCATTGTGCGCAAACGGTTGGTTATTTGATTCTTCTTGATATATGTTATAAATCTCTCCGTTTTTCAGAGCCTTGTTATATTTACGTGTTCCACCTAGATACCGCTTCAATTCCTTTCTGGTATTGAACAGTCTGTTGTTGTATATCATCATAATGTTACGTTTTTATCATTAGTTACTTATCTACGAAAGCTAGAAATTTGATAATGAAGTGCGAAGCACTGAATTATCTAAGTTGTAATGTTAGTATTGTAGTAATGTATAGAGTATCATTTTTCCCCTATACTTGGTGTCAAATTTCCCATGAACTACGGTTCATTTTTCCTTAGTACCACTTTACCAAGACTATCTTTAAAAAACATCTGTAATTCACTTCCTTGTGTTGTCTGGCTGACTATGTATGCCGAAATAGGTATTATGTACTGTTTTTGATGGTGTCTTATAGAAAGGCTTTGGCTGTTATACATTATAAGGTTGCCAATCATTCAGTTTAAAGTAGAATGTAATTCTACGCTTGTTTATCTGCTTCTTTTTCTTTAGAAAGCCGTTCATTTTTGCCCATATACCAACAGCTACCTTATTACCAGTAATTCCATCCTTGAAAGCCATTTCTTTTAATTGTTCAAAAGTGTAATACTCCATGATTCAATGTTAGTTTCATTATATACTGTAAAATCTATAGGGCTTGAATTACTACGGGCAGTTCTGGTTATACCTCTGCTCGTGGTAGTTCCTATCTTTTTATCTCTATACGATTATATTCATTTTACGGGTGTGTACCTAATCAAAGGGATACTTTCTATAGATAGCTTACCTATATCACCATATTGTCGTTATTTTCTTCTGTCAGCAAGCTAACAGACAAGAATAGTGATTTTATGTAGTTCTTTTGACAATAGTTTATATTTATGGCTATTGACGGATAGCCGATATTCGGAATAGATAGATAAATAACTGTATTTTAGCGATTAATAGAGCTATCGAAGTAGTGGCTATATAACTTATTAGTAAGTAAAAAACAGTAATAAAAAAAGGCAGTCAGTTATCCTGCTGCCCTTGTGAACCCGTTTTTGAAATAAACAAGTTCAATCCAGACCGACACAAGTTCGGACAAATTTCATTTCTTTATCTCTCTCTTCTTGTGACAGATTTTCATTCCACTCTTCATCTTCTACAGACCAGCTTCTTCTAATTGTCACATCGTACAATTCTATACAGTGGCTTGTAGCTGGTCTGTGTTCCATAAAAATGAATACTTCCGCATCCATATCTATTGCATCCATATCATACTTATGCAGTCTTTCTATAGTTTCTGCATCCGTTATTTCTTGGTAGAGTACTCCCGTATATCCATTGCGTTTATCAAACTCTCTATCCAATTCAAAGATTCTTTCCAGATATTTGGAGTCAATATATTCTTTCTGGATAAATTCGGAAGCGAAACCTGCACCATAATGTAAATAACCAATTTTGCACACGTCTTTCTTTAATTCAATGATACATCCTCTTGTAGCCATAATTTAATAATTTAAAAGTTGATATTCTGTTAATTGTTCTCTTCCATGTGTTTTTCCCAAAGAATGTTCAGTTCTTCATAAATGATAGTTTCCTTTGGTTTTCCACCTCTTGTGCCTTTAGCCTTTTCTATGTTTTCCGCATTTTCACGTTGAACATTAGCTAGAAAGTGGCTCATATTTTTAGTGAATGTAATTTTTTCGCTATCATCCGTATCTTCATACTTGCCAATAATCCAGTCAATGAGTGTACGGCTCTTCAAGAACTCCGTACTGAATGATTTTTTGGCTGCTTCAACAAGCGTTCTTCCTCTGTTGATGGTGTTTGACTTTCTTAGCACTTCATCAATATTGCCGCTGATAGCCCTAACAAGAACTGCCTTGCTTATCTTACTGCCAAATGTAGCCCACTTGGAAGCCGCATCCAGAGAATAGCCCATAGTAGTCAAATCAGACACAAAGTCCAATGTCGGCAAATCCTCTTCAACCATCATTTTCACACCCTTTACATAATCCGCACCTTTCCATGGGGTAGTGGCAATGTTGATTTCTGCCAATACCTTTTCAATGCTAACAGACGGATTCAAAGAATACATGAAATAGAACTCTCTTTCGTACTGCTTTTCCGGCTCAATCTTTTTATTCTCTTCCAGAAGTCTTAAATGGGCACTGTAACGGTGGTTAGCATCCAATAGAACAACATAGTTATTTCCATCCTTGATTTCTTCACCAGTAGTGAAATCAACCACTTTCAAACCGTCTTTAATTGCAGTGGAAGCATCCACAATGATTGCAGGAACTAACAGACCGTATTCCCTCATTGATTTCATTTTAGCCTTGACTGCCTTTTCATTCAAATCTCTGTTACCTGCCAATCTTGCTACTTTTACACCGTTGTTAGTTAATTCAGTTAATGTCATAATTTCTTTTTTCATAATTTATTACCGTTGCCCTACGGACTTATATTGGCTTCTGGCACGCCGTTATTATTTTTTTGATGATGCAAAGGTAGAGTGGAAATTCCCCTAGACAAAGCATTTTGCCTAATGCCCATGTGTGTAGAAAACATACCCTTTCCAGTACGCAAAAAAAATGCGTACCGAAAAGAATAAGCCTTTCAGTACGCATTTCTACCATGGTTTTATGTATGTTGTTTAAGAAACCACCATGTAGTTATTAGCTATGACAGACGGAAATTTCTCGTTCTTGTATCTTCTAAGGAGATTGGATAACATTCTGTTCTTGTTGCCCTCCGAATCGTATTCTTCATTGTATCTCTTGCCATCATAGCCCACTGTATAGATAAGTCTTGAAACAAGCATCATCTTGTCTTTAGATACCTTTACCTTTTTGTTGGGTATGATGGCAGCCTTTCTTTTCTCAATGAAGAACAGAAACATATCTGTAAACTTCCACTTCTTATAAGATATGTCAAGACTGAACTTGTCCGTAAAGCTGATTTTTGACGATAAGTCATTTCTGATAAAGCCCTCCAAACCTATATCCTTTAATTGTTTAATCATAGTTTCTCTGTCTTGTTCGCTATGTATAATATCACTGTATGTATTGACAAAATGTTGTAAAGCTGCTTGAATTATTCTAATTGTGTCTTCCCTTTCAACAATATAGCTTTTCTTGTTGTTCTTCTTTAAGGTGATACTGGTAGCTTCCAGCAGATTGGCATGAAAATAGCTAAAGTCCTCCAATACAGACTTGTTCAATATAGGTGCATTTGTACCAATATCCTCTATAAAATCATATATGAACAGAAGTAGATACCAAAACTTACTAACGTCTAACTTATACGCTTCAATAGTATTCTGTAAATCTTCATTGGTTAGAAACTTCTCTTTGAAAGAATCGTCCAATTTTCTGTATTCCAGTTTCTTGTATTCTTCCAAAATCCCTTTGAAAGTCTTCATTTCTTTGCTTCTTCCGTACCTTTCTTCAACGGATAAGTTTCTTTCTGCATATCTGTTGGCGAATATGGCAGGTGCAAATGATTCTACGGGTATAATTCCCGTATCTGTTTCTTCATAATCTGGTAAAAACTGATTAGCTACTTCCCACACATATTCTAATAGTGGCTCATTTAGGCATTTGCAGCTTTCAGTCCAATTTACTTTCAAATCTGGAAGTTCCTTTATCTGATATAGTTTTTCTTCTGACATGGTACATTCATTATTAGTTATATTGCAAAATAACAGAAAAGTCTGCAAATTATGGACTTTCTTTATATTTTCCATTCTTCCAGATTGAAACTTTCCTGCAACTGTTTAAATGTGTATTCTTTTTCTGTAATACGTTCCAAAACAAAAGAAGTCATTTTAGGTTGCTCTGGTAAGGTTGGAACAATAACAGTTCGTTTTACCTTGTTAAATCTGAAAGTTGTTGGAAGTGCCCATAAAAATGGTTTGTTCCTATTATGATACGCTATGATGGTTTCCAAGTCATTTTTATAAGTGATAATTATGAATCCGCAATTTTGTGTCACAGAATAAAATACCACCTTGCTTAGCAACTCTCTGAACATTTCTCCTTTTCCCTCCAGAGAAAGATTGTCAAGTTCCTTTCTTGACTGGCTCTTTATTTCATCCGCAATTCTTCTGTTATTGGATGCAATTTCTTCATCAATAGCTTTCTTTTTCGCTTCTATACTCTTTATCTGGCTCTCTATTGAATCAGCTTTGTCGTTTAATGCCTTGATTATTGCGGCATTGGTGGAAGTGATGGCATTTGCTACCACTGTTTTAAAATCAGATTGTAGTCTGCCTATTTCAGAATCCCTTTCTTTTATGCTCTGTGTCAGTTTTATGTTTTCAGCCTCTATTTCTGCAATTTTCTCATTGCTCTTGGCTTGATAAGTTTCATCCAGAGTTCTAAGTCTGACATCTTTCCACACTGCATAAATAAGCGTGTCTGCCTTTATGCCCACATTGGTACATGGACTTTTAATACCGTTCTTTATTCTGTCTATACATCTGTAAGTCATGCAGGATGCGGTTCTGGCATACATTACAGTACGTCCGCAAGGGCATTTGATTATGCCTTTCAACGGATTGCAATATCGTTGTGCCTCACCGCTGTAAGTCTTGTTTTCCTGCACTTTCTTATGCGCCAGATTCCAAATGTCATCAGATATGAATTTGACTGGTATTTCCAGCCTTAAACCTTTCCAATACCTGACACCGTTATATATTGGGTCGTTGATTACATATCTGACAGCCTGCGCATTGAATGGGTTGCCTTTGGAAGTTCTGTAGCCAAGCATATTCAACTTTTTAGCTGTCTGTCCTAGAGATAAGCCGTTTGATATATAATTGAATATGTCTTTGACCATATCCATGTTTTCTTTATCTTCCACTAAAAGCATTTTGGGAGTTGCCCCTCTTACATAATCTGGATTGGGAACAGCCTTAAATCCAGTTGGAACATTGCCATCTGTACGCATGAGTGGAAACGCTTGTAGCTTACTGTATTTTCCCGTAGCCATACGGCTTACTATCTTTTTCCTTTCGTCTGCCGCTCCATAGGCTTTGATTGCAAGCATTAAAAAGTCTGCAAGATTGATAGTTTTTCCAGCTTCATATACCTTGTCTGGCTCATCCAATATTACCAAATCCACATTCCTAATGATTAAGTGAATCTGTGTCAAAGTTTCATATATATCATCTTGGCGTGACAATCTGGATAGCTCACTGACTACTACCATATCTGCAACATTATTGGTAATGTTTAGAATATTGTTCAATCCGTTTCTGTCGCTGACCGTTCCAGATATGGCATAGTCTTCCTCTATTCTTAATAAAGAATGCCCCTTATTCTCACAATACTTTCTAATCAACACTCTTTGTCTTTCTAGGTCTTGATTATCAGTAGAAACACGAATGTAACCTATTACTCTTTTCATTGCTTATCTGATATTTAATGCAAAGATACAGAGTATTTTTGAAAGCAAGGCATAACTTCGTAAACTTAACATACGAGGACATGATGCCGCTCTGCTCCCAAATGACGGGAGTGGCGAAAGGCATCGCCGGACTGGGCGCGCTGTTCTATGTCGCGTACCGGGTGTGGCAGTCCCTTTCGAGGGCGGAACCCGTCGACGTGTATCCCTTGCTCCGGCCGTTCGTGCTGGGATTCTGCATCATGTTTTTTCCCAGTGTCGTGCTGGGCACCATCAACAACGTGCTGTCGCCCGTTGTCAAGGGAACGAACAACATCCTGCAAACCCAGACATTCGACATGAATGAATATCGGGAGCAGAAAGACCGGCTCGAATACGAGGCGATGAAGCGCAATCCCGAGACGGCCTATCTGGTGGACAAGGAGGAGTTCGACAAACGGCTGGAGGAACTCGGCGTGTTGGATGCCATAGAAGCGTGCGGTATGTACATAGACCGGGCGATGTACAACATGAAGCGGTCGGTGCAGGGGTTTTTCCGGGAGTTGCTGGAACTGATGTTCCAGGCGGCAGCCCTCGTGATAGATACCATCCGCACGTTCTTCCTGATCGTCCTCTCGATACTTGGCCCCATCTCTTTCGCCATTTCCGTCTGGGACGGCTTCCATGCCTCGCTTACCCAGTGGTTCGTCCGCTATATCAGCATCTACCTGTGGCTTCCTGTCAGCGACCTTTTTAGCAGCGTGCTGGCACGCATACAGGTGTTGATGCTGCGGCAGGACATCGAACGGCTGTCCGACCCCACGTTCATTCCCGACGGCTCCAACTCGGTGTATATCACGTTCCTCATTATCGGCATCATCGGGTATTTCACGATACCTACGGTCGCGAACTGGATCGTGCAGGCCGGAGGCGGCGCGGGGAACTACGGAAGGAATGTCAGCCAAGCAGCGGCACGTACCGGCTCCGTGGCGACCGGAGCGGCTGGCGCGGTCATCGGCAACATCGGTGGCAGGCTGATTAAAAGATAACCTATCAAAATTTTCAGTATGGAGTTCAAATCATTAAACAACATCGAGAGCAGCTTCAGGCAAATCCGCCTGTTCGGGATCGTGTTCGTCTGCATGTGCTGCGCCGTCATGTGCTATTCCGTGTGGAAGGCATACGGCTTCGCGGAATTGCAGCGCGAAAAGATTTATGTGCTCGACCAGGGCAAATCGCTGATGCTGGCTCTCTCCCAGGATTTGTCGCAGAACAGGCCGGTGGAGGCACGTGAGCACACCCGGCGTTTTCATGAGCTTTTCTTCTCGTTGTCGCCCGACAAAAGCGCCATCGAGGAGAACATCCGGCGGGCCTTGTTCCTGGCCGACCGTTCCGCCTATACCCATTACCGGGATCTGGCGGAGCAGGGATACTACAACCGTATCATCTCGGGCAATATCAACCAGCGCGTGGAGATCGACAGTATGGCGTGCAACTTCAACGTGTACCCCTACGAGGTCATGACATATGCCCGGCAGCTGATTGTCCGCGAGAAAAGCATCACGGAACGCAGCCTTGTGACGAAAGGGCGCCTGCTCAATTCAAACCGGAGCGACAACAATCCGCACGGTTTCATCCTCGAAGCCTTTCAGGTCATCGAGAACCGGGACCTGCGTGTGACGGACAGATAAAATTCAATACAGCATGAGAAAATTATTTATCAAGGCCAGAGATTATCTGGATGACGGACTGCGCGGGATGTGCGGCCGTCTGACACCCGAAAAACGGGTGGTTGCCATCGTCGTGATGGTCGTCGTGTTCGCCGGAATCAATTTCTACATGCTCTTCCGGGCGGTCTATAACATCGGTCGGGAAGACGCAAGGCGGGAAAAGGTGATTGAGATTACACCGCTCAGCGTGCCGGATATCGTGCCTCACGATACGGACACGCTCTCCCGCAGGACACAACGGGAAATGGAAGAGTTCTTTAACCAATTTAATTTCGATTAGCGATGACACAGGAAGCAAATAAACTCAAACGGAAGCAGGACTTGAAGAAGTACCTGGTATTCGCCCTGATGTTCGCCGTATTCGTAGGTTCCCTATGGCTGATTTTCGCGCCCTCCGAAAAAGAGAGGCAGGAGCGGGAGCAATCGGGCGGGTTCAACACCGAACTGCCCGATCCCCGCAATGCCGGGATTGTCGGGGACAAGAAGACGGCCTACGAGCAGGATATGATGCGGCGCAAACAGGAGGAGAAGATGCGCACGCTCGAAGAGCTGTCTTTCGGGCAGGAAATACCGGACAGCACGGTACGGTTGCCCCGGCAGGATGAAATTCCCTCTCCCGATGCAAGCGGGGCGAAAGCGGAAACAGCGTCCTCCGGCAGAACGGCCTATCGTGGCGGCGGTTCTTTCCAATCCTCGACCTCGGCCTATCGGGACATCAACCGGACTCTGGGCAATTTCTATGAACAACCGAAAGAAGACCCGGAAAAGGAGGCCTTACGCAAGGAAGTCGAGGAGCTGCGCAGCTCGATGATGCAGCAGAGTGTCCAACCGTCTTACGAGGAGCAGGTGGCTCTGCTGGAGAAATCCTACCAGCTCGCCGCAAAATACACCTCCGGGGAAAATGGTGCCACTCGGGAAACATCGGAAAAAGGTCAGGAGAAAGCCAATGCCAAAGCCGACATCGTACCTGTCGGGCAGGTGTCCGTTCCGGTCGTTTCCTCCCTCTCGCAGCCTATGAGCGACGAGCGGCTTCTTGCCGGACTCTCGGAATCCCGCAACCGGGGTTTCGTCACTCCGGTGGGAGCCGGGGGTACTTCGGAGAAGAACACCATCCGTATCTGCGTGCATGGCGACCAGACCGTACTCAACGGCCAGAGCGTGCGGCTCCGACTACTTGAACCGATGCGCGCGGGGAACACCTTGTTGCCACGCAACACCCTCGTGACGGGTACGGGGCGCATACAAGGCGACCGGCTCGGCATCGGCATCGTTTCGCTGGAATACGGCGGGATGATTATTCCGGTCGAGCTGACGGTCTATGACTCCGACGGGCAGGAAGGCATCTACATCCCGAATTCTGCGGAGGTCAGCGCGGCGAAAGAGGTGGCCGCCAATCTGGGGCAGAACCTCGGCACGAGCATCTCCATTACCAACCAGTCCGCGGGGGACCAACTGTTATCGGAACTCGGCAAGGGGGCGATTCAAGGGGTGTCGCAATATGTCTCCAAGAAACTGCGGGAGGAAAAGGTACATCTCAAATCGGGATATGCCCTGATGTTGAGCCAAAAGAAAAACAACTGATTATTCACCATTTAATTTTTAAGCGTATGAACAAAGTAATTGTAATGTTTGCCCTTATGCTGGGCATGACGATGAGTGCTTTCGCACAGGAAACGAACGAAGTAAACGGGAAGACGGAGTGCCAAACCGGCAATTCCCTGAAATTGACCAAGGATGCCTATTCCCGGATGGAGACAGAGGGGGACTTGTACCACGGCCTGACACGCAAGCTAACGTTTGACAGGCTGATTCCGCCGTATGGTCTGGAAGTGACTTACGACAAGACCACGCATATCATCTTCCCGTCGGCGGTGCGCTATGTGGATCTCGGTTCCCCGCACCTGATTGCCGGAAAGGCGGACGGGGCGGAGAATGTTATCCGCGTCAAGGCCACGGTCAGGAATTTCAGGGAGGAGACCAACTTCTCGGTCATCACCGAAAGCGGGAGTTTCTACACCTTCAACGTGAAATACGCGGATGAGCCGCTGCTGTTGAGCGTCGAGATGAAAGACTTTATCCACGATGGAAGCACGGTAAACCGTCCGAACAATGCACTCGACATCTATTTGCAGGATTTGGGCAGCGAATCGCCGAAACTGGTGCGGCTGATTATGGAGGCCATCCATAAGGACAACAAGCGTAATATCAAACATATCGGCAGCAAGTCTTTCGGCATCCAGTACCTGCTTCGCGGACTGTACACCCACAACGGGCTGCTCTATTTCCACACGCAGCTCTGCAACACCTCGCACGTGCCTTTCGATGTCGATTTCATCACGTTCAAGATTGTCGATAAGAAGGTCATGAAGCGCACGGCTATCCAGGAGCAGGTCATCTTCCCGCTCAGAGCGTATAACTACGCCACCGTGGTGGCCGGAAAGAAGGACGAACGTACCGTTTTCACGCTGGACAAGTTCACGATTCCCGATGACAAGATGCTGGTTGTGGAATTGCATGAGAAAAACGGCGGACGTCACCAGTCGTTCACGGTGGAGAACGAGGACATCGTGCGTGCAAAGGTCATCAACGAACTTAAAGTGAAATGACCATGAAAAAGTACGTGTTCATTATAATTGCGGCTATGCTTGTCCTCTTCGGGGGACAGGCAAACGCCCAACGCTGTCTGCCCGGTATGCGGGGGATAGAACTGCGAGGTGGCTTCACGGACGGTTTCGGCAAGCCGCTGGATTTCTACACGGGTATCGCGATGTCGACCTATACCAAGCACGCAAACCGTTGGGTGGTCGGCGCGGAATATCTCCAGAAGAGTTACGGATACCGGGATATGCAGATTCCCCGTGCCCAGTTCACGCTGGAGGGCGGCTATTTCCTGAAATTCCTCTCCGATCCGTCCAAGACTTTCTTCCTCTCCATCGGCGGCTCCGCCCTTGCCGGTTATGAAACGGTAAACTGGGGCGACAAGCAGTTGCCCGACGGCTCGCTGCTCACAACAAAGGATGCTTTCATCTACGGAGGGGCGGTCACGCTGGAATTGGAGAGCTACATTACCGACCGTATCGTGTTGCTCGCCACCGTCCGGGAACGCTGTCTTTGGGGCAGTAAGGTAGGACTGTTCAGTACGCAGTTCGGTCTGGGCATCAAATTTATCATCAATTAAAAACAAGAATGAATATGAATACATTGAATCAAAAAAGAGGATGGCGCGGACTGGTGTCCGTCCTGTTCGTGAGCCTGACGGCTTGTATGTTCACTGCCTGCAACGATAAAATCGACGTGCAGCAGGCGTTCCCTTTCACGGTGGAAACCATGCCTGTGCCCACCCGCCTTGTGTTGGGCGAGACGGCGGAAATCAGGTGCGAGTTGAAGCGTGCCGGGCGTTTCGGGGATGCACGCTATACCATCCGCTATTTCCAGCCGGACGGGAAAGGTTCGCTGCTTCTGGATAACGGTATGAAACTGCTTCCCAATGACCGTTACCCGTTGGACCGTGAAGTGTTCCGCCTCTATTACACCTCCGGATGTACGGACCAGCAGACCATCGACATCTATTTCGAGGATAATGCAGGCCAGGTGGTATTGCTCTCTTTCTCTTTCAACAATGAAAATGAAGAGGAGACCGAAATGACGGAAAAGGATAAAGGCCGACCGACCATGCAGATTGATACGACACTCGTTCGTTTCCCGCCTGATTCGCAGGATGAACCCTCTTTCACTCCGCTGACAATGGAAACCGGTCATTAAAACAAAACAGCCTTATGAGAAACAAACTATTTATCCTTTGGCTTTTGACCTTCTCCTTTGTTCCCCGGCTGTTTGCCCAGACCAGGATTTCCCCGCCGGATGAGGGGCTGTTCAACAAGGCGGTGGCCTGTATCAAGGAAGCGGAAGGCTGGCACGGAAACCACCTGCCTTACGTGGGGTACGGCCATAAGATTCTTCCCCACGAGAAACTGACAGCCGATATGACGGAAGCGCAGGCGGATTCTCTGCTAAGAGCCGATTTGAGGAAACTGTATAAGATGTGCAGCCGCTTCGGAAAAGATGCCCTGCTCGTCGCAACGCTGGCCTATAATGTGGGATATTACCGGTTGGTCGGGTATGGGAAGATGCCGAAAAGCAGGTTGATTCAAAAATTGGAATCCGGCAACAGGGATATCTACGAGGAGTATATCTCGTTCCGATGCTATAAGGGAAAGGTAGTGCCGAGCATTGAACGGCGGAGAAAAAAAGAATTCAGACTGCTGTACATACCTTAACAAAAACAAACAAACTCTGATTCCATTAAGATAATATCTAAAATCGAATCAGAGTTTGTCGTTTATGACTTTAATTGTCCCCTTACATCGTTGCACACCCAATAAGAAATATGTTTTTTATCTTATGGTAATTTGTTGGGATAAAACAAAAGATCTATATTTGCAATAGAAAAGTGGTCATAAGACCAAAAATATATTGTTCATTATGGAGATTAGACGTGATATACATTTGAAAAGACTCATTGCAAGCAGGCATAATAGGTTGATAAAGATAGTGACGGGAATCCGTCGGTCAGGTAAATCATATCTGCTAAGAGTACTGTTCAAGAATTATCTTATAGATAATGGCATTAAGGAAGACCATATTATCGAGTTAGATTTTGAAAATCGTAGAAACAAGAAGTATCGAGATCCGGACGCCTTGTTGGAGTATATTGACAGTCGGATAGTAGATGAGGAGATGTATTACATTTTACTGGACGAGATACAATTGGTAAGTGAGTTTGAAGATGTGTTGAACTCATATCTGAGCATAAAGAATGCGGATGTATATGTGACAGGTTCTAACTCCCGTTTTCTGTCAAAAGATGTGATTACAGAGTTTAGAGGCCGAGGTGAGGAGATTCATATTACGCCATTGTCGTTTGCTGAATTTAGTTCGGCTCATCTTGAGATGGAATCATATGAAGCACTTCAAGAGTATCTCACTTACGGTGGCCTTCCTTATGTGTGTACCGAACCGGACGAGCAGAAGAAAATCAGTTATCTTCAAGGATTGTTTGAGAAGACATACTTGACTGATATCAAAGAGCGATATCATATTCGTGGTATAGAAGTGATGGATGAACTGTTGAATGTGATAGCTTCGTGCATCGGTGGCTTGACCAATCCTTCAAAGATTGAGAATACATTCCGTAGCGTGAAAGGAATAAAACTGAATCAGAATACTATAAAGGAGTATTTGGAAATGTTGGAGGATTCTTTTCTCATTACTCGTTGCGTACGGTATGACATCAAGGGGCGCAAGTATATCGATACACCCCAGAAGTATTATTTTGAGGATTTAGGATTAAGAAATGCACGCATTGGATTCCGTCAGGTGGAAGAAACGCATTTGATGGAGAATTTGATATACAATGAACTACGTATTCGTGGCTATTTAGTGGATGTGGGTGTGGTGCCTACCCGTGTAAAGGATGCAGACGGAGCATATCGTAGAAGTCAGTTGGAGGTTGATTTTGTATGCAACCGTGGTTCTGAGCGCGTATATGTACAGTCTGCTTATCGATTGCTTACAGAAGAAAAGCGCAAGCAAGAAATGGCGAGTCTCTTGAAGATTGACGACTCTTTTCGCAAGATTATCATCACTGAAGATCTGATAAAACGCCACATGGACGAAAATGGTGTAGAATGGGTGAATGTGTATGATTTTCTAAAGAGTGAGGAATTATAAAAAGGACAAAATAATGAATTAGCAATAATTAGTAGGCTATGTATCTTTCAATACTCAGACTTTGGAATTTTAGGAAATATTGTGCTGGCGCAGGTAATGAACCAGGGGTGGAAGTTCATTTTCAAGATGGTGTAAATGTACTGATCGGTGAGAATGATTCCGGGAAAACAGCCATAGTGGATGCCATACGTTATGTGCTGAGGACTCAAAGCGGAGAGTTTATCCAGTTTGATGACAAAGATTTCTATCAGGATTCTTACGGAAATAGAAAAGATGAATTCAAAATAGAATGTGTATTTGATGGGTTAAATGAGCAAGACTCTGGTTTGTTTTGGGAATGGTTGTCGTGGAACGATGATAAGACAAAATATTTGCTAAAAGTTTGGTTATATGTAAAGCGGAAAGATAATGCAATACTACCAACTTTTTCAGCGGGAATTGAAGGACAAGCCGATAGAATGGATTTTGAAGCGAGAGAACTTTTGAAAGTTGTATACTTTAAACCGCTTAGGGATGCTCTTACAGACATGACCCACGGCTACAAGTCAAGGTTGGCACAGATTCTTGGTGCGCACGAACTGTTCAAAACTCAGAAGAATGCACAGGGTGGTAACACAAAGCACAAACTAGAGGCAGACTACGAGCATCTGAAAAAAGATATAGAGACCTATTTTCGGGCTGGTGGCACTGGCGAGAGTATAACAGTTGAAATCAATAATTTCTTAAGGGAGCACTTCCTGTTGAATGGCGACCCGAGAAATGCAGAGATTAAACTAACCGGAGGGGAGTTGACAGAAATCTTGAGGTTACTCGATCTGGTCATGGAGGGTAATAAATCGGGACTTGGCACGCTAAACCTTCTATGCATAGCAGCAGAAATGCTACTTTTTAACAACCAAAAGAAAGGTTTGAAGTTGGCACTTGTAGAAGAATTGGAGGCACATCTTCATCCTCAATACCAGTTGAGATTGATTGAATACATTTCTTCACAGCAGAAAAATGAACAATTTATTCTTTCAACTCATAGTATTACACTGGCTTCAAAGATAAAGCTTGCAAATTTAATTGTACTGAAAGGAAAAGAGGCATTACCAATGTCTTCGGAATATACATTGATGAAACCTGCTGACTATAAATTTCTAGAGCGATTCCTTGATGCAACAAAGGCCAACTTGTTCTTTGCTAAAGGACTGATTATGGTAGAAGGTGATGCCGAGAACTTGTTAATACCTGCTATAGCTCAATTGATTGAAAAAAATCTTTATAAGCACGGTGTATCTGTTGTGAATGTGGGAAGTACAGCGTACAAGAGATATGTTAGTATATTCAAACGCAAAGATGGTAAATCATTTGGAATGCCCATAGCTGTTGTTTCAGACCTTGATGTCAGAGCTCTTGAGTATTACGATGATAATTGTAATGATCGTAAAACACCAAAGTATTGGTTGAAAGAAACATTAAGACCTGAATTGGAGAATATCTCACAAAATGTAAATTATGATGCTATGGTCTCTGTTTTCAGAAGTAAATCTGCTTTTGAGAAAGAAGTTAGATTGCACAAAACAGAATCCTTCGGGCCTATTGTTGATACAATAAATCGTATGAAAGCTGTCTTGAATGAGGATAAAAAGACGGTCTTGAATGAAAAAATGTTGGCGCGGATTAGGGAAGAAAAGACAAAACGGCTGGAGAGTGATATCAACGCAGATAGGATAAAAATATTTCTACCCCAAGCATGGACATTGGAGTATGAGATTGCTGGGAGTGGGTTGTATAGATTGTTGGCAACAGCGATAAAAGCAGCCCAAAAAGAAGTAACCGACCCGGAACAAGAAATGACAGACGAGGTATTGAAGGATTTATGGAGCGAGGTTAAAACTGATTATCCCGACGGACATACACCAACAAGAGAAGAAGCATATCGAATTTTTGAGCCTTTAAACGAAGGAACAGTTAGTAAAGCTGTTACAGCACAATATCTTGCGGGAATGCTTGCTGGAGATTTGCCTCCTGTTAGTGATGGAACAATAGATAAGAATGATGTAAGACACATTGCTGAAACTGACGAAAAGTTGAAGTACTTGGTTGAGGCTATCAAGCACGTTACAGAATAAATTTGAGGAGGAAACTTATGACATTTGCTACTGACGAGGAAATAAAAATTGCCCATGATATTTTGTTGAAAGGGAAGAAACCGTTCGATGTTTCTAGGATAGATATCATAAAAGAGAATAATAGTTGCTATGTTCAGGCAAGCCCTGGAAGTGGTAAAACAACGACATTGTTGGCCAAGTTGATTATCCTTGCCAATAAGATGCCACTACCTGATGGAAAAGGTGTGTGTGTGCTAACACATACTAATGTCGCCATTGATGAGATAAAGGCAAAGCTTGGACAAAAGGCAGATGTGCTTTTCAGATATCCTAATTTCTTTGGAACTATCCAGACCTTTCTTCACAAATATGTTACAGCGGCTGCTCTACATTATTTTTATGGGAGTCAGATAGCATATGTGGATGATGATGTGGCCAATGCTGTACTCCTAAAAAAATATGGCAGATTACCCATTCGTGGAAGCAAACTTAAGGGATTGATATATGCACGTACCATCTCAAAAGAGCATTTAATTGAAGTTGATGAAATAGAAGCATTGGGAGGCGTGGATATGTTGTCGGCCGCTAAAGTGATTAAAAAGAAGGGTAAGAGAGTTGTTAAATACGATTTTCAATTGAGAGGATATGACTTGAATGGTATTCCGAGAAATGTCCAAACATTAATTCGTGCAAAGAAAGACAAGATTCTTGATAGTCAAGGAAAAGAGATTGTTCTTTCATTTAGAGTCGATTGGTTTAATAATAGAATTATAACTGATTCTGGTTCGATCGGAATGGGTACTGAAGCTGGTGCTGAATATGTAAAACTTAAAGAAGAAATGTTTACAGAAGGTATTTTGTCATTTGATGATGCTTATGATTTGGCATTTCGTTATATTAAGGAAAAGAGCCTGAATTTCAGCAGTTTCTCAGACAAGAGGTTCAAATATCTTTTTGTTGATGAAATTCAAGATTGTGACAATCAACAAGTTGAATTTATAAAAAAGATTTTTGCTGATAATAAAGTGGTTGTTCAGCGTTTTGGAGATTACTGCCAGTCAATCTTTGAAGGGGAAGAGAATGACGGAATTGAGAATGAGGAATTGAAAGATGACCAAGTATTATACATACGTAATAGTAACCGTTTTGGAGAAAAAATAGCCAAGCCGCTACGGACATTATGTATGGAGGATAATCGTCAACTTGTAGGTAATGAAGACGTCCCTTCTATAAAACCCATCATAATCACTTATGAGGATCCCTTGTCTGTTCTTCCTAAATATGTAGAATTGCTCAGGATTACATCAATTCCAGAGATGAGTAATCTTTCAGTTTTGGAAATCGCAAATAACGAGAAACAAGAAGATCCCTTACACAGGGTGAATGTTAAAGCATGTGGATGGGTTGGCAAAAAAGGTAGCAGTGAGCAAAAAAGATTTATAGAATCGTATTTTCCAGCGTTTGAAAGAAAAAATGTAAGAATAAGAACGGAAGGTGATTCTTTCAATGACTTTATACCTAAGAATCCGAACGGAACAGTTAAAGATTATGCAACATCTATTATTCAGGGTATATTAAAGTTTTTGGATTTATGCGATATAAAAAATGGTAATCGTCGCCATACCAGAACGTCATTATTGGAATTCTTGGCGGAAAATAGTTTAGAGCAAAAGGAGATTTTTCTGAATAAAGTTATGAATTGGGCTTTGCTCGTGGTCAAAAGCAATGGTGATGAGGTCGGCAATATAAAAATGACTATTTATCAATATATTACAACTATTTTATTGCCTTTATGCGGAAAAGAAACAACCGTAGATGCCGACAATTTCTTTAATGCTATAAGCAATAGAATTCAAAATGCCCAAGTTGTTGAACAAGGAAACATTTACCATGGAACGGACATAGATATAGAGGTAGCTACAGTACATGCAGTAAAGGGTGAAACACATGCATCAACACTCTATTTGGAAACTTTTTATTATGGACATCATGAGTCTGAACGTTTGTCAGAACAATTTAAAGGAGTGGCATATACAGGTGAAGATGAAAGAATACTTAAAAATTTAAGAGTTGCATATGTCGGTATGAGTCGGGCTCGTTATTTGTTGTGCGTTGCCATACAGAAGGATAGATTTGACAATATGGATTGCGCCGAACTGAGAGAAATTTGGGATATTGTTGACGCTTAAGGTTTTCATTTTTTGAACGGGCATAATATGAATTATCAAGACTTAATCTGATCGTTGCATATAAAAAGAATAATTTTGTAATAGCAAACAGATTAAGTTATAACAACAAACGAGAGAAAAATAGTGCTTATCGGATTGTCAGTTCCTAATTGGGAGTTTTCTCCGTTTTTGTTGCAGATGGCAAACCGCTCCAGATTCCCCGTTGTAGGTTTTAGGGGTACTTTTCTGTAACCTTTGGTTCTCAGTAGCTTTATCCGTTTTTATTTGTCATCATGATTTCTAAAGTGTTATATTGATTCTACGGACTTCGCTTCCACCTCTGAACGAATTTGATGCTCTAATGCCGCATATTTCTCTTTTTTCATCCGTAGTTTTTCATGGAACTGTAATAACTGATCGTCCGTCTGCTCATCGAAGAAAAGGTTGTTCTGCCGTTGGTATGCCAGATATTCCACTTCCTTGCGTTCCGCCCGCGTAATCTGCGCTTTGGCGGTGGCGAGTTTCATCAGGCAGGAATTGAAATCGGTACGAAGCCCGGTACGCTTGTCGTAATAACTGTAATACGTGTTGATATTTTCACGCGGATATTGGCACTGTAATTTGGCCTCGCGCCAGCGGATTACCCAGCGGTAGCGTTCGTGCAGTTCACGAGGCAGGTCATACGAATGAAGCCGGCATCTCCGTCCGGCTTCATCCTTATACTCGATGGAGACATACACCCAGCGTTCGATCTGTAATTCCCGCTCGGCTCTTGCCAGGTCTTTGGCATATTCCCACCAGTCGTCAATTCTTTCCTGTGCCATAATTTCAAGATTGCTTTGATCCATGTAACTTGAGATAGTCTGCAATGGCACGCTGACAACCGGTAAAATCCGGAGTCCGTTTACCTTTATACTTTCTAAAATAGATCGTTCCCGATTTTGTAAGACCGTTTACGGATTTGTTGAATGTGCCTTTGGTGCGGATATGGATTTCAAAACCGTCCCGTTTGGCTATTTCAAGAAAAACGTTTGCTGCAATTCGCTCTCCATTTAGAAAATTCTGCTTGCAATCGTCAAGTTGCTGTTGCCATTTCTTTTCCTTTAATCGATCTTCCTCTTCTTCTTTAGCCTTCCGTTCCAGACGTTTTTGTTCCTGTCTTTTTAAGTACGCTTCACGGGCTTGCAACAAAGGTGCAGAATCAAGACCAAGAGCTTCAAACACTCGAATAGAAAGAAGAGAGATATGAACTCCTCTTTCTAAATTTTGAAGTGTATTTGTAATCCAATTTTTACAATAAGCGGCAGTTGCTTCTTTGCGTTCCTCTTTGTCAAGAAATCGGCGCGTATATTGACCACAAGAGAAGAATACATTTTCTATCTTAATGACAACATGGAATATGTCTTCGCTTACGTTTCCATATTCGTTTTTTTTAGATAACGAGAGATAAACGTTCTCTGCATACGACTCCAACTCCATATAAGGAGCAACGACGGTATTCCCGTCAAACTTGTACTTGAATACTTTTGCTTTCATAATTATATCTGTTATTGTTCATTCATATAATCCAATATGCTTCCTTCCAGTCTGTCGTATATCTGGTTGAATTGGTCTTGATATTCTTCCAGAAAAGCCCCGTCCGCATCGCACATTTCATCGAGAGTCTTTTTGTTTATCCGGCATAATTCCACATCTGCCAATTCACAGACTATCTCAATAAGTATTGAGCGTTCCTTGTCTTCGGACAACAGTCTGTCTTTTTTCAGGCAACAATAATTGCGGATATTGGTTCTCAGATACAGGTCTGACTCTTCCCTGCGTGCATCCGGGAAAAGTGTGAATGCCTGTTTCAGTTCATCGGGTTGTTTGCCCCACCATTCGTTCAAACTATTCGGTTCCATACTCCTAAGTTTAATTAGTTGGTAATTGTTTGGTTTGCCATTGCTGATGTGCGACGATATATTCCTGACGCTCCTGTTCCAGTTTTGCTTCCGTTTCGGGGGTATAACCGAGAAATTCGATACATCCTCCGTTATAACCGGTCAGGCGGCACCGCATACCGGCTTCAGTGAGTTTGTCAATCCGCTTTTGTGCGGTCTTGGCACTGGAATACTGTTTGGGCCAGAAGAAATGTTCGCCTTTCGACCCGTATGTGTCTTCACCGAGAATCAGTTTTCCTGCATTTATCCTGCTTTGGATAAAATCGAACCGGGCTTTGCCGAGTGCCTGCCGTATGGCTTTGTGGGCGGCTCCTTTGGGATGTTTGAATACCTCCGGCAGTTTCTCTTTGGTTTGCAGTCTCGGCAGTTCAGTTTGATAGGGCTTGTCATACCGTCCGATACCGAGCGTCAGATAGAAATTGGTATCGAAGTAGTCGGTCATGATGTCGCTGTTGTCGTAGTTGTACGACATGGCGAAGTCGCGGACGTTGAGCATGACCTCGCGTGCCCGTTCCGTAATAGCCTGGTCTGTTTCAATGTGATAATGGTTGATATCTTTATGGATAAGACCGGACTCTCTCGTGAAGGCCTCGAAATCCGCTTTGACCAGGTAGATGTTGATTGAACTGTAGCCGTTCTGCGTGACGGAGAATTTATAGCGCGGGTAGGTTTCCTTGAGCCATTTGCGGATAATCTCCACAATTTCCCCACGCATCTGTCCGTTGTAGTTCTTTCCAATCCATCGGTATTCGTTATAGACGTATTCCGTGTACTCGTTGGCTGACGCGCCGGCATAGTCATTCTCATAACCGGATGCGGAGGCCGATACGGTCGTGTCATCTTTCCAGATAGCGTACAATCTTTCAAATTCGAGATTGATCTGCTGCATGGTTTCCGTACTGCCACCCTTGTCGGGATGGTTTTGCAAGGCAAGTACGCGGTAACTTTTCTTCAGTTCCGCGAGGCTGTTTATATTCTGAAAGTATCCCATAATATTGATTTTTAATTGATAACTGTTAATAAATGAGTGATTCGCAGAAAAAAGTTAGGAAATCCTGTTCGATGCCGAGGTTGTCGCATGCCGATTCCAGATCGCCTTCCCGCAAATCGTTCGCGTCACGTAATTCCCGTAGGTTTCTGACTTCGGCATCGAGGTATTCCCGTGCCGTCTCTTTGTCACACCCGCAAGAGGTGCATATCCTGTCAATGATTATTGTTTCCATCATTCTCTTTCTATTCGTTTTTTGTGTTGGAATCGGATAAAAGCTGTACGGCTGTCCGGAGTATCTCGTCCAGCCAGTTGACACAACGCGCCCCGAGTTCATAAGGTCCGTCAATTTCGTACAGGTCATGGGAATGTTTGTCTTCCACAATGAGATGGAGATCCTCCCCGAAGAATTGTATCCTGCGCACGATGCACTCATAGGGGTCACCGTCATGGTCGAACCATATCACATACACGGCATCCACCGTATCGGGAAACTCCATTTCCGTTTTCCCGGATTCCTCCAATACTGTTTTTATGGCGGCCGTAATCTCCTTGCGGATTTTTTCTACTTGTTCGCTGAAATCTGTTTTCATAAGGCATAAAAATGAACGCGGGAGCCGCCGGCGGACTCCCACGATTAGACATTCGGTTTATTTATCGGAAACATTACGCGTAGACATTGATATGATTGAATGCTTCCGGACAATGTTGAAAGACAAGCGGCAGATTGACGTGTGCCATCGGGTACTCCACCCAGCCGCTGCCTCTCCGGTAGCCGGTATCGGTAGCGAGGTTATTCAAAACCAGAAACTCCATCGCGTCGGGATTGTTGTTGATGTCGATGAAAGCCTTGTCGGGCAGTCCGATGGCATCCATATCTTCCAGATTGACCGTCAGAATCGCGTAAAGCTCTTCCGTATCGGCCAGTTCCAGACAGAGGGCGAGCCAGCCGTTGCAATAGATTCGCGGAACCAGCCGTACAGCCTGCCCCTGATAGCTGTAGAGTTTCTCCCGATAGGAGTTGTCGGGCGGAATGATTTCAAACTCGTCTTCCTTTTCCGTGAAAGAAAGCATCGGGTTATGGACGGCCACGAATGTATCGTCCTCCATCCGGTAACACAGGTAGTCCGTTCCTGCCGAACGGATGATTTCCAATGAAGTGTTCATGATTCTGTTGTTTTTGAGTTATTACTGGTTAATTGCTTATGGTATTTACCTTTACGCGGTCTTCGCACACGAGAGTCACGAAGTGTATTTCCATTATCTTGTGTCCGAAGCAGACATCCGAATTGTACTCCGCTCTCTGCCAGAGCGTGAAACGGTCATTGCGGAACGACCACCGGAAATAACCGGACAGCGACCTGTAATGCGGGTGGACGTTTCGCTCTATCAGCCGCCTGTTTACCTCCATGATGTTGGCGGACATCAGGATGATGTTCATAATTTCGACGAATGCTCTCGGCGCGCAAGGGTCTATCGGGAATATCGGTCCTATGAAATTCATGTTCATAATTGTACATGTTAGTCGTAATTGTCATCGAATACCTCATACGGGTAGTTTGTCACAAACGAATAGTTGGAGGAGATACCCTGATAGATCAGGCTGTCCTCTTCCACGTCGGGTTCTTCCTCCTCCCGTACAACCATCCGCGCATGGGGGCTGTCCTGGAAGTAGGATACGAGCAGGTGCGGATCTTCCGTCGCCAGGTTGTAGCCGTAATGTCCGCACCACTGCTCGAAACTGTCCTGCTGGAACTCGTCCAGCCGTTCCAGCGCGTCCCGTACCTCGAAAAAGTTCGGGCAGAGCCATTCGCTGCTGACCATGTATTCCGGAATGTTCTCCCAGTCCTTGTAACGGTATTCAGGATCGGTCTCTTCCGGGAACCGGGTCGAGCAAGCATGATGGAACTCGTCTATGTCGCAATAGTCGGCCAGCTCCATCCGGTAGCTTTTCTTCGGGTCGGTCGTTGCCAGCCACTTGGTCGTTACTGCTATTTCCGCTTCATTCAGGTTCATGATTCTTATTTTTATGGTTATAGATGGTGAATCCGCAGGGTTCACTCCCACAGGCTTCAAAAGGTCCGTGTTCCGGCAGTGCAAGGTTTTTGCGGAAAATACCGGAGCGTAGCGAGGATGATTTTCCGCAAAACCGCTTGCGGCCCGACCTTGCACAGACGATAAGAACACGGAGTTACCTTTGCCTGTGGGAGTGGACTCTGCGGATTTGACAGGTATGTTGTCTTCTTGACGTTCAGGCACAAAAAATCCGGCATGTGTCATTGAAATGATACATACCGGATATAAATCGGGAGCTATAATTAGTTTCTAACGATTATATGAGTTCCCTTAAGAGGTTTGAAGCAAAATTCCAACTTAAATAAACAGCCTTTTCAAAAATAAATGCTATCTTTGTACTCAATAAAAGAGTTATTTGAAAGCGTGATAAACATGGTGTTCCATAGAGGCTTACTAATTTCTTATCCATTGCCCACACCTCACGCGGATTCTTTTTAATCTGTTTACAGTCAAACAAATAACTTCAGACTGTATCAAATATACGAATAAATGTCTAATCAGACACGAATCGACTATCGTATTTACTAAAGAGATATTATCCATCATCTTATAAATAATATTTATCAATTTTATCTTTCCCTCTTAAACATATTAAGTATCTTTGAGGTTATTAAATAAATTGAAACGATATGTGTTTAGCGGTACCCGGAAAGATTATCTCAATCGATCGAAGCATCCCCGAAATGACCATGGCTAAAGTTGATTTCGGAGGCATCCTAAAGAATATATGTATTGAATGGGTGGATGTGAAACAGGGGGATTATATCCTCGCTCACGCAGGGATCGCTATATCTGTTGTAGATGAGAAAGAAGCGGAGGAAACACTGAAAGACCTTAAAGAATTACAAAAGTGCGTTTCGTAGACGAATATAGAAGCAACGAGAAGGTACAAACTCTTCTGGAGGCCATCCGCAAAAAGGTGACACGACCTTGGTATATCATGGAGATTTGTGGCGGGCAAACACATGCTATCGCCCGTTATCGGCTGGAAGAGATGTTGCCGCCGGATCTTCAACTGCTCCATGGGCCGGGCTGCCCGGTCTGTGTAACACCGGTCGAGACAATCGACTACGCCTTGAAGTTGGCGACACAGCCGAATGTGATCTTAGCCTCTTTCGGGGATATGATGCGAGTTCCGGGAAGTAAGGAGGATTTATTGAGCGTAAAAGCGAGAGGAGCGGATATCCGTATGCTATATACGCCCTTGGATGCCCTATCACTGGCCAAGGAGAACCCGGATAAGGAAATCGTATTCTTCGCGATTGGTTTTGAGACAACCGCACCTGTCCACCTCATGGCTTTGAAAGAGGCCATACGCCGAGGACTTCCGAACTTTTCCATATTGACTTCCCTATTCACGGTACCACCCGCTATCGAGGCTATCTTATCCGATCCGGAAAGTAAAGTAGACGGTTTCCTGACAGCCGGACATGTCTGCGCCATCACAGGCAACAGGGCCTATCACCGATTAGCCGCCCACTATAAAATCCCGATGGTCGTCACCGGATTCGAGCCGGTAGATCTATTATATGGCATTTATCGCTGTGTCTCCCAGTTGGAAGCCGGAAGTTATGAGGTAGAGAACGCTTACAAACGGGCCGTTCCCGAGCAAGGGAATGCCGCCGCCCGCCAACTTATAGACGAGATGTTGGAACCTTGCGACCAAGACTGGCGGGGCATCGGAATCATCCCCTCCAGCGGGCTTCAACTTCGATCCAAATATAAAAGATATTCCTCCCGAATGAGATTTCAATTGCGTCCGGAAGAAAACCAGATCGCATCCGAATGTATCGCCGGACTGATTATGAGAGGTTTGAGACAACCCTCGGACTGTCCCCATTTCGGGAAGGCCTGCCATCCCACCCATCCGCTGGGAGCCCCGATGGTCTCCTCGGAAGGGGTTTGTGCCGCTTATTATAGATATAAATAGAAAGATATGGATATACACTTGAATTGCCCGATTCCTTTTACCGACTCAGACCGTGTGTTACTAGCGCACGGAGGGGGAGGACGCATGACACACCAACTGATCAGCCAAGTATTTTATCCGGCTTTCCGGAACCCATTATTGGAGCAGGATCATGACGGATGCGTGTTCCCTATGGAAGAAGGGCGACTGGCCTACTCTACCGACTCCTTCGTGGTAGACCCAATCTTTTTCCCCGGAGGAGATATCGGTGATCTGGCGATCAACGGGACCGTTAACGATTTGGCTTGTTGTGGTGCCCGTCCTTTGTATCTGACCGCCGGGTTTATACTGGAAGAGGGCTTGCCTCTAGCAGATCTTCAGCATATCGTACAATCCATGAAACGTGCGGCGGAGCGTGCCGGCGTACAGATCGTAGCCGGAGACACAAAAGTGGTGGAACGGGGCAAATGCGATAAATTGTTTATCAACACCAGTGGGATCGGGATCGTCCCTCCGGGCATACGAATCGCCCCAGACCAAGCGACTCCCGGCGATGTCGTCATTTGTAGCGGCCCGATTGGTCTACATGGTATCACGATCCTTTCCGCACGGGAAAGCTTGGGATTCGAGACGGATCTAAAAAGTGATACCGCTTCGCTAAACATTATGATTTCTGAGCTGTTACATACTATAGGAGAGGTACATGTCTTACGTGACCCCACCCGAGGTGGCGTAAGCGGAACCCTCAACGAGATCGCCCAAGACGCTGGTGTGGATATCCTGCTGGACGAAGACGCCCTGCCTATTCCGGAAGCGGTACGTGCCGCATCCGAGATGCTAGGATTAGACCCGCTCTATATAGCGAACGAAGGATTGGTTCTTGTGATCCTGCCGGAAAGCCTTGCGGAACAAGCGTTACCCCTTATGAGACGTTTTGAGGAGGGCAGGCAAGCGACCGTTATCGGCCGTATCACCAAGCAAAGCGGAGAGCAAGCCCGGGTCAAGATGAAGACATTATACGGTAACTACCGGATCATCGATATGCTAAGCGGGGAGCAACTCCCCCGTATTTGTTAGAATACTTAATTGCTGAGATATGGAAAATAAAAGACCGTCCGTTTACGAAGAGTGCCGTCAGAAAGGCATCTCCCGCCGGGACTTCCTGAAGTTCTGTACCACCATGGCCGCCCTGATGGGATTGGAGGCTTCGGGAGTGGCACAGGTAGTAAATGCCTTGGAGACGAAACCCCGCCTTCCGATCATCTGGCTACACCTACAGGAATGTACCTGTTGTACCGAATCGTTTATCCGTGCCGCCCACCCGATCGTGGCTACCTTGTTGTTAGACAAGATTTCCCTAGACTATACCGAGACGCTGATGGCCGCCGCCGGCGAACAGGCCGAGGCCGCTAAGGAAGAGACCATGAAAAAGTATTACGGCAATTATCTGCTGATGATCGAGGGATCGTTACCTACAAAAGACGAGGCTTATTGTTGCGTAGGCGGCAAGAGTGCCTTGCAGATCACCGAAGAGGCCGCCGCAGGAGCTAAAGCGATCATCGCTTGGGGCAACTGCGCTTCCGCCGGTTGCGTGCAAGCGGCGAACCCGAATCCTACCGGCGCTAAAGGTATCCATAAAGTCATCAAAGGTAAACCTATTATTAATGTACAAGGCTGTCCTCCGATCGCCGACGTGATGGCGGGTGTCATTATCTATATGTTGACCTTCGATCGTATGCCACAATTGGATGGATTGGGCCGTCCGAAGATGTTCTACTCACGCCGGGTACATGATACGTGCTACCGCCGTGCGAATTTCGACGCCGGCTTGTTCGTGGAAAGCTTCGACGATGAGAACGCCAAGCATGGCTACTGCTTGTATAAAGTGGGATGCAAAGGTCCGAGCACCTATAACTCGTGCGGTATCATCAAATGGAACGAGGGCACCAGTTACCCGATCCAGAGCGGTCACCCCTGTTTGGGTTGCAGCGAGGAGAATTTCTGGGACAACAGCCCGTTCTATAAACGTATGCCCGATATACACGGATTCGGTATCGAGGCCACGGCGGATCAGATCGGTCTGGCTCTTGGAGCCGCTACCGCCGCCGGTATCGCCGTACATGCCGTAGCGACTAACATACGGAAAAAAGAGCTTATCGACAATGATGAGCCGGAAAGTAAATCTACGATCTAATAAAACACTACTATCATGTCAGAAAGAATTGTCATAGACCCCATTACCCGTATAGAAGGCCACCTGCGGGTAGAGGCTGAAATAGAAGGTGGCACTATCAAGAACGCCTATAGCTCGGGTACCATGGTGCGGGGCATCGAGAATATCGTAAAAGACCGGGATCCCCGGGATGTATGGGCTTTCGTAGGCCGTGTTTGCGGCGTATGTACTTCCATCCACTCGCTTGCCTCGGTACGGGCGGTCGAGAACGCACGGGGTATCGTGATCCCTCCCAACGCCAGTATGGTTCGTAATATCATGCAAGCCGTATTGTATATGCATGACCATACGGTGCATTTCTATCAATTGCATGCATTGGATTGGGTAGATGTGGTATCCGCCTTAAAAGCCGATCCGAAAGCCGCCGCTTTACTTGCCCAGCAACTTTCTCCATGGGCAAAGAATACCGAGGGGTATTTCACCGCCACACAAGAACGGCTAAAGAAGTTCGTTGCCAGCGGGCAGCTTGGTATATTCGCCAATGGGTATTGGGGACATCCGGACTATAAACTTACGCCGGAACAGAACCTTATCGCTACCGTCCATTATCTGGATGCGTTGGAATGGCAGAAAGAGGTCGTCAAGGTACACGCTGTGTTCGGGGGCAAGAATCCGCATCCAAACTATATCGTAGGCGGTATGCCTTGCAGCATCGACTTAAATGAGGCCAATGCGATCAACGCGGATCGACTCGCTCTGGTTAAGCAGAAACTAGAGGAGGCGAAAACATTCATCAATCAAGTTTATATCCCGGATTTATTGATGATCGCCAACGTTTATAAAGACAAATGGAGTAAGATTGGCGGAGGAGTACGAAACTATTTGTCTTACGGAGACTATCCGATGTTCGATCTCGGGGAAGTGGAAAGTTATAAGATCCCCAGAGGAATCGTTTTGGATCGTGACCTAAGCAAGGTACATCCCGTAGACGCTAACTCCCCGGAAGAAATCAAGGAGTACATTTATCATTCATGGTATAAATACACGCAAGGAGACAAAGCCGGTTTGCATCCCTACGAGGGAGAGACCCATCTGGAATATACTGGCCCTCGTCCCCCCTATAAGTTATTGGACGTAGAGGATAAATATAGTTGGATCAAGACGCCACGGTGGAAACAGGAACCAATGGAAGTGGGTCCGTTAGCCCGTTTGATCGTAGCTTACGCCGCAGGGAAGGAACCACAAAAGAGTATCGTAGACGAGACTTTACGTCAGCTCGACTTGCCGGTAGATGCTTTATTCTCTACCCTAGGACGTACCGCCGCTCGTGGATTGGAATGTAGAATGGCAGCAGACTGGGCCCTTGAGTTTTTCAACCAATTGATCAAGAACCTCGAGAACGGGGATTCCCGGATGGCAAACAGTGCCGAATGGGAACGGGAGAACTGGCCCGATCATGAGCAAGGCGTAGGATTGGCCGAAGCTCCCCGTGGAGCATTAGCCCATTTTATCGTGATCGACAAGAACCGGGTAAAGAACTACCAGATGGTAGTGCCTACTACTTGGAACGCCTCACCGAGGGATGAGAATGGCGTATTGTCCGCCTACGAGTCCGCTTTGATCGGTACGCCGATATACGATCCGAAGCAACCCCTAGAGATTCTTCGGACGATCCACTCTTTCGATCCTTGTCTGGCTTGTGCCGTGCATCTGTATGACGAGGAAGGAAAATATGTGCACCAAGTTGATACATTCTAAAAAGCAATAGAGCCATGAAGAGTCGTAAGAAACGTTTAAGAGAAGTGTATGTATGGGAATTACCCGTACGTATCTATCATTGGGTGAATGCGCTCTGTATCGCCATACTCTGCGTGACAGGCTTTATCATCGCCGATCCTCCTGCGATCATGTCCGCTTCGGAGGCTTATTTCAGCTATTGGTTCGGCGTGGTTCGGTTTATCCATTTCGTAACAGCGTTCGTATTCTTCTTCAATTTCGTATTCCGGCTTTATTGGGGATTCGTCGGGAATCGTTATGCCAGATGGAATAACTTCATCCCTTTAAAGAAATCCCAATGGAAAGAGGTATTGGAGGTGATCAAGGTAGATATCTTGATGATTAAGAACAAACCGGTAGACAGTATCGGGCATAACGCCTTGGCTAGCTTGATCTATTTCGGTACGTTCTGGGCGTTCTTGTTGCAAAGCATCACGGGTTTCGGCCTGTACGCAAAGATGAGCCAGTCCTTCTTCCCGCAACTGTTCGCGTGGACGGTTCCCTTGATGGGTGGGGATTTGATGGCTCGCCAGATTCATCATTTCCTGATGTGGTTCTTCATCCTTTTCGCTATCGTTCATATTTATCTGGTATTTTATCATGACTATATCGAGCAACGTGGCGAGACTTCGTCCATCATCGGTGGCTGGAAGTTTATCGAGGAAGACATAGCGGACAAAGAAGAGGTAACCGAGACTGCCGAGACTATCACTAAGATCGCTAAAAAAGGATGAAAGTGGAGAAGGAAACATTAGTATTAGGAGTAGGCAATTTATTGCTGAAAGACGAAGGTGTAGGCATACACGTTATCAAGGCTTTAGAAAACGAGAAGCTCCCGGCTCACGTCCATTTGATGGACGGGGGCACGGGAGGGCTTCATTTATTAAGTTGGCTGCAAGGATATGACCGTATCATCATGATCGACGCCACGCTGGATAATAACCCTCCGGGCACCGTCCGTCTGATCCAACCTCGTTACGCCACCGACTTTCCCCCGCTCATGAGCGCCCACGAGATCGGTCTAAAAGATATGATCGACGCCATGATCCTAACCGACGATCTCCCGGAAACCCATCTCATTGTCATCTCCGCCCTCAATATCAACGAGGTCGGAATGGACCTGACACCCGAGGTAAAGGCGGCGGTTCCGAAAGTGATCCGGATGATACAAGAGATTATTTCAATACATAATAGAGCATACCGGCAATAGCGGCCCCAGCTATCGGCCCTAAAACAGGTACCCAAGCATACTCCCAATGGCTGCTGCCTTTTCCCTTGATCGGCAAAATAAAGTGTATGAACCGGGGAGCTAAATCACGGGCAGGGTTAATCGCGTAACCGGTAGTTCCACCTAGGGAAAGGCCGATTACCCAGACCGTAAACGCTACCGGAATGGCACCTACCGAACCTAAACCTATCGGCAAGGTACTATTGCTTTCGTAGGTTAGTTCTCCGTCCGTTATAAAAAATACGACAAACATCAAGGCGAACGTACCGATCATCTCACCTAAGAAATTAATTGGATAATCTTTGATAGCAGGACTCGTACAGAATACGCCTAATTCCGCATCCGGATCATCCGTAGCGTTGAAGTGATCCTTATAAACCAGCCAGACCAATAAAGCGCCCAAAGCGGCACCTATCATTTGCCCGGCTATATAAGTACATACATCACACCAAGGGAAAGTCCCTCCGATCGCCAAGCCAATCGATACCGCCGGATTCAAATGTGCGCCACTATAAGGGCCGGCTACCACAACACCGATAAATACGCCTAAAGCCCAAGCGGTCGTTATCGCTATCCAGCCCGCTCCATTGCCTTTTGTTTTCGACAAACAGACATTCGCTACAACTCCTCCTCCCATCAAGATCAAGAGCATAGTCCCTAATAATTCCGCTAAAAATGGAGACATAAGATAATAATTTAAGAATTTGTTAACTTGTTAATCTGCCTATAAGATGATTTTCATTATTCAGCCCAATTCTGAGAACGCCCCACCGCCTTATGCCATTCGTTCAATAATTTACGGGCGGTATCCTCTTTCATTTGTGGGTTAAAGACCTTATCCAAGCACCATTGTTCTTTCAGTTCATCGATATCCTTCCAATAGCCGATCGCCAAGCCCGCCAAATAAGCGGCTCCCAAAGCAGTCGTCTCCAATACATTCGGACGTACGACCGGACAGCGGCAGATATCGGACTGGAATTGCATCAAGAAGTTATTAGCGATAGCACCGCCATCTACCCGAATCTCTTTCGGCTTGGCGTGAATATCGTTTTCCATGGCCATCAATACATCATATACTTGATAGCAGATGCCCTCCAAAGCCGCACGGGTTAAATGAGCCGCCGTAGTTCCGCGGGTAATCCCGATAATAGCGCCACGTGCGTATTGATCCCAATACGGCGCACCCAAACCCGTTAACGCCGGCACAAAATAAACACCCCCATTATCACTGACGGATTTCGCCATTTGCTCCGTAATCGAGGCATTCGGAATCAAGCCGATCCCATCCCTCAACCATTGAACGACGGCACCTCCCACAAAGACACTACCTTCCAGCGCATAGGTCGTCTGATCCCCTAATTTCCACGCGATCGTTGTCAATAGGTTATTCTGGGAAAGAACGGGTTCCTTGCCGGTATTCAGGATCATAAAGCAGCCGGTTCCGTAGGTTGTCTTGATCATACCATCCTCTACGCAGAGCTGGCCGAACAGAGCCGCCTGTTGGTCGCCAGCCATACCGGATACCGGGATGCCTTTCTTAAAAATAGGAGTTGATGTCTCGCAGTAAACCTCGCTACAGGCTTTCACTTGCGGTAACATCGAGGCAGGTATCGTAAACAAGTCCAATAACTCTTGATCCCATTGCAAAGTACGGATATTGAAAAGCATGGTACGGGAAGCGTTCGTCACATCCGTAATGAATTGAGCGCCCCGGGTAAGTTTCCAAACCAGCCAAGTATCTACCGTACCGAAGCATAGCTCTCCCCGCTCCGCACGCTCCCGGATACCCTTTACGTTATCCAATATCCATTTTATCTTCGTGGCGGAGAAATAAGCGTCGATCACCAATCCGGTCTTCTGCTGGATACGTTCCGCCCAGCCTTGCGATTTAAGTTCCTCGCAATAATCCGCCGTACGGCGATCCTGCCATACGATCGCGTTGTATACGGGAAAGCCAGTCTCCCGGTCCCAGATGATGGTAGTCTCCCGTTGGTTAGCGATTCCGATACAGGCGATATGGCTATCCGTGACATCCGCTTTTGCCATCGCCTCCTTGATGACAGACGATTGGGTGTACCAAATCTCATTCGGGTCGTGCTCTACCCAGCCCGGTTTCGGGAAATACTGTTGGAATGGCTTCTGAGCCAACGTAATAATAGTTCCTTGATGATTAAACAGGATAGCCCGGGAGCTAGTGGTTCCCTGATCGATCGCCAACACATATTTATTTCGAAAATTCATATCCTTCTATATTAGTATCGTTTATCAATTTGTCAATTCAGTATATAATTCGAGGCAACCTCATTAAACGCCTTTACCTGAGCAGAGGTCCAAGTCTCGTCTTTCCCCCATTCCGTAGCCAGAATCCCCGCTACTTTAGGAGCCATCGCCATCGCCGCCCGTGCGTCTAAGAATAAGATACGCAAACGGCGGGCCAATACATCCTCCAAAGTACGAGGCATCTCATTACGGACCAGCCAAGTTACCTCTCCTACCGTATAAGCATAGTCCGGATGCAACTTCTCCGCCATGGCGGGGGAAGAGGCCACTAAGTTACGGATTTCGTCGGCATCCGTACCATATACGTATAAAGGATCGGAGAAATCCGGATTCTTCCGGCTACCATGGATTTGGTAACGCTCGGTAATACAGTCTTTTGTAGGAATATGCATGTAACGTATCGCTAGGTCTAGGGTATCTTGAGCCATTTTCCGGTAGGTTGTCCATTTGCCTCCGATAATGGTGATCAAGCCGGATTTCTCCCGGATCAATTTATGGCTACGTGATATCTCTTTTGTCTTTTTACCTTCGCTACGGGGAGCGGCGAGCGGACGAAGCCCCGCAAACACGGATAAGACATCGCTTCGCTTGGGTGGCCGGGTCAAATAGTTAGCGGCCGTATCGAGTATAAATTGGATTTCTTTCTCTAAGGCTACCGGCTCTTTTTCCGGCGATTCCATTAAGGTATCCGTTGTCCCTACCACGACTTTATCATGCCAAGGTACGGCGAACAACACACGTCCATCCGATGTCTTAGGAATCATAATGGCGCAATCACTTTGCAAGAAAGAGGAATCCAATACCAAATGGACTCCTTGGCTGGGGCGAACGGTCGGGCGTTTACCCGGCTCGTCCATTTGCAAGATCTCATCGGCGAAGACACCGGTAGCGTTGATCACGCAACGGGATCTTACTTGATAAACCGTACCGGTCTCCTCATCTCGAACCGTAACGCCGGATACTTTGCGGTCGTCGTCCTTCAGAAGCCCTATGACTTTCGCGTAGTTCAAGATACAAGCGCCAGCGTCGATAGAGCTGCGGACCATATTAATCGCAAGACGGGAATCATCGAACTGGCCGTCATGATAAAGCACCCCGGCGGTCATCCCTTTCGAACGAAGCATCGGAATGGTACGGAGCGCCCGTTTCGGACCGATACAAACCGAACGTCCCAGACCTAATTTTCCGGCCATCACATCATATAGGATCAGGCCTATCGTATAAAACGGGCCTTCCCACCAACGATAACAAGGGATTAAGAAGGTTTGATCTTTTACCAAATGGGGAGCGTTCTGGCGTAGCAGGCCTCGTTCGCGCAAGGCTTCCAGAACCAAGGAGATATCTCCTTGCGCCAAATAACGGACACCGCCATGGACCAACTTCGTACTACGGCTGGAAGTTCCTTTCGTAAAGTCCGATTGTTCGAATAAGGCGACTCTATATCCTCTTGTCGAAGCATCCAGAGCGATACCTATGCCGGTAGCCCCTCCTCCGATCACAAGAAAATCAAAGACTTCAGACGGGTCTTCCAACTGAGAAATCATTTTACTACGGTCCATATAGCTCCTCCTTTCTTAAGATTAACAGTTACAAATCTAACCATTAATTCTTAGTATAACAAAGGATTTGGGAAAAAGGATCAGTAGCGCTTTCTGTTTTCCATAAAGATAACTGCAGTTTCTATTGGAAGAAACAAAAGTTTCCTGCTGAAGAAACTTTTGTTTTGCTATAGGGAAACAAAAGTTTTCCTTACGGGGAATTAAAAAAACTGTAATAGTCTGATTATTATCACTCAAACATCTTATCGATACCTCCTGTATCCGGTGGAGTCGTAGGGCTATCTTCCTCCCCTCCTTCGCTACATGGGTTCGCGTATTTCTCGGGGATCTCGAAAGTCTCGTCTTCCGAGTAGCCTAACGTTTTATCTTTATAAACCTTTTGCATATAAAGGGCGTAAATCGGTAACGCCATACTCGCTCCCTGCCCTTCCGCCAAGCGGTCGAAATGGATGGAACGGTCCTCGCCGCCTACCCAGCAGCCGGAAACCAAGCTAGGCGTAAATCCCATGAACCAACCGTCGGAGTTATTCTGGGTCGTTCCGGTCTTACCACCCATCTCCGCCTTGATACCGTAGCGGAAACGTACACGTCCTCCGGTACCACCGTCGATTACGCTTTTCAACATATGTAGCATCTTATAGGAAGCATCTTCCGTCAGCACCTCACTCATCTGTGGGGTAAAGTTCGCGATTGTATTTCCATATGAATCTTCTATACGGGTCACGAATAAAGGTTCTACCCGGATGCCCTTGTTGGCAAATACCGTATAGGCCCCGACCATCTCACCCACCGATACATCCGGAGTACCCAGACAGACCGAGATAACCGGATCGATATGATTCTTCAAACCGAAAGAATGAAGCAAACGAACAAACGTATAAGGTGAGAGCTGGCTCATCAGATAAGCGGTTACCCAGTTATCCGAGTTCTGTAATCCCCACTTGATCGTAACCATCTCGCCGATTCGCTTCGCGCTGGCGTTACGGGGAACCCACAAACGACCGTTCTCGTCCATCAACTGCTGCTGCACATGTAGCATCTGGTCGCAAGGACTGATCCCCTCGATCATCGCCAACGAATAAAGGAACGGTTTCATGGTAGAACCGATCTGACGGCGACCGCCATTCACCATATCATATTGGAAGTCATTATAGTCAATACCACCTACATAAGCCTTGACCTGCCCGGTGCGAGGGTCCATCGACATAAACGCCGTACGCAAGAAACTCTTATGATAACGAATCGAATCCAAGGGAGACATGATCGTATCGATCGGACCATCCCAACTAAACACACGCATATCGACAGGCTTCTCAAACTCCTCGCGCATATCGGCCTCAGCCATTCCACTCTTTTTCATCGCCCGATAGCGATCTGTCTGGTGCATCGCACGCATCAACATCGTGTCTACTTGACCGACACTTACGTCTCTTGAGAACGGAGCATAGCTACGTCCCTTCTTTTCCCGGAAGAAAGCCGGTTGAAGATCTTTACTCATATGCTCGCGGACAGCGTCTTCCGCATATTTCTGCATACGGGAATCGATGCTCGTATAGATTTTCAAGCCATCCGTATAAAGATTATAGTATTCTCCGTCGGCTTTTTTATTTTTGTTACACCATCCATATAATGGATTCGTCGCCCAAGATAATGAGTCCTCACTGAATTTCTGAGATTGCCAAGAGGCGTAATCCTTACGCTCCGGTTTCTTCGCGGTCATTGTCAGACGAAGGTATTCACGGAAGTAAGGAGCCAAACCGTCTTTATGGTCCATACGGGTAAAATGTACGACCAAGGGTAAAGCCTTCAACGAATCACATTCCGCCTTGGTTATGTACCCGGCCTTTTCCATCTGCTCCAAAACCGTATTACGACGGCCGATGGTACGCTTGTTATGGCGAACCGGATTGAAATAAGAAGGGTTCTTGCACATGCCTACCAACGTGGCGGCTTCCTCGATCTTCAAGGTTTTAGGGGTCTTCCCGAAATACACACGAGACGCGGATTGGATTCCCACGGCATTGTACAAGAAGTCAAACTTATTCAGATACATATTTATAATCTCTTCCTTTGTGTAATAACGTTCCAATTGAACCGCGATCACCCATTCGATCGGTTTCTGGAAAAGACGTTCCATCATATTATCGGCACTCGGCGAGAATAATTGCTTCGCTAATTGCTGGGTAATGGTACTACCGCCACCACCGCTTTTTTGCATCAAGATACCCCGCTTCACGATGGCACGAAACAAACCCTGCGCATCGATACCGCTATGTTCGGCGAACCGGATATCCTCGGTAGCGATCAAGGCTTTCACCAAATCCGGCGAAAGATCCTCATAATTCACGTAAATACGATTGTCTTTGCTATGCGCATAGGCTCCCAACGCCTTTCCGTCCGAGGAGATAACTTGGGAAGCATATTTATCAATCGGGTTCTCCAATTGTTCCACCGGAGGCATATAACCAATTGAACCATTCGCTATCGCCATAAACACCATTACCACCGCCCCTAATATAGCGAGGTATACTATCCAACAAGAAATAAGGATACCTTTTGTAATCTTTGATGCCATCTTTTTATATTTCACGGTATGGATAAAAGACTCATCTTATCCACAACGACCTATTTAAGATCACAAAAATAGAGGAAAATACGATCTTATGCAAGTTGAGGCACATATTTCGCCAACAAATAACCACCAGCTAGTAACCAAACATATAAAATAGTGGCCAAAACAAAGGGCTTAGCGCCAGCTTTCTTAAATTTCTCGATACTAGTCTCCGTACCAAGAGCAGTCATGGCCATTGTCAGCATGAATGTATCTACCTGATTGATCCCATCTACAACCGCATGAGGAAGCAAGTCGAGCGAATTGAAACCAATCACGGCCAAGAAACCAAACGCAAACCAAGGAATAGTGATCTTACCACGAGAAGGGGCAACGCCTCCGCCATTCCTCCCCCCGTTAACAACGGACTTCACAGCGGTTCGAGCCAACATGAAACTCATGACTACTAGCACAGGAGCTAACATCATCACACGAATCATTTTCACGATAATAGCCGCATCCGAAATTTCCTTTCCCATAGCGTTACCGGCTCCTACCACATGAGCTACCTCATGCAAGGTCGCACCCGTATAAAGTCCCATTTGCTCCGGGTCTAAATCAAGAATACCCGCACGGTACATCACCGGATAAATAAACATAGAAAGCGTACCGAAAATCACGACTGTCGATACGGCAACCGCCGTCTTATGAGCCTCGCACTTCACGACCGGTTCAGCGCCCAATACCGCGGCAGCCCCGCAAATAGCGCTACCCGTGGCGGTCAGTAAAGCAAGGTCTTTATCCATTTTCATCAATCGCCCCACCCAAACACCGATCAAGATGGTAAGCACCACGATCACCATATCGATCAGGATTGCCGGAAGGCCGATCGCAATCACGCTCTGGAAGGTCAGCTTAAACCCATATAGTACGATACCCGCACGAAGCACTTGCTTAGTACAAAACAGGATACCCGGAACCCACGTCTCCGGCAAATGGTTTCTCAGGCTGTTGGCGTACAACATACCTAAAATAATGCCGACAATCAGCGGACTGAATGACAATTGTTTAATAAACTGGAACTCCGCGATATAGAATGCGGAACAAGAGAAAAGAGCTATCAGCAAGACACCATGTAATACGTTACCTCGTTTTTCACTAAACATAATTATTGATTTATTTAGTACAACATATCATTATTTGATTTCGTTCGCGAAAGTACATATTTTCATCCGATCCCTTACTTCACAAGTTTTTATAGCGAATAACCTAAAGTTATTGCCAATGTTGACTGGCAAAACGCATGAAACTTTCTTCCATACCGCTGTTCTGTCCCTGCGGCTCCACAAAGGAGAAAGTCCGTTCGGCCTTAAAACCCTCAATATCTATCACTTTCAAACGTCCAGCCATCAGCTCACGTGTCACCGCCCGAATAGAAAGAATTCCCAAAGCATCGGAATTTTCCAAGAATAATTTGATACTCTCCGTACTACCTAGCTGCAATAATACGTTCAATTGCGACAGTTTGATCTGGTGTTTTGCCAAGGTCCCCTCCAAGACCTCAAGCGTACCGGAGCCGTTTTCACGAAGTACTACGGGCAAAGCACAAAGTTGTTCCAACGTCAGTTCGTCATAAGCAGCCAACTTAGACCCTACATGAGTGACAACCACTAACTCATCCTTCATAAAAGGTATATAATGCATCGTATTTTGACGGGTAGTCCCTTCCACCAATCCTAACGTTATTTTTCCATCTCGCAAAGCCAACTCTATATCCCGGCTATTCCCATTCAATACAGATACATGTATATCCGGAAACATCTTAATGAATAAAGCAAGCACGGGCGGAAGAACATATTGGGATATTGTCGTACTGGCACCTAAATGTAAATCCCCCAGAAAATTATTTGTCAACAGATTCATCTCGAAATCCAATTGACGATACGAAGCCAATAAGGAATGGGTATGCGAAAACAACAACTCGCCCGCACGAGTTAAACGGATCTGGCTACCTGTTCGTTCAAAGAGAGGCGTCTTATATTGAACCTCCAACTCATGGATATGCTTACTAATAGCGGGTTGACTAATGAACAACTCCCGGGACGCTTTCGTGAAACTTAAGTTACAAGCTACGCTATGAAATACTTTTAATCGAAAATCCATGATATTCTATCTTTTGCCGTTTTAATTTAACAAAGATAAAAATAATACTATATATTTGTGGATTGAAACATAAATATATGAATGAATATGAAATATCTATATGTTTTATTGTTGACGTTGACCGTCAATGCATGCAGTGGTCAACGCAATCAAAAAACGGAAGAATCCAATGTAGCGCCACCCACCTTTGAAATGGTCTCAGTCCCCACCCTAATCACAGACCCGGTGGAAAGGGCCGAATATTTAGTGAAACATTATTGGGATAAATTCGACTTCAAGGATACGACCTATATCCATGAACCTCAAGTGACCGAGCAGGCATTATCCAACTATATAGATTTGATGAACTATGTCTCGCCTGCGGCTATGTCTTCTTCCGTAAAAGCGATGATGAAACAAACAGAACAAGACAGTGCCATGTTTCAGTACTTTTCCGAGATGATGGAGAAATATCTATACGACCCGAACTCCCCCCTAAGGAATGAGGAAATGTATATAGCGGTATTGGAATATCTTACCGAATCCTCGTCATTAAGCGATGTGGAAAAGATACGTCCCGCCCATTTGCTAGAGCTCGCATTAAAAAACAGAATCGGGACGCCTGCGACCGATTTCACGTACACATTAGCGAACGGAAAAACCGGGAAATTATACAATATAAAAGCGGATTATCTATTATTATTTTTCTATAATCCGGACTGCCATGCTTGTCAAGAAATAACCAGACAAATGGAATCGTCCTTCTTGATCAATGAATTTTCAAAAAGCAACAAACTAAAGATCTTAGCCGTTTATCCGGACGAGGATCTGGACGCATGGAAAGAGCATGTTTCCGTCATGCCTAAAGATTGGATCAACTCATACGACAAAAGTGTTTCGCTTAAAAACGACGAGATCTACGACTTAAAAGCGATACCCACATTATATCTATTAAACAAAGAGAAAAAAGTATTGTTGAAAGACGCTACTTTTCAACAGATCGAAAATTATTTATCACAAACAACTAACTAATTTAAAACATGAAAAAAATCTTATTGTCCTTGGCTTTCTTAGCAGGAGTGAGCCTAACGGTTTCCGCCCAATTCAAGATTGGCGGCAAGACCATTAATACGAAAAAAGTGATTAATGCCGCGACTGATGTAGCGCATGCCGCTACTCTATCCGACGAGGATGTAGCCAAAATGGCAAAAGAGTACATCCAATGGATGGACACTCATAACGAGGTAGCAGGTCCGGATACGGAAATGGGACAACGCTTGGAACGCTTGACCGCCAATGTAAAGAAAGTTTCCGGCCTAGACTTAAACTTTAAAGTATATAATGTAGTAGATGTAAACGCTTTCGCCTGTGGAGACGGAAGTGTACGCGTATGTGGCGGATTGATGAAAATCATGGACGATGACGAGGTATTCGCCGTTATCGGTCATGAGATCGGGCACGTCGTTCATTCCGACTCTAAAGACGCCATGAAAAACGCTTACTTGACCTCCGCCGCTAAAAACGCCGCCGGAGCTGTAAGTGGAACCGTATCCAAACTGACCGACTCTCAACTGGGAGACATGGCACAGGCCTTGGCCGGCGCTCAATATTCCCAGAAACAAGAGTATGAGGCGGACGAATTCGGTTTCCAGTTTTGTATAGATAACGGGCGAGATCCGTACGGAATGTCTAACTCATTAAATAAATTGTTACAACTAAGTGAGTCAGAAGCTAAATCGTCCAAGTTTATGCAGATGTTCTCAAGCCATCCCGAGACTCAAAAACGTGCCGATCGGGTAAAAGAGAAGGCCGATGAGTACGTGAAAAGCAAGCAATAACTGTTAACGGTCCTTTAGCAGGAAGGACTATTATTAAAATAAAGCTAACGTATCAAGGATTCGCGCCACGAAATCATGCTGTACAACATAAAATACTATATATTTACACCGTGTTTTTCATGGTATTAGATTTAAGGTTAGCAATGAAGATTGGTCGTCCGTGACGGATGACCATTTTTTTGCTTTGATAATCAAAAAAACTTCTACCTTTGCAAAAGATCTATCTATTAAGAATCATGAAACACACACATAAATATTTAATTTTTGCCATATCCATATTTCTTGTCTCTTTGTTAACCCTAGGTTGCCAAGAAAAAGAAGAAAAGAAAGTCGTGCTTATCCATTCTTTTGAGCAAAAGAAAGATACCTACCCGATTTTTAATGAAGTGCTGGAACGAACATTCAATAAGCAAAAAATAAACCCGAAGATTCATACATTCTATCTAGATTGCGAGCAATATCTGGATAGTGCCGAAATAGCCCGAATGTATAATTATATTGACTCGATCAAAGAGATTAAACCCGATATCATATTAGTAAACGATGATCAAGCTTGCTACTCTTTATTAGCTTGCGGACACCCGTATCTAAAAGAAATACCGATTGTTTTCGCCGGCGTAAATTATCCGAATTGGTCGCTTTTAAAGAAGTACCCCAATCTTACCGGACTACACGACAAACAAGACTTCATCAAGAATATAGAATTTATACATAAATTATTCGGAGTATTGCAAATCCAGATTCCTTGCGACCGGACAATCCTTGGAAGAAAATCCTTTAATGACTTTTGGCAACAAATACAAGGACACCCGGAAATAGAAATAATCCGCCTTAAAATCCGGGGGCTAGAGTTAGATAAAATCGGAACAAATGACAGTCTATTTGTAAAGAGGCTCATAGACCTTACCCAAAATGGCACTCAGATGCGGTCGCTACCGGGAAAAAACTGTATAGCAAAAATAAATACCCTTCCATACCGAGTTTTACCGGGATCTTCTTTGCTCTTTAATTTGTCCGGCACTCTGGATCAAAGCACTTATCTAGATATAAAATACGATCATACCTCCGAAGCTTTTTATCAATTAGTCAATTATCCCAGCTTCTCCGCTCATTACGAACCGATTCAATATCATCCGGCTAAAAGACGGAATCGATACATCGGAGGTTATTTCACATCCGTAGAAATACAAGCACAAGAACAGGCGGAAATGGCTTCGTTAGTGTTGAAAGGGACCCCTGTCGCAGAAATTCCGATCAAAGAAAGCAGTAAGGAATATATTCTCGTATGGCATACCATAAAAGCATGGGGAATACCTATCGAGAAGATCCCTTCTTATGCCCGTTTAGTCAATATCCCTTTTTATGAGCTATACAAGAAACAGCTGATCGCTTTCATTTGCGTAGCGTTCATCTTTATCAATATCGTTGCCACAGGATTATGGAAGCTATATTCCAGAGAACAGAAATATAAGAAATTAGCGCAAGCCAATTTGGTAAAACAGAACAAGGAACTGGAAGTAGCCTTAGAGAAGGCTAAAGAGTCCGACCAAATGAAATCGGCATTTTTAGCGAATATGAGCCATGAGATACGGACTCCATTGAACGCTATTGTCGGATTCTCGAATCTTATGAACACAGACATCGAGCTCAGTAAGGCAGAACGGGAAAACTTTACCGAGTTAATCAATACAAATAGCGATCTGTTATTGAACCTTATCAATGATATCTTAGATCTTTCCCGTATCGAATCGGGCCGTATGTCATTCTCTTTCCAGCAATATTCTCTAAATGAATTAATAAGCACGATTTACCAGACTTTCCAAGTTTTAATGCCGGAGAACGTAGAACTTCGTATGCAAATACCGGAAAAAAGCATATCCATTCCCACGGATAAGCTTCGGTTGACACAAGTGATTACCAACTTTCTTAGCAACGCTATCAAATTCACGCAAAAGGGATATATATTGATTGGTTATGAATACCGAGAGGAAGGGCGGCATGTACATATTTTCGTAGAAGATACCGGCATTGGTATCCCGAAAGAAAAGCAAGACGCCGTTTTCAATCGTTTCACGAAACTGGATGAATTCGCCAAAGGTACCGGCTTGGGACTATCCATTTGCAAAGTGATAGCCGAACGTTTCGATGGGTATATCGCCGTAGAGTCCGAAATAGGAAAAGGAAGCCGTTTTTCCATTATCCTTCCCCTTAACCCCAAACACACTGAAAGTGATTAATCACATTTATTCGCGATAATCCCGAAAATAATATTACTTTTGCTTTTGTATACAATTTTAAATTTCAGATTTGTGAGTACAAGAATAAAATTAAGGGTTCAAGGATTAGCGAACAGCCAAATTCAATCCGGGGCCTATGCGTTAATTTTGGCAGAGGAAAATGGTCCACGGCGAATTCCAATCATCGTAGGAACCGCTGAAGCACAGTCTATAGCGATCGCTTTGGAGCATATCGTACCTCCTCGTCCATTAACACACGACTTATTCGCCACTTTTGCGCAAGCCTTCAACGTCATTCTTAAGGAAGTCTACATATACAAATTCGAAGATGGTGTGTTTTACTCAGAATTAGAGTTTTGCGACGGTGAGCGCTCGATAAAGCTGGACTCTCGTACTTCCGACGCGATTGCCATAGCGCTTCGCGTAAATTGCGACATCTTTACTTCCGAGGAGATTGTAAAGGAATGCGGTGTCGTACTGGAAGACACCCTGTCCATCCCCGCTGACGAACCGGAGGAGGATGACAATTTATTAGAATTAGAACCGGATGAGATTAAGGACGAAGCCCAGTTAAAGAAATGGTTAAGCCTATTGGATATCCAAGAAATAAACGAGCGATTGGAAGACGCTATAGCGGACGAAAATTACGAATACGCGAAAATGTATAAAGACGAGTTGCGCCGTCGAGAAGAAGAGGAGGACACAAACAAATGATTGGAGAACAAGGAGGATTCGGACTGGTCTCACTTTTAAGAGGTCTGCTTGGGATCATTACGATTTTAGGTATCGCCTATGCGATGAGTTATGACCGTAAACGGATCGATTGGAAATTAGTAGGTGGAGGTTTGTTCATGCAGATCGTATTCGCCTTGGCGGTTTTATATGTGCCGTTCGTCGGAAGCCTATTGGAAGGATGTGGCAAGATATTTGTTAAGTTGATGGACTTCACGGATGCCGGTCTTACTTTCTTATTAGGCCCGTATGCCTCTAAAGCGGCAGGATTCAGTTTCTTGCTTCATTCGCTACCGATTGTTATTTTCTTCTCCGCCTTGGTTTCCATGTTTTACCATTGGGGGATTATCCAGAAAGTAGTCGGTGCCTTTGCGTGGGTATTGCGTAAATTCATGAATATATCCGGCTCGGAGGGATTAGTGGCCGCCGGTAATATTTTTATGGGAATGACAGAATCTCCTGTGTTGATCAAGAATTACCTGCCGACGATGAATCGTTCGGAGATATTTTTGGTCATGGTATCCGGAATGGGTACGATCGCCGGTTCCGTAATGGGTACTTACATAGGTATGTTGGGAGGAACAGACCCGGCGGCGAAGGTTTTATTCGCCACTCACTTGCTCTCGGCTTCCGTAATGGCAGTACCGGGTTCAATCGTTTTAGCGAAAATGCTTTGTCCACAGACGGAAGAAGCCACAGACCATGTAGCTATCTCCGGCAAGGAAAAAGAGAACTCGAATATTCTAGATGCCATCTCATCGGGTACGGTTACCGGCGTAAAATTAATGACGAATATCGCTGCCATGTTATTGGTATTCATCTCGTTAGTAGCGTTAGCGAATTATGTTACGGAAGACGTAATTGGACGTTACACGGGATTGAACGACTGGATCGTACAGATCTCGGACGGCAAAGCAAAAGGACTGACTTTCCAGTTCATACTGGGCGTAATCACCGCTCCTTTCATGTGGTTGATAGGTGTACCGGGCCAGGATATCATGCTGGTAGGATCTTTACTGGGACAAAAGACCATATTGAACGAATTTGTCGCCTATTTCCAATTACAGCAATGGAAAGATGCCGGATTATTCATGTATGAGAAATCGATCTTGATGTCTACTTATATCCTTTGCGGATTCGCTAATATATCGTCTATCGGTATCTTATTAGGCGGATTGGGCGTATTAGCCCCGGAAAAACGAGGATTAATTTCACGTATCGGCGTACCGGCCATGATCGGCGGAGCCCTGGTCTCTGTGCTATCGGCTACTATAATTGGTATGATCCTTGGGTAATTGAAAATTGAGAATTGAGAATTGAAAATTAGATGGTCATGCAGATTTTTTATACACCAGATATAGCTATCAAGCCGGAATTACCGGAAGAAGAAGCAGGACATTGTATACGGGTACTTCGTCTAGGTGAAGGCGATGAGATAGTATTGACGGATGGGCAAGGCTCTTTTTATAAAGCGGCTATTAGCCGGGCGCATCCCAAACATTGTGAGGTTACCCTCTTAGAGAGTTGGAAACAACCCGATCTCTGGAACTTCAATCTCCATATAGCCATAGCTCCTACCAAAAACATGGACCGGATGGAGTGGTTCGTGGAGAAAGCGACGGAAATAGGGATCAATGCGATCACCTGTTTGAATTGTCGTTTCTCAGAGCGTAAAGAGATCAAGCCGATTCGATTGGAGAAGATATTGGTCAGTGCCATGAAGCAATCCCAGAAAGCGACTTTGCCGGCGTTAGAAGGAATGACAGATTTCAAGAAGTTTGTCGCCACTCCCTTTGACGGGCGTAAGTTTATCGCCCATTGCGAGGAAGGCGAGAAGCCACTATTAAAACATACGTATCAGCCGGGAGAGAATGCCTTAATCCTCATCGGACCGGAAGGTGATTTTAGCCCGGAAGAAATCAAGCTGGCTCAAGAGAATGGCTTCGAGCCGATCTCTTTAGGAGAGAGCCGGCTGCGTACGGAAACGGCTGCGCTAGTGGCTTGCCATACGATTCATGTGTTAAATCAATAGAATAATCCTATTTCCATTAAAAATACGTTAATCCTCATAAGGGTTATTAAGCAAATTGCTACATTTGTAATGATATTAACAAATCTAATCTAATAACAATTTAAGTAACATGAAAAAGTTGTTCAAATCATTCTTGATTCTTTCGGCCATAGCTATGGCTATCCCCTGTTTCGCTCAAACTCCGAATACATTGACTAAGAAGGAAAAAAAAGCTGGCTGGGAATTATTATTCAACGGAAAAGACTTCTCTGGATGGCGCCAATGTAACGGTACCGCTATGCCCGCAAACTGGGTTATAGAAGACAATGCCATGAAAGTATTTACCGGCGAAGGTAAGAAACCGGGACAAGGCGCTAATGGCGATATCCTTTACCAGAACAAGAAATTCAAAAACTTCGAGCTCTCGGTAGACTGGAAAGCGAGCAAGATGGGAAACTCCGGTATCTTCTATTATGTACGCGAAGTACCCGGTAAACCTATTTATTATGCGGCTCCCGAAGTACAGGTACTAGATAACGTGGACGCAACCGACAACAAATTAGCGAACCACCTAGCAGGTTCTCTATATGACATGCTTCCCGCAGATCCGAAAACAGTTAATCCTGCCGGCGAGTGGAATACGATCGTAATCCGTGTAAAAGATGGAAAAGTAACGCATACCCAAAATGGTAAGAAAGTTGTTGAGTATACTTTATGGAGCAAAGAGTGGGATGATTTGGTAGCTAACAGTAAATTCAAGAACTTCCCGGGCTTTACCGAAGGTATTTCTAAAGAAGGTTATATCGGTCTGCAAGATCATGGCTATCCGATCTGGTTCCGTAATATCAAGATCCGTGAACTAAAATAGTTCTTCGAATCTATCGTATATAAATAAAAAGCCCGGGATTCAGATAAATCACCGGGCCTTTTTATATCTGTTTAATAAGTAAGCCTAATTACTCCCACTCAATTGTCGCATTCGGTTTCGGAGACATATCGTAGCACACACGGTTCACGTTCTTCACCTCTTTCAAAATACGATCCGTAATCTTCATCAAGATAGGCCAATCAACCGGTTCGATCGTAGCGGTCATGGCATCTACCGTATTGACGGCACGGATAATCACGGGCCATTCGAAAGAACGGGCGTTATCACGTACGCCAACCGACTTAAAGTCGGGTACTACCGTAAAGTATTGCCATACCTTTTTATCCAATCCGGCGTTCTTGAACTCCTCCCGTAAGATCGCATCCGACTCACGTACCGCTTCCAGTCTATCACGAGTGATAGCGCCCAAGCAACGTACGCCCAAACCCGGTCCGGGGAACGGCTGGCGATAAACCATATCATAAGGCAAACCTAACTCTACGCCACAAGCACGAACCTCGTCCTTGAATAATTGACGCAAAGGCTCAACCAACTCAAACTGTAAATCATCCGGCAGACCGCCTACGTTATGATGGGATTTCACCATCTTAGCCGTCTTCGTTCCACTCTCCACGATATCCGGATAGATCGTTCCTTGAGCCAAGAAATCGATTCCATCTAATTTGCGAGCTTCTTCCTCAAATACACGGATAAACTCACCACCGATAATCTTACGCTTTTGCTCCGGATCTTCCACGTCAGCTAGCTTATTCAAGAAACGATCGGTAGCGTCTACATACACCAAATTGGCATTCAACTGGTTCTTGAAGACCTCAACGACATCCTCGGACTCGCCCTTACGCATCAAACCATGGTTCACATGCACGCAAACCAATTTATCGCCGATCGCTTTCAAAAGCAAAGCGGCTACTACAGAGCTATCGACACCTCCAGACAAGGCCAGCAGAACTTTCTTATCCCCTACCTGACGCTTTACCAATTCAATCTGGTCATTGACAAAATTCGTCATATTCCAGTTTGCCTCAGCCTTGCAAGTATCGAACACGAAAGACTTGACAGCGCCCTTGATCGCCTCGACATCATCCGTAAACTCCGGCAATTTAACCTCGCACAACGCCTTATCGTGACCTGCGGCCATTACAGGAGTGCCCATCTCGTAAATACCCGGATTCACGTCGATAGCTACACCGTCGATAACATTGTTTGGGCCACCATTGATAATGATACCTTTCACGTTTGGCAAGGCTTTTAATTCCTCAACCGTGATGTCATGCGGATAAATCTCACTATAAACGCCTAACGCACGAATAGCACGAGCCAACACCGTATTCTCATGACTACCTAAATCCAAGATAACAATCATATCTTGCTTCATGTGACTTTTAAATTTTATTGATTTTACACTTTGTTATACCTAAGACAAATGTCACTCCCACTCGATGGTTGCAGGCGGCTTCGAGCTGATGTCGTACACGACTCTATTTACGCCTTTCACCTTATTGATAATCTCGTTGGAAACTTTGGCGAGGAACTCGTACGGAAGCTGCGCCCAATCGGCGGTCATAGCGTCCGTGGAAGTTACCGCACGTAAAGCTACCGTATTCTCATAGGTACGCTCATCGCCCATTACACCTACGGATTGAATCGGAAGTAAGATTACCCCAGCTTGCCAAATCTTATCGTAAAGTCCCCACTCACGCATCAATGACATATAGATATCGTCAGCGTCTTGCAGGATACGTACCTTTTCCGGCGTGATATCACCCAAGATACGGATACCCAATCCCGGTCCCGGGAACGGATGGCGCTTGATCAAATGCGGTTGCATACCCAACTCCATACCGACACGGCGAACCTCATCCTTGAAAAGAAGACGAAGCGGCTCGACGAGTTTCAAGTTCATCGTATCCGGAAGTCCGCCCACATTATGATGGCTCTTGATAACCGTACCTGTGATAGACAGCGACTCGATCACATCCGGATAAATCGTACCTTGCCCCAGCCACTTGATATCTTTCAGCTTATGCGCCTCCTCATCGAAGACATCGATAAATCCTTTGCCGATGATCTTACGTTTCTTCTCCGGTTCCGTAACGCCCGCTAGTTCTTTATAGAACTTATCTTTTGCGTTTACGCCGATCACGTTCAATCCTAAATGCTCATAATCCCTCATTACGTTCTCGAACTCATTCTTGCGCAGCAAACCATGATCCACGAAAATGCAAGTCAAGTTCTTACCGATCGCCTTATTCAGCAATACGGCCGTAACAGATGAATCCACACCGCCGGAAAGAGCCAAGATCACCTTGTCATCTCCCAATTGCTCCTTCAACTCAGCTACGGTAGATTCGATAAAGGAAGCCGGTGTCCAATCCTTGGCGCATCCGCAAATATTCAAGAAGTTATCCAGCAACTTCGTACCGTCTGTCGAATGGAATACTTCCGGATGAAACTGAACGCCCCACGTTTGCTCACCTTCCACATGGTAAGCGGCAGCCCTCACGTCGTCCGTGCTGGCGATCACCTTGAAATTATCCGGCAATACGGTAATCGTATCCCCATGAGACATCCATATCTGTGAACCCACATGGATCCCTTTCAGTAATTCATCCTCACCATCAATGTGCGACAAATTAGCACGTCCATACTCACGTGAATTAGCCGGTTCCACATTACCTCCGGATGTATAAGCTAGAAACTGCGCTCCATAACAAATACCTAAGACGGGATACTTCCCCCGTATCTCGGTCAAATCAGCCTTAAAGGCATTCTCGTCGTATACGGAATAAGGACTTCCGGAAAGGATCACACCTTTCACGTCGGTAGCGTCATGCGGGAATTTGTTATAAGGAACGATCTCACAATACATATTCAACTCTCTGACCCTACGGCCGATAAGCTGGGTTGTTTGCGAGCCGAAATCAAGAATAATAAGTTTCTCGTGCATGCAATTATGATTATTTAATTGAGTGGCGCAAAGGTAGTAATAAATTCGGGAAGCATAAACACACTGGGCAAATATTCTTCCTTATCACGATACTTTTAAAAGATCTTCCCTTGTCCTATTACGCCTTTCCTCCTGAGACATTCATTATCCACCATCCGTTGCACGATCGTCCACCAACTGTTGCATGATCATGCAACGGATGGTGGACGATCATGCAACAGCCATTAGAAGATGAATTCCTCAAGAGGAAAACCACAAATCCCCCTAAGGATCCGGCCAAGGGAAGCCATGAAAACAGCGAACCGCCCGACAACCCGGCGAGAGTTACGGACGGACAAAACAAAAAAAGCCTCGAAGCGTTCATTACAAACAACTTCGAGGCTTTCCTCCGAGGTTCCTGGCGGATTCGAACCGCCGTACATGGTTTTGCAGACCACTGACTAAGCCACTCATCCAAGGAACCGAATCAATCAAAAATAAAAGTAATTTTCAATTACCAAGAGGTTCCTGGCGGATTCGAACCGCCGTACACGGTTTTGCAGACCGCTGACTAAGCCACTCATCCAAGGAACCATAATTTCAACACAAAACAACTACTTTCGTTTTGCGAGTGCAAAGAAAGATAATAATATTGGAATTACCAAACTTTTCCTTTCTTTTTTATTTTTCCCTCCGAATATTATAGAAGTAGAGAAAATGAGCTTACCTTTGCCTATCAAATAGATAAATAACGAAAAAATGACTTATACAGAAACTGTAATACCGGGCGTATGGATCATTGAGCCAAAGGTATTGAAAGATGCGCGCGGATACTTTATGGAAGCTTTTAAGCAAGCGGAATTCGAGGAGCATATCGGAAAAATCCAGTTCGTGCAAGACAACGAATCTTGCTCCTCTAAAGGCGTATTACGAGGATTACACTATCAGCTAGCGCCCTATTCTCAATCTAAATTAGTCAGGGTGATCAAAGGACGGGTATTGGATGTAGCCGTAGATGTACGTGAAGGCTCGCCCACATTCGGCAAATATGTAGCTGTAGAGTTATCGGACGAGAATAAACGCCAGTTATTCATTCCACAGGGATTCGCCCACGGATTCCATGTATTAAGTGACGAGGCTATCTTTACCTATAAAGTAGATAATCCATATACTCCGACGCATGAACGGGGAATCCGCTATGACGATCCCACGGTCCATGTAGATTGGAGCATCACAGATCCGGAATCGATCAACCTATCCGAGAAAGACACCAAGGCTCCATCGCTAAAAGACGCTGAGCTTAATTTCAAATACTAAACACTGTACAGATATGAAAACTTACCTAGTTACCGGCGCCGCCGGTTTTATCGGTGCCAATTTCATCAAACACATGCTGGCGAAATATGACGATATCAAGATCGTTGTCCTAGACTTGCTGACTTACGCAGGTAATTTAGGCACCATCGCCGAGGATATCGATGGAGTACGTTGCGAGTTCGTGAAAGGCGATATTTGCGACCGTGCCTTGGCCGACCAGCTATTCGAGAAATACAACTTCAATTATGTCGTGAACTTCGCCGCTGAAAGCCATGTGGACCGAAGCATCGAAAATCCCCAGCTATTCCTGCAAACCAACATCCTTGGTACACAGAACCTATTGGACGCCGCACGAAAAGCATGGGTTACCGGTAAGGCCGAGACAGGTTATCCAGTATGGCGTGAAGGTGTACGTTTCCATCAAGTCTCTACCGATGAGGTCTATGGAAGCCTTGGTGCCGAAGGTTATTTCCACGAGACCACGCCTTTAGATCCCCGGAGCCCGTACAGCGCCTCCAAGACAAGCGCGGACTTATTCGTAAAGGCTTACCACGAGACGTATAAGATGCCGGTATCTATTACCCGTTGTTCCAACAACTACGGACCTTACCATTTCCCGGAAAAATTGATTCCCTTAATCATAAAGAACATATTGGAAGGTAAATCCCTACCTGTATATGGTGACGGCACAAACGTACGCGACTGGTTATATGTAGAGGATCATTGCAAGGCGATCGACGCCGTCATCCACCACGGGCGTGTGGGAGAGGTTTACAACGTAGGCGGTCATAACGAGAAGCAGAACATCGAGATCGTGAAACTCACGATCCGGACGATCCATCAACTAATGACCGAACAACCGGAATATCGCCAAGTATTAAAGAAAAAAGAGATCGGTGCCGATGGACAAATCTCTATCGACTGGATCAACGACAGCTTGATTACATTCGTAAAAGACCGTCTGGGCCATGATCAACGATACGCCATCGACCCGACGAAGATCACCAACGAATTAGGCTGGACACCAGAGACCTGCTTCGAGGTTGGTATCGTAAAAACCATCCGTTGGTATCTTGAGAACCAAAAATGGGTAGAGGATATCACCGGTGGAGATTACATGAAATATTACGAGCAAATGTATGGATCACGTTGATTCCTCAACGTGACCGTGTGTATGTGGATGAATCTCAGAGAGGCTGTTTCCTAATTCGGGAGCGGCCTCTCTTATTTGTTTCCGGATCGTCTCGCGTATCTCCTCACGCACATTCCTGCGGGTACTATCCAGTTCCGCTTGCTTGGCAGGTTTCAAGAAATCTTTATATTTACATTTCACTATCTTGAACTTGAAATCATCCAGATTCCCTTTTATATCGATACCCAACTTAAACGGTACTGGCGATTTTAAAACCGAGAGATGGTAATCGAACGTCATATCCAAATTATGCGTTCCTCCTACGGCTACTTTATACCGGTCCATCTCCACCAAGAATGGGAATACCTCGATCTTGTTATCATGGATCGCTAAATCTACCGCTATACTATCAATCATATTCCGTTTTTTATTCTTGAACATCAACGTCTTCGATATCTCGGTAAATGTCTCACCATCCAGCAGCACCATATTCTTTCCGCTCAGGTAGCAAGAGGCATTTACAGACGGCAGCAACACGGACATCGTAGAATCCGCCTTGCAAGTCGCCGTCATCTGGCAATCTACCATGCCTTCGAACGAACGAAGCATAGGGACCAATGTGTCGATATCCGGGAATAAACTGATTAACCGTTCCACTAAAATATCATTTAAGGACAACTCAAATCCCATAGTCGCCTCTTGATCTGTTTTGGTCGTATAAACCATCGTCAGATCTCCGGAACCGATATTCGAGCTCATACATAAATCGCTCAGATTGATACTTTGATCCCGGATTACAACCTCACCTTTCACATCCTCCAACTTCAGATCCTTAAAATCTATTTTTTTAGCATTTGTATGAAGCGTCAGATCCAAGAATTTCGGAACGACAAATAGTTGAGAGATCGAATCCGTAGCGACACTATCCACGGTATTCGCTAATAGATGATCCGTCTCCAGTACGGAGATACTGTCTTCCGAGAAGGCCCCAACCGAATTGGATGCCAATTGATCAGAAAACTGCAAACCTTTACCTATAGCTAGCATCAACTGGTTACAATCGATCAGATCGGATTCCAACTCGAAATTCGCTTTCAGCTTTCCTCCCCGTAGCATGGCCCGCCGGATGTCGCTAAGCTCTCCGCTCAAAGTAAGATCGCTCTTTCCTAAATGCAGGCGGGCACCACTCAACGTCATATTGTTAGTATTGAAATTCACGCTTGTCTCATCAATATACATCGGAATGGGGAATAAGCGGCTAAAGCCCCTCAATTGCTTAAACCTCACTTGTCCCCGAGCCTCCCATTGGCGTAAGACACTGTTTGAGGAAGCGACCGAATCCACTTGCGACCGCTGTCTATTCGCCCTTCGGGTGGTCTGCGTGCGCCTGCGCAAGGTATCACCGGCGGCAATACGGCGTTCACGTTGTTGACGGATCGCTTGCCGATAAGGTAATGCTTCCAAAGAGAACTGGCTTTCCGTCAGAACCATACCCGTCCGTAAAGGGATAAGAATATATTTTAAGGTGTCCACCGAGATCGTAGCTCCCGCCATAGGGATCCGCTTATCTGTAGAAGAAGCCTTGATGCCCCCTTTCAACACGGTCTTACCGGCCACCATCCAGGTAGAATCCGGCAACTTGGTGCGTAAATGATCAAATTCCAACCCTGCGGTCATAGGAATAACAGCCGTTGTATCAATAACCGGCGTCGTATTGGCTACCATCTTCAATCCTCCGATATTCGTACTGATCTCATCCTTATACTTTATATTCAAGGTATCCACCGATAGATTAGCGCTCAACAATCCTTTCGCATTCAGATATTTACTTTCATTTTCCGTAGATCCTACAAACAGATTCGCCCCAGCGATATACATATCCACGCCTAACGGCTTACTAAACGCCTTGAAGCGATCAACCGTCAAATTGCCGGATGATTTGACCTTGGCGAAGCGGCTATTCACGATATCATCCACCTTAAACACCGTAGATAAATCAGCCATCATGGTACCCTCCAGCAGCAGTGTGTCGGGATTCAAGAACTCTTTAGCCAAACGGGTAAAATCGACCTGCCCTTTCATCTCCGCCCGAATCGCGGGATTCCTCCAGATATCCCTAACCTCGCCACTCATGGTCAGCGAGGTATTCAACCCGATCAATGTCAACTCCTCCAAAGAGACATAGGAAGAATCTGGGTAAGCGCCATTCAAATGTAAATCCATGTCCATGCGCAAGGTATCGATCCCCTGTTCAATACCTTTTACATGATAAGAACCATCCTCTATCTTGCAGCATAAGTTCACGGTCGGAACGATACTATCCCCTAATTCTCCACGGATATCCCCTTCCAAAATAATACGTCCCTCAGCAAGTGTTTTATCCCGATCCTTAAAATATTCATCCGGAATAAAATGTAAGAGATCATTCATATCGGAAACCTTCAACCCGAAAGTCATATCGATCCGTGACGGATTATCCTCGGTAGCCGGCACCATAAAGCCATCCGCCGTAAAAGGCAGGTTATTCACCAGCAACTCCGCGTCCCTCAACCCAATCCGGCGAAGTCCGTCAGCCAACAACAAACGTCCCTTGAAGCGTAACGCTAACTTATTCGCCAAAGAATAAGACGGGCTACGGAATACGATCGAGGAAGAACCGGTCTCCACATCCAACTTATTCCCTCGTTGGGTCAAAAGGCCATCTATATGTAAAAAGAAACCATCGATCGCCGTATATAAATCCTGCTGGCGGTCATCATAGACAAAATGCCCATTCGTAATATGCACTTGCTGCAAATCTATTTTAGGCAATGGAGATGACGATGATTCATCTACCGAATCCATCTCACTTTGATAAATCTCCCAATTCGCCTTTCCCTCCTCATTCACATAACCATAAAAACGGATACTATCCATGATAACCCGAGGAATCGTCACTTTCCCGCTAAACAGATAATCCGTAGGGTTAAATACGACGATCGCTTTTTTGAAAGACAGCAAAGAATCCGAAGGAATCATCAAATCCTCCTGATGTTCTATAGAATCCTCAGCCTGATGTGAGATCAAACGCCCATTTGTCAACTTCACTCCCAGATAAGGATACGTCTCGAAATAAGTCAACTCCACCCGCTCACATTCCAAGTGCGCCTCTATGAATTCGTTTGTTTTTTCTACGACCAGCGGTGTCAGCTTCTCCGGAGGTAAGACCGCCCATTTCAGTATACCAACCCCGATCAAGGGAAGTATGAAAAAGATCCCGACCAACGCAGACACAACAACCAGCAATATCTTTCTTATTCGTACCATACTCATTCCTTCATCTTATCACAAACAACACTAATTAAATTGTATGAGCAAAAATACGAAATACTATCCCAAAGACAACGCTTATATCATAAAAAAAGGCCCCCCGCAATGAGAGACCTTCTTTTTACATCTTATTTATTTTTCTACAATTTATTTATCCAGAACCTCGTATTTAGAATGCTGGCTCTTGAACTCAGGAACAATCTCCTTCATCCGCTTCACGATCTGCATATCCCCCTCCACGGCACACGCCTGCACCAAGGCATCGATCCGCAGATTGGCGTCAGCGTAGTCATACGCACGGACTTGGGCGATCTTGATTTTCGGATGAAAAGTAGGCTTGGTAGTCTCCTCCTCATTGAGTAC
>Ga0209064_1000118_pt1 | contig 180521 bp, 184 predicted proteins | sample Inofromicrocosms_FD_187498 | JGI IMG/M metagenome (GOLD analysis project Ga0209064, IMG submission 187498) | Mouse cecum microbial communities from Vienna, Austria - Inoculum for glucosamine and mucus D2O microcosms (SPAdes) (version 2) | ecosystem: Host-associated > Mammals > Digestive system...
TAATATACAATGGCGGTGATGATGGCAGAGAGGTCCCACCTGTTCCCATACCGAACACAGAAGTTAAGCTCTCTTACGCCGATGGTACTGCGGCTCGACCGCGGAAGAGTAGGTAATTGCCGCCTTTCAAACGAAAGAACGAGCATCCAACGGGTGCCCGTTTTTTTGTTTTGAGCTTGTAAGGGAGTATTTTCATATTAAGGCGACGTTTCAAAGAGGAACGAAAAGGCAAGTTTCTTTGCTACGCTTGAGAATGACGAGCAGGGCATCTACGGCGAGGACGGGCAAACTCTACGGAGCGTAGGTTGTTTTTTGGAAAAACTATGCTATAATGTACGAAAGGAGATTTGCTATGGACGTAATTAAAAGCGGGCAGTTTATTAAAAGTTTAAGAAAAGAGAGGGGCTTAACGCAGAAGGAAGTTGCCGAGAAATTAAACGTTTCGGAAAAAGCCGTCTCAAAATGGGAAACGGGCAGGGGATTTCCGGAAATGAGTTTGCTGCTGCCGCTGTGTAAATATTTCGGTATCGGAATCAACGAGCTTCTGTCGGGAGAACGACTTGACGAAGGGCGGTACGTGGAAAAAGCGGAGGAAAACATTGCGTCCCTCGTAATCGACAGAACGACGCCGAAAAAGAAAGTCGTCATTACAACGGTATCCTGTGTTTTGACGGTTCTTGCCTGCCTTGCGATAAACCTTTTATCGGCTTTATTTATCGCACAAGTGTGGTTGAAATTCGTTATGTTGGGAATTTCGCTCGTCATGTGCTTTGCCGTGGTTGCGGTTATCGTCGTGGTTGCGGTGAGCGTGGAAATTTACGAATGCAAGGAGTGCGGCGAAGGGTTTGTACCGACGCTGTCCGCCTACGTGCTTGCTCCGCACACGCTGACGCGCAGGTATTTAAAATGTCCTTTTTGCGGAAAAAGACACTGGAATAAGAGCCGTATCAGAAAATAAAACGGACGGTTGCTTTTATCGTATAATTCTGTTATAATACAAATGAAAAAAGTTGCTTGCAATTATCGGGCTCGGCTAATTTGGGGAGCGTTTTATGTACCGTCATCACGAAGAGAGTATCGAAAAATTAAAAACGTATTTCCGCAATGAGGAAGGGGTGATTGCGATCGTCTTAGACGGGTCGATCGTAAAGGGCAACGAGCGCCCCGATTCGGACGTGGATGCAATAATCGTCGTTACAGAGGAAAGGTATCGGGCGCTGGAAGCGGCGAACCGCCTTGCCGAAGTCGTTACGGGGTACTGTACCTACGAGGGCGGGTATTTCGACATCAAGTATAAGACGAAGCGCATTTTAGAGCGTGCCGCGCAGTCCGCAAGTGAGCCCACGCGGAATGCGTTCGTCAAGGCGCAAGTTATTTACACGACGGACGAAGAAATCCAACCTCTGGTCGATAAGATCGCCGCTTATCCCGAAGCGGAACGGGCGGATAAAATCAAATGTTTTAACGCGGATTTACAGCTCAACCGCGGATACTTTTTGCATTGCGTCAAAGAGGACAACGCCTATATGCGCGCGCATCTGGCGCAGGAAATCGTATACAGCGTGTACCGTTTGATTTTGGCGGAAAACCGCGTGCTTTTTCCGTGCAACCGCCGTCTGGAAGAAACGGTGCAAAAGTGCGAACGCCGTCCCGCCGACATTTTGCAATTGGGGGCGAAGTTTCTGAAAACGGTTTCCGTGGAGGATTGCGAAGCGTTTGTGAATCGCTTTTGGCGGCAGAGCGGACTTGACCTAACGGACGACGTCAGCGAAAATTGCTCGCAATACGTAAAGTATTACGAGGATTGGTGGTTAAAAGAAAATCCGTCTTTTCCAAACGAATGGTAAAATTTTTTAAAAAAGCGTTAAAAGCCGCATTCGTTGGTGGTATAATAAAAGGGCTATGAGAAAATTGACTTTGGTTAGAAAAAAATCCTTCGTCGGTTGTGCGTGCCGCGTATTCGTATACCGTACGCTTTCCGCAGGCGAACCGACGTACGACCTGCTCCTCAACGGGGTGCCATGCTTGCTCGTTACTACGCTGAAAAACGGCAAACAGACGGAAATCGAAATTCCGGATTGCGATACGACGGTATGGGTAAGCAATTCCCGTATGCTCCCTAACGATTTTAAAGAGGGGTATCTTTATCCCGCAGGTGCGGAAGGCGGTACGCTGTATATCAAGATGCGGTTTTCCCCCTTCGAGGGAAACCCCATCGTACTTTCAACCACGCCCAATTAAAAGTAAGAACAGTGTCGTTATCGGGAATCCTTACGGGAAGTATACGCCTGCGCGGTTTGCCTGACGGAAAGTTCGAGCGGACACCGAGAAAATTTCAAATCCCGTCGGAACGGAAGTCGGAAGGAGTTTTATGACGGAAACGGAAAAGATGCTTGCGGGTAAAATTTACGACCCGAGCGACAAGTCGCTTACTGCGCGGCGTGCGCGCGCGCATTCGCTGAGCAGGCAATACAACGAAACGGACGAAACGGAAGAGGCGAAGCGTAAGCTGATTTTGGACGAGCTTCTGCCCAACCGCGGCGAGGGGGCGTATTTGCAGGGACCTCTCAATTTCGACTACGGTCTGTATTTTAAAACAGGCAGGAATTTTTACGCCAATTTCAATTTGACCGTGCTGGACTGCTGTCCCGTAACGGTGGGGGATAACGTATTTATGGGGCCGAACGTTTCGCTGATGACTCCCGTGCATCCTTTCCGCTGGCAGGACAGAAACCCGAAGGTAAAGGCGGACGGTACCGTGTACGACGACGAGTACGCAAAGCCCATCGTCATCGGGGATAACTGCTGGCTCGCATCTAACGTTACGGTATGCGGCGGCGTGAAAATCGGCGAAGGGTGCGTTATCGGTGCAGGCAGCGTGGTAACGCGAGATATTCCCGAAAACAGCTTGGCGGCGGGCAATCCGTGCAGAGTCATCCGCAAAATCACCGACGCCGACGCAATCGCGTTGAAGAGCGAACTTTTTTAAAAATTTTTATCAAAGGCGTTGCTTTTCGCTAAGAAAGGGTTATATATAAGAAAATGAAGGAGAAACTATGTTAAACAAAAAGATCGCCGAGCTTGTGAACGAGCAGGTAAACAAAGAACTTTATTCGGGATATTTATATCTCGATTTCGCCAATTATTATGCGGACGAGGGGCTGGACGGCTTCGCGCATTGGTACGAGGTACAGGCGCAAGAGGAGCGCGATCACGCCATGATGATGCGCAGATACCTGATCGACAACGGTATCCGCGTTACGTTCGATGCGATCGCAAAGCCGGACAAGAAGTTTTCGGATACTACCGCGCCGCTGAAAGCCGGCTACGAGCACGAGCAGTACGTAACCTCGCTGATCAACAATATTTACGCAGAGGCGTTTGCGATCAAGGATTTCAAAACGATGCAATTTCTTGACTGGTTTATCAAGGAGCAGGGCGAGGAGGAAAAGAACGCCGAGGACTTGCTGAAAAAGATGGAGCTGTTCGGACACGACGCCAAAGGGCTGTACGCGCTCAATCAGGAGCTTGCCGCCCGCATTTACACGCCGTCTGCGACGGGCCCCGCCATGTAACGGAATATTAAGAACGCTTTGCCGCGCCCGGTTCGGGCGCGGTTTTTTCTCGTCCGCCCCCCTTGCCCCCCTTTGTACAAGAGGGGCAAGATCCTTCGTCGCGCTTCGAATGATTAAAACGCGCAAATCGCTTGACGGCAGACGGCTTGCGTGCTATAATAAAACAAGCGTTTTAAAACAATTGTTTTATAAAAAGGAGAGAACATGCCGCCGAAAGCAAAATTCACTAAGGAAGAAATTGTTTCCGCCGCGATTGAAATTCTGCGGGATAAGGGGATTGAAGCGATCACCGCGCGCGAGATAGGCGTGCGGCTGAACAGTTCCGCGCGTCCGATTTTTACGTTATACCGCAATATGGACGAAGTGCTGTCCGATACCGTGCGCGCGGTACGCGATATCTATAACCGCGAATACATTCAAAAGGGCTTGCGGGAGGCGCTTGCGTTCCGCGGGACGGGTGCGGCGTATATCCGTTTTGCGGTGGAAGAGCCGCAGTTTTTCCGTCTGCTGTTCATGACGGAGCACGATGAATCGCTGCGCGAGATCCTGCCCCGTATCGACGAAAACTTCGAAAGTATCGTGCATTCCGTCGTGGATGCGTACGGCGTCGTCCGCGAGCGCGCCGAATGGCTGTACCGTCATCTCTGGATATATTCGCACGGAATCGCAACGCTCTGTGCAACGGGCGCGTGCAGATTTACGGGGGAGGAAATCGAAACGATGCTGACGGACGTGTTTCTTGCACTGTTTGCACGGACGCAGGGGGGAGAGCAATGATCTTCGCCGAAAACGTTACCAAGTCTTACGCCAACGGAAGGACGCAGACGCAGGTGTTGAAGGGCGTTTCGCTGGAAGTGAAGAAGGGCGAGCTTGCCGTGGTGCTCGGCGCGAGCGGATCGGGCAAGTCTACGCTGCTGTCCGTGCTTTCGGGGCTGGAAACGCCGGACAGCGGCAGAGTCGTTGCCGACGGCGAGGAGATCTCCGCCATGAGCGAAGGAGAACGCACCAAGTTCCGCCGTAGGGCGGTGGGGTTCGTGTTTCAGCAATACTTTCTTCTGCCGCACCTGACGGCGGAAAAAAACGTGAAGCTGGGCGCGGATTTGGCGAAGAACGGAAGCTACGGCGAAATCCTTGCCGCGGTGGGGTTAGGGGAGAAACGCAAGAAATATCCTTCGGAGCTGTCGGGCGGCGAGCAGCAACGCGTGAGCATTGCGCGGGCGGTTGCGAAGAATCCGAAAATTCTCTTTCTCGACGAGCCGACGGGCGCGTTGGACGAGGAAACGGGGCGGAGCGTGATCGACTACCTGTTGAAGTTGCAGCGTGAACGCGGCTTTACGGCGGTGATGGTAACGCACAACGAAAATCTTTCCGAAACGGCGGACAGGGTAATTCGGATGAACAGCGGAAAAATTATCGCCGTTAACCAAAACGGTAGGAAGAAATCGGCGTATGAAATCGGTTGGTGAGGATGCCTATGATCGTAGGAGTAAAGGACGGGTTTAAATTTATCGGTGTTGCGGTGGTTTGCGCGTGCGCGACGTTCGTGTTGACCTTCTTTTTGAATTACCGGCTCGATGCGCTTGCGGTGGATGCGGGCACGCTGTCGGAGGAGGCGCGGGCTCTGTACGATGCGCAGCTCGTCAGCGCCAAAATTACCTGTGCGGTAACGGGCGGGTGTCTCGCCCTGATTGCCGCGGCGCTCACCGTGTTTTACGTGGGCGTGTATATCGACAGCCGCGCGCAGCGGCTGGGCGTGTTGAAGGCTCTCGGTTATTCCGACGGGCGGCTTGCCGCAGGCTTTCTCGCGTTCGGGCTGAGCGTGTTCGTCGGCTCGGCAGCAGGGCACGGCGCGGGGTACGCGTTTTCGCCGATCGTCTACCGCCTGATGAGCGACGGACTCATTCCGCTGACGCTGCGCTATCACACTACGCTTACCGTCTGCCTCGTCCTGCTGCCGACCGCGCTGTTTGCGGCGCTTGCGGCGCTCTGCGCGCTCGTCAAGCTCAGGCGTCCCGCACTGTCTCTGATTCGCGGCAAGGCGGAGAGGGAAAAGCACGGCAAAGACGGGCGCGCAGAGCGCTCCTTTTTGCGGGACTGTATGCTGAAAACGCCCGCAAGGAGCAAGTTACTTACCTTTTTCGTCGCCATCGCGGGCTTTTGCTACGGCACGATGCTGCAAATGAGCCGGTCGATGAAGGAGCTTTCTTCGGTTACGATGGGCGCGGTAATGCTGCTCATCGGCGTAGTGCTGTCGGTAACCGCGTTTGCGCTCGCTATGACCTCGCTCACGCGTGCCAACGCCAAAACGGTTGCGCTTATGCGGGCGTACGGCTATTCGCTGTCCGAGTGCGGGGCTGCGGTGTTCGGCGGCTTCCGTTTGTTCGCGTATTTGGGCTTTGCCGTGGGGACCGTTTATCAATACGGGCTGTTAAAGCTGATGACCGCCGTGGTGTTCCGCGGCGTTGCGGGGATGCCTGCGTATACCTTCGACGTCAAAGCGTTCTTTGTAACGCTTGCAACTTTTCTTGTGCTGTACGAGGCGGCAATTGCGTTTTTTACTTACCGTATCGGCAAAACGCCGCTAAAAAACTTTATCGCGGAGTAGCGCGTCGGCAACGGATGAGGATGATACGATATAATCTTTGCCTTATCCGTCTGCATTGCGGACACCTTCCCCTATGAACGGGAGGGGAAGGTGTTTATTTTAAAAACTTAAAAAATTTTAAGTAATTTTTGTAAAAACCGTTGACTATTATAGTAATAACGGCTATAATGGACGTATGATAGAAGAAAATTTCGATATCGTTTATAAAAAATTTCGCATCGAGCTGTACCGCCATATTTTTTCGGTATTGGGCAGCCGTGAGGGTTCGCTCTCCGCATCCGATTATTTTACGGTGGAAACGGTGTATCTGTTGGGCACGCCCACCATTTCAGAATTTGCGCGCACACTGAAAATATCCCAGCCGAACGCGACGTACCGCATTAAGTCGCTGATGGAAAAGGGCTACCTTGAAAAATTGGGCACGGAAAAAAAGAGCGCGTTCCGTCTGACGGTTACGGAAAAGTTCAAGAAGTACTACCACGAGGACATGGGGTACGGAAAATACATTTTCAATCGCTTAAAAGCAGCGCTCGACGAGGAGGAATTGAAGTCCGTCGACGAGTTGTTCGAGAAATTTATCAGCGCTTGCGACAGTACGCAGGACGCCATAGGAGACGAAACATGAGAATCATTACCGATTCTTCCGCGGAATTCGACCCGCAGGAAGCAAAGGCGTTAAATATACAGATCGTACCGCTTACCGTTATTTTCGGCGGTCAGGCGTACCTCGAGGGGCAGGATATGCCCAAGGATGAATTTTACGAGAAGTTGAAGTCGGAATTTCCGCACACTTCGTTGCCTTCCGCCGAAGAGTTTAAGGAGGAGTACCTGCGTTGCGAGGGGGAGGAAACGCTCGTGATCCTCATTTCGTCCGCGCTTTCCGGTACGGTAAACGCCGCAAGGCTTGCGGCGCAGGAATTCGGGAACGTCCGCGTATACGATTCGCTCTGCTGCACGGCGATGCTGCGCATTCTCGTGGAGACCGCGGTAAAAAACCGTGAAAGGGGCGTGGAAGAGGTGGTAAATATTCTCGACGGACTGCGTCCGCGCATCCGCCTGTACGCCTGTCTCGATACGCTCGAATTCCTGTATAAGGGCGGGCGGATCAAAAAGAGCGTGGCGATCGTGGGCGGACTTTTGGGGATCAAGCCGTATATCACCATTCCCAAGGAGGGTACGGTGGTGCAGGCGGGTAGGGCGCACGGGCAGAAGAAGGCGCTGAAAATGCTTTCCGATGCTTTGAAAACCGCCGATATCGACGAAAACTATCCCGTCTATTTTTTACAAACGGACGTAGACACGCCTGCGCGCGCGGTGATGAAAGAGGTCGGGCGCGAAAACGACCGTATTTTCCGTATATGCTGTTCGGTAGGCTCGCACATCGGACCGAACGCCGCGGGCGTCGTGTACGTAGAAAAGTAATTTTTTCGACAAAACTTGTATAAGATCATGGTTATCCACAGCCGAAATGTGGATATGTGGATAACTTTTTCAAAGAAACGCGCCGAAAAAACGCGCGGACGGAGGAACAAAAGTATGGCGCAGTCCGATTTGATGAGGCTGTTTTCGCGGTACGATTCGGAAATCAACGAGGGGGACTTTACGCCCGACGAGCTGCGGGAATACCTTGCCTATGCCGAGGGAGAGGAACATCCGCTCTCCCCGGCAGAATGGAAGACGCGTTACTTCGAATTTTACGACGACGTAAAGGATAAGAGCCTGAAACGGCAGGATTGGTAAATGAAATAGGGGCCGTTCGTTTCCGAACGGCTTGCCGAACGATTATCGCCGCGTTCAATTCGCAAACGAAGGGACGCGGCGTTTTTTTACCGACAATCGTAACGGAGGGAAAAACGCGAACTGTCAATGTGGGGATTTCGAAATTCGGCCGAATGCAAAGATTTGCCGAAAAAACGGAGAAACGATTGTGCATTTGCGGTGAAAATTCTCGAATACCGGACGAATCCGTCCGCTTTACGTTGCTTTTTCGTGAAAACCGTGGTATAATAGTTTAAATTTCGAATAAAGGGAAGGATATGGAAAACAAGGTAATGTATTCGGCGGTGCAGCCGAGCGGAAATCTGACCATCGGCAATTACGTGGGTGCGATTTCCAACTGGGTGCGCCTGCAAAGCGAATACGATAGCTATTTTGCGATTGCGAATATGCACTCTATTACCGTGCGGCAGGAGCCTGCGGAGCTGAGGAGGCGCACGCTCGAGGTTGCCGCGCTCTACTTGGCTTGCGGCATCGATCCCGAAAAATGCACGCTTTACGTGCAGTCTCAGGTGCCGCAGCACGCCGAGCTTGCCTGGGTGTTGAATACGGTTACCTACGTGGGCGAGATGCAACGCATGACGCAGTTCAAGGACAAATCGCAAAAACACGCCGACAATATCAATATGGGGCTGATGGATTATCCCGTGCTGATGGCGGCGGATATTCTGTTGTATCAAACCGATCTCGTTCCCGTGGGGCTCGATCAGAAGCAACACGTGGAGATCGCGCGGGACGTTGCGATCCGCTTTAACAATCGCTACGGCGAAACTTTCCGCGTACCCGAGGCGTTGCTCGGCAAGACGGGCGCGAAGATCATGTCCTTGCAAGAGCCGGACAAAAAAATGAGCAAGTCGGACGAGAACGCCAACGCGAGCATATATCTTGCCGACGACAAGGACACGATCATCCGTAAGTTTAAGCGCGCCGTAACGGACAGCGAAAGCGAGGTGCGCTTTGCGGCGGAGAAGAAGGGCGTTTCCAACCTTATCTCCATCTACTCGATATTCACGAAAAAGAGCGTCGAAGAGGTCGAACGCGAGTTCGCGGGCAAAGGCTACGGCGATTTTAAGCTGGCGGTCGGCGAAGCCGTTGCGGACGCGCTTGCGCCCGTTCAGGCGGAGCAGAAGCGTCTGCTTGCGGACAAGGCGTATCTGAACGGCGTGCTTGCGTCGGGGGCGGAGAGGGCGTTTAAAACCGCTCGCAGGACGCTTGGCAAGGTGTATCGCAAAGTCGGGTTTTATCAGGGAGAATAAGGTGTTCGGTTACGTACGCTACGATTTACCCAATTTGTTCGTAAAGGACGTGATGCTGTACAAGTCGCTGTATTGCGGGCTGTGCAAGGGGATCGGCGCGTCCTGCGGGCAGGCCGCGCGCATGGGGCTTTCCTACGACGTTACGTTTTTATCCGCGCTTCTGCACAATATCGCGGGGCAGGATATCGTCATTGAAAGGTCGCACTGCTTCGAGCATTGCATCCGTAAGCGTCCGATCGCGGCGGCGGACGATATGACGAGGGCGCTCGGCGCGCTGAATACCATTCTCGTTTACTACAAGCTCACCGACGACGTTCTGGACAGCGGAAAGGGCAGAAGCCGCAGGGCTTGGTTCAGGCGCGGTTACAGGCGGGCAAAAAAGAGTTATCCCGAGCTCGACGCGATCGTCGGCGGCTATATCAAGAAGCAGGCGGAAACGGAGCGTGCCAACACGGCTTCCCCCGATGCGGCGGCAGACCCGTCCGCGCTGATGATGCAGGAGATCGGCGATTGGTTTTTAAAGGATAAGGCAAGCGAATTTACCAAGGGGCTGTTTTACGGCTTGGGGAAGTGGGTATACTTAATCGACGCCCTTGACGATTACGAGAAGGACGGTAAAAAAAAGCGGTACAATCCCTTCGTTCTGAGCTACGGCGGCGGGACACGGCAGGAACTTATGCAAAAGTACGGAGAGGAAATCTCCTTTTTGTTCGATTCGCTCTTCTATTCCCTGCGCGTGAACCTTGCCGGAATTCCCTTCCGCTTCGACAGGGATTTGACGGATAACATTATCCTGCGCGGTCTTCCCGCCGAAACGGCGCGCGTGATGAAAGGGGAAAAGCGCAAAAAGACGAAGGATAAAGTATAAAGCTTTGGCATAAAAAAAGAAGCGAAACGAAATCCAAAAAAAGGAAGAATTATGAATCAGGAAAATTATACGATTTTAGGCGTTGAGGAAACCGCCACCGACGATGAAATCAAGGCGGCGTACGAGAGCCTGAAAGCAAAATATAACGAAGAGAAGTGGCAGGACGGCGAGGCGGGCAACCAAGCCGCGCGTATGCTCGGAAAACTGGACGCCGCCTACCAAGAGATTATGGAGGAGCGCGCGGAACAGGCGAAATCGACGAGCGGCCCCGGCGCTTTCGAAGAGGTTTCGAATGCCATTAAGAGCGGCGACTATGCGCGCGCGCAATCCATTCTCGATAACTTTAACGAGCGTTCGGCGGAATGGCACTATCTGCAATCGGTGGTTTTCTATAAAAAGAATTGGATCAACGAAAGTAAAAAGCAGCTGGAGATCGCCATTCAGATGGACGGCGAAAACACAAAATATAGAGATGCGTACGAAAAATTAAAGGCGCAGTCCGATTATAAAAAGGAAACGGGCGGCGCGCCCAACGTGCACGCAGACCCCGCTTCGGGCGATGCGCAGATGGGCGGAAACTGGTGCTCGAGCTGCGCAAGTATGTGCTATACCTATTTGTGCATCAACTGTCTTTGCAATCTGTGTTGCAGTTGCAGATAATATGAAGCGCCCGTCGAAATCGTTTGAAATCGCGCTGTCGGCAATCGCGTGCGCCGTGGCGGCGCTCGCCTTGACTTTGGGCGCGTACGTCGACGTCATGTATGCGGCGGGACTTCTCTTGGCGGTGTTCGCGCTCATGGTGCCGCTGAGCAAGGAATTTATCTGGGGGGACGCGCTGGCTTTTTTGGGCGGCGCGATCCTTGCCTTTTTATTTTGCGGATTTTCCGTGTACAAGCTGATACCGTTCCTTACGTTTTTGGGGTTGCATCCGCTCGTAAACTTTCTGCAAAAAAAGTACGTTAAGCGCAAGTGGCTGCACGCGATCGTGTTTTTGGGCAAAGCGATCTGGTTTTGCCTTGCGCTGTGGCTCTCGTGGCAGGTCGTGTTCGTCAAGTTTTTCGCGCTCGATCAGACGAGCTGGTATCCCTTCGTCATGAAATATTTTTATTACGTACTCTTTTTCGGCGGAATCGTCGTGTTCGCAGCGTATGATTTTCTCATTTTCCTTTGTCAGAGGTCTGTCAACGCAATCGTAAAACGGATCCGCAGGTGATTTTTCATAAGTCCGTGTTTAAAATTGCCGAAAACGCGGTATATATAGCTGTAAATATATTTTCCTATCGGAGACGAGGGAGTAATTGTCGTTCGGGCGCAGAAAAGCGTTCGGGCGGAACGGCAACCGTCAGTACGGCGCAAACACGCTCGGATCGTTCGAAACAATGAGACTCGCAGTTCGTGCGTTACGGCACGGCGGCGGGTCTTTTCTTTCGTTTTCGGGAGGATACAAGGAGAGGTTTTATGATTTATTCTTTACTTACGGCGTTTTTGTTTCTCGCTATGATCGCGGCGGGCGTCGTTATCGTGGTGTACAACTATACGGTCGCGCGCAAACGCACGGGGAAAAAGCGCGTTCACGTTGCCGTTCCCGCAAGTCTGATTGCTGCGGGCGTACTGCTCGTCGCGCTCATTCCCGGGTCTTTCCATACGGTGGACGCGGGCACGGTGGCGGTCGTTAAGCAGATGGGCGTCATCAGCGGCGTGGAGGAGCCCGGAACGTATTTCGACTTCTGGCTCGTGCGCAAGTACGAAACTTACGACGCGAAGGTGCAGCAGGTGGAAATCAATATGGATGCGTATACCTCCGACGCGCAGAGCATGGATATTTCCATGGTCGTGCAGTTCCAGATCCGTCAGGACAACGTAGAGGAGATCGCGCTCAACTACGGCGGACTCGAAGCGCTGACCAACCGTATCCAGAGCGTGGCGATCGAGCGGACTAAGGCGACGCTTTCGCAGTATCAGGCAGAAAAGCTGATTGAGGAGCGCAACACCATTTCGCCCACGGTGGAAAGGGAAATTTCCGTTGCCATCGGCGATAAATACTACGTTACGTTCAACAGCGCGGTGCTTACCGACATCACGTTCTCCGCGGCGTTCGAGGACGCGGTAGAGGCGAAGATGATGGCGCAGCAGGAAAAATTGCAGGCGCAGTACGAGAACGAAAAGAAGAAGGAACAGGCGGAAACCGCGCTGTACGTTGCCGAACAGGAAGCGCGGGCAATCGTTGCCAAGGCACAGGCGGAAGCCGATTCCTCGGTGGCGCTGGCGCAAGCGGACGCGCGCGCAATCATGCTGAAGAGCGTGGAAATCGCGCGTATGCTCGGCTACGTCGTAAAAGAGGACAGGGTGGAGGCGACGGAGGAGAGCGAAGCGCAGACGCTGTATACCATCGTGTTCGACGAAACGCACACGGGACAGGACATCGCGGAATACATGAAGTATATCGAATATCTGTCGAAGTGGGACGGCAAACTTCCTCAGGTCGTCGGCGACGGGTCGGGATTTATGATCACCATACCCAAGCCCGATACGCAAGCGTAATGGCGGCGCCCCGATCCGGGGCGCTAAAATTTTTTCGTCCGCATTCTTTTCGCGGGGAATCCGTTGACAAAAAACCGCCGTCGGGTTATAATTAAGAAAGAGGTTGATATGACCATACGCGATATGCAGAACGAGATTCTGCGTCTGAAAAAACAAAACGACATTTTGATTCTCGCCCATTCCTATCAGCGCAGAGAAGTCGTAGAGGTTGCCGACTTTACGGGCGACAGCTACGCGCTTGCCTGCCGCGTGGCGAACTCCGCGCAAAAGAACGTTTTAATGTGCGGCGTGCGCTTTATGGCGGAAACGATAAATATTTTGTCGCCCGAAAAGCACGTATTTCTTGCCAACGAAAACGCGGGCTGTCCCATGGCGGAGCAGCTGGAAACGGAGGAGCTTGCCGCGTTAAAGGCGCGGTATCCGCACGCTGCAGTCGCGGCGTACATCAATACGACGGCGGCGTTAAAGACGATGGCGGACGTGTGCGTTACGTCCTCTTCGGCGGTAAAGATACTTTCGCAAATTCCCGAAAAAGAGATCCTGTTCGTGCCCGATATTAACCTCGGGCAATTCGTGGAAAAATCTCTTCCCGAGAAGAAGTTTTATTTTGCGCACGGCGGATGCCCCACGCATCTTCGCGCAGGCGAGCGGGACGTAGAGGAGGCGAGAAGGGCGCACCCGAACGCGCTGTTGCTTGCGCACCCTGAATGCAGACCCTGCGTTTCGGCGGCGGCGGACTACGTCGGTTCGACCAGCGGTATTATGGACTACGCAAAAAACAGCGTTGAAAAAGAGTTTATCATCGGAACGGATAATTCCATCGTGGAGCATTTGCAGTACGAGTGTCCCGAAAAACGGTTTTATCCGCTTTCCAAGGATTTCGAATGCCACAATATGCGCCTGACGACGCTGTTCGACGTATACGCCGCTTGCCTCGGCGAGCGGAGCGAGCTCGTGCTCGACGAAAAGATTCGTCTTGCGGCAAAGCGCAGTATCGACAGAATGATCGCCTTGGGCGGTTGAAAAAAGTATAAAAAGACCGTCCCGTGTTTCACGGGACGGTCTTTTTTATGCTTGCGTTGACTTGTCGAAGAACGGGTCAGCGGTGCCGATATACGTTACCACGGCTTGAAAAGTAACCGTTTCTTTTATGGTTTTGTATGTTTCGTAAACCGTCGGAAACCGCGTCGTCAATTCGTTGTACACCGTTGTGTCGGCAGTGGGGGCGGCGGAAAACGTTGTTTTGCCCTGATTGGCTTTTACGATATCATTCGAAAAATTGTCGAAATATTTCGTTTGGATAAACAGCATGGGTACGGAGCTTTTCACTTTGCGGTAAACGGTTTTCCCGTTATCGTCGGTTTCCCGTACGATGTACCAGACGTCCTTCATTTCGATATCGTATTCGCGCGTCTGCGTGAGCATGATTTTCTTTGTTTCCAATACGTTTTCGCTGCCGTTTACGTAAACGTAATCGAGGTTGACGGTGTTCTTGTCCTCGCCTTCGGCGTTGCTCTTTTTAACCGCTTTTACCGAGGTGATTCCAGTAACCTTGTTCATCGGGAACCAAAGGGTGTCGAACGTGCCGACTTTCAGCGTTTCCTGTACCTCTCCGCCGATCATTTCGCCCGTTTGCGAGTCGTAAATTTCTTCGTAGCCGACAATGGGCAAATCGTCCGTTTCGCGCTTGTTCGACATGATCACCGTGCGCTCTTCGTCCGCATACAGAATGGCGCAAGTCTTTACCGCCGCGCTTTCCGCGCCGATAAATTCGTTCAGATAGCCTGTTACCGTGCCTTCGTTATCGCGGAGAAATTCGACTTGGCTGACAAATCCCGCGCCTGCAACCGTGCCCTTTAAAGCAAGTTTCATATGGTTAACGTTTGATTCGTATTTCAGCGAGAATCCGTCCGTTACCTGGATTCTGCCGTAGCGTTCGCCCGTTTCGATATTGGAAGTAAGCTCCACGGATACGGCGGAATTGCCCGCAAGGAGGGAGTACACCGTATCGGTTAAAACGATTTTTACCTTGAAGCCCGCCGCTTCGCCTTCGAATTGCCGATAGTTTGCGGGATTCGTGTTTAAAAAAGTCTGATAAACCGACGCGATCGTTTCGCCTGCGGCGTAAACTTTGTCGAAGGCGGCGAGCGCCGTTTCGGTGTGATTAAGGAAGTCGTACAGTACATTCAGCTGTTTGCCGATTGCGCGCGTCTTGATTGAGCTCGTCTGTGTGAAATTCGTAAAATCGTATTGCGGAAGCGCGGCGTACGCCATAGATTTTTCCTGCAAGCCTTCGGGAATAAACTCCCACGGGTCGGGGCGGGAAAGGACTGCGGTAAGAACGTCCTTTGCGGCAATTGCAATTTCCTGAATTGTATAAATTTCAAGCGTGGCGTGCAACGTGAGGGTTGCATAGTTTTTTCCGGACAATACAGCCGTTGCGTTATATGTACCCGCTTTGGTTGCAGTGTTGTTCGTATAGCTTACGCTCACGCCTTCGGGCAAAGAACCTTCTACCGTAACGGTATGTTCTTTTCCCGTATATACGGCGCGCTTGTCGCGAAAGGTTACGCCCGTGATCGTAAGCGGATTTATCGTAAGCTTTGCGTTGAGCGTAAGCGTCTTGTAGCCCGTGCCGGAGAGGGTGGCGGTTGCGTTATACGTGCCTGCGTCGGTTCCCTTGTTGTTGGCGTAACTTACGCTTACGCCGTCGGGAATGGTGCCCGTAACGGTTACGGCGTGCTCTTGCCCGTCGAAATCGAAGTTTGCGTCGGAAAACGTGATTCCCGTAATTTCCGTTTCGGTAATTTCTTCCTGTCCGTTGTCGGGCGGGGTGTTCGGCGTCTTGTTGCAGGCGACGAGAGGCAGAGCCAACAGCATGGCTAACAGCAGTGCGGCAAAAATCTTTTTCATGGTTTTCTCCTTATTTTATTGTTTGATTGTTTTGCCCGTTCTGACCAGTGCGGGAATAAACGTGAACGGTGAAATCAGCATAGCCCCGATTGCGCAGACGAGCGCGGTAAATACAAAAAACAACAGTTTTAAAAACGCAAACAAAATTTTAGCGACAATCAAAAAGATGATTCCGTCTAAGTCGAGCGTGAAAATTACCCCCGGCATATCGGCAATCCATCCGCCTGCAAGGCAAACAGTTCTTACCGCGCCGCCCCAGAATAACTGCGATACAAACGTATATGTAAAGAGGGCAAGGCAAACCGTTCCACCGACGGAAAAAAGCACATCTGTTTGGGTAATACATAGGGGAACGACGCAGGCAATCAGCAATGCGCCCGTGATGACTGCGCTCCAAATCAATCCGCGGTTGCGCTTTCGCTTGCGGCTGTAATTTTCCGCTGCAAGTTTCTTCCGTTTTTCCTCTTCTTCGCGCGCATTCCTTTCCTGTTCCGCTTTTTGTGCTGCAAGGATCGCCTGTTTTTGCTTTTGCGCGCAGGCGTCGCATATCAGTTTTGAGTCGTCGTCTGCGTTATCGCCCTCGTACATTGCCTTACCGCAAACCGTGCAGACGCCGATGAGCTCCCGCGCGGGAGCGGCGGCTTCCGCGGGTTGTTGTGCGCGTGCGTTTTCGGAATCGGAGCTTGGCTCGTTGTCCTCTTCGAAATAGCTCAGCGGAACGCGGAACAGTTTGGCGATTTTCGACATCGTTTCGAAGTCGGGGTGCGTTTCGTCGCGCTCCCATTTGGATACCGCCTGATATGTTACGTTCAGAGCGTCGCCGAGCTGCGCCTGCGTCATATCGTTTTTCTTTCTGAGCGCCGCTATCTTTTCACCGTAATTCATAAATTCCCTCCGTAGTTTATAAAAAAATTATATCCGATTTTGCGGCTGATTTCAAGAAAGTTTTCTAAACGATTCGTTGAATTTTTGTACGAATAATAGAATTGCGGATTTATTTAAAATTATTGTAACATAAAACCTTTTAAAACACAACTAAATCTTGCGTTTAGAACTCAATTGAACATTATTTTTTCTTGTTTAAGTTGTTATAATAGGAGTATGACGATGAGCGAGGCGGTTACAAAAAGGACGGAGGAATACCTTGCCGAACGAGGCTGGACGATTTACAGATTATCCCGTGAATCGCTTCTGCCCGTGTCCACGCTGCGCAATTTATACAGCGGTCATACGAAAAGCCCGACGCTTTCGGTCGTGTTTCGGATAGCCGAAACGTTCGGGGTCAGCGCGTCGGAATTTTTGAACAGCCCGTGCTTTTATCCGGAAAATCTTGAATTGGAATAAATAACCCCCTGCTTGCAAATAAGCAGGGGATTTTTAATTGGTGCGTCGTTTTTTTGTTTTGGTTTGAACGTCATTCACTTGTGTCATTTCAAACGAAGTGAAAAATCTTTTTGTACTGTGCGCAAAATATACGATTTTTCGCTTCGCTTCAATCAATAAGGCTCAGTCTTTACTGTTCATCATGTCGCAGGCGCTGATCAGCGTGCTCGAAATGGGGAACGCGGTCAGGATAACGCAAATAACGTAGAGTATCTGCACGAATTCCATTTTGACCTCCGCCCAACCGCGGTACACGAACGTTCCGAGTACGGGAATGCACAAAACCAGAATACACGCGCCGAGCGCAATCAGATAGGTAACGGCACGGAGCAGGTTGAACGGCTGCATGATACGGAAGAGCGTAACGAGTCCGCCGAACGTTACGGCAAGCATCATCAACGGGTTGATGAGTTGGGTGTCGTTGTAGGCGAAGTCGAGCGTGCCGAGCACCTGTCCGGGGGCGAAGCGGATCCCGAGATATACCGCCATAACGCAGAATATCAGCGTGAGGGCGGATGGAATAGATCGCGACAGCACGTATAGGATAAATTTTCCTTTTACACGGTTGGTGTTCGGTTGCAGCGAGATGATGAACGAGGGGAACGCCGCCACGAACATTTCGAAGAGCAGCATATTGTCCGTCGTAAAGAAATACTGCCTGCCGATCGCAAAACAGATGATTGCGAGAATCGCCGTAAACAGCGTTTTCATAATATAGAGGGACGCGCTGTTTTTGATGTTGTTGATAACCCGCCTGCCCTCGTAAACGACGGAGGGAAGGTTGAGGAAGTTGTTGTCCATTAAGACGATGTGCGAAACGTTACGCGCGGCTTCGCTGCCAGACGCCACCGAAATGGCGCAGTCGGCTTCCTTTAAAGCGAGAATATCGTTTACGCCGTCGCCCGTCATGGCAACGGTATTTCCCTGCTTTTTGATGGCGCGCACGAGAATCGCCTTTTGTTCGGGGGTAACGCGCCCGAACACCGTGTACTGTCCCGCAATGTTTTCCACTTCGATGTCGGTGAGCCCGTCGAGTGAAATGTACTGGTTTGCGTTCTTTACGCCTACTCTGCGCGCAACCTCCGAAACGGTTACGGGGTTGTCGCCCGAAATGATTTTGATGTCCACTTCGTTTTCGCGGAACCATTTGATCGTTTCGATTGCGTCCGAACGGATGTTGTCGGCAAGCGTAATGAGGGCGGCGGGGCGCAGGAGCGCGGGCACGCGGTCGCCGTTGATGGGCGCGGGGGAGTGCGCGATCACCAGAACGCGCAGCCCCGATTGCGCGTACTGCTTTACGATTTTTTCGATCTTCGGCGGCATGGGGCGCAGAACGAATTCGGGCGCGCCCATAACGTACGTTCCCGCTTCGCCGAAGGTAACGGCGGAGAGCTTGCGCTTGCTCGAAAAGGGGAGCGTCGCCGTCGGTTGCAGCACGGTCGAATGACCGAAGCGGTTAAAGAGGGCGATCGAGGTCTGATTGTTGTCGTCAAGCGAAAGAAGCATACTCCCCATGATTTCGTCGAGCGAATAGTCGGTGAAGCTCGTAAGAAGCATACAGTCGTTTACCGTCATTCTGCCGTCGGTGATCGTGCCCGTCTTGTCGAGGCAGAGCACGTTGACGCGCGCGAGCATTTCGAGGGAATACAAGTCCTGCACGAGCGTCTGCTTTTTCGCAAGCCGTCTGACGCCGATCGCCATAGCGAGCGAAGTGAGAAGCAGTAAGCCCGAAGGGATCATACCGATGACGATCGAACCCGTGTACTGGATGGAAAGGGAGAGGTCTTTGCCCGTCTGGTTCCAGTTCGTCCAGAACATTGCCGCCGCAATCAGCGGGATCAGGATGCCGATGACGCGGATAAACAGGCGGATGGAGTTGAGAATTTCCGACTTCGGGCGTTTGTACTTTTTCGCCTTGGAGGTGAGGTTGTTCAGATAGGTCGCTTTTCCCACCTTGTCGGCACGCACGCGGCAAGCGCCGCTCGAAACGTAGCTTCCTGCGTACAGAATATCTCCGGGAGCTTTTTTGATCGGAATGGATTCACCCGTCAAAAGCGATTCGTTGACTTCCGCGTTACCGTCGATGAGAATACAGTCGGCGGGAATCTGTTGTCCCGTTTCCAACAGCACGACGTCGTCGAGCACGATATCGCGGATGGGGATCTCCTTTTTTTCGCCGCCCCGCATTACGTTTACGGTGGAGGAGATCAGCACGGACAGCTTGTCGATCTGCTTCTTGGCAAGAATTTCCTGCACGATTCCGATAATGAGGTTGATCCCGAATATTCCCACGAACAGAAACTGCGTAACGGGCGCGCCTGCAAGCGCAAGCGCCACCGCTACGAGCACGCAGAGCAGGTTGAAAACCGTGCAGAGATTGCCGAAGAAAATGGACTTGTAAGACTTGCTGTACTTTTTATTGACGTCGTTGAACAAAAATTGGTTAAACCGCTTGTCGACCTGTTCTTCCGTCAAGCCCTTGTCGGGTTCGGCTTCGAAGCGTTCGACTTCCGCACCGCTCGGAATGCTCTTTGCTTTGCGGAAGCGCTTCATCAGCTTTTTGCGCTCTTTTTTCGCGGCGTCCTGCGTCGTGCCGCGGTCGAACACGCGGTTGGAAAAACGGTTCGACGCCGCGCGGTTTTCCTTTTTGTCCTTGTCGTCCTCCGCATCCTTCTCGTCGTCGGAAATTTCCTTTGCCGCCGAGGCTGCCGCGGCTTCTTCCTTGACCTCCTCCGTTGCGTCGTCGGTTTCGGGTTTTTCGCGCTTGGGCGCGGTCTCCGCCTTGGGCGCAGGCGCGGGCTTTTTTGCCGCCTGTTTTTCCGCGGCGGGGTTCTCTGCAACGGGCTTTGCCTCGGGCGCTTTTTCCGCCTTACCCTCGGGCGCGGGATCAGACGCTTTCTCCGTTGCGGGAGTCTGCGGGTTTACCGCCGCCGGTTTGGAAGAGGCGGGCTTCGGCGTTCTCTTTTTTGGCGTTGAGCTTTTCGAAGTAACCGTTTTAATGGACACGGTTTGCTTTGCGTCCGGTTGCTTCGGATCGGATTTTTTTGCCGCGGGAACGGAGCGCGGTTCGTTCGGTTTCTTGCCGTCGTTTTCCGGTTTCATACGGTCTCTCCTTTACGATACCCCCACCATGTCCGCAGGGGAAGCGTTCTTAAGTACTATTATAACGGATAAATTCGCGTTTGTCAAAGGTTTGACGAAAGGGCGGTTATATTTCATAAAAAGCCCCCCCCTTGCGGAAAGGGTTCGGTCAACGTCTTTAAATCATACAGTTCTTGCAATAACTCCGCGCAGACGTAGTACGGGACGGGCGGTCAAACGGTTGCCTTTCTTTTTTTTGCCCCGTTCGTTTTTCTTGCAATCGGTGAAAAAAAGGTGTATAATAAATGGAAACCGAAACGGAGGAACTTATGATAGATATTGCTTTTCTTCGCGCGAATCCCGATGCGGTGCGCGAAAATATCAGAAAAAAATTTCAGGACGCAAAGCTCCCGCTCGTAGACGAAGCAATCGCGCTCGACGCAAAAAAACGCGCGCTGCAAACGGAGGGCGACGGTCTGCGCGCAAGCAGAAACGCGCTTTCCAAGCAGATCGGACTCTTGATGCGCGATAAAAAAATAAAAGAGGCGGAGGAAGCGAAGGCGCAGGTAAACGCTGACGCCAAGCGTCTTGGAGAAATCGAACAGGCGGAAGAGGAAATCGGCGCGAAGCTCAAAGAAGTGATGATGCGCATTCCCAATATCATTTCGCCCGAAACGCCCGTCGGCAAGGACGATTCCGAAAACGTGGAAGGACAGCGTTTCCTCGAACCGAAGGTTCCCGATTTCGAAATTCCCTATCATCTCGATATTCTCGAAAAACTCGACGGCATCGACGTGGACAGCGCGCGGCGCACCAGCGGACAGGGCTTCTACTATCTCACGGGCGATATTGCGCGGCTGCATTCCGCCATTTTGACCTACGCCCGCGACTTTATGATAGGCAAGGGCTTTACCTATTGCATTCCTCCCTATATGATCCGTTCCTCCGTGGTTACGGGTGTGATGAGCTTTGAAGAAATGGACGGTATGATGTACAAAATCGAAGGGGAGGATCTGTATTTGATCGGCACGAGCGAACACTCGATGATCGGCAGATTCATGGGGCAGACGGTGGACGAAAGCAAGCTTCCCTTAACGCTTACCAGCTATTCGCCCTGCTTCCGTAAGGAGAAGGGGGCGCACGGCATCGAGGAGCGCGGTATTTACCGCATTCACCAATTCGAGAAGCAGGAGATGATCGTCATCTGCAAGCCGGAGGACAGCGCGGCGTGGTACGAGAAAATGTGGAACTACACCGTGGAGCTCTTCGTATCCATGCAGATCCCCGTGCGTACGCTTGAATGCTGTTCCGGAGATCTGGCGGATCTCAAATACCGCAGCGTGGACGTGGAAGCGTGGAGTCCGCGCCAGAAGAAGTACTTCGAAGTGGGCTCGTGCTCGAACCTGACGGACGCGCAGGCGCGGCGGCTCGGCATCCGATACAAGGGCAAGAACGGCAGCGCGTTCGCGCACACGCTCAACAACACCGTCGTTGCGCCTCCGAGAATGCTGATCGCCTTTATCGAAAATCACCTTTGCGCCGACGGAAGCGTGGAAATTCCCGAAGTGCTTCGTCCTTACATGGGCGGGAAGTCGGTTATCAACGTAAGCAAAGTATGAAGTACGTATTTTTCGATATCGAATGTGCGTGCGTGTATAAATGCGTTGCGAAAATTTGCGCGTTCGGCTACGTCGTAACCGATGAAAATTATAACGTCCTCGCCAAAGAGGATATTCTCGTCAACCCCAAGGGCAAGTTTCATTTAACGGACAGAAAGGGGGGGCAGGGCATCGTGTTGCCCTACGAATATTCGGAGTTTACCTCCCGTCCGCTCTTTCCCAAGGAGTATCCGAAAATCAAGGCGTTGCTCGAAGATAAGGATGCGATCGTGCTGGGACACGCGACCTTGAACGACGTAAACTACCTGAATCTCGAAACGCGGCGTTACAGGCTTCCGTCCTTCCGCTTCGAATATCTCGACACGCAGTTCTTTTATATGAACGTCGTAGGAGATTATGCGCACCAAATCGGGTTGGGCGGTATGGCGGAAAAGCTGAACGTGGATTTCGTTCCGCATCGTGCCGCGGACGACGCGTACGCCACCATGCGTGTGTGCGAAGCACTGTGCAAGCGCGAAAATACGGACGTGAAGGGGCTTGTCGAGCGGTATAAGATCCGTGCGGGCAAGCTGAACAACTACAAGATTCGCGTGCCCGATTCCGCAGGCTTGCAAAATTATTACAGGGAGCGTGAACGGATACGGGCGAAACGCGCCAAGGCACGGGAAGAATTTTACCGCTTTGTGAACAAGCATAATAACCGCAAGCGTAAAGCGCAGGGCGGTGCGTACGACGGCAAGGTGTTCTGCTTCGCCAAAGAAATCGAAAACGACGTTCCCTGTTCGGTGAAGCTGTTGGGCGCGATTTATGCTTCGGGCGGAAAGTATACCTCCCACCCGCAGGAATGCGACGTTTACGTTGCGCATGAAACGGGCGGGGTACGCTACGATCACGCGGTGGACAGCGGTGCGGTGTTTATGCCGTTCACGGAAATCGTTGCTTCGCTCGACGGAATGCAATAAAAGGCGGCAGACGCCGCAAAAAAACGTGCGATGATGAATTTACCCGAAGAATTTTTACGGAGAATGAAAGAAAGGCTGGGAAAGGAATTCCCCGCCTTTTTGCGATCTTACGAAAATCCCGTATATAAAGCCCTGCGCGTCAATACGTTGAAAGTGAGCATTGCGCGCTTTCTTCAAAATTCGCCGTTTCCTCTCGGCGAGCAACTGTTGTTCCCGAACGGAGAAGATATTACGGGGTTCTATATCGGCGAGGAAAAGGCAGGCGCTTATGCCGAACACTTTGCGGGCTTATATTATTTGCAGGAGCCATCCGCCATGTGCGTTGGCGAGTTGACCGCACCGTGCAGGAAGGAACGCATACTTGATTTATGCGCCGCCCCCGGGGGGAAAACGGTTCAGATTGCCATGCAGACGGAAGGAGAGGGGATCTTGATTTCCAACGAAATCGACGCTTCGCGAGCAAAGATCCTATCTCAGAACGTCGAGCGCATGGGGATAAAGAACTGTGCGGTAACCAACGCGGCGCCCAAACAGCTTGCCGAAAAATTCCCGTCTTATTTCGATTTGGTGCTTGCGGACGCGCCCTGTTCGGGAGAGGGAATGTTTAAAAAAGAGCCCGAAGCCGTAACGCATTGGAGCGAAAATAACGTTGCGCTTTGCGCCGCGCGGCAAAAAGAGATTTTGGACTGCGCAGCCGAAACGGTAGCGGTCGGCGGACGTCTGTTATATTCCACCTGCACGTTTTCCGAGGAGGAGGACGAATGGCAGATCCGTTCGTTTTTAACGCGTCATCCCGAATTCGAACTTGAAAAGCAAGAAAAGATCTATCCGCACAGGTTTCAGGGCGAGGGGCATTACTGTGCGCTGCTGCAAAAAAACGAGGGTGAGAGGAGAAACGCGAAAAGCTATCCCGTGCGGCGCAATCTTGCGGCGAACAAAGCATTTTCCGCCTTTGCGAAGGAATTTTTTCAAGCGCCGCCGCAGGGCGAAATCACGACGCTCGACGACGGGCGAATGTATCTCTTGCCCGCGGGTATGCCCGCGATCGGGGTGCGTGCGTTGCGGTTGGGGGTGGAGCTCGGCGAGTTTGACGGAAAAATTTTCAAACCCGCGCACGCTCTTGCCATGAGTTTAAAGCGTGATGACTGCGCGCGCTTCGTTTCGCTTTCGCGCGAGGAGGCGGACAGGTACCTGCGCGGGGAAACGCTTGCGTGCGGCTGCGGCAACGGGTGGTGCGTCGTCGGCTTGGGCGAGTACCCGCTCGGGCTGGGCAAGGCGGTAAACGGTACGCTGAAAAACCACCTGCCCAAAGGCTTACGGAAATTTTCATAAAATATAAAACGCCGTCCCGAGCAGGGACGGCGTGTTTAAAGCGAAGGATTATTCCGATTTTTTATCGGTCGTATCCTCGTTTCCCGCATTCTCTTGCACGGGTTCTTTGGCGGGAACGCTTGCGGGCGTTTCTTCCGCTTTCACGGGGGCGGAAGCGTTGAACTTTCGTGCCGCGCGGATAAACGCGCGCGAGCTGAACACGAGAATTGCCGCCGCAATCACGATGGCGATATCGGCAAAGACGAAGGCATTGTAGCCGAGACTGTAAATCCACGGATTCATGGGCAAGCCCGCGGGCGAATAGGCGTATTCCGAAAAAGCGAATACGCCCGAAAGAATGTGGCAGGCGTAGCGCAACACGCTGGCAAGGATCGCGCCGAGCCCGATTTGGATTTGCGGGAAGCGTTCGAGTTTTTTGGTCTTGGAGAAAATTCCGCTTACGCCGATGCAGGCGAACGCAACGGGGTAGTCCAGAAGGAACTGCGCGGGGTGAACGATCCAAGGATCCTGCACCGCCTGCAAAATGCCGTAAATAAAGCCCGCGAAAATGCCTTTCTTTACGCCGAACATATACGAGTAAATCATAAGGGGCAGGAGAGAGGCAATCGTAACCGAGCCGCCCTGCGGCATTTCGAATATTTTCAGATAGGAGAGCGCGAAGCTCATGGCAATGCAGATCGCCGCATAGGAAATGGACTTGCTGTCGAAGCCCTTTTTGTCCTTTCTGCCGAAGAAAAAGGAGATAAAGAGCAGCACGCCGATCAGGAGAACGGAAGTTACGTACAGCAGGGCGTTTTCCGAGGACGTGATGGAAACCCCGTTGATTTCCTCCGCGTCGCCCGAGGAAAAGTATATCCCGAGGCAGACGAGCATGGCGACTGCCGCCGCGCCGAAGACGGAAAGGGAGACGATCGAGCCGATTTTAAACGCCTTTTTTCCGAAGAGAGAGCAAACGTACGAGGCGGCAACGCCGAGCACGGCGACCGAGCCGAGGACAATTGCGGGATAGAGCACCATGTCGAACACGGCTCCGCTTTCCTTCATGTCCAGAAATTCGAGGGCGAGCATGGAAACGATGACCGTGCCCGCAAAGCCGACGGCAAGGGCGATCGCGGTTTTCAGGTAGCCGCCGAATTTGTCGCGGCGTTTCCAAGATACGAACGCGCCCACGGCAATCAGAATGACGGCAAGCGCGATCGCAACGTAGAGAAACACGCTTGCAAGCGAGTTCTTGGCAAAGGAAGTCCACACGTCGGGATAGTCGTAGTGTTTGATTCCTTCGTCGTCCTTAAAGTACCCGTTGTAAGAAACGAGCAAGGAAGAGAGTAACATAAAAAACCTCCGTAAGATTTTTTGAATACCCGTCTCCAAAGCGTAAAAAAACCCGCGAAAAACGCGGGCGTTCCTTACAAGAAAATCCTGTACTTTCGTTCAAGTATTACCTTGTCCGATTCAAATGGTATCATCTCAGCCTGTTACGGCACCCACGACGGATAATTCAATTGTGATAAAATTATATTCTTTTTTGCGTGCAATGTCAATTGATTTTTTATAAGTTTTATATTATAATACAAGCGAGGGATACGTATAAACAATGAGCCAAAAGAAAAAACATATTCAAACGGAAAAGGAGCGGTTGTATCAGAAAAAAGCGGCAAGGGCGAGGGAAGAAGCAAAATATCGTGCCCGCTGCGAGGAGCGGAGATCCGCGACGGTGATTTTCTGTATTACCCTTGCGCTGTTTCTTGCATTCGTCGGTTTTTTCAGCTGGCATACGGTGAGAATGCGCGATTACGAGTCGAACTTCGTGCGCGTTACGGGCACGATAACGGGTTATACGGCGCACCACTCCTCCGGGCGAGGAATGTATTATTACCTCAAAATTTCGTACTCGTACGAAGGGAAGAGTTACGAGTTTTCCGACAGAGAGGGATACCGTTACGTTCCGTCGGGTACAATAGGAAAAAACACGGAAATTTACGTCAACCCGCAAGCGCCCGAGCGTGCGGAAAAGGTGTCGTCCGCGGACTTTGTTTCCATTATCTGCGCCTGCTTTTACGCCTTCTTTGCGGTAACCTACGCCGTCGGCGCGAATCTTTTTTTAAGCGCGAAGGGGAGTACGTTTTTAAAACGGTTTTTCATCGTATGGGGCGCGGAAATTTTGCTCGGGCTCGCGGTTTTGCTGCTGTTTTGGACGGGGCTTCCGCATAGCGGATTCGGCGCGGTGTTCACGCGGATCCGCGGCGCGGCGGGCGTCTTGGCCGTTACGGGGGTTGCATCAGTTGCGTGCTTGCTCGACGGAGTCGTTACGGGCGTTCTTCGATCCAAACAAAAGATCAGATTCCGCCGATAAAATATCGGAAAAGAAATTCGAATGTTAAAGAGCTATAATCATACCCGCGCGGCGTGCTATTTCGGGTACGTAACGCAGGGGATCGTAAACAACTTTTCGCCGCTGCTGTTTCTGATATTTCAGCGGCAATTCGAAATTTCGCTGACGCAGGTAACCCTGCTCGTTACCGTAAACTTTGCCGTGCAGCTGCTCGTGGACTGCGCGTTCTCCAAGCTTGCCGATAAGATCGGTTACCGCATCTGCCTCGTCGGGGCGCATTTCGTGGCCGCGCTGGGTCTGGCGGGGTTGTCGTTTTTGCCTCGGGCGCTACCGAGCGCGCTTGCGGGGTTGTTGATTTGTACGGTACTGTGCGCTTTGGGGAGCGGACTGATCGAAGTGCTTGTAAGTCCCACGGTGGAAGCTTGCCCTTCGGAAAACAAAACGGGGCAGATGAGCCTGCTGCACTCGTTTTACTGCTGGGGCTCGGCGGCGGTCGTGCTCGTATCCACGGGGTTTTTGCTGCTGTTCGGAAACGTGAATTGGTGGATCCTCGCGCTCGTCTGGGCGTGCCTGCCCCTTGCCAACGCAGTGTATTTTTTCTTCGTGCCCATTGCAAAGCTCGACGACGAAGGGGAGACGCTTCCCGTAAGAAAGCTGTTGAAAAAGCCGCGGTTTTGGCTGTTTTTCGTTTTAATGACGCTCGCGGGGGCGGCGGAGCTTTCCATCAGTCAGTGGGCGTCCGCCTTTGCGGAGAGCGGGCTGGGGCTGGGCAAGGCGCTCGGCGATATGGCGGGTCCCTGTCTGTTCGCCGTGTTTATGGGGCTTTCGCGCGTGCTGTATTCGCGTTACGGAAAGCGGCTGCGGCTCTTTCTGATTTTGTCGGGGATACTGTGTATCGGCTGTTACCTCGTTGCGGCGTTCGTGCCCGTGCCCGGGGTCGCTCTCGTCGGGTGTGCGCTTGCGGGGTTTGCCGTAGGCATCATGTGGCCGGGGATATTCAGTCTTGCGTCCAAGGATCTGGCGGGCGGAACGCCCATGTTCGCACTGCTTGCTTTGGGCGGCGATTTGGGCTGTACCGCGGGACCCACGCTCGTGGGACTGCTCGCGGGACGGTTCAACGATAATATCGGCACGGGGATCGCCTTTGCGCTCGTCTTTCCCGCACTGTTCGTAATTTTACTGTTATGCTTCGGCGGTTCTCCGAAAAGGAAGGAGAAGTAAAAACCGTCCCCGTCTCTCTTGCCCTTCCCTTGAGGGGAAGGGTAGGGGTGAGGTGTTAAGGCAGGAACACCTCATCAGTCGCCAAAAGCGACAGCTTCCCCTCGAGGGGAAGCCGAAAAGGTGGTATTTCCCACCCCCTGTGTCCCCCGCCGAAGGCAGGGGATAGAAAAGAGGTGCTCCGCCGAGGACAGGGGGGGATAACGATAATGCAACCCCCTGCGCGGGCGCGGGGGGAATTAAGGGGGGTGTGGGAAGGCTCGCAATAAAGAAACCACCGCGTTTGCAACGCGGTGGTTTTGTATCTGATATAGAATTTTCTATATACCGTTACAATTGAAAAACGGTATGGTAGAATGTTTATAGAGGGCAGGCGTTATGGAAAATAAAAACTGTAAAAATTGCAAGTACTATCTGGCGCATTACGTCAAAAGCGACCGCGGGTTTCAGATAGTCAACGCGGGACATTGCGTCAACGGCGAAATAACCAAGCGGCGCATTAACGCATGCTGTCGGCTGCGCGAAAATTGCGAGTATTGGGAGTCCGCAGAGCTCAAAATCCGAGAGCGAAAAGAAAAAGTGAAAAACAATCTCGAAAAATTGGAGGAATACCTGCGCGAGGTTTTGACGGTATTGAAAGACGACGATAGTCCCCCGCGTCCGAAATAATAAAAAACCACCGCTAAGTTGTTCGTCATTGCGAGGCATTTATTGCCGAAGCAATCCAGACAGTTAAGCCATTACTTCTGGATTGCTTTGTCGCTTCGCTCCGCGCAATGACGGAAAGCAGGGATATTGCCCTTGCTTTTATCTCTATGAAACCCACAATAAAAAGCGGCGGTTATTTTTTTAAGCTCATATAAATCATCAGCACGGCGATGTCGGCGGGGTTGACCCCCGAAATCCGTTCGGCTTGGGCAAAATTCAAGGGGCGCACACGCTGCAACTTTTCGCGCGCTTCCAAGCGTAATCCCTCGATCTTCGAATAGTCGATATCTTCGGGCAGGCGTTTTTCCGCCGTCTTTCTCGTCTTTTCGATTTCCTTTTTGCACGCCTTCAAATATCCTTCGTAGCGAATATCCGTTTCGCAACCGTCCTTTACGTCCTGCGGAACGCCCTGTAAAATACCGAACGTCGTCTCGATTTCCGCAAGGGGAATGCCGCGCCGCAGCAGATCCGCGTACGTTACGCCGCCCGATAGGGGAGGATCGCCGTGCGCTTCGACGAGCGCTTGCGCCTTCGTGCGTTCGGCGCGTCCGTTCAGCAACTCCTTCGTCCGTTCGCGCAGCGCCTTCTTTTCCAAAAATCTTTGATAGCGCTCCTCGGTAACCAGTCCCGCGCGGTAGCCGATTTCGCACAGCCGCAGATCGGCGTTGTCCTGTCTGAGATACAGCCTGTATTCGGCGCGCGAAGTCATCATGCGGTACGGCTCGTCCGTTCCCTTGGTTACCAAATCGTCGATCAGTACGCCGATGTACGCCTCGTCCCGTCCTAAAATCAGCGGTTCTTTCCCGCGCAATTCGAGCGAAGCGTTCAGACCCGCGATCAGCCCCTGCGCCGCCGCTTCTTCGTAGCCGCTCGTGCCGTTGATCTGCCCCGCCGTAAACAGCCCTTTCACTCGCTTGTATTCGAGCGCAGGCGTCAGATCGAGCGTGTCGATGCAGTCGTATTCGATGGCGTAGGCGTAGCGTACGATTTCGCAATGCTCCAATCCCGCCACCGTGCGGTACATCTCTTTTTGCAGATCGTGGGGGAGGGAAGTCGAAAGCCCCTGTACGTAAATCTCCGTCGTATCCGCGCCCTCCGGTTCGAGAAAGAGCTGGTGCCGCTCCTTGTCTTTAAAGCGCACGACCTTCGTTTCGATCGAAGGACAGTAGCGCGGTCCCAAGGAAGAAATTTCTCCGTTGTACATGGGCGCGCGGTCGAGATGGTTCAGGATGATTTTATGCGTGTTTTCGTTGGTGTAGGTAAGATGGCAGGGCGTCTGCGTTTCGGGCACGGCGTCGTTTAAAAAAGAGAAGGGATACACCCGTTCGCCGTCCTGCACCGATAGGCGGGAAAAATCCACCGTCCTTCCGTCGAGCCGTGCGGGTGTGCCCGTTTTAAAGCGGCGTACCTGAAATCCGAGGTCGATCAAATTCCGTGTCAGGAACGCGGCGCGTTCGAAACCGTTGGGCCCGCTCTCCTTTACGAGTTCGCCCGTAATCGTGCGGGCGTTGAGATACACCCCCGTCGCCACGACGACGGCGCGGCAGGAGAATACCCCCCCGTACGTTGTTTTTACGCCCGTAATCCGTCCGTTTTCCGTGAGGATCTCCTGCGCTTCGCCTTGAACGATACGTAAATTTTCCGTGTGTTCAAGCGTGCGCTTCATTTCGGTATGGTACTTGTTCTTATCCGTTTGCGCCCGCAGCGACTGCACCGCCGCGCCTTTGCCGCGGTTGAGCATACGCATTTGCAGCGTGCACTTGTCGGCGTTCAGACCCATTTCACCGCCGAGCGCATCGATTTCGCGCACTAAATGCCCCTTCGCCGTTCCGCCGACGGAGGGGTTGCAGGGCATAAAGCCGATACTGTCGAGATTGAGGGTGAGCATCACCGTTTTCTGTCCCGTGCGGGCGAGTGCAAGCGCGGCTTCGCAGCCCGCGTGCCCCGCGCCGATGACGACGGCGTCGCAGCGCCCTTCCGAAAATTCAGTCATGGTTATTGTTTTAAAACCGCGCTCTTAATGTCGTTGACCTCTTTGAGAACGGCGTCGTTCACGCGCAGAAGATCGGCGATTTTGTCGCGCGAATAGATGACCGTCGTGTGGTCTTTTCCGCCCATGAGCTTGCCCACGTTCACGAGGGGGAGGGAGAGCATTTCGCACATAAGATAGGTGCAAATCTGCCTTGCCCGCACCAATTCCTGCCGCTTGTTTTTGCCGAGCAGGTCGGCTTCGGTGATGGAGAAGTAGCTGCAGGTGGCGCGGATAATGGCTTCGGGCGTTCTCGTTTCCTGCGCGCCGCTGTCCGATCCGATCGCCTCCTGCAAGGCATTTGCGGCAAGTTGCAGGGTAATGGGTTCCTCGTGCAGCTTGCTTGCGAAAATGACTTTATTCAGTCTGCCTTCGAGCGTGCGCACATTGTTGTCCGTATTCTTTGCGAGAAAGGCGAGCACCTCGTCGGGCAGAACGTATTTTTTTTCGAGCGCCTTGCGCTTTAAAATGGCGATTTTCGTTTCGAGGTCGGGGGGCAGAATGTTGGCGATCAGTCCCTGTTCGAAGCGGGTGCGCAGCCGTTCCTCAAGCGTCGTCAGATCTTTTGCGTCGCAGTCGGAGGAAATGACGATTTGCGCGTTTTTCGCATACAAATCGTTAAAGGCGTGGAAGAACGCTTCCTGCACGCCGCGCTTGCCCGCCCAGAATTGGATATCGTCGATGATCAAGACGTCCACGTTGCGGTAGCGGTTGCGGAAACGCGTTTCGTAGTCCTGTCTGTTTTTTTTGGACAGCATGTCGATGTATTCGTTTAAAAAGTTTTCGCTCGTCGTATAAATGACCTTGAGCATCGGCTTTTTTCTTGCGATTTCGTTGGCGATCGCCTGCATCAGGTGCGTTTTCCCGAGTCCCGTTCCGCCGTAAATGTAGAGGGGGTTGAAATCCTTTCCGGGGGCTTCCGCCACCGACTTTGCGGCGGCGTAAACGAATTCGTTCGAGGTGCCCACGACAAAGGAATCGAAGGTATAGCGCTTGTCCAAAAGAACGGTGGTTTCCTCGTATGCGTCGGGCATTTCGTCGAGCGTGTAGGTGGCGCTTCCGTCCACGACGATGATAAAGTCGTTCAGTCCCACGTTCGCGGCGATCACGGCTTTGCGCAGCAGCTCGGCAAGCGTGCCCGTGATGACCTTTGCGGTGAGCTCCGTTTCCGCCTTTAAAACGATTTTGCGGTTGACGGTGTCCGTGGGGGTAAGGTTTTCCACGAACGTAGTGTACGAAATCGGGTTGACGATTTTTTTCGCTTCCTCGCGGATTTTGTTCCACAGGATTTCAAACTGAGCCAATTCCTCCATTTTAACCTCTCAAACGCTTTCATTTAGCGGATTTTTTTGCTATAATATATATTACGATTATAGTATAAAACGCAAAAAAAAGAAAGTGTTTTTGACGGATTCGCGGGCAAAAATGAGAATAAAAAAATTAACGCTTGAAAATTTCAGAAATTACGAAAACGAAACTTTCGAATTCGGCGATGGGCTGAACGTGCTGTCGGGCAGAAACGCGCAGGGAAAAACCAATTGCGCGGAGGCGGTATTTTATCTCTGCACGGGCACGCCCCTTCGGATCCGCCACGAAAAACAGCTCGTAAAATTCGGAGCGGAACGCGCGCGCGTTACCGCCGAAACACAGACGCGCTTCGGGCTCGTAACGCTCGGAGCGGAAATTTCCGAGAACGGGCACGCTTTCTTTGTGAACGGGAACAAGACGGCGAAATTCGTCGATTTTTTGGGCAATATGAACAGCGTGTTCTTCTCCCCCGGGGAACTTCGGCTCGTGCAGGACGGGCCGGAGGAGCGGCGGCGTTTTCTCGATTTGTCCATTTCGCAAACGTCGCGCACGTACTGCACCGCGCTCGTGCGCTACGGCAAGATTTTAGAACAGCGCAACAATCTGTTAAAGACGCGCAACGTCGATACGGTGTTCGAAACGCTGCCCGTGTGGGACGAGCAGCTCGCCTCCTACGCCGCGCGCATCGTCAAGGCGCGGCGGGAATTTTTGCGCGCGCTCTCGCCCGTGGCGAGCGAGATCCATTCTCTCCTGACGGACGGGACGGAAACGCTTGCGCTCGGGGCGGATTATAACGATGCGGGCAGCGAGGAGGAGATCGCAAAGCGTCTTCTTTCCTCGCTCGAAAGCTCGTACGAGCGCGACTTGCGCCTCGGCTACACGACGGTGGGACCGCACCGCGACGACGTGAAGATCGCGATCGACGGCGTCGACGCGAGGGGATACGCCTCGCAGGGACAGACGCGCACGGCGGCGCTCGCGTTGAAGCTGGGCGAAGTGGAAATTTTCAAATCGCTGACGGGTGAGGCGCCCGTGCTCATTCTCGACGACGTTTTGAGCGAGCTTGATTTGATGCGGCGCAAGAAGCTGGTGGAACGCACGCGCGGATTGCAATGTGTTCTTACTTGCACGCACGCCGAACGCGTGCTGTTCGGCAGGGAGTGTACGAAAATCAAGATCCATGGAGGGAAGATAATTCGATGAGAGCGGATCTGCATTTGCATACCGTTTATTCGGACGGATGCTTTACGCCCGACGAGGTGGCGGCGCGGGCAAAGGCGAACGGCGTGGAGCTGATCGCATTTACCGACCACGACACGATGGACGATATTTCGATCAAGCGCGCGGCGGCGCAAAAACACGGACTGCAATTTGTGCGGGGGTGGGAAATTTCCGCCTACGAGGGCGCGACCAAGGTGCATACGCTCGGCTACGGATGCGAGGCGGGGGAGGCGTACCGCGCGTTTCGGAAAAGGTGTGCCGAGGGGGCGCAGGTGCGCACCGAGGAGGCTTTGAAGAGAATCAACGAACTCTGTTCGCTGTCGCTGACGGTGGCGGACGTGGAGGCGGCGAAGTTCGATAAAAGCGCGTCGCTGCATACCATGCACGTGGTGCGGGCGGTGGCGGCGCGACTGAACCGCGACGTCAACGAGGTGTTTGCCGAATACTTTTCCTACGGCAAGCCCGCCTACGTCAATCTGTGCCGTCCCACGCCCGAGGAGGCAATCGAAGTCATTCATGCGTCCGGCGGCGTTGCGTCGCTCGCGCACCCCGCGCGTATTTACGGCGGCGAAGCGTTTAAGAACGCGTTGATCGCGCGCATGGTCGCCTGCGGGCTCGACGGTATAGAATGCAACTACTCCGCGCATACTGAGAGCGAAACGGAGTATTTTCTCGCGGTGGCGAAAAAGTACGGATTGTTCGTTACGGGCGGCTCGGATTTTCACTACGAAGACGGCGTTCACGCGGTGGGCAAGCCCGTGTTTTTCGCGGACGATCGGCTCTTGGTTGCAATGGGCTTGTGATCGCCCGCCGTTCGGACGCTCCGTTTTCAAAGGAGCGAATGAAAAATTTTCGGAAAGCAATTACGCTCCTCGCAACGGGGAGCTTCTTTTTATGCTGTGCGTTTTTCGTCGGGTTTACGGGACTGCCCGCTGCGGGTCGGGGGCGGCGGGTAAAAAGCGGCGTTACGGTAAACGGCGTTTCGGTTGGCGGGCTGGACTGCGTAACGGCGGAAACCCTCGTTCGCGAAGAAATCGCAAAGACGCTTCCGCCTCTCATGGTGCAGACGCCGAAAGGAGAGGTAACTTTCTGCTACCCGCAGCTTTCCTTTACCGACGATTTACCCGTGCTGTTGAAGCGGGCGAAGAGGAACGAAGCGCTGCAAGCGCGCATTACGCGGCAGTGGGCGGGGGCGGAGGCGGAAATCGAACGGCTCTGCGCCGAAAACGCGGTAACGCCCCAAAACGCGGATGCGGTGTTTTCCGCAAACGGCTTCCGCTATTTGAAAGAGCGGGCGGGACGCTCGTGCGATTACGAAAAGTCGCTGGCGCTTGCGCTTCGCGCGCTGAAAGAGGGAAGGACGCACACACGGCTTGTATTCCGCGAAGAGGCGCCCGAAATCACGGAAGAAACGCTGCGCAGGCAGACGCAGCTTCTCGCCGCGTACACCACGTATTTCGACGCGTCGAAAATCGACCGCGTGCACAATCTGCGCCTTGCCTCGCAGCGCATTACGGGCACGGTCATTCCCCCGCACGGCACGTTTTCCTTTAACGGCGTCGTGGGCAAGCGCACGAAGGAGAACGGCTTCCGCGAGGCGGCGGTCATCTTCGACGGCGAATTCGTGCAGGGCGTCGGGGGCGGGGTCTGTCAGGTGAGCACTACGCTGTTCAACGCCGCGCTTCTGTCCGGCTTGAACGTTGCGGAGAGCCGCGCCCACTCTCTTTCGGTGTCGTACGTTAAGCCCTCGCTTGACGCCATGGTGTCCGAGTACAGCGATTTAAAATTCGAAAACCCATTCGCAACGAGCGTATATCTTTCCGTTACCGTGTCGGGCAACGCCGTGAAAGCGTGCGTATACGGGCTGGATACGGGCGTAAAATATCGCACGGAAAGCGTGGTTTTAAGCCGTATTGCGCCCCCGCCCGAGAAAATCGTCGAGGGGGAGGAGGACGCGCTCCTGCGGGCGGAAAAGCACGGGGTGCGCAGCGAATGCTACCGCCTGACGTATTCGCCGTCGGGGGAGCTGCTTGCGCGCGAACTCGTCCGCCGCGATGCTTACGCGGTGGTGCAGGGCATCCGTCAGGTAAAGAAAAAAGCCGAAGAGGGGGACGATTCGCAGAAAATCGAAGAAAATTTTCAAAATCAAGAGTAAAATAGGTTGATTTTTTACCTGCTATCCGTTATAATAACAAAAGACTTCGGGTGTTCCTCTGCCGCCGTGCGGGTATGAACGCCTTGTACAGGAGGTAAAGTCAGATGGGACTTATCGAGCAAATCGAAGCCGAGAATATGAAGGAAACCGTTCCCGTATTCAACGTAGGCGACACCGTTAAGGTCGGATACCGCATCATCGAAGGCGGCAAAGAAAGAATCCAGAACTTCGAAGGCGTCGTCATTGCGAAGAAGAACGGCGGAATCCGCGAAACGTTTACCGTGAGACGCCTTTCGTTCGGCGTCGGGGTAGAACGTTGCTTCCCCCTTCATTCCCCGAAAGTTGCGTACGTAACCGTGGTTCGTCAGGGTAAGGTACGCAGAGCCAAGCTCTATTATCTGAGAGGGCTCACGGGAAAAGCGGCGAAAATCAAAGAAAAGAAGTAAGCTTACTAAAAAAGCGCGGACTGCAAAACAGTCCGCGCTTTTTTAATTGCGTTTCAAACGGCAGAATGGCGAATGCGCCTTGGCTGACCCTTGGAGAGCGGCTCCGCCGATAGGCGGCGGAGAGGCGCGGAATTACGACTCCTTGCGGAGATTCGACAAGAAATCTTTAACTTGCGGGAAAAAATTTCCGAAAAAAGCGAAAAAGTATTTACAAATCGATTTATTTCGGTTAGAATAGAAAGAAGACGCTATATATAGAAAAAAGACTTTATAATGAAGGAAAAAAGTTTATGAAGAATTTTACTCAAAAATGGAGAAAGGCAACGGGGTTTTCGTTTGCGTTTTTTTTGATTGCGCTGCTTTTTCTGCTCGTCGGATTCGGAACGCTGGGCAGCGTGCGCTCGTTCGGCAGGTCTTACGAGCTGCAATCCAAAAAAACGGCGGACGCGAAGGAACCCTGCATCGTCTTTCACCTGACTGCGCCCAAGACCAAGAACAAGGACGGCAACGAGACGGATATGAACGTGCGTCTGAGCAACGTTTACGTAAATCTCGGTTCGGTTTACACCACGGCGGAGAACGCAGAGCTGCGCATTGCCCGCGGGTATTCGACGACGGGCTCGTATACGGGTAACCTCGACGCGAAAATCAAGAACGTTTCCCGCAAAGCCGTTCCCGACGAGAAGAAGGACGATAAGGAAGAAGCCGTAACTACGGACGGGGCGTTCAACTGGGTTGCGCCCTTCACCCTGACGGACAGCTGGAAGGGGAGACCTTCGAGCTATCCTTACGTCAAGCTGACTGCAAGAAACGGCAACGTGCTTATCAACGAAATCGTATTCGTTGCCGAAGTGTATGACAAGGACGACGCGGGTACGGGCAAATACGTGGTGCTCCCCGCGGAAGTGGACGCGTCGTCCGTGCTTCCCTCCGAGGATGCGTTGAAGCAGGCGCGCGCCGTCGTGGACAGTCAGCGGATGCCTACCTTTGCGCAGACTTCCTTTTTCCGTTTCGGTGAGGACGAGATAAGAACGCTGATGACCGTTTCGGAAATCAGGCGGGGCGGGTTATACGTCGCGGGCGACGTATACGACGGCGACACGGCGCATAACTCTCTTTCGCTCTGTCTTGCAACGCTGGGCACGCTGATTTTCGGCACGAGCCCCTTTGGTTTGCGCTTTTTCCCGATGTTGGCTTCCTTCGGGATCCTCGTCGTCGGATACTTCTTCGTAAGGCGGCTGTTCAAAAACGAAAAAGCCGCGTTGATCTTCTCCGTACTGTACGCGCTGGCGGGGCTGAGTCTGAGCCTCGCGCACCTCGGCGCACCCGTCATTCTCGGCTTGTTCTTCCTGTTGTCCTCGCTCGCCGTCGTCTACCGTTACTACGAAAACGGTATGAAGAAAGCGTCTGCGGTATATGCGCTGCCGCTTGCGGGCGCGGGGATCTTGGGTGCGCTCGCCATTCTTTGTAACGGCGTGTTCGCCGTGCCGCTTGCGGGCGTGGTAGCGCTGTTTATCGCGGGCGCGGTGAAGGAGCACCAAAAGGGACGCGCGCTGCTCGACAAAGCGATCGAAGCCGCCGAAGCGGAAGAGCTTGCCGTTGCGGGCGAGGAGAAAGCGGAGAAATCCGAAAACAAAGCGGAGACTCCCGCGCGTCAGAATCTGAGAAAGGCGCTCGGCGACTACCGCTATAAAACGAGCGCGGCGGCGGGCGTGTTCGGTTGTTCGCTGCTCGTAGGCGCGTTTGTGCTGTCGCTGCTTCTGGCGATCCCCGTGTCCTACGCGTTTATCAAGCTCTATTCGACGCCGTCGAGCACGTCGATGAATCTGTTTAACGTCGCTTGGAAGGCGTTTTCCAACGGATTTACAGGCAGCGCGGGCGCGAATTACAACTTCTTCCTGAAAATCTTTGCGGGTACGGGAAGCGTACACGCCGTAACGATTGCCTCTATCAATCCCATGGCGCTCCTTGCGGGACTCTGCGGCGTCGCTTTTGCGATTTACCGCATTGTTACGGGAATCAAAAACAAACTCGGAACGGATGAATTGGTGCGCGTTCTCGTGCCGCTTGTTGCGCTCGTGCTCTGTGTGGTCGGCGCGGCGTTTGCGGCGGGCGGAACGGTATTCGTGCTCGGTGCGTACGTGTTTGCTTTCGTGCTTGTCGGCGGCGGTGCGGAAACGCTTGCCGCAGAGAGCGGTAAGGCGCAGAAGGCGGTAAAGATCGCGTCGATCGTTTCGCTGGGATTGTTGATCGCACTCTTCGGACTGTACGCCGTATTTACTTTTTCGATACCCTTGCCCGAAGCGCTGCTTGCCAAAATTTTGTAACCTGCGCTCGGATATATATACCAAAGAGGACGTCGCAATTTTGCGAACGAGGGGAATATGATAGCGAAAATTATCTGTTACGCATTGAACGGGCTGGACGGGATCCCCGTCGAGGTGGAAACGGACGTCAACAAAGGCGTTCCCTCCTACGAAATGGTGGGGCTGCCCGATACCGCCGTCAAGGAAAGCAAGGAGCGCGTGCGCTCCGCGCTGAAAAACAGCGGAATGCTGTTTCCGATGAATAAAATCACCGTGAACTTCGCTCCTGCGGATTTAAAGAAGCAGGGTGCGTCGTTCGACCTTGCGATAGCGGTCTCTCTGCTGAAGGCGAGCGAACAGCTCGTCGGCGCGGACGTATCGGATACCGTGTTTCTGGGCGAGCTCGCTTTGAACGGGGATTTGCGCCCCGTCAACGGATTGCTGCCCATTCTCATTTCCGCGAAGGGGCACGGATTCCGCAAATTCGTCGTTCCCGCAGACAACGCGCGGGAAGCGAGTTTTCTGGGCGGAGCGGAAATCTATCCCGCCGTCAGCCTTTCGGAGGTCGTAAAGCATTTGACGGGCTTGCACCGCCTGAATCCCTTGGAGACGACGGAGTTCGTGGCGGGCGCAAGGGGAGAGAGCGGCGCGGACTTGAAGTTCGTCAAGGGTCAGCCGATGGCGCGCCGCGCCGTCGAAATCGCCGTTGCCGGCGGGCACAACCTCTTAATGGTCGGTCCCCCCGGAACGGGAAAGACGATGATCGCGCGCTGTCTTCCCACCATTATGCCCGACCTCTCTTTCGAAGAAGCGCTCGAAATAACAAAAATACATTCGGTTGCGGGAACACTGGGCGAGGATGGGATCGTTACCGTCCGTCCCTTCCGTACGCCGCACCATACGGCGACCACCGTTTCCATGTGCGGCGGCGGCAACCGCGTGGTGCATCCCGGCGAAATTTCGCTGGCGCACGGCGGGGTGCTGTTCCTCGACGAGCTTCCCGAATACAAGCGCTCGACGCTCGAAGCGTTGCGCCAACCCCTCGAGGACGGAAAAATCACCGTTTCCCGCGCGGGCGGGACGTTTACCTATCCTTCGCGCTTTATGCTGTGCGCGAGCATGAACCCTTGCCCCTGCGGCAACTACGGGTCGGCGAATTTAACCTGTACCTGCACGCCTTCCGAAATCCGCAATTATCGGAAAAAGGTTTCGGGTCCGTTGCTCGACAGAATCGACTTGCAGGTGGAAGTGGATAATATGAGTTACGACGAGCTGACCTCTTCGGACAGGGAGGAGAGCTCGGAGGCGGTCAAGGCGCGCGTCAACGAAGCGCGCGACATCCAGCGAGCAAGGTTTGCAAACGCGGAAATCGTTACCAACGCCGAAATGGGCGAGCGCGAAATCACCGCTTACTGCAAGCTCGACAGAGAGGGCGACGATATTTTGCGGGCGGCGTTCGAAAAGATGCACCTGTCTGCACGCGCCCGTGCGCGTATCGTTAAAGTGGCGCGTACCATTGCCGATCTTGACGGCAGCGAAGGGATTTTACCCAAACACGTGTTTGAGGCGGTGTCCTACCGCATCTTCGATAAATTAGGTTGATTATGAGTTACACGGCGGAAGAGAGGGCTTTAATATGGCTTGCGGCGTGCTCGGAGTTGGACGGACGCGACCGCATCAAGCTGTTGAGCGCTGTAAAAAATCCCGTTTCTTTGTTTGAGGAAGCGGAAAAAATCCTTCCGTGCGTGATAAAAGAGGCGCCGAAGCGGTTATATAATAGTAACCGCGCAAAACGCGAAGCGCAGCTCGGCGACTTTTTGCGGGAGCTGGACGATAAAGGGTATTTTGCCGTAACGCTCCGTTCGGCAGACTATCCCGCAAGGTTAAAGAGCATACCCGACGCTCCGCCCGTGCTTTACGGCAGGGGCAGACGGGAGCTGTTGAAGGAACAGGCGTTCTGCATCGTCGGCTCGCGCGTTACGCCGCCATGGGCGGCGGAACAGGCGAAGAGGATCGCGGGCGAGCTTGCGCGTCAGTTCGTTATCGTAACGGGGTTTGCCGAGGGCGGCGATCGCGCGGCGATCGACGGCGCGCTGCCGAGCGGAAATTTGATTTGCGTTTTGCCACACGGGCTCGACGGGTGTTATCCCGCCGCGCACGCCTCTTTAAAGAAGCGGGTTGCGGAAGCGGGCTTGCTGTTAAGCGAATATCCGCCGGAAGAGCGGGTCAGACAGTACTCCTTTCACGAGCGAAACCGTATTCTTGCGGGCATGGGCGCCGGCGCGCTCGTCGTTTCTGCGGGAGAGCGGAGCGGCACGGCGATCACCGCACGCTTTGCAAGCGAATTTTCGAGGGAAGTGTTCGCGTTTCCGTACAACGTCGGTTCGCGGCAGGGCGTCGGGTGCAACGAGCTTATCAAAAAGGGCGCGCTGCTTGTAACGGACGCGCAGGATATTCTTTGCGTTTACGGGTACGAGAAAAAAGAGGAAAGCGAGGTTTTGCTTTCCGACGAGGAGAACAGATGTATTGCGGCGTTGCGCGATGCGGGCGAGTTGCACGTATCGCAGATTGCCGAACGCGCGGGAATACAGATTTTTGAAGCCGCCGCAGTCATGAGTTCGCTCGAAATGAAGGGGCTCGCCGTGAAGGCGGGCGGAAACAGATATACCGCGCTGTAAGCGCGGACGAAGGAGTTTTATGGAACTTATTATCGTAGAGTCCCCGTCGAAGGCAAAGACGATTGCAAAGTATTTAAAGGGGAAATACCGCGTTGAAGCGTCGCGCGGGCACATCCGCGATCTGCCCGAAAAGAGCCTCGGCGTTTCGATAGATAAAAACTACGAACCGCGTTACGTCATTCCTCCCGACAAGGAAGAAACGGTAAAAACGTTGACCGCGGAAGCCAAAAAGGCGAGCAAAATCTATCTCGCAACCGACCCCGACCGCGAGGGAGAGGCGATTTCCTGGCATTTGCAGACGGTGTTGGGGCTGGATGAAGAGTCGGAAAACCGCATCGAATTCAACGAAATTTCGCAAAAGGCGGTGGAACGCGCGCTGCAAAAGCCGCGTAAGGTGGACTATAATCTCGTGGATGCGCAGCAGGCAAGGCGCGTGCTCGATCGGTTGGTGGGTTATAAACTCTCGCCGCTACTCAACAGCAAGATCCAGTCGGGGCTGTCGGCGGGACGCGTTCAGTCGGTTGCTCTACGGCTCGTCGTCGAGCGCGAGCGGGAGATTCAGGCGTTCGTGCCCGAGGAGTATTGGACGATCACGGCGGAGCTGCAGGACGAGGAAAAGAAATATTCGCCCTTCCGCGCCGCCCTCGAAAAATATCTCGGCAAAAAGTTAAAGGTTACGGGCAGGGAACAGGCGGAAGCGGCAGTCGACGCGCTCAAAGCGGGAAAGTACTGCGTTTCGGGCGTAAAGAAGTCGATCACCAAATCGCACGCGCCCGCGCCGTTTACCACGAGCACCCTGCAACAGGACGCTTCCAACAAGCTGGGGCTGACCGCGCCCGAAACCATGCTCATGGCGCAGCATCTGTACGAGGGTATCGACCTCGAGGGCGAGGGACACGTGGCGTTCGTTACCTATATCCGTACCGACTCCACGCGGGTATCCCCCGACGCGCAAGCCGCGGCGCGCGATTTCATCAAGGCGCAGTACGGCGAAGAGTACTGTCCCGAAAAGCCCAATTTTTATGCTTCGAAAAAGGGCGCGCAGGACGCGCACGAGGCGATCCGTCCCATTGATTTGTCGCGCACGCCCGACAGCGTAAAGAAGCTGCTCGACAAAAAGCATTACAACGTTTACAAGCTCATTTACGAGCGTTTTATCGCCTCGCAGATGAGCGAAGCGCAGTACGATTCCATGCAGATAGAGATCGCAAACGGCGACTACGGCTTGAAGGCAAGCGGCAGGGCGCTGCGTTTTGCGGGATATACCGTCGTCTATAAGGACGTAAAAAAAGAGGAAGACGAGGAGACGGGCAAAATTCTGCCCCCCTTAAACGAAGGGGACGGGCTGGATGAAATCAAGCTCGATTCCGAGCAGAAATTCACCAAGCCTCCCGTGCGGTATACCGACGCCTCCCTCGTAAAGGCGATGGAGGACAAGGGCATCGGACGACCTTCGACCTACGCTTCGATCATCTCCGTTCTGAACAAGCGCAAGTACGTGGAGAAAGAGGGGAAATTCATGAAGCCGACGGACGTCGCGTACCGTATTACGGATATGCTCGTCAAATACTTTACCGACGTCATGGACGTAGGATTTACGGCGGACATGGAAAAGAAGCTCGACGAAATCGAGGACGGCGGCAAGGATTGGCGTACGATCATCGCCGACTTTTATCCGCCCTTCCTGCAAAAGCTGCGCTTCGCCAATACCGACGGCGACGAGGTAACCGAAATCCTCTGCGAAAAGTGCGGCTCGCCCATGGTGAGAAAAACGGGCAAGTACGGCAAATATCTCGCTTGCTCCAACTATCCCAAATGCTCGAACATCGTCAGCGAGGAGGAAACGGAAATTTCCGACATCGCCTGTCCCAAGTGCGGGTCGATGATGGTGGTAAAGAGCGGGCGGTTCGGCAAATTCCTTTCCTGTCCCAATTATCCCGATTGCAAATCGACCCTTCCTTTCGGCGTAAAGCAGGAGGAGATTTTCGAGGGGACCTGTCCCTTGTGCGGCAAGCCCGCCAAGCGGTTGCAGAGCAAGCACGGCAAAATATATTACGGGTGCAGCGGCTATCCCGAGTGTAAATTCATGAGCTGGGATATTCCCACGGGCGCGAAGTGCCCCGCGTGCGGCGAGGCGGTCGTGAGGCTTGCGAGCGGTAAGGAACGCTGTTCCAACCGCGACTGCCCGACGCGCGGCGGCGACGCAAAGCCGAAGAAGGAAGAAAAATCCAAAAAGAAGGGCGGCGAAAAGTGAAGTTCACCGTCGTGGGCGCGGGGCTCGCGGGTTGCGAGGCGGCATATTATCTGGCGACGCACGGCGTCGGAGTCGAGCTCGTCGAAATGAAACCGCGGAAAATGACGCCCGCGCATTCGAGCGCAAACTTTTGCGAACTCGTCTGCTCCAACTCCTTAAAGAGCGACGACGCTTCGGGCACGGCTTCGGGATTGTTGAAGGCGGAACTCAGAAAGCTGGGTTCGCTCGCCATGCAGGCGGCGGAAGTTTCCCGCGTACCCGCAGGCGGCGCGCTTGCGGTGGACAGAGAAAAATTTTCGTCCTTCGTAACCGAGAAGATAAAAAGTTGCACGCTCATTCACGTAACCGAACGGGAACAGAGCGATTTGCCCGAGGAGGGAATTATCGCGACGGGTCCCTTAACAAGCGACGCGCTCTCCGAAGCGATTGCGAAAAGATTCGGCAAAGGATTGCATTTTTACGACGCGTCCGCGCCCGTTGTGGCGGCGGACGGGATCGACGGAGATAAAGTATTTATCGGCGACCGATACGGCAAGGGCACGGGGGACTATCTCAACTGCCCGATGACGAAGCCGGAGTACGAAGCGTTCGTCGAAGCGCTGATCGGGGCGGAGCGCACCGTTCTGCATTCGTTCGAAAAGGGCGACGTGTTCGAGGGCTGTATGCCTGTGGAAATCATGGCGTCGCGCGGGAAAGACACTTTGCGTTTCGGTACGTTCAAGCCCGTGGGCTTGGTAAACGAGGACGGCACCCGCCCCTATGCGGTGTTACAGTTGCGCAAGGAAAACGAGGCGGGCACGTCGTACAATCTGGTCGGGTGCCAGACGAATTTGAAATTTCCCGAACAGAAGCGGGTGTTTTCGATGATCCCCGCGCTGAAAAATGCGGAGTTCGAGCGTTACGGCGTCATGCACCGCAACACCTTTCTCGAATCGCCCGAAATACTCAACGCGGATTTTTCGGTAAAGTCGAGCCCTCTGCTCTTTTTTGCGGGGCAGATGACGGGGGTGGAGGGGTACGTGGAGAGCGCGATGAGCGGATTGCTTGCGGCGATCCACGCCGAACGCAAGCTGCGGGGCGCGGCTCCCGTCGCGTTGGCGGATACCTGTATTTGCGGCGCGTTGTCGCAATACGTTGCAACGAAAAACGCAAATTTCCAACCCATGAACGCGAATTACGGTATTCTGCGCGCGGGGTTCGGAGAAATCAGAGACAAAAAAGAAAGAAAACGACTGTTGGGCGAACGCGCTTTAGAAGAGATCGGGCGGTTCGTCGGCGCACTCTGAACGGGCATTCGGAGCGGTGCGAAGAATTTTGACGGGGAATAACAAACAAGCAAATTCAGGAGGATTCAAATGGAATTTCGCGGAACGACAATCTGCGCGGTCAAGCGCGGCGGCGTTACGGCAATCGCAGGCGACGGGCAGGTAACGATGGGCGAGAGCGTGGTGTTTAAAAATACGGCGATCAAGGTGCGCCGTATCTACGGGGGCAAGGTCATACTCGGCTTTGCGGGCTCGGTTACGGATGCGTTTTCTCTTTCGGAGAGATTCGAGGGGATGTTGAACAAGTTTGCGGGCAATCTCATGCGCTCGGCGGTAGAGCTTGCCGATTTGTGGCGTTCGGATAAGATCGGCAGAAAGCTCGACGCCATGATGATCACGGCGGATAAGGATACGCTGTTGATTTTGTCCGGTACGGGCGAGGTCATCGAGCCGGACGAGGGGATCTGCGCCATCGGCAGCGGTGGCAATTACGCTTTAGCGGCGGCGCGCGCCCTTGCGCAGAACACGGATTATTCCGCAGAGGAAATCGCAAGAAAATCGTTAAAGATCGCAAGCGAAATCTGCGTGTATACCAACGACCGCATTATCTGCGAGTGCGTGTAACGGCTTGCGGCGCAATACATTGTCGCGCTGCGGCAACCCTCGGTCGTACGTCAGTGTACGCTCCCTCGGGGTCCCTCGCGATCCGCGTCTTGCTTGCAACCTGTTACACTGACTTCGTTTTGACGTAAAATCAGCGAATTAAAAAATAAAGAGGCGGGAAATGAATTTATCACCCAAACAAATCGTAAACGAACTGAACAAACATATCATCGGGCAGGACGATGCAAAAAAGGCGGTGGCGATCGCCCTGCGCAACCGTTACCGCCGCAGCCAGCTTTCCAAGGAGCTGCGCGACGAAATCACGCCCAAGAACATTATCATGAAGGGACCGACGGGCGTGGGCAAAACGGAAATCGCCCGACGGCTTGCAAAGCTTGTCAAAGCGCCCTTCGTCAAGGTCGAAGCCACCAAGTACACCGAAGTGGGGTACGTGGGTAAGGACGTCGAGGGCATGGTGCGCGATCTGGTGGAGTGCGCATTCCGTCTTGTCAAGGACGAAAAGACGGCGGAGGTTTCGGCAAAGGCAACGAAGATCGCCGAAAAGAAAATGGTGAAAATTCTTGCCGAGGCGAAGAAAGCCGACCGCGGCGAAACCCCGCGCGAGATTTTCGAGGAGAACCTGCTGCAATCCTTGCGGAAGGGCACGTTCGACAATACCGTGATCGAAGCGGACGTTGCGGACGAACCCAAGAACATGGAACTCATTCCGGGGGGCGCGGCAATCAATCTCGGCTCCATTTTCGGTGAAATGCTGCCGCAGAAAAAGAAGAAACGCAAGCTTACCGTAAAGGAGGCGATGAAGATTTTCGTTGCCGAAGAGGCGGAGAAGCTCATCGACGACGACGCGGTAAAGGAAGAGGCGCTGCGCCGTGCGGAGAACGACGGCATCATCTTTATCGACGAAATCGATAAGATTGCGGGCAAGGGCAACGCCTCGGGCGCGGACGTATCGCGCGAAGGCGTGCAGCGCGACATCTTGCCCATCGTTGAGGGCAGCACGGTGATGACCAAGTACGGCGCGGTAAAAACGGACTATATGCTCTTTATTGCGGCGGGTGCGTTTCACGTGGCGCGCGTGGAGGATCTGATTCCCGAGCTTCAGGGGCGTTTCCCCGTTTCCGTGGAATTGAAGAGCCTGACGAAGGAGGACTTCGTCAATATTTTAACGAACACAGAACATTCCTTAACGCAACAGTACGCGGTGCTTTTGGCGGTAGACCATATCGATTTGAAGTTTACCCCCGACGCCATCGAGGCGATTGCGGAGATTTCCGAAGAAATCAATCTGACGAGCGAGGACATCGGCGCGCGCAGACTGCACACGGTAATGGAATATCTGCTTGAGGACATCTCGTTCAACGCGGGCGGAGCCGACTATCCCGTCGTGCCCGTGGAGGTCAACCGCAAGTACGTCGAGGAACACCTGACGAAGATGACGAAGGACAGAGATTTAAAGAAATACGTTCTGTAATTTTTCGGATATTTATAGAAATCCACACCCATAAGACAAGGAGACAGGGATGAAAGAAAGAGAAATCGACGAGGCGGAAGTTGCGGGCATTACTCCGCAGGAATTTCAAGCTCTCAGTGTGAGCGCAATCGGCGGCGATCCGAAGGCGCAGTACTCTCTTGCATCTTGCTACAAGAATGGGAAGGGCGTTGCCGCAGATCTGCTGCAAGCGATCGCATGGTATCAGAAAGCAGCCGAACAGGGCTACGCCGCCGCAGAGAGCGCGCTCGGCAACGCTTATTATTACGGGCGCGGGGTGGACAAGAATTTAAAGACGGCGGTGGAATGGTACAAAAAAGCCGCAGAACAGGACAATGCAAGCGCGCAATATAACCTCGGGAACTGTTACTACGGCGGCTACGGCACGCTCAGGGACTTTAAAAAGGCATTCGCGCTGTACGAGAAAGCGGCAAAGCAGGGACTTGTGGCGGCGCAGTATATGCTGGGCAGTTGCTATGAAAACGGGCGCGGCGCCGCGAAGGACGAAAAGAAGGCGTTCGAGGCGTATCAAAAAGCCGCGAAAGACGATAAGGATATGCGTGCAGTCTGCGCGCTTGGCAGTTGCTTCGAAATCGGCAAGGGTGTGGAGCAGAGCGAGGAAAACGCAATCGTCTGTTACGAAAAGGCGGCGGCAAACGGATACGCCAAGGGGCAGTATTGCCTTGCTTCCTGCTACAAGAACGGCAGAGGCGTCAAAGAGGACGTAAAAAAGGCGATCGAGCTTTACGAAAGGGCGGCGGCGCAGGGCTATGCGGCTGCGGAAAGTGTGCTCGGAAACCTGTACTATTACGGGCAGGGCGTAAAAAAGGACTATCAGAAAGCCGTACAGTATTACTTAAAGGCGGTGGAAAAGAGCAATGCAAGCGCACAGTACAATCTCGGCAACTGCTATTACAGCGGGCACGGCGAGGCGAAGGACTATGTAAAAGCCGTATTCTGGTACCAGCGTGCGGCGGAGCAGGGTCTTGCCGCGGCGCAGTATATGCTCGGATACTGCTGCGAATACGGGCAGGGCGCCATTCCCAGCCCGCAGATCGCCGTAGCTTGGTATTTAAAGGCGGCGGAGCAGGGTTACGCCTCGGCGCAGAGCGCGCTCGGACGTTGTTACTTTAAGGGGATCGGCACGGACAGAGATTACGACGCGGCGTATAAATGGTACGAAAAGGGCGCAGAGCAGGGCAACGCCGACGCACAGCACGGTTTGGGCATGTGTTACCATACGGGCAAGGGCGTCGAACAGGACTATGCCAAGGCAATCGAATGGTACCAAAAATCCGTCGATCAGGGCAATGCCAAAGGCATGAACGGCATGGGGCTGTGCTATTTCTTCGGGCAGGGCGTGGAAAAGGATTTAAACAAGGCGTTCGAATGGTACCAAAAGTCCGCCGAGCTCGGCAACGACCGCGGACAATGCAATCTCGCGCTGTGCTACCGTTACGGTCGTGGCGTCGAGAAGGACGAAAAGAAGGCGTTCGAATGGTTTTATAAGGCGGCGGCGCAGGGCTACGACAAAGCGCAGTATAACCTCGGTATCTGCTACGGCAAAGGCGTGGGCATCGAGCGCAACCACGGCGAGGCGATCGTCTGGTATCAGAAGGCGGCGGAGCAGGGACACGCGGGGGCAATGTGCAACCTCGGGTTCTGCTACGAAAAGGGACTGGGCGTCGCGCCCGATCCCGCAATGGCGTACGCGTGCTACGAGAAAGCCGCAGGGGACGGCGACGTCATGGCGCAGTGTTCCGCGGCGGGCTGCCTATTGGCGGGGCGTGGCGTGGAAAAGAACGAAGAGAAGGCGGCGGAATGGTATCTCAAAGCCGCCGAAAGCGGATACGCCGTCGCGCAATTCTGCCTCGGCATGAGCTATCTCAACGGTAACGGCGTCAAACAGGATAAGAAGAAGGCGGAGGCGTGGCTGACGAAGGCGGCGATGCAACGGCACGCAGGCGCGCTCGGCGCGTTAAAAAAGATGAAGGAAGCGAAATCATGATCGTAAGACCCAAAGGCACCAAGGACGTTCTGCCCGCCGAGGCGGGGCTTTGGCAGCAGATAGAGGCCGCGGCAAGGCAAATGGCGGAGGAATATGCGTTCGGGGAAATCCGCACGCCCGTATTCGAATATACCGAGCTGTTTTCGCGCGGTGTGGGCGAAACGAGCGACATCGTTAACAAAGAGATGTACACCTTTCTCGATAAGGGCAACCGCTCTATTACCCTCCGTCCGGAGGGGACGGCGGGCGTGGCGCGCGCTTTTCTCGAAAACGGGCTCATGGGAGGCGCGATGCCGTTCAAGGCGTACTATCTTATTTCCGCTTTTCGCTACGAGCGCCCGCAGGCGGGGCGGCTTCGGGAGTTTCACCAGTTCGGCGCGGAGCTCTACGGCGCGGCGGAACCGTTCGCAGACGCGGAAATCATTTCCTATGCCGACGGGTTTTTAAAGCGGTTGGGTTTAAAGAAGGTGTCGCTCCTTATAAATTCGATCGGGTGCAAAGAGTGCAGAAAGAAGTACCACGAGGCGTTGAAGGAATATTTCCGCCCGCACCTCGACGAAATGTGCGGCGATTGCAGGACGCGGTTTGAAAAGAACCCCATGCGCATTCTCGATTGCAAGGAAGAGAATTGCAAAAAATATACGGCGTGTGCGCCGAAGATGCTCGACTATCTGTGCGACGACTGCCGCGCGCATTTCGAAAGCGTGAAGTCGCTGCTTACGGCGGCGGGCGTGCAATACACGGTAGACCCCTCTATCGTGCGCGGACTGGACTATTACAGCCGCACCGTGTTCGAGTTTACCTCGGATGCGGCGGGCGCGCAGGGCACGGTGCTCGGCGGGGGCAGATACGACACCCTGCTCGAACAGATGGGCGAAAAGCCCGTTCCCGCGGTCGGATTCGCGGCGGGCATCGAGCGGCTGATCATGGTAATGACGGCTGAAAACGCCGCGTTCGGGGGGAAGAGACGCGGGAAGTGTTATCTCTTGGGTATGGACGAAACGTCGCGCAAAACGGCGTTTACGTTGGCTCAAACGCTTCGCGGCGCGGGCATACCCTGCGAAACGGATTTGATGAACCGTTCGGTCAAGGCACAGTTCAAATATGCGGACAAGTCGGAGGCGCGTTTCGTCGTCGTGCTCGGCGAGCGGGAGCTGGCGGAGGGCACGGCGCAAGTCAAGGACATGAAAAACTCCTCGGCGGAATCGGTTAAATTAGAGGAGCTTTGTCAATATTTATCGGGGAGGATAGATTTATGAGTATGAACGTAAAAGAAACAGACGCAACAGAGTTCGAAGCGCTCGTGGCTTCGGGGAAGACGGTGGTGTGCGATTTTTGGGCGGCGTGGTGCGGTCCCTGCCGTATGCTCGCGCCCGTGTTGGACAAGGTGGCGGCGCAGTTCAAGGAACGCGCGGAATTCGTCAAGGTGAATATCGACGAGAACGGCGAGATTGCCGAAAAGTATTCCGTGATGAGTATTCCCTACGTTGCCGTGTTCCAGAACGGCGTGTTGAAGACGCAGAATATCGGCTATTGCCCCGAGGACGTTTTAAAAGAATTTTTGGAAAAAAATATTTAATCCGCAAGGAACAGCCCGCCGCGTCGGCGGGTTTTTTCTATCCGGCGTCATTCAGAGCGAAGCAAAGGGTCCCATAAGGTGGCTTTTCGTTTCGCCTTCTTTACATTTTTTGTTTTCTGTGCTATAATAATCCAAATCACGAAAGAGGTATCGTCCTTGGCGTTCGATCACGGACAATTGAACGAAATCCTGTGCGTATTAAAAGCGGGGAACACGCAAGCGCTCGACGGCATTCTGATTACCGTCGGCAGGCGTATGTTTGCCCTTGCGCTCGGAATCGTAAAAAACCGCGAGGACGCGGAGGACGTCTTGCAGGAAAGTTTTTTGAAAATCGCCAAGGGAATTCACGCCTATCGGGAGGACACCAACGGTTACGCCTGGGTCATGCGTATCGTGCGGAATTGCGCGTTCGACTTCCTCAGAAAGCGCAAAATACGGGCGACGGAGGACATCGACTCGTTCTTCCACCTAAGCGACGAGGGATATTCCGAAGAAAAGCAGGCGCGTTCGCTCGTGCTCGAAGAGGCGATTTCCCGCCTGCAGCAGGAGGAGAAGCGCGTGATATACTATCGGTACTATCTCGAGTTTACCGTGCGGGAAATCGCAAGGGAGACGGGCATGAGCAAATCGGGCGTTCAGCGGGCGATCGAAAGCGCCGAAAAAAAATTAAAAGAATTTCTGGGACAAAACGACGGGTAAAAACGTTGTAATGTATGCAAGAAGTGTAACGACTATGGAAGAGAAGCAAAAGGACAGGGAGCTCGAGAGAGAGTTCCGCGAATATTTCGACGGGTTGGAAGCGCCGCGCTGCGATTTGAGCTACGCAAAGCGTGCTTTATCCGCGCCGAAACGAAAACCGCGCAAGTGGGTTGCGGCGGTCGTTTCAGCCTGCGCTTCGGCGGCGGTGTTCCTGTTGTGCTGCATTCTCATTCCGTATTCCGTAAGGCGGTCGCGCACGTTTACGTTGGCGGATACGACGCAACAGACGGTAAGCGCCGAAGCGGTCAGGGAGGAATACTCTTCCGCAATCAAACCGTTTGCGGGTTTCGAGCAGGCAGATAACGCGTCGTGTAGTTACTCTCTTGTAACGCACGGGGGTAAAACGGTACTCGTGCGGGCGGATATTTCCTTTTACAGTCCGCAGGTGCGTTTTAACGCCACCGCGTATATCGACGTTTCCTCGGGAAAGTACCGCGTCAAGGACTTCGACGTATATTCCGACTTCAAGAGAAAAGCGTACGGCTTCTTTTACGATACGGCGATCGAGGAGGAAACGGGCAGCAGCCTATCGCGCATTTACGGCAAGGGCGACAGGCGGGACCCTCATTATTATATCGCGATGCTTTCCGACCAGCCGCAGGCGCTCGACTATCTTTTAAGCTATCTGGATAAATTTTTATAAAAATTTTTCGCTTTTGCGGGACAAACGCCGAGCCTCGTGCGTTGTATTAACAGAAAAAGCTTGGGAGGGAAGGTAACATGAAAAGAAAATTGACGGCGGCTGCTTGCATTTTAGCCGCATCCATTGCGGGTGCAGCGCTCTTCGGCGGGTGCTCGATGAAGGGGATGCCCAATGGCGGAGGGCAATGGTTCGGCGGTATTTCGTTCGACCACAGCGGCGTAGAGGGCGGCGCAAACGACCCCGCTGCGCCCGACAACGCGGGCAACGGCGAAAACGATCAAAACGAAAACTACGTCTACGAAAATATCTTCGAACAGGGATTTACGAACGTGGCGGCGGAGGAAAGCTCGTATTTTTCGCTTGACAGAAACACGGCGAATTACTCTCTCGTGCGCGCACAACTGAACAGCGGCAGCAAGATTGCAAGCAAGTCCGTGCGTGTGGAAGAGCTGATCAATTATTTTTCCTACGGTTATCCTGCGCCCGTTTCGGGGGAAGGCTTTAAGGCGACGGCGTATCTTTCCAATTGCCCGTGGCAAGCGGACAATCGGCTGCTTACGGTAGGAATGCGTACGGAGGAGGTCGCCGTCGAAGCGGAGAAAAACAACTACGTCTTTTTAATCGACGTGTCGGGGTCGATGTCTTCGAGGATAGACGGCTTGGAGGGACAGACCTGTCTTTCGCTTGCCAAGTACGGTATTTCCAAATTGGTAGACGGGCTCGGCGAAAACGATTCCGTTTCGGTGGTTACGTACGCGAGCGGCGTTAATACGGCGCTTGCGCCGACAATGGCGACCAAGTCGGGCAAGACGAAGATCATGAACGCGGTGAACGGACTGCGCGCGTACGGCTCGACCAACGCTTCGGGCGGGTTGGAACTTGCCTACCGCAACGCAGCCAAGAACTTCACGCAAAACGGCAATAACCGTATCGTGCTCATTTCGGACGGCGATTTTAACGTGGGGATCACCAACGAAAGGGACTTGAAGGAGTTTATTCAGGAAAAGGCGAACGGAGGCGTTTATCTTTCGGTGCTCGGCGTGGGCATGGGCAACCTGCGCGACGATTTCATGCAGACGCTCGCCTTGAACGGCAACGGAAACTACGCCTATATCGACACCCCCGCCGAAGCGGAAAAGGTGCTCTGCGACGAGCTGCAGGGAATGCTCACCGTTGTTGCCAAGGACGCGAAGGCAAAGGTGGAGTTCAATGGGGACGCGGTGGAAAAGTACCGCCTGATCGGTTACGACATGAAGCGCCTTACGCAGGAAGAGTATGAAGACTCCAAGACGGACGCGGGCGAAATCGGCAGCAATCTCTGCGTTACCGCGGTGTACGAAATCACGCTGAAAGAGGGCGCGGAAGCGGGCGCGCGCATTGCCGACGTTTCCGTGCGATATAAGACGCCCGACACGCAGGAGGAACGGGAAGTGAATTGCAGCGTTTTCAACTGGCTGACGAACAGCGAGGACGCGGCGTTTATTTCCTGCGTCGCCGAATTCGGACTGGTTTTGCGCGGCTCGCAGTATAAGGGAAACGCAACTCTGAAAGCGGTGGAAGCCCGCCTTGCGGATTTTCCTGCGTACCTTGAAGCGGACGCGTACAAGAAGGAGTTCAAGAGCTTGGTTGCCATGGCAATCAAAAGCGGGTATTACGGAGAATAACACTCGAATATTGATAGAGGGAATGAAAACCGCGCGCCGCCCGTTTCGGGCGGCGCGTTCGTTATAAAGCGGACTGCGAAATAAGATTTGCCGCACGTTTGCAATTGCGAAGCGTTGCTTTTTCGGCGTCGAAATGATATAATGGTAATATCAATAAAAAAGGCGGAACCGTTTCATGATCGATTTATCCTGTATCCAAAGCGCAGACCCCGAGCTGTACGAGGCAATGAAAAAAGAACTTGCGCGTCAGCGCGGCAACCTCGAACTGATTGCAAGCGAGAATATCGTCTCCCCCGCGGTGATGGCGGCAATGGGAAGCCACCTTACCAACAAGTATGCCGAAGGGTACCCCGGAAAACGATATTACGGCGGATGCGAATTCGTGGATATCGCCGAAAATTTGGCGCGCGACAGACTGAAAGAGTTGTTCGGCTGCGAACACTGCAACGTACAGCCGCACAGCGGGGCGCAGGCAAATTTCGCCGTATATTTTTCCGTTTTAAAAACGGGCGATACGGTCATGGGCATGAATCTTTCGCACGGCGGACACTTGACGCACGGTTCGCCCGTAAACTTTTCGGGGACTTATTTTAATATCGTCCCCTACGGCGTGTCGGCGGAAACGGAGACGATCGACTACGACGAAATGGAAAAGATTGCGCTCGAATGCAAGCCGAAGATGATCGTATCCGGCGCAAGCGCGTATCCGAGATTCATCGACTTCAAACGTATCCGCGAAATCTGCGACAGGGTGGGCGCGTACATGTTCGTGGATATTGCCCATATCGCGGGGTTGGTGGCGGCGGGCTTGCACCCCTCGCCCGTGCCTTATGCGGATTTCGTAACCACCACCACGCACAAGACGTTGCGCGGACCGCGGGGCGGCGCGATCATGTGTAAAGAACAGTACGCCAAAGCAATCGATAAGGCGGTATTTCCGGGGACGCAGGGCGGACCCTTGATGCACGTGATTGCCGCCAAAGCGGTTGCGTTTAAGGAGGCGTTAACGCCGGAATTCAAGGCATATCAGGCGCAAATCGTAAAAAATGCGGCGGCAATGGCAAAGCGATTTACGGAAAAGGGCGTGCGACTCGTGTCGGGCGGAACGGATAACCACCTGATGCTCGTAGATTTGAGAAAAGAGGCTTTGACGGGCAAGGAGCTCGAAGCGCTTTTGGACGCGGCGCATATCACGGCGAACAAGAACACCGTGCCCTTCGAAACGACCTCGCCGTTTATTACGAGCGGACTTCGCATCGGAACGCCCGCCGTTACTTCCCGCGGCATGAAGGAGGGGGAGGCGGTTGAAATTGCCGACCTCGTTACCGAAATCATTCGCAAAAGGGAAAGCGCGGTGGAAGCGGTTTCCGAAAAGGTCGCTTCCCTCTGCGCAAGATTCCCCGTTTACGAAAACGATATTTTGTAAGGAGCGCGTATGGAACAAAAGACGATCCCGCTGTTGGAATTCGATATGGACAGCGAAGTGAAATTTACGCCCGAGCATTTCGAGACGACGCCGAGGAATTTGCCCGAGCGGTGCGTTATGTCGTTTTCGCGTTCGAGCATGGAGGCGATTGCGGAAAAGTACAATGCGACGCTCCTTGCCGAGCCGCAATGTTGCACGTGTTCTCTTCCCGTTTACGGGTTGGATTTCGAGGGGGAGCAAATCGCGCTGACGGTGGGCTTGCTTGGCGCGGCGGGGGCGGCATCGCAAATCCACGAGCTCGCGGCGGGCGGGGTAAAGAAATTTATCGCCTGCGGCGCGGCGGGTACGCTTACGCCCAAGCCGCTGGGCGCGCTCATCATTCCGAACGCCGCCGTGCGCGACGAAGGGGCGAGCTTCCATTACGCGCCGCCTTCCTACGAGATCGAGGCGGATGCGGAGGTCGTTAAAAGCATTTGCAACAGCCTGCAAAAGCTCGGTTTGCCGCACGTAACGGGCAAGACCTGGACGACGGACGGTTTCTATCGCGAAACGGAAGAAAAAATCGCGTTGCGCAGAAAGCAGGGCTGTCTGACGGTGGAAATGGAGTGCTCGGCAATGATCGCGACGGCGCGCTATTGCAAGGCGAAATTCGGGCAGATCCTGTACTGTGGCGACGATTTGAGCGGCACGGAATACGACAGCCGAAAGTTTGCGCACGCTACCGACGTGCGGCGCAACCTCGTGGAATACGCCTTAAAGTGCGTTAGAGATTTGTAGAGGATTGCGTCATTCCGAAACGGCGCAACGATCCTTTGTCGTACAGAGCGTAACGGAGGCGTGTGCCCGTTCATACCGAACAACGGCGGGGGAATATTCCCCGCTTTTTTTTCATACTTTATCCTTATGGAACAGTATGAAAAGCAGGTTGACGAAGTTTTAAAGGACGTGGGAAGCTCTTTTCGCGGGCTCACGCAGGACGAGGCTGCGCGCCGCTTGCAAACAAACGGCAGAAACGCTTTGAAGGCGGGCAAAAAAAAGAGCAAGATAGGCTTGTTCTTTGCGCAGTTCAAAGATTTGATGACGATCATTCTCGTGTTCGCCGCCTTTTTATCGGGCGTGCTCGCCTTCGTTACGGGGGATAAGAGCGAGCTTGCCGACACGGCGATTTTGCTTTTTATCATTCTTTTAAACGCTTTCGTCGGTTTTTTACAGCAGTACCGCGCGGACGCGGCGATCGAAAAGCTCAAACAGATGTCCGTCTGCCGCGCCAAAGTAGTGCGCGGGGGCGCGCTGTCCGTCATCGATGCGGAAGAGCTCGTCGTGGGCGACGTCGTCGAAATCGAGGAGGGCGACCGCATTCCCGCCGATTGCCGCATTCTCACGTGCGAGAATTTCCGCACGGACGAAGCCGCACTGACGGGGGAGAGCCGTCCCGTAAAAAAGTCGGACTGTATCGTTAAAAAACGTGCGCTCGCCGACCGCGCCAATACCGCCTATTTTTCCACCTTTTGCGTGAAGGGTTCGGCGCGGTGCGTGGTTACTGCGACGGGCTCGGATACCGAAATGGGGAAAATTGCGGGGATGCTCGGAAAAAACAAGCCCGTTCCCTCCCCGCTCGACAAGACGATCGCCAACCTCGGCAAAATCATTTCCATCACTGTTTTAAGCGTCGCGCTCATTCTCTTCGTAGGCGGCTTATTGGCGCATAGGGTAAGTTTTTTGCAGAACGTCATGAACGCCGTCGCGGTTGCCGTGGCGGCGATCCCCGAGGGCATGGGCGCCGTCGTTACGATCATTCTTGCCATGGGCGTACAGCGCATGGCAAAGTCGCGCGCGGTCATGCGAAAGCTTTCCGCTGTGGAAACGCTGGGCGGGTGCACCTGTATCTGCTCGGATAAGACGGGCACGCTGACGGAAAACAGGATGACCGTCGAAGAGATCGCTACGGACTTTTCGCGGCAGACGGAACGCTACGAACGAAGCGTCCGCCAGACGCGGTTGTTGAGCTGTATGCGCGTCTGCCACACGGTAAAGTCGGGCGCCAAGGGCTACGTGGGCGATCCCACCGAGGTCGCGCTCGTCGAGTATGCGGACAGGTGCAATTTTTCCCTCCGTGCCGAAGCCGTCGGCGGACTCGCGTTTACTTCCGAGCGCAAGATGATGAGCGTTGCGGCAAACGCGGGCAGGGGTGCGCGGCTGTACGTAAAAGGCGCGTTGGACGTTCTGTTGAAAAAGTGCGACAAAATCGCAACGGAGACGGGCGACCGCGCGATGACGCAGGCGGACAGACGGGCAATCGAAGCGCGTGCGGCGGAATCGTCGGGACGGGCGATGCGCGTTCTGGCGTTTGCCGAGGGATCGTATACGGGGAGCGTCAGAGAGGAAAATTTAACTTTTTTGGGACTTGCCGCCATGCTCGATCCGCCCAAAGCGGGCGCGAAGGAAGCGGTGGCCGCCTGCCGCCGCGCGGGAATCCGCACGGTGATGATCACGGGCGACGGCGCGGATACGGCGTTTGCGATCGCCTCCCGTCTCGGAATCGCCGAAAAACGCAGCGAGGTAGTAACGGGCGATGAACTCGATGAGATGGGCGAGGAAGAGTTCGTGCGCCGTGCAAAGGACTTTACCGTGTATGCACGCGTGTCTCCCAAGCATAAGAGCGAAATCGTTTCCGCACTGCAAAAGCGGGGCGAAATTGTTGCCATGACGGGCGATGGGGTAAACGACGCGCCCTCCATTCAGGCAGCCGATATCGGCGTTGCCATGGGCTCGGGCACGGACGTTACCAAAAACGCCGCGGACGTGGTGATTTCCGACGACGATTTTTCCACCATGGTGCACGCGGTGGAGGAAGGGCGCAACGTCTTTTATAACGTAAAAAAGACGATCGGATTTTTTCTCGCCACCAATCTTGCCGAAGTGCTCGCAGTGCTTATCGTGTCGCTGTTTTTGTGGAAGTACGAGTTTCTCACCTCCACGCAGCTGCTGTTTGTCAATTTGATCACCGACTCCCTGCCCGTGCTCGCTCTTGGCGTGGAGCGCACGGACGGCGTGATGTTGCGTCCGCCCGTTTCGCAGAAGGAGATTTTCTCCAAGAAATCCATGCTCTCCATGCTGTTTTTCGGTGCGGTGCAGGCGGCGATCGTAATCGGATTGTTTGCCGTCGGGGTGAATGCGTGGGGCAACGGCGCGGCCTCTACGGCGGCGTTCGTGGCGCTGTCGCTTCTGGAACTCTTCCACGCGTTCAACGTGCGCAAGGACGGCGTCAAGCCGTCGATCAAAGAATATTTCACAAACAAGACTTTGTTGTTGACGGTGCTTGCGGGCATTGCCGTAAACGTGCTGCTGGTAGTCGTACCTCCCTTGCGCGCGGCGTTCGATTTGACCGCTCTTTCGCCCGTGCAGTGGGCAATCGTGTTCGCGCTGTCGTTTGCGATTATTCCCGTCGGCGAGCTTTACCGCCTGTTCGGGGCGGTCGGGCGCAAGAGGGTGCGTGCGTCCAAGCCGCGCAGAGCCAAGCGTCTGAAAAAACGGGCGGCGGCAAATTGAATTACGTTAAAATCGGCGTTATCCGCCGATTTTTTTATGGCGTGCGGGCGTGCGGTAATAATACGAAGCGCCCGAAAGCTTGCTCGATTCGGAATATTTTTGACAAAATAGATTATTGCGCGCGCGGGGGGATCATGACTGTATCCAAAGGGGGAAGGCGGTATAAATAAATGTGGTTGCTCGCAATTTTCGCCGTAAGCGTCGTATGCGCCTTTGCTGCTCGGCGCGTGCGCTTTTCGAAACGATTGACTTTCACCGTTCGCCGCGGTATAATAAAACCATGAAAGTCTATCTCGACTATGCGGCGACCGCGCCGCTCGACGGAGAAATCCTCGACAAAATGCTTCCCTATCTCAAAGCGAATTTCGGCAATTCCGATTCCCTGCACTCGTTCGGCAGGGAGACTGCTTACGCCGTGAGCGAAGCGCGCGAACGCGTTGCGGGCGCGCTCGGCGTTCGGGCGAAGGAAGTGTATTTTACGGCGGGCGGCACCGAGGCGGACAATTGGGCGGTGCGCGTTTTGGGGGAGGGGAGCGTTTTAACCTCTCCCGTCGAACACCGCGCCGTGCTCGACACCGTGAGGGCGGCGCGAAAGCATACCGTCTGCGCCGTCGGACGGGACGGACTCGTGTCCGCACAGAACGTGGCGGACGCGCTTGCGCCCGATACGGGGCTTGTTTGCGTCATGGCGGTCAACAACGAGACGGGCAGCATCCAGCCGCTCGAAGAAATTTCCGCTCTTTGCAGGGAGCGGGGAGCATTGCTCTTTTCCGACTGCGTACAGGCGGGCGGCGCGCTGGATATGAAGCGGATTGCAAAGTCGTGCGATGCGTTTTCCCTGTCTGCGCATAAGATTTACGGACCGAAGGGGGTGGGCGCGCTCGTCGTAAAGTCGGGGGTGAAGCTGCGCCCCATGGTGTTGGGCGGCGAGCAGGAACGCGGACTGCGCGGCGGTACCACGAACGTTGCGGGCGTCGTGGGCTTTTCGTACGCGCTTGAAAAGGCGCAGGCGGAGCGGGAAGAAAACCAACGTAAAATAAAAAAGGTACGTGATTTTTTCGAAGAACGGATTTTGTCCGCCCTGCAAGACGGGGTGCGCGTAGACGGTTTGAACCGTGTTGCGAATATTTCGCATATCACGCTGAAAGAGGGCAATGGCGCGCTGTTAAACAAGTTGGACTTATACGGCGTGGCGTGTTCGGGCGGAGCGGCGTGTTCGGCGCATAGCCCGCTTCCTTCGCACGTAATGCTCGCCATGGGGCGCACGGAAGAGGAAGCCCGCCGAGGTTTGCGTTTTTCCTTCGGCAGAGAGACGACGGAGGAGGAAGCCGCCTTCGCTGCCGACGTGCTTATAAAATGCGTTCGGGAATAAAAGTTAAGAACAATATATAATCTGTCCCGAAAAATTTCCGAAAGCAATTCCGGCGTCTTTTGAATTCGTTTTTATAAATACAGCTTCGACAACGGCGCGTATTAAAAATGACTAACGATTGCAAATTATCGGATTTCGACAAATACGTTATAATTTTTTCCGCCGTCGCGTTCATTCGACGGCGGATTTTTCTTCTAAACGAAAAAATATCGGCATACACTATGATAGCTTGGCAGGCAAGTCCTGCAAAAATACGTTATAAGAGGTGTCGATATGAACGAAGAACTCGATTATGCCGAGATGCTGGAAATTCCGGTGGAAACGGTAACGATCAACCGCAGGGAGCACAAGAAGCGCCGCCGCGGTGCGGAGGACCTTGGGGAACAGCTCGTGGAGCAGGTGAACGATCGGATGCAGTCCGATACGGCGGAAGAGGAGCCCGCGCAAGAGGCAGACGACCCCGCCTTTGCGGAAAGCAAGCCCATCGAGCGGGAAGCCAAGCCCGCAAAGCGCAAGCGCGCCGGAATCGGGCGCAAAATACTTATCGGCGAGCTCGTCGCGGTGTGCGCGCTTTGCGCGGTAATATTCTTTACGAATATCTTTATGACCAACAGCGCCATCAATACCTTCGTCAGAGGGTTGTTCCAGGGCAGTGCCGAAACGGCGGATAAGCGCACGTATTCCGATTTCAAGCTTTCCTCCGTCGTTAACGAAACGACGGAAGCAGAGCTCACCGTTTCCGAAACGGGCGTGCTCTCCTTCACGGCGAAGTGTAGCGTGTATTCTCCCGCAAACGGCACCGTTGCTGCGGTAAACGGTTCGGCGAAAGAGGGTTATACCGTTTCCGTGCGTCATTCCGACAGCTTTTCCACCGTCATCGGCGGGCTGGACACCGTCTATCTTGCGGCGGGCGATTCTGTATACGGAAATATTCCCCTCGGCTATTCGGACGGCGAAGGCGCGGTAACCGTAATGATGTATTCGGGCGACCAGCTTCTGAATTGTTACAGTGTCGGTGAAAACGGACTGTCCTGGAGTTAAGAAGAAACGGCTGTCCGTTCATCCGCTGTTCTTTCTGGCGGGAATCGTATCCGCGTTTACGGGCAGTCTTCTCTGGTTTGTAAGCGCGTGTATTGCGGCAATCGAGCACGAATGTGCACACGCGTTTGCGGCAAGGCGTTTCGGATTTTCCCTCGATAAAATCGTACTCATGCCCTACGGCGCGGTGATATCGGGGGATATTTCGGGTATTTCGCCCCGACAAGAGTTGATCGTCTGTCTGGCGGGACCGCTTGCCAATCTCGCAACGGGACTGCTGTTCGTTGCGTTATGGTGGCTCTTTCCCGAAGTTTATCCCTTTACGGAGGCGGCGGCGAACGTGTCGTTCTCGTTGTTTCTCGTAAACCTTCTGCCGGCGCACCCGCTCGACGGCGGGCGTATTCTGGGAATCGCGCTGCGCCCTCTGGGCAAGAAAAAGGCGCGCGCCGTGCTCGTTGCGATCACGCTGGCAATTTCTGCGGGGATACTCGGCTATTTCGTTTATACGTGTTTCCTCGTGCCGAACTTTTCCGCGCTTGCATTCGGAGCAATGCTTGCGGCAGGTGCGTTCGGCGGCGGAGAATACAACCGTTTAAGCTTTTGCCGCCGTAAGAGTTTTCTGCGCGGCGTCGAGGAAAAGCGCATCGCCGTGTCGGCGGACTGCACCCTACAGGACGTGTTTCGCTATCTGCGCGAGGACAGGTACGTCGTGTTCGTTCTGTACGAGAACGAGGAGTTTTTGGGCGAGCTGAGCGAGGCGGACTATATCTCTCTGCTTGAAAAGGGAGACTTGCGGACGACGCTTCGAAATTGTTTACCGGAATTTGCAAAAGGGGCTTGAAAAATCCGTTCGGATATGATACAATCAATGTTGGTTGAAAAGTAACGGAATGAACGAATTGCGGGATAAAGGACCCAACGAATGAAGAAAGAATGGTTTTTCGATCGCTTTTGCGGCGAGCAAATCGTTATGTGCGCAGAGGACGGCGTTCTTACGGACGTGTCGGTCGAAAGCGAAACGTTCGGCGACGAAATCGGCAATATTTACAAAGGCAGAGTTCAGAACGTCGTCGGCGGAATGCAGGCGGCTTTCATTGCTTGCGGAATGGAAAAGAACTGCTATCTGCCCCTCAACGAACGCGCGGCGTGCTTTAATTCGTACGACGGCGGCGGGGGCGACAGCGTACATACGGAGCTGAAAGAGGGGGACGAAATTCTCGTTCAGGTTACTAAGGCGGCGCGGGGCAGCAAGGGCGCGAAGATTACGCGGGATTTGTCGTTCGTGGGCAAAAATCTCATATATATGCCGCATACGGACTTTCTGGGAATTTCGCGCAAGATCACGGACGGAAAGTCGCGCGCGGATTTATTGAAGGAAGCGGATAAATTGCGCAAGACGGGCGAGGGATTTATCGTGCGCACGGCGGCGCAGAACGCTTCGAAAAAGGCGTTAAAGACCGAATCGGAATATTTGAAGCGCGTTTGGCGCATGACGCTCGAGGGGGCGGAAAACGCGCCCGTCGGTACGGCGGTGTATCAGGAATACGACCTGCCCGTTAAAATCATGCGCGATTCACTGGGCGCCGAAGTCAGCCGTATCTACGTCGGCGATAAGGAGCTGTACGAGCGCGTTCTGCGGCTGGTTAAGGTGCGCCCCGATATGGACGAAAAAAAGGTTGCGCTGTACGAAGGGGAAAACAATATGTTTTCCAATTTCGGGTTGCTCGACCAGGTATACGGCTTGGCGGATTCTCGCGTTGACTTGGAAAACGGCGCATACCTCGTTGTGGACGTAACCGAGGCAATGACGGTCATCGACGTCAATACGGGCAGCTTCGTGGGGGACAGCGACCTCGAATCGACGGTATTCCGCACGAACATGCTTGCTGCGCGGGAAATCGCCCGCCTCGTAAGGCTGAGAAACGTGGGGGGGATCATCGCCGTCGATTTTATTGATATGGCGGAGGAGGCGCACTGCACGGCGGTGGAAGAAGAGCTTGCCCGCGCGTTACAGGACGATAAGGCAAAAACACGCGTATATCCCATGAACGAGCTGTGCGTTACGCTGTTTACGCGCAAGCGCACGCGCAACGATTTGCTGTCCTTTCTGTTAAAGCCTTGTCCGCACTGTACGCGGGAGGGGTACGTGCTTTCGGATAAATTCATGGCAATGCGCGTGAGAAGCGCAATCATGGATACGTTCTCCAACGGGTATCGGGCGGCGGTGGTGGAGCTGAATCGGCAACTGCTCGAAAAAATACTCGGCGAACGGTACTTTACGCCCGAAATCAAGGGGCGCTGGAAGAATAAGCGCGTATATTTTGTGCCGCATTCCACCTGGCACGAAGAAAAATTTACCGTTCGCGGCGACAACGCAAAGGTGCTGTCGCTGCCCGACGACGCGCAGATATTATACTGAAAAAACGCAACGAGGCGATCCGTCAACTCCGTATTGATTTCGACGCGATACTCAAAGCCTATAAAACATTAAAAATAACGATAATATTTTTATTATATTAAAAATTAAAATGGAAAGCGTCGCATACGGCGATTTCCGATTATTTATCTTTCCTTCCGTAATAATAGGTCCCGCGCCGTCATAATGACGGCGCGGGATAGTTTTGTCGTTGCGTTCATGGAGTCGTTCGTTTGAACGAAAGTCCGTTCGTTCTTCGGAAGGGCGTAGCGTTCCCCTTGTCATTCTGAGCGGAACGGAGGGAAGCAAAGAATCTTATAAAATTGATTTGCGTACAGGGACGCTTACGCGATCAAAGTTTTCCAGCTCTTTTCGAATTGCTCTTCCGAATGAAGCAGCTCTTCCGCAAGCTCCTTAATGTCCTTATCCGCGTAGTCCTCGCTCATTTCGCTCAGGGTCGTCTTTAACGCGGTAATGCCCATTACCGTTCCCTGCGTCATCATTTCGGCAATGTGCGCGCGGGAATTGTCCTTCATCGTGTTCATTTTGATGCTGCTCCACATCATTGCCTTTTTAATGGGGCTCGGGTTTTTTAAATCGATATTCTTGTTCTTTGCGATAATCGCGGCTTTGCCGCCGATTTTCTCGTATTCTTCGTGCTGCTTCAGCAGTTCCTCGCGGATATCCGCGTCCTCCGCTTCGGGCAGAATGTCCGAAATGGATTGCAGCGCCAGCTGGCAGTTGCGGTGCACCTCTGCAAGAACTTCTTCACTTTTTTTAATTTCCATAACTCACCTCTGTTATAAGTTTGCGAAAAGAACGTAATTTTTATACCGTTTCGGGTGCAAAACCGCTTGACTTTTTTTCGTGCGTATGGTAAATTGATTCGTAGCCGCTAAGGACGGGCAGCCAAGAATTTCCGCAAAGAGGGAATCGCCTAAGCTACTTGCGAGACCGAAAGGAGGTAAAAAGCGAAATGTACGCAATCATCGAAAACGGCGGAAAGCAGTATAAAGTTGCCGAAGGCGACGTTCTGAAAGTGGAAAAGCTCGCTGCGGAAGTAGGGGCGGAAGTCAATTTCAACGTGGTTCTCGTTGCAGACGAAAACGGCTTGAAGGTCGGCAAAGAAGTCGAAAACGCCAAAGTGGTCGCAAAAGTGGAAGCGCAGGACAAGTTCAAGAAGATCATCGTCTTTAAGTACAAGGCGAAGAAGAACGAGCGCAAGAAGCAGGGCCACCGCCAGCCTTTCACTGCGGTAAAAATCGAGAAGATTTCTCTTTGAGCCGCACGGGGCGTAAAGCCCGAAACTATGAATAAGGAGATAAGAAAATGATTTTTCTCGGATTATTCGCTCATAAAAAGGGAACGGGCTCGTCGCACAACGGACGCGACAGCGAAGCGAAACGCCTCGGTGTAAAGCGTCAGGACGGGCAACAGGTTCTTGCGGGTAGCATCATCGTCCGCCAGCGCGGCACGAAGATCCACCCCGGCAACAACGTCGGAATCGGCGGAGACGATACGCTCTTCGCTTTGAAAGACGGCGTCGTTAAGTTTGAGCGCAAAGGGAAGGACAAAAAACAAGTTAGTGTATATTAAAAACGAAACGCGCCCCGATCCGGGGCGCGTTTTTTTGTAAAGCATAAACCGCCCGAAGTATGAGAAGTTGAAAAACGGAAACGTTGCAAAAAAACGAGCGTCGGCATATGATAAACAAGAAAGAAAAAATTTTTAAAAAAATCCGCGTATCGTTATAAAAACGCTTGATTTCTTCGTTTGAATATGGTATATTATTCAAGCAAGTTCGGAAGCTTAGCTCAGCTGGGAGAGCATCTGCCTTACAAGCAGAGGGTCATAGGTTCGATCCCTATAGCTTCCACCATAACAGTGCGGAAAAGTTTATTATGCGGGAATAGCTCAGTGGTAGAGCGTCACCTTGCCAAGGTGAATGTCGCGGGTTCGAGTCTCGTTTCCCGCTCCAATCAAACTTCCGCACTGTTTTTTTTGGCGCCATAGCCAAGTGGTAAGGCGTGGGTCTGCAAAACCCTGATTCCCCGGTTCAAATCCGGGTGGCGCCTCCAAAAACCCCATATATTGTGTTGATTTTGACTGATTGACACAATATATGGGGGTCTTTTTTGCGTTTTTGGGACAGTTTGGGGTGTAATTTGGGGTGTAATTTTGCGTTATAAGGTCGGGAAATTTACAAGATCCATTTTGCTCCGCATAAACTCATCCGAATAGTGGACGTAATGCTTTCCTACAAGCCGTTGCGGGCTATCGCCCATCCAAATATCCACGATTTCCGGCTTGATATCCGTCGGCTCGGAGCATTTTGTTGCAAACGTGTGGCGAAGATTATACGGCGTCAAACCGTTCGGAAGAGCTTCTTTCATTAAATCCAACCAACGGTCGTACGAAAGTAGAGGAGTAATCGGTTTATCGAAGTTTATCAATCCCTGCGCCTGTTTGGGTATGGGGATTTTTTTGTATTCGATTTTTCCGTTCTTCCGTTTGCGGTTTCTTGCAATCAGAAATCCGTTCTCGAAACGTGCGTCTTGGTCGACTTCACAGGGGCGAAGTCCGAAGAAGTACAAAGCGTAAGCGCATTGTCTGATAGGATCGTAGCGTGATTCCTGAATTTTAAGTAGGAAAGAAAGAATCTGATTGTTTGTAAGTGCAACGCGGGGGATGCGTTCGGCTCGCCTGAACGGAATCAACGAAACGGGGTTGTTTGTAATCACGCCGCTTGCGGCGGCATACTTAAATACTCCGTTAAATATCGTGCGCAAGTCTTCGTATCTGCGCGGATATTCTTCAAATTCGGGCAAACATTCGTCCAAATCGACCGTCCGTATTTTCGTTATGTTTTTTTTGCGTATCTCTTCTCCGATAAACCGCCGCGCGAGCGATTGATATCCTGAAAGGGTATCGGTTGCAACTTTCCCTTTTTTATGATGAAACCATTCGTTAAGCATATTGTCGAATTTAAGCCCCGCATTCGCTCGTTCTGCGGGCGATTCGAGGTGTTTCGTAAGTTCGATAAATTCTGCCTTTGCAACCGCTAAATCCTTATTTGCGGCGCGCAGATTGTAACCGTTGCGCCTGTACCTGATTTCGTAATAAAAGCTGTTCTTTCCGCTTTCTCTTTTGATAACGTGGGCGACGAGCCCGTTTGCGATAAATTCTTTCTTAAATGTCTTTGACATTTTGGTAATCTCCCTCATTGTGAATTGCAGCGTTGTTGATACTGCTTTTTTCTTATGCCTCGGTGCGTCTGACGTCGGGGCATTTTCTATTTCAGCCAGCGCCTCTTTTCTTTTGTGAAATTTAAGGGCAGCCGAATCTGCCGCCAGTTGAAAGACGGTGGCGGTAAGTTCGTCGCATTCCGAAGATGTTGCGACGCAGTTTAAAAGTTTTTCTAATTGGGTCATAAAACGATATTTTTAGATGGCAATTTCATCATAAAATATAGAAATGAGAAATCCCACCGCCCGTGTACCGCAGATTTGTAACCCGAAGCAGTTAAAAGGGTAACTAACCCCACTCAAAACGGAACATATTCCTCCTCCCGAAACGAAAATCGCCTTTACAACCACCGAAAAGGCTTTGCGCGGAGAGGTCTGCGGTGCCCCCGTAAATTTAGAAGGCAGAGCGTTCCGTAAAAAATTTTATTCAAATAAAAAAGTTGTTTGCACCGTAAAATTTTTTCCTCGAAGCCCAAAGAATTTTCGGAACAATAACCCCCCCCAATAAAAAAGGACTGCCGAATAAAGCAGCCCCATATAAGGACACAAAAGACAAAATAACAAGAAAAAATGAAAGGGGTAGAACAGCCGTTTTTTAATTCTGCATGATAACATAAACGATATGACAGAGATTGTCGTATTTAAAAAATTACTCGGTGAAATTTTTTTCGTCTTAAAACGTCGTTCAAATCCTTGACTTCATCTTCCAAAACCGCTATAATTAGACACATTAAGCAAACATTTGTTCGCGTTTACGTATGAGCGGGGGTGATGATTTATGGAATGGATGGCGATAAGAATGTATTGCTGTAACTGTGGAAAGCTGGTGATCGGTTATAGAAAGAAGGGCGGCGAGGCAAAATTAGTGTGCACAAATTGCGGTTCCACGCTGATTGCGAAACCTGTTACAAGGAAACATATTCGTTGCGATATTCATTTGGACTATCGGTCGAAAGGATAACAAAAGTTAAGCCAATATTGACAAAGACGGTACGGTCGAGAATTGCTTGTAAATCCGTATCAGGTCAGTCGATTACATTGTAGGGAAAGCCGCAAAGCGAGATACCCGACAATTAGATCCCGTAGGGATTCTTTTTGTCGGGTATTTTTATTTTCTCGAAAATTTTTGGAAAACCGTAAAATTATTTTTTTATTTCGGCAAACAGGTTGCCGAATTGAAGATTAGAATGCAACCGTACAACGAAACGAGGAGGTGAGAATATGCAGAGTACAGCGGAACGCAGAATGACGTTGCTGGAATCGTTATGCCGTCGCAGAAAAGACAGCGTAGCAAATCTTGCGAATAAATTCGGCGTTTCCGTTCGCACCATTCGGTACGATATAGAGGTACTCTCATGTTCTTATCCTATTTATACCGCCACGGGTAGAGACGGTGGCGTGTTCGTTAAAAAATGGTTTAGGTTCGGAATGGTTTATATGGCGAAGGAACAGGTTGAGCTTTTGAAACGACTTCAACGGGAATTATCGGAACGGGACGCTAAAATCATGCAAAGCATTTTAGATACTTATACGAAAAAAATTGACGGGGTGCAATAAATGATTTCATTGGATCAGATCAGAGAAGAGTTGAAGGACGTGCGGTATTACTATCAGAGGAAAGAAATTTTTGACCGTAATGCAAAGACGGTTGGCACGTGTTCTATTAAAGGTAAGGCGGACAAGTACAACGCGCTTGTTGTCGAAGCGTCGCCGAAGCTTTACGACGTATATATCGGGCTGTACGTTCAGGGCGGTACGCAGGAAGGGTACTCGTTGGAAGTAGGTTACAGTCCGAAATATATCCAGAAGCTACATAGCGAGCTATTGAAGTTTTTTCAAAATAAGTTAAAGGAGGTTTAAGTCTATGGTTGAGGAAGTCGATTTTATGGAAGACGCCGATAACGTTTACCGAACGGAATGTTATATCGTAAAGCAAATGATTCGTTTGTCTACCGAAGCATCGGGTGATACCGCAATCGTAAGCGTGGATGTTTACTATGCTCGGACGAAACGGAGAGACAGTTGTTTCGAGGCAATTTTCAGTAAAAGGACGTACTTGGACGGGCGGCGTATGCCCTCCACTATGTACACGAGAAAGTACGTCGGTTGAGTTTGTACCGTTCGAGGCGCACAAATGCGGTAATCGGGCGGGATACAGGCGGGGTAACGGCGGGGGTGTGTGGGTTACAATTTCCACTTTCCTGCGTTACAATGGAAGCGTAATCGGCAGCGGCTAAAACAAAACGATTTGTGCGGTGCTTGCAAGATAAAGGTGGCCACCTTCCGCTCATCGCATGAAACGTGAAGTTTCTTCAAAGTCCGGATGCCTGATTATAAATCACAACTTCATATCGGACAGGCAGACTTGTTAAAAACAGACGTGCAGTCCAAACGACAAAATTTAAATTTTTAAGGAGTAATTAGATGGCGAACAAAAAAACTGCCGAAGCTTCCGCGAACGGCGGAAAGTATTCGGAACGGAAGTGGATGACCCCTTCCAAGCGCGCGGAAGGTTACGCACAGGAGCGTAAAAACCGCGTACATATGCGCGGTCCCCACGAGGGCGAGGAGCTTGACGATTACAATAAGGGTTTGAGATCGGGATATCTCCTCTGCCAGAGCGATCACGCGGGGCACTATAAGTACAGACAGGCAATTGCAGAAGGCAAAAGTAAAGAAGAAGCCGCGGCGATCTCGCGGAAGAAAGGAAAGTAAGGAGGAAAGAGGTAATGGCAAAGAACGGGATCAAGGTCGAACGGAAGAGTTTCGAATATAAGGGGCAGTCGTATTTCGAGTATTTTATCAGCGGCACCGTGCGCGACAGAGAAGTAAACATCAGGCTCGCGCCGCCCGACGTAAAGGATAAGGGCGGATATACCGTGCTGGATATCGTATTCGGAAACGAAGAAAGGGCGGATTTTATCGTCGAGCCGTTTGAGTTTACGAATTCCGAGGGTAAGGTCATTTCGGGCGAAAGGTATCTTGTTCGCACGACGGACGAAAACGGCGAAGTGTACGAATGCGCTGTAAAACCCACGCGTAATTCGGATAAGACGCTGCTGAATATGCTGTTGAAATAACGGCATAAGAACAAAGCTGCGGCTTGCGGTGGGAAAACATTGCAAGCCGCAAATATTTTTTCGGAGGTAAATTATGAATAACGAATTACAAAATCACAAGAGATCGGATACCTTGAAATGGATTTTAACGCTTATCGCGTTTATCCTCGTGGGTGTCATGCTCGTCGGCATCATTTGCGGTTGGTTCGAAAAGAAAGAAACGCGATCCGAGCCGCAATCGGACACGTCCCAAACGGGCGGTATGCTCGTAGGTGAAAGCGAAGGAAGCAGGATTGCCCTTATGAGTGCAGTCGTCGCTGCGTCGGATTACGAAGACTACGGCATATCCCCGCTCGCAGAGAATGCCTACACGCTCACGGCAACGGTGAAACCGGACAATACGGCGGAAAACACGGGCGTGGATTGGGCGATGAAATGGAAGGACGCCTCGTCTTCGTGGGCGAACGGAAAAAGCGTTACGGACTACGTTACGATTACGCCGAGCGGGGAGGGATATGCGGAGAGCAAGACGGTAACGCTTGCAAATCTTCAACCGTTCGGGGAGCAAATCGTCGTAACGGCAACGGCGCGGGACAATCCCGAAGTAACGGCAAGCTGTAACGTGGACTACGTTCAGAAGGTAACGGATTTCTCGCTGTCATTCGGTACGGTAAGCTGCAATTTCGGCGGAACGACGGGCGTTACGTTGGAACTCAACAATAACGGCTCGCCGATCGGCGGCGCGGCAACGCTGAATCAAACGACGAGTCAGGTGTATTCGCTTGCAGATACGTTTAACGTAACATACACGGTTTCTCCCGTGGAAACGCCCTTCCTCTATAAAGATTATGCGGGCATGAGCGATTATTGGCTGGACTTCGGTTATGCAACCGAGCAGTACAACCGTAATGAGTTGGAAACGGTGAATGCGAAATTGGATCGAAGCGCGCTCGTCAATTATGATGTGTCGCAAAAGGGCTTGTATTTTGGAATCAAGTATTTCCGCGACAATATGGGCTTGAACGGATATTACCGCTATTACCGTGCAGGCGGGGTGTATAGCTTTCCGATGGGTGCAGAGGAATTTGAAAATAATTTTTCTCCGTCCTCGATTATCGAAAGCTATACGAGAATTCAAGAAGGCGGTACTTATAACGACGGAGTTTTCAATTATTCGTACCGCGGATTGGATTTGTTCAAACTGACGGTAAGAATTGCAGGCGCACATTCGTCAATGGAAAAAACTACGACCTTTACGATGAACGGCTATACAAACACTTCGCCCGTCAACGCGATGGAAGTTAGCAATTCCTCTGTTGTCTTTTGACGGAAGGAGGGCGTATGAAGGTAGCAAAAATTGTTACAGGCGTCGCCGTTGTATTGTTCGTTGCGCTCGCCGTAGGGATGATCTTTAAGTTTACCAACGGGTTTAACGAGGCGTTTAAGACGTTCTATCTGGAACAGGACGGAAAGCAGATTTTAACGAGCGAAACGGAAGCTACACTCGTGCGCGGGGAGGAATACCGTTACGAGGTCAAGTACACCTTCGACAGCGATAAAGCCGAGCCGAAAGGGTATAACGTAAAAATCGTTCCGAATGAAGAAATCGAGCTTTCGTTCAGGACGGACGGAAAACAATACCTGTATGCCGAGGCGAAAGAATTAACGGGTGCGTTTAACGTTAAAAAAGAAGCAAGCGCGTTTACTTTTTCCGTTCCGAAAGATCAATCGCTGAAAAGCGTTTTGGAAAAGGTGTACGGAAAGACGGTAGAGGTGGAAGAGCCGAAGGGAAATCTTTATACGCTCGTCGTCAGTTCGTATAACGAAAAGGTAACGTACAAGATCGATTTCACCGTTATAACTGCCGTAAAGGGAATCGAGCTGAATACGGGCAGTATCGTCTTTGGCGGGAACGATTAGGAGGGGATCAATGAAGGAAATTTGGAAACATATCGGCGCGGCGTTTCTGTCCGTGTTGTTCTTGTTCTCGTTCCTGATTCCGCCCGTGCGAAGTACGGTTGCCCGCGCGGAGAGCAACGTAACCGAGTTCGAGCGAACAAACGTTATGGACGATTTGGGAAATTCGGAAATGGACGGGAAACCGTTTGAATTCAGGGATTATGCGTTTAATTCGAATCAGTCCGCGCAGGTTTTGATGCTGGTAGAGTATTGCTATTCGTTTTATGCAAACAGGCAGGGAAACTTCGGCTTGTATCTATACGTATGGAATCCGCAGGGGCTTAACTTTCGTTACGATTCCGAGTTAAACAAGGTGCAACTATCCTATGAGGACGATGCGGATTACGTTAAGTATCCGCTGAAATATCTTAACCGTTGCGAGCGGGAAAATTACGAAGGGCTTTTCTATAAATACAAGATAGACCTCTCCATAGATCAGAGAAGCGCGATGCTTGAAGGGCTGAACAGTAGCGAACGGGTATACCACGTCAGCGGAATAGAATTGATAGAAGACGGAAAAACGAGTCCGCAGGATTATTCCGTGAACGCCGTATTCAAGTACAGCGGTTACGCGAAGGGGTACGGCGCAAATACCGAAGCGGAGGATACGCTCGCTTATTCGAGAACGAGCGGAGACGTGTTCGTGATCGAGGACGACGATTTGCACCAGACGTTTTATCGCCCGACGGGAACGGATGGAAGCAGGCATCGGCAGGACACGCTGCACACGGTATATTTCACCGTGCCGAATACGCTTATAAAGAAGTACGGGCGGCTCGCGGTATTACGGGTGCAGTGGTTGGAGGCGGTGCTCAATCCGTTTTTGGTAACGGGGAATCAAGAGATTTTTAACGCATTAAAGGATTACGTCGGGCAAGAGATGGGCGCGTATGCGGAAACGGGGTTTGCGTACGGATTGCTGGGAGGATACGAGTACGAATCGACAAGCTTGGGCGGCGCCACGTTCGTACATAAGAGCGCGGAGGTAGCCTATAACCCGTGGTATGCGTATCTGGACGAAGTATCGCAAGAGTTGAACAGGATATGCCTTGCATTCAATTCCGGCAACAAAACGGACAGCGCGGACAGCTATACGGTAGGCGGTGAGACGCTGCTCGATCAGATGAAGGAGTATTCTCGCGGCAGCAGCGATAAGGTGTTGGAAACGTATGACAGGAATTTGTTTGTGTCGGTCGCGAGTGAGTTTACGGTCGTGGATATTCCCGCCGAGAAAGAATATTCGCTGACGAGCGAAAAGATTTCGCAGACGTTTTGGGAGAAGCTGACGGGAAAATCGCACGTGGAGTTTTCGGATACCTACAATAATATACAGGCGATTTATCCCGTATCTGCGCAGGACTTCGGCACGACGAAAGAACATACCTGCCAAAATCTGTATATCGATCTGAACGATTACGACGAGTTTCGATCGGTGTACGATGCGGCAGTGCAGGCGGAGGAAACGATGTATTTGTTCCGCTTTGCACAGAGCAAGTATTCGGCATGGGAAGTAACGGAAGGGAAATGGACGAAATCGACGAAGTACGTTCCGAACGGGATTACGGCGGGCGGGACTTGGCGAACGGTGTACCATTTATCCGACAGCGATACGAACGCCTACTTCGGGCAGGAAACCGTATATCTCGGTTTAGATCTCATTCAAATGGAATGGGACGACGGGGGAAAGAGGGTTGTAATTCCTATCGTTTCATCGCCCATCGATGTAGCGGCAGACGGTACGCCGCCTGTTTACACGACTTCGGACGTGCGGAATAATTGGTGGAAGATCCTGTTCGGCGTAATTGCGCTTATCGTTATTATCGTGCTTTTATTGAAGTTCGCGCCGTGGCTCATTTACGGGATAGGAAAGGTGATTGCCGCGCCGTTCAAGGCGCTATCGAAGGCTTGCAAATCGGGACGAGAACGACGACGGGAGAAGCGAGAGAAAAAGAAGTTCGAGCGGAAAGGGAAGAAAGCGCGAAAGCAAGTGGATAAGGAGTTTGATAAGTTTCATAAAAAGTGCGAACGCGAAGAAAAGGAAGTTCAGAAGAATTGGAAGAAGGTTGACGTAGAGTCGCTGAAAAGAAAGATTTGGTCGGGCGAAAAGAGCGAAATGGAACTGACGAAAACGGAACGGTATGCGCTCAATCAGGATGAGGATTGGTTGATCGAGAAAGAAATAGAGGAAGTTGCGCTCGGGTTTTATGACGACGATATGGATTGGTGGATGGAATAAGGAAGAAAAAGGAAAAGCGGCTACGGAAGTAAATCCGTAGCCGCCATACTTTCCAATAGGTTATTCTTCCTTATTTAATTGTTGGAGAAATTGTTCGGGGGTGTAAACGGGGATAGGCGATTTGGAAAAATCGTCTGTGTTCCGCGTAACGATGCAATCCACTTCTGCGCGTAAAGCTGTTTCAATCATAACGGCGTCCTCAAAATCCGAAGTGGGGGAAGGTATTGCTTTGCGACAATCAATACCCGCCGTATCGAGTACGTCAAAGAGCGCGACGAGCTTGTTGAGAACTTCGCGGGAGGCTTTATCGTCGTGTGTGTAACGGTGCATGATGTAGTAAATATCGGTCGTGGATTTTGCCGAAACATACCCCAGAAACGCATTGTTAGCGGCGGCGAAAAAAATCTGCGTGGAATGTTCGCTGAAAGGAGTTCTGTTCTGGAGCGTGTCGATAATAACGCAAGTGTCAATCAATGCTCTCATACGTTCTTCAACCTTTCCGCGCGGGCTTCTTCCAAGGTAATATCGGCAGGAATCACGCCGACAAGCGATTTTGCAATATCAACGCGCTGCTGGAACGGGTTGGTGAGTTTGGATATTACTTTTCCGTTGCGCGTGATGAACACGTCCTCGGTTGCCGAAATTAACAGGTATTTGCTTAAATTCGATTTGAGTTCGGTAGCTGTAATAGACATAGTGTACCTCCGTAATCATTTTGTACTATTATTATAAACAAAATGTACGATTTTGTCAATAGAAATCGTACAAAATTATGGAAAGAAAATCTGAAAGGAGTAATTATGAAAATCATATTTTAAATGTAACCAATAATTTACACAAATGTAAATATCAGATGGTAGAAAATATCTTTGCGATTAATTATAATTTAATTCGATTCAAGGAGCTTGCGAGCGAGTATAGATTTTATCAATAATTTAATGGGAATTAATAATATTCCAAAATGTTGCATAAATCAACCAAAAAGTGTTGTGCAAATCTACTAAATTATGGTAAAATACTAAATATGAAAAGGTTTATATTTAAACGTTTACAAATAGGTATTTTATTTTTATCTTTAATTTTTTTATTTTTGTTTATAGGATATGGTTGCGCGAATGATCATACTTTTGTCCTAACTTATTCCTCATCGCTTGGCGGCAATGTTCTCGGTGTCGTTAAACAATTTGTGAGAGGCGGTGGGGATGGACAAACAGTAAGAGCGGTTGCCAATCAAGGATATGAATTTAAATGTTGGTCAGATGGATGTAAGACTGCGGAGAGAAATGAGCAGAACGTCTGGTCGAGCATTAATTTTGTTGCCGAGTTTGTATTAGTAGAGTATAACTTCACGTATATACCATCAGAAGGCGGACATATAAGCGGTTTAAGCGAACAAACAGTTCAAAAAGATTTTTTCGGTCAAGCAGTAAAGGCGGTGCCCAATAAGGGATATTATTTTTTGGGTTGGAATGACGGGATTGATTCCGATTTAAGAGTGGATAAAGGACAAGGTGATTTATCAGTAACTGCTATTTTTAAAAGACGGGAATATGATGTTGAATATATATCCACAAATGGGGGCTATATAGAAGGGACTCTACAACAAAAAGTATGCTATGGAGAAAAAACCGATTCGGTTACGGCAGTCGCTCAGGCGGGATACGAATTTGTTTGTTGGTCAGATGGATTAACAACAAAAAAAAGGTGTGATACGATTAAACAACAAACAACATTGCGTGCGATTTTTGCGAAAAAAGATGCTGTTCGATTTTCTATTTTAATGCCGTTTATTACAGAGGTTCATGCAGAATTGGAATTGGCGAATGGCGACAGTTTTCAAGCGGATTATGTAATGACAGAAACGGAGAAGAAAGTCTGTGATCTCACCGTAATGAAGGTTAAGGGACTGCTTAATGAAATTTTTGCCGGAGAAGTGGTTTTTGATATAGATACATATTATACAGAATTTCCTATTGGAAGAGAAAATTTTTATCGCACCATAGATATGGGAGGAAAATATTCATATGGAATCAACGCAAGAGAAATACCGGAGATAAAAGAAATAGCAAGTTATTACCGTTGCGTAATTGCTACATTTTGTTTGTCGGATGAGGAAAGGGTTGCGATAAGTGAAGCGGGAGCAGCCCGTCGAAAAGGAGCTTACATTCATGCGGAATCGACATATTGGGATTTGTACCGACAGAAGTCGACACCTGAATTCCTGCTTGATGATAGTGATCCTGATGTTTCAATTTGGTGGGAATCGATATTAGGAACATATCTTCACGAATTTGTGCACACTGCCGAGTTGGTTTATAATTATTCAGATTATGCAATTCCTTTGGATTTGCATGGGGTGCTATATTTTTATAATAAGCAAGGGGTGTTCGGTATACGACCAGTTGTTTTGTATCTATTGGGGGAAGCAGATGTGAACGGGGAACTGATAGGAATCCCCAAAGATTATTGGGGGGAAGACCCTGATTTGTGGATATGGAATTAATTAAAATGTGATTTTCATATTTTGAATTCCTTTTAGATTTTTATTTGTAAATGAAAAAGCCCGTTCTTTGTCAGAACGGACAGCCGCGCCATAGACGCTTGTATGCGATGAATGTTTTAATCGGAACGATAAGCCACGTTACGCGCTCTAACGGCTTCTGTGTCTTTCTGTCGAGCGGAGAACGGCTTTCATACCAGCGCACGCACCATTCAGCCGAATGATAGGTATTTGTAACGAGATAGATTTTTAGTTTTCTTTTGCCGTGCTGTTTATAGCAGACTTTGTAGCCGTACTTGTTCACTCGGTTACTCTCCCGTAAATATCGTCTGCGAAAAAAGCACCTACAAAGAAGTTATAAAGGGCATGGCATTTCACGCCATTATAATCAACTATGTAATCGTTATCGCCGACTTTTTCTAATACCGTAATTTCGCCCGTGTTTTCGGGGCGTGTTTTACCTATGTTCAAGGAGTTGACGTAAGCCGTCGTTTTATAGTTTCCCATATTATGCACACCTCCTGATCCCACCGCCGAAGCTCTGAACGCCAATCGTTCCCAGCTCGCTGCAGCATTCGTCGTCTTTATTCCATACGTAGGCAAACACGTAATGTATTTTTCCTTCGCTGCATACGACGTTTTCCCACTCTTCGGGATAGTCGGTAATAAGCAGGAAGTCGTAACATTCTCCGAAGTCGGTGTATTCGTGCGTGATGGCGTAAACGGTACAGTTATACTTTTTTTCGATTTCTTTCATCTTGGCTTCGATTTCGGGTTCTTGGTAAACCCAGAATCCGCCAAAGTTTTCGTAAAAACATACTTGGTCGTCGTCTTTGAAACCCTTGATATAGGGCGCGTAAATGTCGAGGTCTTTTAATGCCTTCAAAGCAACTTCTTTTCTTTGTTCTTTTGTCGTATTCATGATTTTTCTCCTTAAATGTAATTTTGTAATTGTCCAAATTTTATGCCGATATTGCGCAGCGTTTCTTCAAAGCCGAACCATGCTAATAAGTTTAGATTGTATACGTCCGTCGCAAGCGGATCATCGACGTCCCAACGTTCGCCGAATAATTCTGCAAGATTGTAGATTCCCGTTCCGATCATCGTCTCGGAAAGAAGCTCGTTTATCTGTTCACGATACTTCTTGTAGAATGCCGTTGTCTGGGAATACCATATCAACGCTCCGACAATGCCCGATTGACAACCGTGGTAGAGGACGTCTTTGAAGATATTGGTTTTGTCGTCGTAATCGTGCCATTCGTTTACGATATAGTTGCATACGTACTTCGTGAGTGGATTGTCGCTTTTACGCTTGATTGACTTAACGTTCGTAAGAGTAAGTTTCATCTTTCACCTCAATCTACGAATTTGTACCAGACGTAGTAGGTTGTTTCTACGTAGTCCAAAGTTTCGTAACGGTCTTTTTCCTTGTTGAACACGTTAATGTTTTCGTAGGCAAGCGTAACGTACCCCTTAAACTCTGTCTTGTCTTTGTCGATGGGGTGGCACTGCTTCGCGACTTCGGGAAATCTTCGTATGTACACATTACCCTTGCTTGAAATTGCAGGGATTATCAGCTCATCTTCTACCAGATAACCTATACCCTTCAACTTCTTGTCCTTGTTTACTTTTGAGATCGAGTAAACTACCTTTTGCATCTTTGTTACCTCCAGATTTTTTATTTTCCCTTTCGGGTTAAAAACCACCGTAGCACCGTTCGGAGTAATGGAGGATTGCTTCAAGTTATAGGGAAAAAATCAAGCGGTGTCGTGGGTACTCTTTGTGGAACGGGAAAAATAATTACAACTAAAATAAGAAAAAAGCCAAACTTTTTTCAAGTTTGACTTTTCTTGATAAATTAAAAAATTTGGATTTGATAGCGGGTAGTGATTATTTTTCTCCGCCGTTGATTTTTTCGAGAACTGTGCTACGACTGGTTTCCCGAAAGGAAAAATATGGGGGTTGTTGTTTTACTTTTTTACGGCTTCAAATTTTGTACGCTTGAACTATTAAAACCGTTGATTTTTTGTTTCTTGTATGCCCCTGAAAGCATTTGAGTGGGCAGTTTTCAATAGATACGGGTCGTTATCGACGTTAAAATTTTTTGGGGTGTAATTGGGGTGTAAAAATCGGTATAAAAATGCTTGACTAAATATAGTGGATTTATTATAATAAATGCGCTACATTTAGTAGAAAAAAGGTATTAAGACAAGGCAATTACGAGAGGCAAAGATTCGTTTTTTTGGTTCAAATCCGGGTGGCGTCTCCAATCGCCTTGATCGGCGGAAGAGAACAGGCAATTCGTCGGATTGCCTGTCTTCGTTATTTACAAACATTTTTCGGAAGGGAAAGTGAGAATGAAAAAAATTCTTATTTTAACCGTAACGGCGGGGAACGGGCACAATGCGTGCGCAAGGGGAATGAAAAACAAGCTTGAAAAAATCGGCGGCGTCGAAGTCAAGGTCGTCGATTTATTAAAGAGTTATTCTTCTAAGCTCAACGTTTGGGTGGCGGACAAGGGCTATGCCATTTCCGTGAGTAAGTTCCTGCCCCTCTATAACGCTTTTTACGACTATTACAAACGTATGGATCCGGAGAGGAGATACGCCGTCCCTTCGCAAAAGACGGTGGTTTCCACGGCGGAGGGGTTGATGCGGGAAATCCTCGAATTTCAGCCCGACGTTATTTACAGCACGCACTTTTACGGTGCGATTGCGCTTACCGATATAAAGCTTGCCTACGGATTGCCCTGCAAAACGGTGGTTTCCAATCTCGATTACGTCAATTCGCCCTTCTGGGAGGCGGGAATCGGCGTGGATTATTTTGCGATCCCCAACGAGGACTTTATCGAAGAATGCTTGGCGGAAGGGTATCGGAGAGAGCAACTGTTGCCTATGGGGCTTCCCGTGGACGAGCGTACGCTCGAATGCGTGGAAAAGGCGGAAGCGCGCCGACGGATCGGACTCGAAGAGGACGTGTTTACCGTAATGGTAATGTTCGGCGGCGGTTATTGGAGCGGCGGGGTGAAGATTTTTAAAAATCTGATCAAGGCGCTGCAAGGCAGAAGGGCGCAGGTCATCATGATAAACGGGCGGAACGAAAGGGGTTACCGTCAGGTTGAAAGGGTGCGTGCGGCGGAAGGCTTAAAAATTCTGAACGTAGGGTTTACCGATCAGGTGCCTCTGTATCTGTCCGCAGCGGACGTTATCATCAATAAGTTCGGCGGGACGAGCGTTACGGAAATGATAAATAAAACGCTTCCTATGCTGATCACCGAACGAACGGCAGCGCAGGAGCGGTATAATCTCGAATACATGAAACAGAAGGGCGTGGCGCTGTCGTTCAAGAACGAGAAGGAGCTCAGAGAACAGATTTTAATGCTGATGGACAACCCCGAACGGTTGCGCGAGATGTCGAAAAAAACGCAGAGTCTGCGTAAGAATGCAATCAACGATCTTGCGAATTTTATGCTTTCGCTTCCGAACGCCGATTATTCTCAAATGGAAAAAGAGGAAATCGAATTGGGCGACGTGAAGAAGAGCGTGGAAAAGGCGCTGCGGGAGGCGAACCAATCCGCCCGTACGGAACGTCGTAAAACAAGATATTCCGATGGGGGGGGCGAATTACCTGATCCCGCCCGCCTTCGGGCGGCGAATAAAAGTTTCGCCCCGTAATGCGGTTTCCGCCGCGGCGTAAGGGGGCGGAACCGTGAAGCGTATTTTAATTTTAACCGTTACTGCGGGAAACGCACACAATGCCTGCGCGCTGGGGATGAAAAAGAAACTTGCAAGTCTCGGCGGGGCAGAGGTCAAGATCGTAGATCTGTTAAAAACGTTTTCGGGAAGGACGAACGCTTGGGTTGCCGACAGCGGCTATGCGATTTCGGTGCGCAATTTTCTCGATTTGTACAATGCCTTTTATAGATATTACCGGAAAGCCGATCCGAGCAAACGTTACGCCTGTCCTTCGCAGGTAACCGTTCTCTCCGTAGTGGGCGGGCTGATGGAAGAAATTTTGTCCTTCCGTCCGGACGTGATCTACTGTACGCACTTTTACGGCGCGATCGCGCTTACCGATTTAAAACTTGTATACGCGTTGCCGTGCAAAACGGTCGCCTCGTGCCTCGATTACGTCAATTCCCCTTTTTGGGAGGCGGGGATCGGCGTGGACTATCTCTCCGTGCCCGGCTGCGACTTTATCGGGGAATTCGTTGCGGAGGGCTTTCGCGAAGAGCAGATTTTGCCCATGGGACTGCCCGTAGACGAACGCACGCTCGAACGGGCGGACAAGGCGGAAGCGCGCCGCAAGATCGGGTTGAAAGAGGACGTGTTTACCGTAATGGTCATGTTCGGCGGCGGATATTGGGGCGGCGGTTTCGCCATTTTCAAGAGCCTGCTGAAAGCGGTAAGCGGCAGAAAAGTGCAAATTATCATGATCAACGGCAAAAACGAAAGGGACTTTAAGAAGATCGAAAAGATGAACTTCGAAGAGGGGATCGACGTTGTAAACGTCGGATTTACCGACAACGTTCCGCTGTATCTTTCGGCGGCGGACGTGATATTGAGCAAGGGCGGCGGGGCGAGCGTTACGGAAACGGTAAACGCGTCCGTTCCGATGATCGCGCCCGAGCGCATGGCGGCGCAGGAACAGTCGAACGTGGAGTATATGAAGCGGAAGGGCGTTGCCCTGTCCTTTAAAAACGAAAAGGAACTGAAAGGATTGCTCTCGACGCTGATGGACGATCCGAACATATTGCGGCAGATGTCGGAAAAGACTTATTTTTTGCGGAAGAACGCGATCAACGATCTGGCGCACTTCATGCTTTCTTTGCCCGATGCCGATTACACGGGATTGGAGCGGGAGAAAATCGATTTGAGCGAAGTCAAAAGGACTGTTGCGGCGGCAGTGAAAAATGCCAACAGAGCAATGCAGATACGGCGCAAAGACGCAAAAAACCGTTGACAATCGGTTGAAATTTGTTTATAATACCAACAAAGGCTATAAAGCGGAACAGACGCGTTTCGTAAAATCCGGACAGAGAGAGGGATCCACGGGCTGAAAGATCTCTTGCGGACGGAAATGCGGTATTCCCCCGCCAGCCGCCCGCCGAAAGGAACTTTAAGCGGAGCCGTATTCCTGCGTTAAGGGAGTAAACGAGGCGCGCCATGGACTGCGCGCGAAAACAGGTGGTACCGCGGATAAGTTCGCCCTGTGCAACGTGCACGGGGCGAATACTGTTTTCACGGCTTTTTCTTGCGAAGAAAAACCGAAGACGGGTACTCCTTATTGTCATTCGGAGGCGTTTGGAGTGCGACGAAGGATCCGAATAAAACACGATAAACCGTAGAAAACCGAAAGGAGCAGGATATGAACGACGAAGAAAAGCAGGACGACAAAGAACTGGACGAGGCGCTGAAAAACGCCATCAAGGAGGCGGAGGAGGCGGAAAACAGCCGCATTCTCTACGAAGCGAAGATGCGCTTTTTGGGGCGTATGGGTATCGTCATGAATTTTATGAAGCGCATGAAGGATATTCCGCCCGAGAAACGCCCTTCGTTCGGGAAACAAATCAACGCTTTGCGCGATAAACTCGAAGCGGAGTTCGCCGCGCGGGAAGAACGCCTGAAAAAGCGTGAAATGCAGAAGAAAATCGAAACGGAGAAAATCGACGTTACCATGCCGGGAAAGCGCACGGCAAAGGGCGCGCTGCACCCCGTAACGCTTGTAAAAAATCAGCTCGTCGATATCTTTGCCGGCATGGGGTTCGAAATTTTCGAGGGACCCGAAATCGAGACGGACTACTACAATTTCACCGCGCTCAACACGCCCGCCGACCACCCTGCGCGCGATATGCAGGACACCTTTTACATTTCCGACAATCTGCTTTTGCGCACGCAGACGAGCGCCGCGCAAATCCGCGCGATGGAAAAGAAAAAGCCGCCCATTAAAATGCTCAGTCCGGGTCGTGTGTTCCGTTCGGACGACGACGCGACGCATTCGCCCATGTTCCACCAGATGGAGGGGCTCGTCGTAGACAGGGGCATTACGATGTGCGATTTAAAAGGAATGCTCGACGAATTTGCGCGCACGATGTTTTCGGGTAATTCGAAAACGCGCTTGCGTCCTTCCTATTTCCCGTTCACCGAGCCCTCGGTGGAGGTGGACGTCAGCTGTTCCGCCTGCGGCGGAAAGGGCTGTTCGCTGTGCAAGGGTACGGGCTGGATCGAAGTGCTGGGCGCGGGAATCGTCAACCGCCGCGTGCTGGAAAACTGCGGCATAGATGCCGACGAATATTCCGGCTTTGCCTTCGGTATGGGCGTGGAGCGCATCGCCATGCTCAAATACGGTATCAACAACATCAAACTGCTGACGGAAAACGATACGAGATTCCTCGGACAGTTCAAGGAGGAAAACTGACATGATAGCGCCTTTAAGCTGGCTGAAAGAATACGTGGATATCGACGCGTCCGCGGAGGAGTTGCAGGAAAAACTTTTCTCCTGCGGGTTCGAGGTGGAGGAGCTCACCTATCTGGGAAAAGACGTCGTCAACGTGGTAACGGGTAAAATTATAAGCTGCGAGCGCCACCCCGACGCAGACCGTCTGACCGTGTGCAAGGTGGACTGCGGCGCGCACGGCGAAAAGCAGATCGTAACGGCGGCGACCAACGTGTTTGCGGGGGCGACCGTGCCCGTCGCGCTCGACGGCTCCACCGTGTTGCACGAGGGCGGCGTGCAGAAAATCAAGACGGGAAAACTGCGCGGCGTCCCTTCGGAGGGAATGTTCTGTTCGGGGGAAGAGCTGGGGATCAACGACGACTTCTACGCGGGCGCGGAGGTCAACGGCATTTTGATTCTGGACGACGGTACGCCCGTCGGAAAGGATATCCGCCCCGTTGTGGGGATCGACGATTGGCTGTTCGATATTGCGATCACCGCCAACCGCCCCGACTGTATGAGCGTATACGGCATGGCGCGCGAGGTGGCAGCCGTTCTCAAAAAGCCGTTGAAACCGCTCGAAACGGATTTTACCGAAGTGAAAACGGACGTAAAAATTCCCGTAACCGTCTTGGAGCCGACGCTCTGTCCGCGCTATATCGGGCACTTCGTAACCGACGTGAAAATCGGTGTTTCGCCCCGTGCGATCCGCCGCCGCCTTGCCCTTTGCGGCGTGCGTTCCGTTTCGGACGTAGTGGATATCACCAACTACGTTTTATTGGAGGTCGGGCAGCCCATGCACGCGTTCGACCGCAGCTTCCTGCGAGGGGGCGAAATCATCGTGCGCCGCGCGGGCGAGGGAGAAAAAATCGTAACGCTCGACGAAAAGGAATTTACGCTGACGGGCGATAACTTGCTGATTGCCGATAAAGAGGGCGGCGTTGCGCTCGCGGGGATCATGGGCGGACTTAACAGCGAAATCAAGCCCGACACCAAGGAGGTGTTCTTCGAGGCGGCGAAGTTTGCGCGCGACAGCGTGCGCAAGACCTCGCGCACGCTGGGGCAGCGCAGCGATTCTTCGGCAAGGTTCGAAAAGGGCATCGACGCCGTAACGGGCGAAATTGCCATGAACCGCGCACTGCATCTTGTGCAGCAGCTGGGCTGCGGGCAGCCGACTTCCTACCGTATCGACGTGAACAACGCGGACATGAAGCCGAGAATCGTTGAAACGACGTACGAAAAAATCAACGCGATTCTCGGGATCGAAGTGCCGCGTGCGGAGGTCGCCGCCATTTTGACCCGTCTGTGCTTTGCCGTGCATGAGGATAAGACGAACGGCAAGCTTGCCGTCGGGGTTCCCCTGTGGCGGGAGGATATCGACGGGGAGGCGGATCTGGCGGAGGAGGTCATTCGCTCCTACGGGTATTCGCACGTTCAATCGACCTTTCTCGAAAACGCCACCGTTACGCACGGCGGATATGACGCCGCGCAAAAGCGGGAGCTGGCGTTGAAGCGCGCGCTCGCAGAGGAGGGATTCTACGAAGCGTGCAACTATTCCTTCTATTCGCCCAAGGCGTTCGATTTGCTGCGGCTGCCCGAGGACGCAAAGGAGCGCAAGGCGGTAAAAATTTTAAATCCGATCGGCGAAGACTTGTCCGTGATGCGAACGATTCTCGCGCCGAGCATGATAGAGAATATCGTGCGCAACGTGCGCCGCGGAAATACGGAGGGCAGACTGTTCGAGGTCGCAAACGTGTATCTTTCCGATCTGCCGCCGAAAGAGCGGCCCGAGGAGGCTAAGCGCATCGTTCTGGGGCAGTGGGGCGATTGGGATTTCTTCGCAATGAAGGGCGCGCTCGAGGGGGCGGCGGAGCGGCTTGGCGTGTCGTTGAAATTTGCGAATGGGACGCGCACTTTCCTGCACCCCGGCGTAACCGCCGACGTAATATGTAACGGAAGGACTGCGGGTTATCTCGGTCGGTTGCACCCCGAGGTTCAGGAAGAGCTTGCGCTCGAAAAGGACGTATATCTGTGCGAACTCGATTACGCCGTGCTCGGGGAAAAGCGCGAGATCGCCGTAAAACCGCTGTCCGCCTTCCCCGACGTGCAGCGCGACATCGCCTTCGTTGTGGACGAAAAGGTTACCTGCGCCGAGGCGGAGGAGTGCATTCTCCGCGCCGTAAAGGCGGTGAAACGGGCGGAGCTGTTCGACGTATACCGCGGGCTGCAGGTGGGCAAGGACAAAAAGAGCATGGCGTTCCGTCTGACGTTTGCCGCAGACGCAAACGCAGACAAACCGCTTTCCTCCGAAACGACGGACGGATACTTTAAAAAGATCCTCGGCGCTCTGCAACGCACGCTCGGTGCGGAACTGAGGTGATCGGGAGGCGTCTCTGCCCCTGTGTCCCCCTGCCTGAGGCAGGGAAAGGCTGAATGACAGAAAGGAGAGTAAAAAAATTGAAAATTGCCCGATCGGTTTGGGAGCTCGTGGGAAAAACCCCGCTCCTCGAACTCTGCCGTTTTACAAAAGATAACGGGATCGAGGGCAAAATTCTGGCAAAGCTCGAAAGCATGAATCCCGCAGGTTCGGTAAAAGACAGGGCAGTGCTTGGGATGCTCGAAGGCGCGGAAAGGCGTGGCGAGCTTCGATCGGGCGTCATTGTCGAGCCGACCTCGGGAAATACGGGGATCGCGCTTGCCGCTTTGGCGGCGGCAAGGGGGTACCGCGCGGTGCTCGTTATGCCCGACACGATGAGTGCGGAGCGAATAAAACTCATGCGGGCGTACGGTGCGGAGGTCGTACTGACGGACGGAAGGCGCGGGATGCGGGGCGCAATCGGGCAGGCAAAGCATATCGCAAAGGAACGGGGCGCGTTTTTGTTGGGTCAGTTCGACAATCCCGACAATCCCGACGCGCACGAGCGCACGACTGCGCCCGAAATCTACGAAGCGACGGAAGGGAAGTTCGACTATTTCGTTGCGGGCGTGGGCACGGGCGGAACGCTTACGGGCGTGGGAAGATACCTGAAGAGGAGGATGAAGGCGGTGAAGGTGATCGCCGCGGAGCCCGCCTCTTCTTCTTTTTTCAAAACGGGCAAAGCGGGTCCGCACGGGATACAGGGGATCGGAGCGGGCTTTGCGCCCGCCGTATGCGATATTTCGCTTGCGGACGAAATCATTGCGGTTTCCGACGTCGACGCAATTGGGGCGGCGCAAGCCGTTGCCGAAAAAGAGGGGGTTTTCGTCGGCATATCGTCGGGGGCGGCGCTGTTTGCGGCAGCGGAGGTTTTGCGGCGGGAAGCGGGAAATACGGCGGTCGTGCTTTTGCCCGATTCGGGCGACAGATATCTTTCGACGCCGCTTTGCGAAAACTGAAAAATCTTTTGTGAAAAAACAAAAAACCGCTTGAAAAGAGTTGCTTTTTTTATCCGTTTGGATTATAGTATGTTGACGGTCGGTATTATAATAAAAGTTTCCTTTCAACGGGTACGGTAACTCATGAAAGATTTAACGAAAGGCAATCCATTTAAACTGATATTGCTGTTTGCGCTTCCCGTACTTTGCGGAAACGTCTTTCAGCAACTTTACAATATGGTAGACACGATCATCGTGGGCAACACGGTCAACGCGGATGCGCTGACGGGCGTGGGGCTTACGGGGCCCGTGTCTTTTTTGATTATCGGTTTCGTCGGCGGATTGACCGCGGGCTTCGGGGTGCGCGTGGCGCAGCGCTACGGCGCGCAGGACGAGGACGGCGTGCGGCGCGCCATCGCCATGAGCTTTCTTCTCGGCATCGTCATCACGGTCGTGCTGACGGCAATCGCGGTGCCTCTGACCGCGCCCCTTCTGCGCCTGATGCAGACTCCCGAGCAGTATTTCGGGTACGCATACAATTATCTGTTCGTCATTTTCTGCGGGATCGGCGCATCCGTGTTTTACAATATGATTGCTGGCGTGCTGCGCGCCGTGGGCGATACGAAAACGCCGCTCTTCTTCCTGATCCTAGCGGCGTGTCTGAACGTTGCGCTCGACTTCGCCTTTATTCTCGGCGCGAAAATGCACTATTGCGGCGCGGCGCTCGCTACCGTTTTAAGCCAATTGCTTTCGGGCACGGCGTGCTTTATTTATATGTGGAAGCGTTATCCCGCGCTTCGCTTAAAGAAAAAGGACTTTGCTTGGGATTGGAGTCTTGCGGGCGGGCATATCGCGGTAGGGCTTCCCATGGCGCTGCAATTTTCCATTACGGCAATCGGCTGCATCGTGCAGCAGACGGCGCTCAACGGCTTAAACGCCGTTGCCCCCGGCGTTGTTACGGCGTACGCGGCGTCGTCGAAAATCGACAACCTCGCCAACCAGACCTTTCAGGCGCTCGGCACGGCGTCGGCAACGTACGCGGGGCAGAACAGCGGCGCGAAGAGGTTCGATCGTATCCGCAAGGGCACGCTCGTTGCCATGGTGTACGTGCTTGCGGGCTGGGCGATCGGGGTCGCGTTCTGCATGGGCTTGTACAGTCCGTTGATGAAGCTCTTCGTTAACCCTGAAAAAGGCGGTGATGCGGCGATTTATTTCGACGACATCATGCGCTACGGAAGAAAATATCTGCTCTTCCAGAGCGGGTGCTATCTCTTCCTCGGCACCATTCTCGTGTACCGCAATGCGTTGCAGGGCATGGGATACAGCTTGGTTACCATGTTGTCGGGCGTTACCGAGCTGGGCGCGCGCTGTCTTACGGCGTTCGTGTTCGTAAAGCTATGGGGCTTTACGGGGGCGTGCCTGTCAAACCCCGTGGCATGGATTTCCGCCGACGTGTTTCTGCTGATAACGTATTTTGCGGTAATGCACAAAAAGCGCGTGCGGCAGAAACGGGAAGAGGAGGAAGCGAAAGCCGAAGCGATATCCGTGCAAGAGCAAAGCGAGCCCTGCGTGCAAAACGCCAAGTAAAATGAGGATCGATACGCCGCCCTTACGGGGCGGCGTTTTTGGTTTTACCGTCCTTCTCGGGAGAGAAGCGAAGGACTGCGTTTGTGGGATTTTTCGGCGTACATACTGATTCATATACGGCGACGGGGCAAACGACCTCGGCGACCGTTGAAATGTCGGGCGCATCCGACTTTTCGTTCGGGTTTTCCTACCAAACGGAACGAAAGCTGTTGCCGCAATAATTTAACGGAAACGCCGTCAATCAGAACGGCGTTTTTGATTGCGGCATGGAAAGAGGGGATGCGTTTTCTCGAAAATTATTTTTCTTTCCGTTTCCCGTTTACCTTGCATTCGGGGTAAAAATATGTTACAATGTCAATGATGAATACGGCAAAAGTCTTAGCGTATGCAAAACTCAACTTGACGCTCGATATTCACGGCACGGAAAACGGATATCACATGCTCGATTCCCTCGTCGTAACCGTCGGGCTGTACGATAAGGTCATCGTAAAAAAGAGGAAAGATTCCCTCGTCGGCATTACCATGCACGGCATGGGCAGCGAGAATATTCCCTTTGAAGGGAATAACGCCGTGCGCGCCGCGGAAGCGTTTATTCGCAAATTCCGTACGGCGGGCGCGGAAATCACGGTATATAAAAATATTCCCATGGGTGCGGGTTTGGGCGGTTCGTCCGCCGATGCGGCGGGGGTGTTGAACGCAATGGCAAAGCTGTACGGCGTAAAGGACGAGCGGGCAATCGAAGAAATTGCCGATGCGCTCGGCAGCGACACCAAGTATCTTTTGCACGGCGGGTTCGCCCGCTTGCGGGGGAGGGGCGAATGCATCGAGCGGTTGGGCGAATGCCCCGAAATGCACTTTCTGTTGCTCTGTCCGAAAAACGGCGTGTCCACGGCGGAGTGCTATAAACAGTACGACGCGCAGCAAAAGACGTGCGAGCCGCGCACCGACCGCTGTCTTTCCGCGTGGAAGAGCATGGGTATGGAGGCGGGCGCGAAGTTTTTCGGCAACGATTTGTACGGGGCGGCTGCCGATATCGAGTCTGACGCGGCGGAAGCGTTCCGCACCGTAAAGAGTTTTTCTCCGCTCGGCGCGGCGATGACGGGTTCGGGCAGCGCGGCGTTCGCGCTCTTTTCCGCGCGCGAGCTTGCGGAATGGGCGAAGAGCCGCTACCGCGGGAAATTCCGCGTATATTGCGTGGATGCGGCGGACGCCGTAAAAAAGAAAAAATGGCGCAATCCGTTCGTGCTTGACGCCGACGAAATTCAGACGGATTAAAGGAGGATCCATATGGAAGAAAGAATCGTAGACAAAGACGACGAGCGGTTGATCCGTATCAGACGCACGAAAGACGGGGTGGACGCCGAGGACGCGCTCGCCGACGAGGGCGAGGAGGAGCAAACCGAAGACGTCGTGTTCGAAATCCCCGACGAGGAGTTCGACGAGGATCTGGTCGGACTGACGCCTTCGCAATTGCAGCGCGAGCTCGAACGCCGCAAAAAGGCGGAAGAAGCGGAGAAGGCGGAGTACGAAAAACTCGTTTCTGCGGCGGATGCTTTGGCTGCGGAGGAGAAGTACGCCGAGGCGGAGCCGCTTTACGCGCAGGCGGCGTGCTATTCGTTTGCGGACGAGCGCACGGTTACGGGGCTCTGGACGGCGCGTACGAAAAACTTTACCGATTTTGCGCCATTTTACGTGGCGGAATATGCCGAGGCGCTTTCCGAAGCGGACGAGAAGAGCAAGGCGTTCGTGCGAGAGAAGGCGGCTTCGTTAAAGGAGGAGCGCGCGAGGCTTGCGGAGGAGGAACGGGCGCTTGCCCCCTCCGTGCTCGAAAAGCAGGAGGAACGGCGGCGGGCGTTTGCCGAGAATAAAAAGTATTACTTCGTGCGCGCGCTTGCGCTCGTCGGGGGGATGCTGCTTTGCATGATCGCTTGCGCGGTCAGTGCGAACTATATCGTAAGAACGCAGAGTATTGCGCCCGTAGTGTGCACGGCGGGATTCGGCGGAGTGTCGTTTATTCTGTTCGTTTCGGCGCTGGTGTTTTTGCGCAAATGGAGTCTGGCGCAAAGATTGTGCCGGATCAACGAAGCACTCTCCTCCACCGAGGACGGCGCGAAGCTCGAAACGCTGCGCGGCAAGATCGCCTGCCTCGATTGGGTGTTCGGGGATGCGGAAGTGTCCGCAGAAGAAACGGAAGCGTCAGAAGAATAAAAACGGCTTTGCTTGCGCCGCCCGTACGGGCGGCGTTTATAACAGAAAAACGGAACGGGAGAGATTTTCCGTCGCGCTTTGCGCGCCTCGGAACGACAAGTGGCGGCGCTATAATTCGCGACGAGTAACGAATTTCCGACAGACGGCGCAAAACGTGTATAAACGTGAAAAAACCGACAAATTTATGGAAAAATTTATCAAAAAGGTATTTACATTTTTCGATTTATGAGATATAATAGACGCGGGATTGCAAATAAACGAAACAATCCCGAAGTTATGGCGGAAATCTTTGCGGGATAAAACCCCGCTGATATAAGGAGGAGACAACAATGAAACTCATTCACACAAGCAAGGGAAAGAAGCTGTACCGCGACGGGGATAAGCTTATCAAGTCGTTCGACGAAAGCTATTCCAAAGCGGGCATCCTGAACGAAGCGCTCAATCAGGCGCGCGTGGAGGAAACTTCCCTGAACATTCCCAAAGTCCTCGGCGTAGAGGTCATCGAAGGCAAATGGTCGTTGATGTGGGAATACGTCGAGGGCGATACGCTTGAAGAACTCATGCAGAAGCATCCCGAAAAAACGGACGAATACCTCGATTTCTTCGTGGACTTACAGATCAAGATGAGTAAAGAAAACGTTCCGCTTCTGGGACACCTGCGCGACAAGATGCACGCCAAGATTTCGGCGAGCGCTTTTCCCGCGACGGTGCGTTACGATTTGCACGTCCGTCTAGACGGTCTGCCCCGCCACAGAAAGCTGTGCCACGGCGACTTCCAGCCCAGCAACGTGATTATCGCAAAGGACGGCACGCCGTATATTATCGACTGGTCGCACGCAACGCAGGGCAACGGCTCGGCGGACGCGGCAAGAACGTATTTGTTGTTTAAGTTGCAGCAGAAGGACGATCTTGCGGAAAAATATTTAAAACTCTATTGCACGAAAACGGACACCGCCATTCAGTACGTGCAGAGGATCCTGCCCATCGTCGCGGCTTCGCAGTCGGTGAAGAACAAACCCGAAGAAGCGGAGTTCCTTGCAAAATGGGTGAACGTCTGCGATTGGACCTGATAACCAAATAAATTTTTGCAAAATCCTGCATTTCACATGGATAAAAAGCAAGGAGCAATAAAAGCGTACTTCCCGTAGGGAATATAAAAAGCGAAGAATTTTTAAATTCTTCGCTTTTTATAATTGATGGTAAATTGAAATTTATCTTATTATGATTATCTTAACTGTCGCAATTTTTTAGACTGCCGTACAATGCCGAATATACATAAGCCTAACACCACCGATGAAACCGGAATTAAAATACTGTAAACGATTAAAGCTGTATTGCGTTTTAATGATTCCTTATTAACAGATAGACAGCACATCCCATTATCGGCAATAAGCATTTTCTTTGTCGGTTCGTCAGCTATCATTTGCTTAATATACTGCTCTCGCGCATTCAGTTCATCTCTTGTTTTGCATACAACGGTATCTAAATATTCGTCAGTATATGTGTCGCCATTGTCGTCAACATATTCGTATACTATGTGAAAACGCCCGCTACGATGTATGTGCGGTCTATGATTAGGGTCGGTATGTACTGTTGTGCTGTAATCATCGTAATAACCTATGGCGTAAGCATCAACCTCAATGCCGTTTTCGTATAAATACTTCACTAGTTGCGGGTATTTTAACGCTTGCGGAAACCCGCATATCGCAATAACAAGCAAGACACTCGATATAACCGCAAAAACGCAAGAAATAATCAAAACTACTTTTGCGTACTGTTTTTTACTGTCTTTTTGTGTTTTCATTTAATCTCCGCTAAATTGAAATTTATCGTTACTATGATAATTTGTTATTCAAGCACTGAATGTATTGTGCGACTAAAAAATAATTTTTTATATCTGTTTCGTCTAATCCTCTGAACAGAAAAAGGTCATCGTAAATTTCCGCCACTCTATTAATATCTTTTCCTTCAATATGGAAAAACCCCGTAACTAAATCAATCCCGACTAAAACAGATGAATCTTTAGCTTTATATGCAACAATTTGCGGTACTGCACCTTGCGGTAATTTCTCTCTATTAGATTCATTTTTCATAATGTTGAATTCTACGACATCATGAAAAGATAAAGAATCTAATTTTTCAAAACGATATTTGTTGCAAAAATAATCATTTATTTCTGCTCCGCTTTTCCGATTCGGTTTCAACTTATCACGATTTTCGTTATATATGCATTTCCACTCCTGAATCATTTCAATAGTTGGCTCTGTTGTAAGCATATTAAAATCTCCGCTAAATTACTGTTTATCGTACAATCATTATATCACGAAAAATGAAAGAGCGCAACTGATTGAATTTTGCGGAAAATATAAAACATATCTATATCTCACTAGGCTACGAGTAGCCAAGTTCGTCCACGAAAAAAAGTACAGAAAAGGCACAGCTTAACGCTAGCCTAAACCTTTTTATTTGCGTTTTATTATATTCCCTATGGGAATTACGGTAATTGCGCGAGGCGTTTATTTAACATCTGACAAACTGTAAAACGTCGACGAGAATAGCAAAGCCTATAATCAGGAAAAATCCCACGGCGTGAATTATTGCCTCTATCTTTCGCGGTACGGGCTTTCTGAAAATCCACTCTATCAAACAGAAAATAACCTTACTTCCGTCGAGCGCGGGTATCGGCAACAAGTTGAATACGGCAAGGTTTACGCCTATATACGCCGCTATTTCAAAGAAACTTTGCGCGCTTTGCGCGGCTATCTGCGAAGTGAGCTTTATCGTCGTTACCGGTCCGCCCATTGCAGTCAACGAAAGTTTTCCCGTCAACAGCTCTCCAAGCACCTGAAATATCGTGCCAGCAACCTTGAACGAGTAGACAAATGAATTGCCCAGCGTTTCTAAAAAGGAGTAGCGGTAATTTTCCGCGAAAACGTTCCAATACTCTCCCTCCTCGCGTATGACGGTGCCAAGCCCGACTGCGCGCCATAACCTGCTTACCTGCGACGAACTTTCAAAGTTGCAATCTTCACGCAGTTTTATTACAGTTTCCACCTCTTCTCCGCCGCGATTGACGAGAAACGTAACTTTTTCTCCCTGCTTTTTTCCGTTTAACGCGTTCATCATATCGGTTACGAGATATACCGTTTTGCCTTCGACCTTTAAAATAAGGTCGTTTTCTTCAAAGCTGTACTCCCGATAAATTGCCGCCTCTTCCTCGGTTTTGAACTCCTGAACTCCGCCTATGCGAAAAACCATTTGCCCGAACGCAAACATTGAAACTATTATTAGAAGCAACGCAAGCGCATAGTTCATTAAAGGTCCGGAAATAAGCACTATTATCCGCTTCCACGGGGCTTTATTGTTGAACGCGTTTTCGCTCTCTTCTGCGCCGTCCGTCCCGTCCTCTCCGTCAAACGCGCAAAAACCGCCGAGTGGCAGCGCGCGTATCGAAAAAATTTCACCCGTCTTTTTCGACGTGCGCTTAAATAGCTTAGGCCCGAAACCTATTGCAAACTCGTTTATTTTAAATTTAAGAATTTTGCCGGCAATATAATGACCAAACTCGTGTATGGTTATCATTGCAAGCAGAATGAGAATTGCAAGAAGGACAGAGCCCACTGTTGCAAGTACGGAAGTTGCTGAAAGTATCATTAAGTCCTTTAATTTATTAGTTTATTGACGACGTACCGCGCTTTATCTCGCGCCGCAGAGTCAATCTGTTCAAGCTGAGCATAGCTTGCTATCTCCTCGCGCGCAAAGCTTGAAACGCTTTCCGCCACCACTGAATGTATTTGGGTAAATTTTATTTTATTGTCTAAAAATGCTTCGACTGCCACCTCGTCCGCCGCGTTTAAGACGCAGGGCACAGTGCCGCCGCTATTGCCGCAGTCGAGCGCAAGTTTGAAAAGAGGATAGTCCGCGGCGTTTACAGGCAAAAATTCAAGCGAAAAAGCACGGGTAAAATCAAGCTTTTTAACGCCTGTACTCTGGCGCTCGGGATAGCTTAAAGCAAGCTGAATGGGAACAAGCATACTCGGCGTGCCGAGCTGAGCCATTACCGCGCCGTCGCAAAATTCAACGAGGGAATGCACCACGCTGTCCGGCTGAATTACCGTCTGAATTTTGGAATAGGGCGCGTTGTACAGCTCGTGAGCCTCGATTACCTCGTAGCCCTTGTTCATAAGCGTAGCGCTGTCGATAGTAATTTTTTTGCCCATTTGCCAGGTAGGATGATTTAACGCTTGTTGCGGCGTAACTTGTTCAAGCATTTGGGGAGTATAGCCCCTGAACGCGCCGCCGCTTGCCGTAATAATAAGCCTTTCGAACTGCGCGCTGCGGTCATAACCGAGGCACTGCCAGATTGCAGAATGCTCACTGTCGACGGGAATAATTTCAACGCCGCGTTTTTTTGCAAGCTCGGTTACAAGCTTACCTCCGCAGACAAGCGTTTCCTTATTTGCAAGCGCGAGCGCTTTACCGCAATCAATTGCGCATAGGCTGTATTCAAGCCCAGAAAAGCCGCCTGCGGCGTTGAAAACAACGTCCGCGTCGCACTGAGCGACAATTTCAACCGCCTTTGATTTATCCTCGCAAGCCGCCGCCCAAAGTTTGGGAGCAAACTCTGCGATTTGGCATTTGAACTCGGCAGAAAGCCTGTTTGCAATAAGCGCGACTATTTTGTACTGCGAAGAATGGCTTCGCACAACGTCGAGAACCTGTCTTCCTATCGACCCCGTCGAACCTATCAGAGCAATCTTTTTCATAACTATTATACCCGAAAATTTTTATTTAATGACAAAATGCCGCTTCCGCGGCATTAATATCTTTTATATTTAATTAAAAACAATTAAATTATCGTTCCGAAGCTCAATAAAATTACTACTCCGCAGAACAGCGTGCTGTCAAACCTGTCCAAAATTCCGCCGTGACCGGGCAAGAGCGTGCCCATATCCTTAATTTTGCACTCGCGCTTTACCGCACTTTCAAATAAATCGCCTATTTGGCAAACTACCGACGAGCAAAGTCCGACGAGAATGAACGATAAAAGCGGACTGAAATTAGTGCTGCGCGTGACAAGAGTGGTAGCGTCCATATACGCGCCGAGATAGAATATTACGTAATAGCACATAAGTCCGCCGAGCAGACCGCCTATCAAGCCGCCGATACTGCCAATTACCGTTTTGTTGGGGGAAAGCTTGGGTGCGAGCTTAAAGGGAATATATTTTTTCAACAGCGAACCGACTACGTATGCGCCCGTATCCGTCAGAACGGGACATATAGAAAGCACGAGTATTGCCGCCATTGAATTTACCGTTAAATGATTGTTTGCGGCAAGTATTGTTGAAAACACTCCGCAATAAAGCATACAGAACACGCAGTATATCGTGCCCTTGACCGTGCTTTGCTCGGGGTCGAAAACCGAAGTTGCCGCAAGAAATAGCATATACACTATAAATGCGCAGGCAACCGCGAGCATACCCGAACCTTGGGTTTGGGGAATCATTTCCATTATGACGTATAGCGGAACGGTAACCGCGCAAAACGCTATTGTAAACGAGCGCTGCGGCGTTGAAAAACGGAACGCGCCTCCGTTCGTTTTCTCGATAGCGCGCATAAATTCATACGCGCCGATGACCGAAATAGCCAAAAAAACCGCGTCAAAGCCCAGCGCGCCCCAACCGCCTGCAACGTTGCCCCAAGGCGTAGCCCACTTTAATGCGCAAAGCGCAAGCCACACCACAACGTATACTACCGAGGTTATTGTTCTTTTCTGAAACGAAGTCAAGCTACGTTTTTGCGTCTGTTGTTCATTTTTTACTGTCTGTTCCAAAATTAGCACCTTTAAAATTAAATATTTCCAAAACGTCTTTCACGCTTTGAATATTCTTCCAAAGCCTTTAAAAATTGCCGCTTATTGAAGTCGGGGAAATAGACGTTTGTAAAATACAGTTCGGCGTATGCCGCCTGATATACAAGAAAATTCGACAGCCGCTTTTCTCCGCCCGTCCTTATTATAAGGTCGGGGTCGGGTATGTCGGCAGTATAAAGATAGTTCGCAAACTGCTCTTCGTCAATAGCTTTACCGCCCTCAACGGCGCGGTTTACGGCTCTTAATATTTCACTGCGCGAACCGTAGTTTATAGCGAAAACCAAAGTAAACTCAGCGCTTTCGGGCATTGTTTTTTGACTTTCTTCCAAGGTCATTCGTATATCCTCGGGAAGAATAGACAAATCGCCTATTATCCTTATTTTTGCGCCGCGCGCATAAAGCTTTTTGACGTTTTCGGTAAAATATTTTCGGATAAGCTCAAAAAGCGCTTCAATTTCTTCCTTGGGTCTTTTAAAGTTTTCCGTGGAGAGAACATAGACGGTAAGATATTTTACACCGCAGTCCTGTGCGCACTCGGCAAGCTTTATCATCGCGTCCATACCCGCTTTATGCCCGAACGAACGGGGCATAAGTCGCTTGTTAGCCCATCTTCCGTTTCCGTCCATTATTACCGCAACGTGGCGCGGAATATTCAGGCTGGGCATTAAACGGTCATTATCTCCTTATCCTTGGCTGCAACCGCGCTTTCGATTTTTAAAATAGCGTCGACTACCGCTTTTTCAACGTCCTTTTCGCAAGCGGCGTACTCGTCTTCGGAAAGAACCTTGTCGGTTTTGAGTTTTTTAAGCGATTCCAAAGCGTCGCGGCGGATATTGCGCTCGGCAACCTTTGCGTCCTCACCCATCTTTTTTATCTGTTTTGAAAGCTCGCGCCTTCTCTCCTCGGTAAGCTGAGGGAAAGCAAGACGAATAACCTTGCCGTCGTTAGTGGGAGTTATACCTATATTCGACTGCTGCAACGCCTTTTCGATACCTTTGAGAAGCGATACGTCCCAGGGGGAAATAACGAGGCATCTGCCCTCCTGCACGGAAATATTAGACGTCTGGGGAATGGGCGTAGGCGCACCGTAATAGTCCACCATTACCTTATCGAGGATATGGGGGTTTGCCCTGCCGGCACGGACAGCCGCGTACTCTTCCTTTAAAACGTCCAAAGTTTTTGTAAGTTTGTCGTCGAGAACCAATAAAATTTCTTCGACCTGCTCGTTGTCTATCATAGTTTTACTCCCTTTTTATTTGTTGTCGATTACCGTACCGCAATGCTTGCCGCAGACGGCGTTGACAATCGAGTTTTTCTCGTCAAGCCCGAAAGCAATGACGGGAATATCGTTTTCCATACACATAGTCGCTGCGGTTGTATCCATCGCTTTAATGTTTTCTTTAATAACGTCAATATATTTGATGTGGTCGTATTTCTTTGCCGCAGGGTTAAGTTTGGGGTCGGAATCGTAAATTCCGTCGATATTCTTTGCCATAAGCAAAACGTCTGCTTGAATTTCGCAGGCGCGTTGCGCCGCCGCCGTATCTGTCGAGCAATAGGGATTGCCCGTGCCGCAGGCAAGAATTACCACCCTGCCCTTTTCAAAGTGGTGCAAAGTTTTGCGAAGAATATAGGGCTCGGCAAGACTTGTCATAATAAGCGCCGTCTGAACGCGCGTCTGAATGCCTCGGCGCTCCAACGCGTCCATCATTGCAAGCGAGTTCATAACCGTTGCAAGCATACCCATATGGTCGGCGGTGGTGCGCTCCATTTGTTTGCCCTGTCTGCCGCGCCAGAAATTTCCGCCGCCTATGACAAGAGCTATTTCGACTCCCAAATTATGAATTTCGGCAATTTGCTCTACAACTCCAGAAATTACGTTTTCGTCGATGCCGGTCCCCTGCGCTCCGGCAAGTGCTTCGCCCGAAAGCTTTATCAGTACCCTTTTATATTTAGGCAACATAAAATGCTCCTTATATCATACTCAATTAATTTTAACAGATATCGCAACAAAATGCAACCTTATTGACAAATATTCCCATAAAATTATGCCCCGTATAAACAAAGTTTACACGGGGCAACAATACTCTTATTATTCTGCTTTAATCATATATTTAAAAATGGGCTGAAACAGCTTTTTTGTGTCGTCGCTCAAAATTCTATGCAACGCGCCGCGGATGTTATCCTCGTATGTATCGTTGTTTACGGTATCCACTTCATAGTCGAAATTGATGCTATCCTCGTCAAAATACGCCTTCCAGCCTGCGCTCGCTTTGTTGAACGCGTTCAAAGCGTCGTAAAGCTCCTGTGTGGGCGCTGTTAAAGGGCTGTCAAAGTCGATTGCAAATGACATATAGCCCGAATTAAAACAGCAGACGCCGAGATAGAGCACCTCGTAATCAAAAATAGTAACGTCGCTTGCACAAATCTGTATACCGTTGCCGTTTATTTTGGAATCAACGTTGCTCAAATTCAAATCTTTCTTGAAAAATTTTTCCGTAATTGCCTTGGCTTTTCTGATATTGAGCGTCTTGGGTGAATCGAAAAACATATCATTCTCTCCTTTACATATTCAAAATGTTTATGTGTTTATTCTACATTATTTTACAAAATTTGTCAATATTCTATAACCTTTAAATTAAAATTAAACCCGTGTACGGCACACTTTGCCGTACACGGGTAATTAATTATTTCTTCATTGCTTCGATTTGTTTTGCAACTTCGTCCTGCAAGTTCTCGCTCTTCTTTTCAAGCCCTTCACCCATTTCAAAACGGGTAAAACGAACTACCTTGAACTTGTTGCCGATAACCTGCGCTATCTTTTGGCTGTCGTCCTTTACAAAAGGCTGATCCATAAGACAGATTTCGGAATAGTACTTGCCCATTTTTCCGTCGATAATTTTTTCGAGAATGTTCTTGGGCTTGTTTGCATTTTTGGGATCGCCCTGCATCTGAACGAGCATAATCTCTTTTTCCTTTGCAAGAAGCTCCTGAGGAACGTCGCTTTCAACAAGGTATAAAGGCTTAGCGGCAGCAATCTGCAAAGCTACGTCGTGAAGCGTTTCTTCGTTGCCTGCAACAAAATCGACAGCTTCAACCATAACGCCTACCTTTCCGCCCATATGGATATAGGTTTCGATTTTACCTGCCGTCTTGTAAATTTCAAAGCGGCGGATACTGATTTTTTCTCCTATGACAGCCGTCATATTTGTAATGTAATCCTTTACGGTAACGCCTTCAACCGTGCAAGCGTTAAGCGCTTCAACGTCGGAGGGAAGGTTTTCTGCAACCGTCTTGGCAACGGCGTCGACTATTCCATGGAACTTATCTCCGCGAGAAACAAAGTCGCTTTCGCAGTTGATTTCCAAAAGCACGCCAATGCCGTTCTTTTCGTCGACATATGCGCCGACTGCGCCCTCAGCCGCAATTCTGCCTTCCTTTTTGACAGCCTTTGCAATGCCGCGCTCTCTCAAAAGCTCGCTTGCCTTTTCCATATCTCCGTCGGCGTCTGCAAGCGCCTTTTTACAGTCGAGCATACCTGCCCCGCTTCTTTCGCGAAGCTCCATTACGTCCTTAGCGGTAAATGCCATAATTATATCCTCCTTACTCCGCCTTTTTCTCGACGGTTTCCGTCTTCTTTCTTCTTACAGTCTTTTTGGGCTGCTCGCTCTCTTCCTCTTTGACTTCTGTCAAAACAGCCTCTTCGGCATTTGCAACTACCTCTTCGATAGAAGTGGGTTCAGCCGAGTCGTCCACGGGAAGAACGGGGGTTTCTCCCTGATTAGCTTCGATAACCGCATTTGCGATTACAGACGAAATGAGCTTGACTGCACGGATTGCGTCGTCGTTGCCGGGAATTACATAGTCGATTTCGTCGGGGTCGCAGTTGGTGTCGGTTATAGCCACGATGGGAATGTTGAGCTTGCGTGCTTCCGCAACCGCGATATCCTCGTTGTGGGGGTCGACAATGAACATAACTCCGGGAAGCTTGCCCATATCCCTTATTCCGCCGAGGTTGGTCTGAAGCTTGTCGTATTCTTCTTTGAGTTTAGCTACTTCCTTTTTGGGCAGAAGCTCGAACTCTCCGTTCTGTTCCATTTTTTCGATTTTAACCATTCTGTCGATACGGGTGCGAATGGTCTTGAAGTTCGTAAGCGTACCGCCGAGCCAGCGCGAGTTTACATAGTACATACCGCAACGCTCAGCCTCTTCCTTAACGGCGTCCTGCGCCTGTTTTTTGGTGCCGACAAAAAGAATGTTTTTGCCATTCTTCACGCTGTCGCAAACGAACTTGTAAGCTTCTTCGATGAGTTCCACCGTGAGCTGCAAGTCGATAATGTGAATGTCGTTACGAGCGGCGTAGATGTATTTCGACATTTTGGGGTTCCATTTTCTTGTCTGGTGCCCGAAGTGTACGCCCGCTTCGAGCAGTTGTTTCATTGATATAACTGCCATTTTAATTCCTCCGTTTTACCTCCCCGAAGGCGCAGCTTACGACGCTTATTGCGGCATTGAAAGATTTACCGCCACGGAGCGTCCGCCCTTCGAGTGTGAATTTATAGCGTTGATATTTTAGCAAAATTTAATTTATTTGTAAAGCGGTTTACACCGTTTTTGAAAAATAATTTAACTACAGCGCAAAAAAGCGGCGCAACCGCGCCGCTTTAAAATTTGCTTATTATTAAACAGTAGGTAAGCTTAACGAGCCTGACTCGATAAGATATACTATGTTAATGGGTTCGCTGCCTGCAGGAGCCGAACCGATTTGCATTTGCTGACCTATAGCCTTACTTACAAACCCGAGGTTACTAGCCAAAACGTCCTGCGTTACGTTTTCCCAGGTTACACTTATATCTCCGCAACTGCCGCACATTAAGGTAAGCGAAGCTTTCGACATATCGACGCCCATATATCCGAATACGCCGCCGACATAGAATGTTTTGCCGCTAAGCTGGTTGGTGTCCGTGACTGCGACGTCAATGTTGCCGTAGTTCATACAGTTTGTAACAACGCCGGCAGCATTATTGATCTTAATGTAGCCTGCAATTCCGCCGAGATAAACCAAATCGGAATCTTCCCTCATAGTGTTTACCGTAGCTGCGTCTGCCGTTATATTGCCGAAGTTCGAGCAATCTTTGAATATAAAGAAGTTAGTGTTTGTGATAGCCGTACCGCTTCTGTAAGCAATTATACCGCCGGCATAAGCATTACTCTTTAGATTTCCGTAATTCTCGCAGTTTTTGAACGTAACCGCACCGCCTGTGGGAGACGTGCCCTCACCTCTGTAAGCGACTATACCGCCGGCATAGAAGCCCCAGATGTCACCTTTGTTTGTGCAGTCTATAACGTTGAGTAAATCAAAGTAAGCAGGATGTCCTATAATTCCGCCCTTCTCTCCGTAGCCCGTGGTGCCGAGGTCTGCATAGTTTATACAGTCGGATATATTCAAGGGAAGGTAAGGTCCCTGCATACCCGATGCGTCCGAACCGCCGTAAGCTCTGCCCACAAGTCCGCCGACGCAGTTGCTGTGTCCTATTATATCGTTGCCGTTTTCGGACCCCACTCTGCAATTAGTGAGAGTAAGCGAGCCGTGAGCATAGCCGACGATTGCGCCTACGCTGTCGCCCTCGATATATTCTTCGGCGGGAGCGCCCTCGACGTGCTTGCGACCCAAGCTTATATTTACGTTTTCGATGTTGAGATTTTTAATCGTAGCGTTTTCAACCGTAGAGAAAAGACCGTACGAAAAGTCGTGTATCTTCTCTTCGCGAAATTCGCTGTTATCAATCAAAAGGGGAATGTTTGCCGTTACGTCACCGTTTTTATAGGGAATATAATAGCCGTTGTGCGTTTCCGTTTCCGTTGCGGAAATATATACCTCATAATCTCCGTAGTGAATAGCGTCGTAGAACTTTGCACTGTTGAGATTATATATAGTGTGTCCCTCTCCGTCAAACGTGCCCTTAAAAGCTACGCCGGGCGCATTCGAACGCGCACCGAGCCCAATGGGAACCCACATTTGGTTGTTGAGGTCGATATCGCATTTTAACGAAATAGTCCAACCGTCGTAACCCTCGGTTGCGACAACCGAACGATATGCAAACCACGCAAACGCGTCGACGTTATGCAACTCGATAGTTTTCGCGCTCTCGTTTACAACATAAGAAACGGGTCTGTTGGCAATAATTTCTTCTTCGGTAAGATAGGGTGCCTGCCAACCGGGTATTTTACCGTCCCAAGTACCTATACCGCTGTCGTTGCCGATATTGCAGATAAATACCCAAACTCCCTTTTCCATATGATAGAGGTTATATGTAAGAGTATTGATAAAGAAATCTCCGTCCTTTCCTTCGGTTGAAGAGGGCGTGTCCACACCCAAAAGCCAGGTCGCCGCGTCGGAAGCTTCACCCTTGGCTTTTACGCCGGTATCTTCGTTGCCTATCCACCAATTGCCGTTCTCTCCTATGTACGGAGTTTTGCCGTCCTGACCGTCCTGTCCGTTTTGACCGGCAGCTTTTACGCCGGTGTCAACGGTACCTATCCACCAATTGCCGTTCTCTCCGATATGGGGGCTGATACCTGCGCTTTCTCCGCGAGCCGGAACGCCTGTATCGGTTGTACCTATCCACCAATTACCGTTCTCTCCAACGTGAGGAGTAACGCCGTTTTCTCCCTTTTCGCCCTGGATACCCTGCTCGCCCTGAGGGCCGCGTTCTCCTTGGGGTCCCTGCTCGCCGCCGAAGCAAGCCGAGAGCGAAATAACGCCGACGCACATCGTAGTTGCAATAATAAATGAAATTAAGCGTTTGATATTTTTAGACATAGAGTTTCTCCTTGAAATCTCGATTTAATCACTTGAATTATATAACAAAAGATATTTATCGTCAAGTATTTTTAATAAATTTGCTTATTTAGGCAGTTTCAAGCCTATTTTAGCTTTCTATTTCCTCTTCACCGTCGGTTTCCTGTTGATAAAACTCGAAAACTTCTTCCAAAAGCGCGTCGTCCTCGATAGGTTCGAGCACCTGTTCATCTTCGTTCAGACGGAAAATTACTACCTCGTCCTCGGCAATTTCCTCGCTGGGCTCCGCCGCAAGAAGCAGCGTGTATTTTTCCCCTTTATACTCGATTACGTCAAGAATTTTAAATTTTATAACTTTGCCGTCGTCGTCGATAAGCTCGATAACCTCCTCGTCAAGCTCAAACTCTTCAATATCCTTTTCTTCGCTCATTTTAAACTCCTTTTTTATTGATTTTAGCAAGATACCCGTCCAAAATATTGGCAGCGGCAAGTGCGTCAACATAATTTTTCCGCTTTTCCCTGCGCATACCCTCGCTTATTAGCGTTTCGTGCGCCATTTTTGTCGTAAACCGCTCGTCCTCTAAAATTACGGGAATCGAAGTTTCGGCTTCGAGCGCCTGAATAAAACGTGCGGTTTTTTCCGTTTGAACACTTTGCGAACCGTCGAAATTTACGGGCATACCGCAGATTATTGCGGTTGCGCCCTTGCTTTTAGCCAACTGTGCCAAAGCCGAAACGTCGGTTTTAAAGTTTTTGCGGAAATACGTTTCGGACGGAAGCGCGTAGGTATTGAACGGGTCAGAGACGGCTACGCCTATTCTCTTATCGCCTATATCGAAAGCAACGTATCTTTCCATAGGGGTATTATAGCAGAGGAAACTTAAATTTACAAGCATATTTCGATAAATGCTTTAAATTCCATAATTTAACTATTATACCCGCCGCATTTTTACCCATACTTGTAGTAAGGGAATGCCCCGAAAGGAGAAAAAAGTGGAAAAGTTTATTTTCGGACTTGCCGTTGGTATGGCAGGCGGAGCTTTGCTTGTTGCCAACAACTGCAAACTTTTGAATCTTGTCAAGAAAAACCAGGAGGACATTATGGAAAAAGCCGAGTGTTATATTGACAAGAAGTTAGAAGAACTTGAAAGCAAGGGCGGAGAAAAGGAAAAGAAACCTTCAAAACCCCAACAATCCAACTAAAAAATATTGCCGCGGACTCTTGTCCGCGGCAATATTTTTAACTGTTGCGTATCTGCAACCGCAAAAGCGCATTTTCGTCGGTCAAACGCTTTATAAGCGTCGAAAGGCGCTTGTTTTCTTCCTTTAACGATGCGGCAAGTTTGTCATACAGGCTGTTTATTTCGTCCTCGATACGTTTTCTTGCGCCGTCCTCTCCTGCCCCTAAACCGCATTCACGCATAAGCCTTTGGATACGCTCGGGCTGCTTTACAACCACGTTGCGGTACTTGTTTTGATATCTTAGCATAAGTTTGTCGTCCCCGCCCGAAAGATTGAGCACGGCGCGGCGCACGGATATTCCCCTGCTCTTCTGCGTCAAAATTTCTTTTAAAATTCTGTCTGTTTCTTCCTCGGAGAATGGCAGTATTTTTTCGGCTTTCAAATTTTTGCCCGAAAGCATCTTTTTAACCCTTTCGTCCCCCGTAAGCCTTAAAAGCGAGTAATAGTAATTTCTTACGCTCCCCTTTGCCCTGCCCGTCTTTTGCGCATAGCTCAAAAACAAGCCGGAAAGAGTTTTGCCTTTCTTTTTGCCCTCGCTTATATATTCCACCAAACGCTTGGCTTCTTCCTCGGTGTAGCCGTTGATTTTTGTCATCGACACAATCTCCTTGATAAAAATTTTTTGTTACAGACAGAATATTGACATAATTTTCGTAACGTATTCATTAAATAATAAAAAACGTTGTCGAGGAAAATTATGAGAATTTACTTTTTATCGTACAAGCCCGCGATATTAAAACTAAACGGACTGTACGTCGGCGGAATAGACTCGTTCGAGCGCAGCGTGGAAATAGACATAAAAGACAGTGTTCTGGCGGAAATTGTACCCGGTGAAAACTTACAGCCCGTAAACTTTTTTATAAACGAAAAACTGCTTACCGCGCCTCCCCCGTTTATGGACGTATATCTTATGCCCGACGAAGCGCTCATTTACATACGCGAGTACGGAAATAAGGGGCTTAAACTCGACGTGATTTTTCAAACGCGCTTTTGCGGAAATTTGATTACGCTGTTCTCGCAGGGCGGAGTGTACCTTTCGGTAGAAGGAGAAAAATACGAGCTGTTCACATTGCCCGCGCGATTTGCAAACGCGAGGTTTGAGGAAAAAGTTTTAAGTAATATGCCCGTGCTTGCAATCTACGGCGGCAATATGCTATTTTTGATTTCGGACAGGGGAGAGCGGATTTTTATGAACGAAATAGAGTCCGCCGAGTTTGACGAGCTTTTGAAAATACGCGCGGCGTTTGAAACCTGCACAGCCGCCAAAGCCGAATGCGAATACGCATACGACGGGCAAAAGCTTACGCTTATTTCAAGCAAGACGACGGAAACGCGAGCGCCGGAAAAAAATATTTTGCAGTTTGCTTTTTTCGAAAGCGTGCTTACCTGCGGCGACTATAAAAAATATCTTTCGGAAGAATTGCAAGACCGCGCGCCCGTTTTAAAGGAATATTTGGGAGATTTTGTTTCGGTTACTGTTCCGACCGAAAAATTCTATGCGGAACACGCCGAAAGCCGCGCCGCAGGATTGGTTTATCCAAAGGCGGCAAATCTTTTCGAGGTAAAGTATTTTGCCGTTGAAATTACCCACGACAAAATAACCAACGTTTTTCCCGTAAACTGAAAAAGCACCGACGCGGTACGCGTCGGTGCTTCTATTTATAAAATTATTTTTTAAGAGTTATTTTAGCGCCGTCCTGCTCGAAAATAACCTTTGAACCGTCAAGAGTTACTTCCATTTCTTCACCTTCAGCGGTAAAATAATATTTGCCGTCTTTTTCTTCCCATGTTCCTTCAACGCTGGCTTCGGTGCCCATGTTGATAGAAAGAACAAAAGTATTGTCGCCTTTGACTTCGAGCTTATATGCGTCTTCGCTTACCTTAACGCCATTATACTCCTGTCCTGCTTTGATTTCTACGCTGAGTCCGCCCGAAACCATACTCATAGATTCGAACTTGTAAGTGCCTACAATACCCGTTGAACAAGCCGTCATGCATACGCACAACATTATTGTCAACAATGCGGTAACAACCGCTGCAACTGCCTTTTTCATTTTCTATCTCCTTTTTCTTTTATGTGTAATATATTACACACTTTATTAAAGTATATAAGTAAAAAAGGTAATTGTCAATTAAAATTGAGTAAAATTTTTCCATAATAACTATAAAAAACGGAAAAATATTATGTACAGAATTAAACAGTTACGGGAAGAAATGCATATAAGCCAAAGAACGTTGGCAAAGGAAGTCGGCGTAAGCCCCAAGGCGGTAAATTTTTGGGAGAGCGGAAAAGTCGAGCCTTCGGCAAAGTGCATATGCGCGCTTGCCAACGTTTTCGAAGTATCCTGCGACTATCTTTTGGGCAGAGAGGACGACTTCGGCAGCGTAAACGTCATGCGCGAGTTGACGGACGACGAAAAGAGCTGGCTGGCACTTTTTTCAAAACTGGACAAACAAAATAGGAAAGAGGCAACCAACTACATAGAGTATCTTTTGAGCAAGTAAATAAACCTGATTGCAATAAAGTAATTGCAGCGAGTGTTGACATATTGTAAAAATTGTTGTAAAATTTAGTTATGAAACACAACAAGTCGCTTGAAGATTATCTTGAATGTATTTTGCTGCTTTCGCGCGAGTCGGAATTTGTTCATCGCGTGGAAATAGCGCGCAAAATCGGCGTTTCGCAGCCGGCTGTGCAAAAGGCAGTTAAAATTTTGCAGACGCTTGGGCACGTCGAGTGCGACGGTTTGCACATATACCTTACAAAAAGCGGAGAAAAATACGCCGAGGACATATACGAAAGACACTGTATAATAGGCAGGTTTTTGAAAATGCACGGAGTAAATGAAATCGACGCCGACGCCGACGCCTGCGAACTCGAACACGTCATTTCTCAGTCGACTTTTGAAATGATGAAAAAATACGTCGATAAAAATTAATTTCAAATATTAATAGAGCGCCCCTCGGCATTAAAAATGCCGAGGGGCGCTCTATTAATCTATTTTATTCTTCTCCGGCAAGCTGAGCTTCGCGCTCCGCAACAGCCAAAGCCTCCGTCATACTTTCGATATCACCCATGATAAACTCGGTGAGGTTATATTGCGAAAGCCCTATGCGGTGATCTGTAACTCTGCCCTGGGGGAAATTATAGGTGCGAATGCGTTCGCTTCGATCCCCCGTGCCGACAAGCGATTTTCTATGTTCGTCATATGCCGAACGGTTTTGAGAGTTGTAAAAATCGTACAACCGCGAACGAAGTACTTTAAACGCTTTGTCCTTGTTTTTCAACTGACTGCGCTCGTCCTGACAAGTTACCACAATTCCCGTGGGGAAGTGAGTAATTCTTATTGCCGTTTCGGTCTTGTTTACCTTTTGTCCTCCCGCGCCCGACGAACGGTAAACGTCCACGCGGATATCCTCTTCCTTTATCTCTACTTCAACGTCCTCCGCCTCGGGAAGAACGGCAACCGTCGCGGTGGAGGTATGCACGCGCCCCTGCGACTCGGTTTCGGGCACGCGCTGAACGCGGTGAACGCCGCTTTCAAACTTCAACTGTTTGTATGCGTCTTTGCCGTTGACGTTGAAAACCACCTCTTTAAGTCCGCCGAGTTCGGTTTCGTTTATGTCCACAAGCTCTATTTTAAGCCTGTGCCGCTCGCAGTAGTTGATATACATTCTGTAAAGCTCGTAAGCAAACAGCGCCGCTTCCTCTCCGCCGGCTCCGCCGCGGATTTCAACTATGCAGTTTCGGTCGTCGTTTTTGTCCTTGGGCAATAGAAGTATTTTAAGCTCCTCTTCGAGCGTTTCGAGCTTTGTCTTGCAATCTTCGATTTCTGCGTACAAAAGCTCCTTCATTTCAAGGTCGCATTCGTCTTTGACGACCTCCTCTGCCTGTTGCTTTTGCCGCTCGACTTCGGCGTATTCCTCATATTTTAAAGCCGTTTCCGAAATTTCGGACTGAGCCTTGGCAATTTTAGTCCACTCCGCCGTGTCCGCAATTACCGCGGGGTCGCTCATCTTTTCGGAAAGCTCCCCGTATCTCGCGTATATATCTTTGAGTTTTAAAATCATATTAGCCTTAGCCATAAATATACCTTTATCGGCAAAGCCAAAAATCACATTTTTTGACTTTGCTCCCAATTTGCGAAAACTTTCGCCTCGGCAGTGTGAATTGGCGCAACTATATATCGTGTGCCTTAAACTTTGCGCCAAGAGCGGCAGAGCCGTTAGAACTCACGAAAAATTTGTTTCGCAGAATAGAAACATATTTTCGTGAATACTTTAAAACACTATCTTTACAAACCTGTCGACTCCGCTCAAATCCTTCATAACCATAACGTAATCACGCTTGGGGAAAAGCTGCAATATGTCGTTTGCCTGACCCTCTCCGCACTCCATAATAAGCATGCCGTCCTTAGCAAGATAACTGCGGACGTCGCTTGCAATTCTGCGGTAAAAGTCAAGCCCGTCTTCTCCGCCGTCCAACGCCACGCGCGGCTCGTGCTCGCGCACCTCTTTTTGAATGTGCGGTATTTCTCCGCTCTTTATATACGGCGGATTGCATACTATAATGTTAAATCTGCCGCGAACGTTGGTAAACAGATCGCTTAAAACAAAGTTTACGTTTACGCCGTTCAACGCGGCGTTTTCGGTTGCAAGCATAATTGCCGCGTCCGAAACGTCGGAAGCCGTCACCTGACAGCCCTTGTCCCTCAACGCCTTGGCAACCGAAACGGCTATACAGCCCGAACCCGTGCAAAGGTCCAAAATTTTATCTCCGTTTTCGGCGCTTTTAACAACTGCGTCGGCTAGAAGTTCGGTTTCGGGACGGGGGATGAGCGCGCGCTCGTCAACCTTTATTTTGCAGTCCATAAACTCTGTATCGCCTATTATATACCATAGCGGTCTGCCCTTGAGCCTTTGTTCCGCAATTTCGTTTATACGCTTGCTTTCGGACGACTTGACGTTGCGCTCGATTGAAAGCTCGCTGCGCGGCACGTCGAGGACAAGCGAATATATCCACTCGGCGTCGCTTTCGTCTATGTCTGCTTGCTTGAACTTGTTCTTTGTGCTTTCAAGCATTTTAGAAAGTATTCCGCCCGTGATAAAGTCGGTTTCGGGAACAGATTGGTCGTTGTCCATTTCAAGCACCTTATTAAACGCCGCAATTGCTACGGCAATCATCTCCTCGTCGGGCTCGCGCGTGGTAAGCGCCTTTTGCAAAAGCTTGCCCGGCGCTTTCAATATTGCCACAAAAAAGTTATCGAACTTAGCCAAAAGCTTCAAAACTTCATATGAAAAACCGGCAATAAGCGGCAACAGCACCAATTCTAAGCCGATATTTATAAACGAAAGCGCAACCTGATTTGTAACGCCGGGAATGACGTACGTCTTGAACGCCCAGGTTATTACCGATATCAAAACTATATTTACAAGCAGTACTATAAAAAGAAACGACGTGCCGCATCTGTCGTGCAGGCGCGAACACTGCTTTACTTTTTCGGGGGTAAGCTCGACGCCGTGTTCATAGGCGTTTATCGTCTTATGCTCGGCGCCGTGATACATATATAGCCTTTGAATATCCTTTAAAAGCAGTATCAAAGACAAATATAGAATAAAAATCAACAGCTTGAATACGCCGAGAAAGACGTACCTGACCCATTCAAACGACGCTGCCGCGTCCTCCGGAATAAAGCCCATTATAAAGTCGGTTGCAAATCTCGGCAAAAATATAAACAGCGCAAGCGCGAGCGCCACGCCAAGAATTACCGAAATTGCCGTTACTACATCCATTACGCTGAGTTTGAATTTTTCGGCAAGCCACTTGGATATTTTGCCGCCCTCTTCATCGTCGTCCCCGTAGACTGCCGCCGAACGCATAAGCGTTTTTGTACCCGTAACAAGCGAGGAAAATAAATTTACCACGCCGCGGACAAATGGAATTTTAGAAGCTGTTTTTACGGCGTTGCTCTTATTCAGGCGCTTTGCTTCAACCTGAATTTCACCCGAAGCGTCGCGTACGGCAGTAGCCATACACGTTTTGCCCATCATCATAACGCCCTCTAAGACAGCCTGACCGCCTATATAAGTTCCGCATTTTTTTGATTTAGTTTTCTTAGTCTTATCGCTTGACGACATTTTCTAACCCGCCTTAAATAAGTAAATTAGCTCCACTTGTGTATGGAGCTAACGTAATCAAAGATTGTATTTTTTGTTGAACTTTTCTACGCGGCCGCCTGTATCTACAAGCTTTTGCTTGCCTGTAAAGAAAGGATGGCATTTATTGCAGATATCAACTTTAAGCGTTTCGACATTCTTTGTCGTACCCGTCTTGAACGTAGCTCCACAAGCGCAAACGACCGTAACTTCACGGTAATCGGGATGTATTTCGGGCTTCATATCTTTCACCTCGCTAATATTTCTTATAGTGCTTAACTATTATATAACAATAAAAATTCATAGTCAATTAATTTTTGACTGAAAACTTAATTTTTATTAATAATGCCGTAAAACGCCGCAAAATGAGAAATTTTTCTAATTTTAGTTGCAAAATCGGGAGATATAGCGTATAATAGGCAATAAGTTATGGATAGTTGGATTTTAAAAGGCGTTAAAAACCTTGTAAATGAATCTCAAAGCGTAAACATTACTTCTCCCACACAGGTCAAAGTCAAAATTTCGCATCTGCTTTTAACCGAGTTTGACGAAATGCTTTTTAACGGCGATGTTGCGGTAAACTACCCGAAAATTCCCGGACGCGTAGCGTGCGGAATCGTTACCGAAGTAGGAGAAAACTGTTACGGATTGCAAAAGGGGTCGAGAGTTTATATCGAACCCACTCGAGCGTGCGGAAATTGCCTTGCCTGTAAGAGCGGTAAGGAAAAAAACTGCACAAAGATTGCAGTTGCCGGTAAAGATTTCGACGGATTTTTGCGCGATTTTATTGTATGCGAATACAATGAGGTCGCACCTCTTCCCGATTCGGTAGACGATTTCCACGCACTGTGCATAGAAACCGTGGCTATTGCCGAAAATATTTACGATAAACTTAATCTTTCTGCGGGTCAGAGAGTTGCGATTATCGGCGGCGACCCTTCGGGTATTCTTATCGCACAGATTTTGATGTACCACAAAATTATTCCCATCATAATCGACAACAATCCGACGAACCTTGAAAAGGCAAAAAAATCCGGTATATTCTTCGCGTTTACGGGGGACGACGACATAGACGCGAATATAATGAGCGCAACAAGCGGCAATTTATGCGACGCGGCAGTCTACTGCGCGGCTTCGCGTATGCCTATCTCGTTTGCGTCAAGATTTGTCGGCTATGATAAAACGCTTGTCATTTGCTGCAACTCGGCTATAAACGCAAGCTTGCCGGCGCGCGATATTCTCGATAAAAACCTTACGGTCATAGGCGTTACGGACGCTTACGGCTATACCGATACCGTAATTAATTTACTTGTCAACGGCGCGGTCAATATCGACCATTTTGAAAAAGAAGTGCTTACGGAATACAACCCCGCGGCAATATTAGCCGAAAAGTCCACAAGTCCTTCCGCCAAAAAGAGCAAGATGACCATATTAAAAATGATTCTCTGATTCCGCGCATTTTTGTTATGCGCCAATTATCGAATTTATTTTTCAAACTCAATTTCTGGATAATAATTTTGATTGCGGTACAGATTGCCGCAATCATTTTTTTGTGCCTTTATATTCCGTCGCTTATGAGGGTGACTATTTTTGTTGCACTGTTTTGGTTGCTTGCCGCAATTTCGGCAACCGTGCTGTTTTTAAGGAAGGGTTCGCTCGAAACAAAATGCGTTTGGTTTGTAATTATATGCGCTTTGCCGGTTGCAGGCGCGCTTATATTCTTTTTGGCGTCGCGCCGCGATAAGCCGCACGGAATTCTAAAAATACGACCGAAAACGCAGACAGAGGAAAGCGCACGCCTGCCATACGCGGTAAGCTACGACAATGCGCAATACTTTAAAACGGGCACTGAATTTCTTTCTTCCGCGCTCGAAAATATAAACGCGGCAAAAAAGAGCGTGTATATAGAATTCTTTATTTTTTCGCGCGGGCACGTTTTCAATACGCTTATAAAGGCTTTGGAAACGGCAAAAGCAAACGGAGCAGACATTAAAATTATAACCGACGGCGTTGGCTCGGCGTTCAAAATAAACAGAAAGGACGTAAAGCGGCTGAAAGCCGCCGGAGCGGAAGTTAAAATATTTCACAGACTTACCCCCGTTCCCCATGCCAGAATAAACTACCGCGACCACAGAAAAATTCTTGTAATCGACGGAAAATGCGCCTATACGGGCGGCGTGAATATCGGTGATGAATACGCCAACATTTCAAGCCCTTACGGATATTGGAAGGACAACGGGGTTGTCGTTTTCGGCAAAGCCGCGCAGGTGTTCGAGGGAATGTTTCTTGCAATGTGGAACGGTATTTACGAGATGGACGCGCCCGAAACGGGCAATAAAAGCTGCGTTCCCTTTTTCGACAGTCCGCCGTACGAGTACTTTTGCGAGGACGCATATGTCCACGCCGTATCATCGGCGCAAAAGCGGGTGCATATTCTTACACCATATTTCTGCGTTTCGGAAAAGACCGCCGCCGCGCTATCGTTTGCGGCAAGACGCGGCGTGGAAATTAAGGTTATTATTCCGCACATACCCGACAAGCCCTATGCGTTTGAAGTTTCAAAGGCATTTGCAAGCGAGCTTGCCAAGTACGGAGTTGAATTTTACGAGTTCGACCCCGGGTTTATGCACGCGAAAGCATTAATTTGCGACAACACGGTTTTTTTGGGAAGCTATAATTTCGACTTCCGCTCGATGCATTTCAATTATGAATGCGGAGTTATGTTTAACGACGCCATAACCGACGAAGTAGAACGCGACTTTCAGGAATGTCTTACAATTTCGCGCAAATTTTCAGACAAAAAACCCAACTTTTTCAAAAGACTTTACCGCTCGTTTTTACGCTTCTTTGCTCCGTTGATTTAACATCATATTTGCGGCTTGACAATTTTGTTGCCGAAAGTTATAATTTAGATACTAAGGAGTTATTATGAAGATTGTAATTGCCTCGGATATACACGGCTCGGCTAAATGGTGCGGCGAGCTTTTGAAGGCTTTCGAAGCCGAAGGAGCACAAAAGCTTTTGCTTCTCGGGGATATTTTATACCACGGGCCGCGCAACCCACTGCCCGACGACTACGACCCCAAGCGCGTTGCCGAAATGCTGGGCGGCATAAAGGAGCGCATACTTTGCGTACGCGGTAACTGCGACAGCGAAGTCGACCAAATGATTTTGCCCTTCCCCGTGTTTTCGGACTACGCCGCGGTATTTACGGACGGAATAAATATCTATATGTCGCACGGGCATCGCGAGGTGTTGCCGCTTTCGCAATGGGACGTATATTTGACGGGACACACGCACGTTCCGCTTAAAGAGCGCAGCGGATACCTGCATTTGAACCCCGGCTCGGTTTCTTTGCCCAAGGAAAACAGCGAACATTCGTATATCTTATACGACGACAAAACCTTTTATTTCAAACGCTTTGACGGAACGGTTTACGACGAAATTAAAGTTTAAAATAAAAAATGCCTTTCGCAAATTTGCGAAAGGCATTTTTTTACTTTCAATTAAAAGAAGAAAGGTCTTCTGTTTAAAAGTACACAAATGATGTCTAAAATCCAACCGATACCTAAACCGTAGAGAATCCAAAGAATACCAAGCAAGATTTTGACAATGTTGCCCTGCATAAGACCGTCTATAAGACGAATGATACCGAGGACAAAATCAAAGAAAATTGCTACAAGTACCCTAAGAATCCAAGGTAACGAAAGGAAAACGTCAGCTAAACTGCCACCGCGCTTTTTTGCCATAACAATAAACTCCTTTTTTATTTTTATAAATATATTATATCACACTATCAAAATATGTCAATAGAATTTAATAAATTTGTAAAAAGTAAAAAACAGCGGATATTACCGCTGTTTTAAAACATTAAACCAATTCAATAATTGCTTCTTCGGCGCCGTCGCCAAGACGCTTACCGAGAAGATAAATTCTCGTATAACCGCCGCCCTGACCGAGCTCTTCGGCACGCTGAGCATATTTGGGAGCAATCTCGTTGAAAAGCTTTTCCATTAAAGGGTGCTGAATGTCGGCGGTTCTTGCCTTGAATTCAGACTTCTTTTCGGCAAAGGGCTTAACTTCCTGAATGTCGCGAAGCTTGCCGATAAGCTGACGGCGGACTGCAAGCTTTTTAGGGCTGTCCTTTACGCCCTTTACAGTCTTTTCCTTGCCTTTCTTGTCAACGGTAACAACGTCGTATTCAACGTTGTCGTCGTAAACGCTGATTGCCTTAGTGATAATTTTTTCAACGTAAGGCTGCAATTCCTTTGCCTTTGCCTTAGTTGTCGTTATTTTACCGTACCATAAGAGGTCTGAAGCCTGATTTCTTAACAGCGCGATTCTCTCCTCTGCGGTTCTTCCCAATTTACCGGGCATAATTTAGTCCTCCTTGTTTGAAAGTGAAAGTCCGTAAGACTCGAGCTTTAAAATGACCTCGTCCAAAGACTTCCTGCCGAGGTTTCTTACCTTCAACATCTCGTCTTCCGTCTTTCTTGTTAAATCTTCCACTGTGTGAATGTTTGCACGCTTTAAGCAGTTGTAAGAACGCACCGAAAGGTCCATATCTTCAATAGCCATAGCAAGTATTTTTGCCTGTTTGTCATCCTCGTTTTTGACGAGAATGTCAAGCCCCTTTATTGTATCGGACAAATCTACGAACAGAGAAATGTGGTCTTGCATAATTTTTGCCGCAAGCGACACAATTTCTTTTGCGCCGAACGCGCCGTTCGTCCATACTTCGAGCGTGAGCTTGTCGTAGTCGGTATTCTGACCCACGCGAGTGTTCTCGACCGAGTAATTGACCTTTTTAACGGGGGTATAGATGCTGTCGACGGGAATGTAATCGATAAGCTCGGTCTTGGTGTGGTCGGCGCCCTTATAGCCGCGACCTCTGCCGATTGTAATTTCCATATCGATTTTTGCGCCTGCGTCAACCGTGCATATATGCGCGTCGCCGTTTATAATCTCTATTTCCGCGTCCTCGGAAATGTCGCTTGCCTTAACCTCGCAGGGACCCTCTTTATAGAGATGAACAACCTTTACATAGTCCGTATCGGTTACGGTTGTTTTGATAGCAAGCGTCTTGATATTTAAAATAATTTCCGTTACGTCTTCTTTTACACCGGGAATTGCCGAAAACTCGTGCTTGACGCTTCCGTCTAAAAATCTTATGCCTTGCGCCGCTGCGCCGGGTAAAGCCGACAGAAGTATTCTTCTAAGGCAGTTGCCTATTGTAAGACCGAAGCCCTTTTCAAGAGGTTCGACGACGATTTTGGCATAAGCCTGATTCTCGCTTTCCTCGACTGAAATTTTGGGCATATCCATTTCGATCATAAAACTTCCTCCTATTTTTTAATTTTTTACTTGGAGTACAGCTCGACAATCATATGCTCGGCAATCTGACTGTCAATATCTTCTCTTTGGGGCAATGCCAATATCTTTCCCTGTAATTTTTCATTGTCAAATTCAAGCCATTTGGGGGTGTTTCCGCCCTTAGTTGCTTTGAGTTCTTCAAAATACTTGTTGGAAGTCTTGCATTCTTTGACGGTAATTACGTCTCCGACCTTGACTATATACGAAGGAATATTTACTTTCTTTCCGTTTACAAGGAAATGTCCGTGATTTACAAGCTGACGGGACTGCGAACGGCTTACGCCTATGCCCATACGGAAAATTACGTTATCAAGCCTGCGCTCCAACAGTGAAAGCATGTTTTCACCGGTGATGCCCTTCATTCTGTCGGCTTTTGCGTAATATGCGCGGAACTGACCTTCCTGTACGCCGTAAATTCTCTTAACCTTCTGCTTTTCGCGCAGCTGCTTGCCATATTCGGAAACCTTCTTTCTTGCAGCCGCAAGACCGTGAGCGCCGGGCGCCATAGGTCTTTTTTCAAACGGGCACTTGCCGTTATAGCATTTATCGCCTTTTAAAAATAACTTTCCGCCCTCTCTTCTGCAAAGGCGGCACTTAGCCTCTCTGTATGTTGCCATATACTGTTATCTCCTTATACTCTACGACGCTTAGGCGGTCTGCAACCGTTGTGGGGAATGGGGGATACGTCGGAAATGAGCGTAATTTCTACGTCGCACGCGCCAATGGCACGGATAGCCGACTCTCTGCCCGAACCCGGACCCTTTACATAAACTTCGGCATAGCGAAGTCCGTGTTCCTTTGCAGCCCTTACCGCTGTTTCGGTTGCCTGCTGTGCCGCGAACGGCGTGCCCTTTCTCGAACCCTTGAAACCAAGACTTCCTGCGGACGACCAGCTTAAAGCGTTACCCTGCATATCGGTAACGGTAACGAGCGTGTTGTTGAAAGAGGATTGAATATGAACCTGACCTCTGTCAACTTTTTTAAGTTCTCTACGCTTTCTCGTAGTTGTTGACTTTTTCTGTGCTGCCATTTATCCGTCCTCCTTATTTAGCTCCCTTCTTCTTAGCTACCGTGCGACGAGGTCCCTTTCTCGTTCTCGCGTTCGTCTTGGAGGATTGTCCGCGTACGGGCAAGCCCTTTCTGTGACGAATGCCACGATAGCAGCCTATTTCCATAAGCCGCTTTATATTGAGCGACACTTCACTGCGAAGTTCGCCCTCAACTCTCAAATTGTGATCGATATATTCTCTTAATTTAGATACCGTCTGTTCGTCCAAATCCTTAACTCTCGTATCGGGGTCTACACCCGTTTCCGCAAGAATTTTCTGGGACGTTTTAAGACCGATACCGTAGATATAGGTGAGTCCGATTTCGACTCTCTTTTCTCTGGGTAAATCCACACCGGCAATACGTGCCATCTTGATTTAATTCCTCCGTTAAAATTTTAAAATAAATTTAATAAATGTATATAAACCGCACTAAATCCCCGCCCTGAAATTTTGGAATGTGAGCGGAGAATTTGAACGGAATTGCTTTCTTTGCCCTTGCGAGCCTAAAAATCATTTGGTATTAATTATACCATATATATTTGGTTTTTGCAACCGAAAACGCTTAGACTATGACGACTAAACGCACTTTTTATGCGGAAATTTGCAGAAAATTTGTACTTTCCGCACGCCGCTTTTTATATGAGGCTATTAGCCCTGACGCTGTTTATGGCTCTTGTTCTTAGAACAAATTACCATAACTTTGCCGTTTCTTTTAATTACTTTGCACTTGTCGCACATAGGTTTTACGGAAGGTCTTACTTTCATAACAGTACTCCTCAAAATTTTGTTTAGCGGACTGTGCCGCCGAATATGTTTAAATCAGTTTTTGGAACGCCAAGTAATGCGCCCCTTATTAAGGTCATACGGGCTTATTTCAAGCTTTACATTGTCACCCTCGATAATGCGGATGTAATTCATACGCAATTTACCCGAAATATACGCCGTAATGACGTGACCGTTTGTTAGTTTGACTTTGAAATTTGCATTGGGAAGGCACTCTATTACTTTGCCTTCTGTTTCAATAACGTCGTCTTTGGACACAAAGTTACCTCAAAATTTTTTTATTGCTCGTCGTTTTGAACAAGTTGGGGATAATTGTATTTTTTCAGCGCGGAGAATATCTCGGTATCGTAAACCTTGCTGCCGTCCGCAAGCTTTGTCGCAATACTTTCGCAAAACTCGGGAAGCAAATTTAAGTGTTTAAGATTTTTCTTTTTAGGTTCGGCAAGCTTTTTGAAGTTGCCGTCCGAAACGCTAACCGTTCCGTCGTCGTTAAGCTCGACTATGAGATAGTACCGCGATTTATCTCTGCCCTGTATGCTTTGACAAATGCCGCCCACGGCAGGGGTCTTTACTTTCATATCTTTTAAACCAGCGTTAAAGAGTTAATATTTCGACTCCGTCCTCCAAGATGAGTACGGTGTTTTCATAGTGTGCGGCAGGCTTGCCGTCCGCAGTTTTAACCGTCCAGCCGTCGCGCCTGTCTACCGTGACTTTGTAAGTACCCATATTAATCATAGGCTCTATACATATAGTCATTCCGGCTTTAAGACGCATTCCCGTACCGCGTTTGCCGTAATTGGGAACCGACGGGTCCTCGTGCATGCTTCTGCCTATGCCGTGCCCCGTAAGAGCGCGGACAACCGAGTAGCCGTTTGCTTCGGCGTGAGTTTGCACCGCGTATCCTATATCGAACAGCGGAACACCTGCTTTAAGCCCTTCGCAAGCTTTAAAAAAGCATTCCTCGGTAACTTTTACAAGCTTTTTCCTTTCTTCGGAAACGTTGCCGATAAGATAAGTTCTTGCGCAGTCGCCGTGATAGCCGTTTTTTTCCGCCACTATATCGACGCTGACAATATCGCCGTCGAGAATTACTCTGTCGTCGGGTATGCCGTGAACAACAACTTCGTTTACGGACACGCACGAACTTGCCGGGTAGCCCTCATAGCCGAGCTCGGACGGGGTTGCGCCGCAGGAAGTTATGTACTTATAGACAAGTTCGTCAACTTCCTTTGTCGTCATTCCGGCGCGGATATGCTTGCCGACAAAATCCAAAGTTTCCTTTGCTATGCGGCAGCTCTCGCGCATTAACGCTATTTCTTCGTCGTTCTTTACAGTAACCATTATTTATCGAGAATTTTGCGGATTTGCTCGAACACTTCGTCGGGAGAACCCTTGCCGCTTGTAACCGACGCAAGCTTGCCCTGCGACTTGTAATAATCGATTAAGGGCGCGGTCTGCGTGTTGTACGTTTCAAGACGGGCTTTTACAGTGTCGGGGTTATCATCCGCACGTTGATAGAGTTCGTTGCCGCATTTTGCGCAGGTAGTTGCGCCGTTGAGCGTGGAAACGTGATAGCTTTCTCCGCAAGAGCAGACGCGTCTGCCGCAGATTCTGTCCATCAAGAGCGACTCGTCAACGTTTATGTTGAGGCACAAATCGATATTTGCGAACTTATCAAGCTGTTGCGCCTGATAGAGGTTGCGAGGGAAGCCGTCGAGCATATAACCGTGCTTTGCGTCGTCCCAGGTGAGTCTGTCCTCTACTATTTTGCAGGTAACTTCGTCGGGAACAAGCTTGCCTGCGTCGATATACGACTTTGCAAGCTTGCCGATTTCGGTACCGCCCTTAATATTTGCACGGAAAATATCGCCCGTGGAAATATGAAGAAGTTTATAATTTTCTGCAATTTTGCTTGCCTGTGTACCCTTGCCTGCGCCGGGTGCACCGAGTAATATAATATTCATTATATCGTTTCCCCTGTCGGTCGATTATTTCAAGAAGCCCTTATAATTTTTCATCATAAGCTGGCTTTCAAGCTGCTTGTCGAGTTCGAGCGCAACGGAAACTACGATTAGAATACCCGTTGTGGAGAACACCGAAAGAAGCGTAAGATTGCGCATACCCAAGCTCGATAAAATCATAGAAAGAATGGACGGAATGAACGCAACGAGCGAGAGATAAATCGCGCCGAAGAGCGTTATTCTGTTGTTGATCTTTTTAAGATAATCGGAAGTGGGTTTGCCGGGACGGATACCTTGAATAAAGCCGCCGTTCTGCTGAATGGTCTTAGACACGTCCTCGGGATTGAACTGCATTGAAGCATAGAAGAACGAGAACGCAAAGATGAGTAAGCACAGCGTAACCATATATATAAGCTGACCGTACCAATAATACGACGAACCGGAGAACCAATCGACAACGCCCTGCTGAGCCGGGTGATCTGCCGGACAGAACAAGCTTATAATCATCTGAGGGAAAGAAATAAGCGCGAACGCGAAGATTAAAGGCATAACGCCCGAACCTGCGATTCTGATAGGGATTACGGAGGATTGTCCGCCGTACATCTTTCTGCCCTTAACCTGTTTAGCGTACTGAACGGGTATCTTTCTTTCCGAAAGGTCAACGGTTACGATAGCCGCAAACTCGACTATTGTCAGAATTATAAAGCCTAGAAGCTCCCAGAACCTTGCATAAGTTCCCGTAAATCCTTCGGTAAGGTTTGTTACTATCGTAAGACCTGCCGTCGAAAGGATACCTATGAAAATTATAATGGAGATACCGTTGGAAATTCCGTATTCGGTTATTCTTTCGCCTATCCACATAACCAGCATTGCGCCGGCAGTATAGACGACGGTAAGGAAAATACCAGCCATCCACTGTGCGCCGAGTTCGCTAATTCCGCCAGGAACAAAGCCGAACACAGTCGTTTTAATTGCAGTGACCTTCGTCTCAGGGTCAGGCTTAAAACCGAAGTTTACGATGATACCTATTGCCTGCGCTACCGCAAGAGCGATAGTGACGTAACGGGTTATCTGCGCAATTTTCTTTCTGCCTTCTTCACCCTGTTTGGATAATCTTTCAAGGGCGGGAATACCGACTGTCAAAAGCTGAATAATAATCGACGCGTTGATATACGGGCTTATGCCGAGCGCAAACAAAGTTGCGTTGCCGAGCGAACCGCCCGTTATCGACGACATTATCGATAAAAAGCTGTTTTTGTCGATTACGCCTGAAAACGTTTCCGGATTTATACCGGGTACGGGAATATAGCAGCCGACGCGGAAGAGCAAAAGAAGAAGCAGAGTTATCCAAATCTTCTTTCTTATTTCCTTGACCTTAAAACAATTTTTTATTGTTTCGAACATTTCAAACCTTCTTACCGTGCGACAAGCGCACGGGAGCGTTTATTTTTATTGAATAACTTCAACCGTGCCGCCGGCTTTTTCGATAGCCGTCTTTGCACTTTCGGAGAATTTAGCCGCTTTGACAGTGAGCGCAACGTTGAGCTCGCCGTTGCCGAGAACTTTAAGTCCCACGGAATTCTTAACCTCTTTTGTAAGTCCGTTAAGCCTTACATAGCCGAAATCAACCACAGTACCTGCAGGTACGTTTGCAAGCTGACTTAAATTGATTATGGTATAGCTGGTAGCCCATTTGTTGTGGAAACCGCGCTTGGGAATTCTTCTTGCAAGGGGCATTTGACCGCCCTCGAAACCGGGACGAACGCCGCCGCCCGAACGAGCCCACTGACCTTTATGACCTTTACCCGAAGTTTTGCCCAAACCCGAGCCTATACCTCTGCCCAGCCTCTTTGCCGGGGTCTTTGCGCCCTCTGCGGGCGATAAAGTATCGATTCTCATTTTGTACTCCTTAAACCTTTTCAACCTTGACAAGGTGCGAAACCTTGTTAATCTGACCTAAATTTGCCGGATTTTCCTCAAAGGTCTTGGACTGACGGATTTTTTTAAGCCCGAGTGCGGCAGCAGTTGCCTTTACCGACTTAATTTGTCCGTTTAAACTTTTTATTAAAGTTACTTTAACCATTATCTGCCTCCGATTATCTAAGCTCGTTCACGTCTTTGCCGCGTGCAGCCGCAATTTCTTCGGGCGACTTCAAGTCGTAAAGTCCGTAAACAGCCGCCTTTACACAGTTGATGGGGTTAGAAGTGCCGTGCGACTTTGTTCTTACGTCCTTGACGCCCGCAGCTTCCATAACCGCACGGACGGGGCCGCCTGCGATAACGCCGGTACCTTCGGATGCCGGCATCATAAGTACGCAACCTCTGCCGAATACGCCCTGAACCGTGTGGGGAATGGACGTGCCCAAAAGCGCGACCTTTCTCATATTTTTCTTAGCCTGAGCGTTTGCTTTTTCGATTGCCTCGGGAACTTCTTTGGATTTGCCCATTCCGTAACCTACCGAGCCCTTGCCGTCACCGACTACAACGAGCGCGGCAAAGCGCATGTTTCTACCGCCTTTAACGGTCTTGGTAACTCTGTTTACCTGAATGAGCTTTTTAATTAAGCCGTCGTCTTCCTGCCTGCGTCTGTCGTTATTTCTTCTTGCAGGTCTTTCTTTCTTTTCTTCCATAATACGCTCCTTAGAAATTGAGTCCGGCTTCCCTTGCGCCGTCTGCGACCGCCTGTACACGTCCCGTGTAGAGGTATCCGCCCCTGTCAAAGACTACGCTCTCGATTCCGAGCTTTTTAGCCTTTTCCGCAACCGCCTTGCCAACTTCCTTAGCGGCGTCGGTCTTGGTCATTTCGCTTATCTTAGCCTTGACGTCCTTCTCCATAGTAGACGCCGAGCAGAGCGTAACACCCTTTACGTCGTCTATAATCTGAGCATAGATGTGATTTAAACTGCGGTAAACGCTCAAACGAGGAGTTTCGGCAGTTCCGCTTATCTTTTTGCGAACTCTGGTGTGCCTTCTCAAACGCTCTTCGTTTTTGTCTATCTTCTTTATCATAATATCTCCTTCGAGCAAGCAACCCTGTCAAGGGTTTCTCCTCCCGTACGCCGCGGCGTGGGGAATTACTTCTTGCCCTTACCTCCCGTCTTACCTTCCTTACGCTCGATTACCTCGTCGCTGTAAGCGATACCGTAACCGTGGTAGGGCTCGGGGATTCTTACCGTACGGATATTTGCAGCCGTCTGTCCGACAAGCGTTTTGTCAATACCCGAAACTTTGATTTCGTTGGGTGTGGGGCACTCGAGCTTAATGCCCTGAGGCTCGACAAACTCTACGGGGTGTGAAAAGCCTACGTTCATAACAAGCTTGTTGCCCTGCTTTGCAACCTTCCAACCTACGCCGTTTACTTTGAGCGTTCTGGTATAGCCGTCGGTAACGCCGACTACCATATTGTGAAGGAGCGCGCGGTAGAGTCCGTGCTTTGCGTTTGCGTCGGTATTGTCAGCCGTCTTTTCGACGATTGCTTCGGCGCCGTTTACTTTGATATCGATATCGCCTACGACTTTCTGCGTAAGCGTACCCTTGCTGCCCTTTACGGTAACAAGTCCGTTTTCAAACGTAACAGTTACGCCGGCAGGAAGGTGTACGGGTAATTTACCTATTCTTGACATTAAAATTACCTCCTTACCAGATATAGCAAAGCACTTCGCCGCCTACATTGCGCGCCTTTGCATGCTTATCCGTCATTATTCCCTTGTTTGTAGAAAGAACAGCGATACCGAGACCGTCCATTACTCTGGGCATGGTTTCCACGTCGGAATAGACGCGAAGTCCGGGACGGGAAACGCGCTTTAAGCCGTTTATAACGCTCTTCTTTTTACCGATATATTTAAGGGTTATTACTATTTTGCCGTTATAGCCGTCGTCCGCATAGTCAACGCTGTTGACGTATCCTTCGTTAAGGAGAATTTCAGCTATAGCTTTTTTCATATTTGATGAGGGAACTTCTACCGTTTCCTTGTTGGCTCTTATAGCGTTTCTTACGCGTGTGAGCATATCTGCAATAGGATCTGTCATTTCTTCTTTCCTCCTCTTATTACCAGCTCGATTTTCTTACGCCGGGAATCTGTCCCTTATAAGCGAGGTTTCTGAAACAGATACGGCATACTCCGTACTTGCGAAGAACCGCGTGGGGTCTGCCGCAGATAGAACATCTCGTATAAGCTCTGGTAGAGTATTTAGCAGGCTTTTGCTGCTTATTTATCATTGCTTTCTTTGCCATATTTACTCCTTACTTCTTAAAAGGCATTCCGAGTGCCTTTAAAAGCTCTCTCGCTTCTTCGTCCGTATTTGCGCTAGTTACGAAACAGATGTCCATACCCCTGATTTTTTCAACCTGATCGTATTGAATTTCGGGGAATATAAGCTGTTCCTTGATACCCATACAGTAGTTGCCCTTGCCGTCGAAACTGTCCGTGGGAACGCCGCGGAAGTCGCGCACGCGGGGCAGAGCTATGGAAACAAATTTGTCGTAGAAATCGCACATCATTTTGCCGCGAAGGGTTACCTTCAAACCTATGGTCATACCCTCGCGCACTTTGAAGTTTGCAACAGACTTTTTAGCCTTGCAGAGAACGGGTTGCTGTCCCGAAATCGTCTTCATTTCGTTTTGCGCTATCTGGATTGACTTTGCGTTATCCTTGATGTCGCCGAGTCCCGAGCTGAGAACTATCTTTACAAGCTTGGGAACCTGCATCGGGTTTTTATATCCGAACTTTTCAGTGAGGGCGGGAACTACTTCCTTTTCATACATTTCCTGTATTCTGGACTTATATACCTTATCCGCCTTAGCCGTCTTCTTTACGGTCTTTGCCGGTTTTTCGGACTTAACTGTCTTTGTTGCTTTTACCGTCTTTTCGGTAGTTGCAGTTTCTGTCTTTTTAGCAGCCATTATTATCCTCCTTACTCAGCCTTATCATCCGTAGTTTGAGTCGACTCTTCCTTCTTGGCACGCTTTCTTACGCGCTTTGCAGGAGCTTCGTCCTTCTTTGCAGTCTTTTTGGACGTCTTAGCCGTTACGCCGTCGATAACGGCGCCGCACTTGCCGCAGGCTCTTGAATTTTTGCCGTCGACTTCGCTGTGCTTAATGCGCGTAGCCTTGCCGCAGGTGGGGCAGACTACCATAACGTTTGACGCGTCCAAAGGAGCCGGAATTTCAACGATTTTTGAAACTTCGTTTGCTTTTCTGGCTTTTTGCGCCTTTTTGTGAATGTTTATACCTTCAACAGTTACCGTTCCGTGCTTGGGGGAAGTGGCAATAACTTTGCCCGTTCTGCCTGCATATTTGCCGGAGATAACTAATACATTATCATTTAATTTTACGTTCATAGCTTTTCTCCTTAATTAAAGCACTTCGGGTGCGAGGGATATAATCTTCATATAGTTCTTCTCGCGAAGTTCCCTTGCAATCGGTCCGAAAATACGCGTGCCGCGCGGTTCCTTATTGGTGTTGATGATAACTGCTGCGTTTTCGTCGAAACGGATATACGTTCCGTCGTCACGTCTTATACCTTTTTTAGTACGCACGATAACGGCCTTTACTACTTCGCCTTTCTTTACCGCGCCGCCGGGCGTCGCCGTCTTAACCGAGCATACGATTACGTCGCCGATATTTGCCGTTTTTCTGAACGAGCCGCCGAGCACCTTTATACACATAAGCTCTTTTGCGCCGCTGTTGTCTGCGGATTTGAGCCTTGTCTGAGGTTGTATCATATAATATCTCTCCTATTATGTTTAACTTACAACTTTTCCCCTTTTGGGGGACGTGCAGAGGATTGCGCCGGACTTACATAAGCGAAGAGAGCGCTCCGCTCTACTTTAAGCCCCGAATAACAATCTTGACTACTATGTTTTTTGCCGATTAAAGCTATTACTTAGCCTTTTCTATTATCTCGGCAACGCGCCAGTTCTTGTCTTTCGACAACTTACGCGTTTCAACTATTCTGACCTTATCTCCCTCGCCGCACTCGTTGTTTTCGTCGTGCGCCTTGAAACGGGTGGTCTTGGTAATTGTCTTTTTATAGAGGGGATGCTTGCTTTTTTCAACGACCGCAACGACTACGGTTTTATCCATCTTGTTTGAAACTACAAGTCCTACTCTTTCCTTTCTGAGCGTTGTTCTCGTTTCCATTCTCTAACCTCCTTACGCCTTTAACTGCCTTGCGCGGATTACGGTGTTTACCCTTGCGATATCCTTTTTAACGAGGTTTATCGACATAGGATTTTCAAGCTGACCGCTGGCGTGGCGAAAGCGCAGATTGAAAAGTTCGCTTTTAAGTTCCTGAAGCTTTTTCAAAAGCTCTTCATCGCTCAAATTTATAATTTCCTTAGCTTTCATTAGCTTCACCGCCCTCTTCGACTACTTCAAGTTCTTCTTTTTTAACGAACTTGCACTTTACGGGGAGCTTGTGGCTTGCAAGACGCATTGCCTCGCGAGCTATGTCCTCGCTTACTCCCGCCATTTCAAACATTACTCTGCCGGGTTTAACTATCGCTACCCAATATTCAACCGAGCCTTTACCTGAACCCATACGGCTTTCCGCAGGGTGCTTTGTAATGGGCTTGTGGGGGAATATGTCTATCCAAACTTTACCGCCGCGCTTGATGAACCTTGTCATAGCGATACGCGCAGCTTCTATCTGGTTTGAAGTAATTCTTGCACCTTCCAAAGATACAAGGCCGTACTCGCCGTAAGCAACCTTGTTGCCCTTTTGAGCCTTACCCTTTATCTTGCCGCGGTGCTGCATTCTTCTTTTCACTCTCTTGGGAATTAACATTACTCTTCGCCTCCCTCTGAAATTATCAGACGCTTAGCGGTGTCGAGCACTTCACCTTTGTAAATCCAGCACTTGATGCCGAGAACGCCGAAGGTGGTGTGCGCTTCCGCAAAGCCGTAATCGATGTCGGCGCGGATTGTCTGAAGGGGAATGGAGCCGTCGTGGTAGCTTTCGGTACCTGCGATTTCACGTCCGTCCAAACGTCCGCTTACGGTGATTTTTACACCCTTGACGCCGGCTTTGGAAACCTTTGCAATCTGCTGCTTGACCGCTCTTCTGTAAGATACGCGCTTTTCAAGCTGAGCTGCAACCGATTCCGCAACAAGCTGTGCGTCGCAGTCGATTTTTTCGACTTTTTTGACGTTGATTACGATAACCTTGCCCTTGGTAAGCTTTGCAAGGTCTTTCTTTATAACTTCGATTTCAGAACCGGCCTTACCTATAAGCACGCCGGGACGACCCGTGTAGATGCCTATTTCGATTTTGTTGGCTGCCCTGATAATTGTAATTTTGCTGATTGCCGCGTCGTAATACTTCTTTTTTAAGAAGATACGGATATCGCTGTCCTCTTTGATATACTTGGAAAAGTTTTTCTTATCCGCATACCATTGAGTGTCCCAGGCGGATATAACGCCGACTCTTAAACCGTGAGGATTAACTTTCTGTCCCATATCTCTCTCCTTAAACCTTCTTTGCGTCGAGTATTACCGTGACGTGGCTGGTTCTTTTCAAAATAGCGTGGCCTCTGCCCTTGGAAACGGGCTGCATTCTCTTTAAGTGAGGGCCGCCGTTTGCAAACGCTTCCGAAACGTACAAATCGCTTCTGTCCATACCCTGATTGTGCTCTGCATTTGCAGCCGCGGACAAAAGTACTTTTTTGACTTCGAGGCTGCCGCCCTTATTGCAATATGTGAGAATGCCTGCCGCCTCTTCAACAGACTTGCCGCGGATAAGCGCGAGCACGGTTCTGATTTTGTAGGGGGAAATTCTCAGATATTTTGCGGTAGCATAGGGACGGGTGTCCTTGTTTGCTTCTCGTCTTTCGAGTTTTACATTCATATTTTTTGCCATAGTACCGCTCCTTACTTCTTCGCGGTCTTAGCCGCGTGTCCCTTGAACGTTCTGGTGGGGGCAAATTCGCCGAGCTTACAGCCGACCATATCTTCGGTAATATATACGGGAACGTGCTTGCGTCCGTCATATACTGCGATAGTGTGTCCTACCATCTGGGGGAATATAGTCGTTGCTCTTGACCAGGTCTTTACGACCTTCTTCTCGCCTGCCGCATTCATAGCCAAAATTCTCGACATAAGTCTTTCTTCGGCGTAAGGTCCTTTCTTAATGCTTCTTGACATTGTCTATTCCTCCTTAATTGATTCTCTTTAATATGAATTTAGAAGTGGGATTCTTCTTCTTTCTCGTCTTATAGCCAAGCGCAGGCTTGCCCCAAGGCGTCATAGGACCGGCATGGCCCACCGGGCTCTTACCCTCACCACCACCATGAGGGTGATCGTTGGGGTTCATAACCGAGCCGCGGACGGTAGGACGGATTCCGAAGTGACGGGTTTTACCTGCCTTACCTATCCTTATAATCTCGTGTTCGAGGTTGCCGACCTGTCCGATAGTTGCTCTGCATTTAAGCGAAACCAATCTCATTTCGCCGGAAGGCATCTTAATTGTAGCGTAGTTGCCCTCTTTTGCCATAATCTGAGCGGAAATACCTGCAGACCTTGCGATTTGCGCGCCTCTGCCGGGTTTGAGTTCGATTGCGTGAACAACGGTACCCACGGGGATATCCGAAAGCGCGAGGCAGTTACCGGACTTAATGTCCGCGCCCGAGCCGGAAATTATTTTATCGCCGACATTTAAACCGACGGGAGCGAGAATATATCTCTTTTCTCCGTCAGCATAAGCAAGGAGCGCGATATGCGCCGAACGGTTGGGATCGTACTGAATTGACTTGACCGTTGCGGGGATACCGTCCTTATTGCGCTTGAAGTCGATAATTCTGTATTTGTTTCTGTTGCCGCCGCCGATGTGACGAACGGAAATTTTACCTTGATTGTTTCTACCGCCCGACTTGCGCTTGTCGTGGAGCAAACTTCTCTCGGGCTTGTCGCCGGAAAGCTCGCTGTAAGCGCTTACCGTCATAAAACGGCGTGCAGGCGAGGTAGGCTTATATCTCTTTATAGCCATTTTCGTACCTCCTTACGATAACGAATTGAAGTACTCAATCGCCTTGGAGTCAGCCGTAAGCTGGACGATTGCCTTCTTGTAGTCGGGGGTGTAGCCTTCGCTTCTTCCCATTCTCTTTTTCTTACCCTTGCAGTTTACGGTGTTTACGCTTTCAACCTTTACGTTGAAAAGCTTTTCGACAGCCGCCTTAATCTGAATTTTGTTCGCGGACTTTTTAACGATGAACGTGTACTTCTTGTCCGCTATACCGTCGTAACCTTTTTCCGTGAGGAGAGGCTTTATAATTATATCTTCGGCAAACATTATTCTCCGTAGACCTCCTCTATTTTCTTAATAGCTGCTTTTGTCATAACGACCTTAGCGTTGGCTACCACTTCGTAAGTTGAAATTTGAGCGACGGGCAAAGTCGAAAGGTTGGGCAGGTTTCTCGCCGCTAAAATCACCTTTTCGTCGTTGTTGTCCATAACTACCACGCAGGTCTTGTCAAGCTTCAACGCCGTCTGGAAAGCAACCATTTCCTTGGTCTTGCCTTCCTTTACTTCAAGGCTGTCCACAACTACAAGTTCACCGTCCGCAACCTTTTTGGAAAGTGCGGAAAGGAGAGCTGCAACCTTTGCCTTTTTGTTCATATCCTTGGAAAAATCACGACTCTTGGGAGCGAATACAACGCCGCCCTTTACCCATTGGGGAGCACGGATCGAACCCTGACGGGCGTTACCCGTTCCCTTCTGACGCCAGGGCTTTCTGCCGCCGCCCCTTACTTCGGTACGGGTTAGCGTGGATTTTGTTCCCTGTCTTTCGTTTGCAAGCCTCGTTACGACCGCCTGATGAATGAGGGGTTCGTTGTACTCTACGCCGAACACCTTTTCGTTGAGCTTAAGCGTACCGGCTTCGGTGCCGTCCATTTTATATACTTTTACGCTGGGCATCTTTTAGTACCTCCTTATTTCACGGTGTCGTTAATCGTAACGACTGCGCCGTTGGGTCCGGGAAGCGAACCCTTGATAAGTAAACAGTTTCTCTCTACGTCTACTCTGACAATTTCGAGGTTTTGTACGGTTACGTTTTCAACACCGTACTGACCTGCGAGGTGTTTATTCTTGAATACGCGCGAAGGGGAGCTGTTAGCGCCCATTGAACCGGGTTCCCTGTGTACGGGGCCCACGCCGTGCGTTTCCTTTAAGCGGTGCTGGTTCCAACGCTTGATAACGCCGCTGTAACCGTGACCTTTGGATACGCCGTGTACGTCTACTTTGTCGCCGGCAGCGAACACGTCAACCTTTATTTCCGCGCCGACGGCGTAAGAAGCCGTATCGTCAAGACGGAATTCCTTCAACACTTTGCAGGGCTTAACTCCTGCTTTCTTGAACTGTCCGAGTTCGGGTTTTGTCAAATTCTTTTCCTTTGCTTCGTCAAAACCGAGTTTCAATGCGGCATAGCCGTCTTTCTCAACAGTTTTGATTTGCACTACGGGACAAGGACCGGCTTCGACTACCGTTACGGGAATAACCTTGCCCTCTGCCGTAAATACCTGCGTCATTCCGGCTTTACGACCGATGATTGCTTTATTCATTGATAAAGTTCTCCTTTTAAATTTTTATTTTCAGATACCGCGCCTCAGCGTTCCGCCGTTAAGTTTGAAACTTTCGTCGTCTGTAAGACGTAGAGTATCAATTTGTCAAATTAATTATTATATATATGGTATAGATTAAAGCTTGATTTTGATATCGACGCCCGCAGGCAACTGAACTGTGTCCAAAAGCTTTGCGTTGGGCGTGTACAAATCGATTATACGCTTATAGGTGCGCTGCTCGAACTGTTCGCGACTGTCCTTATACTTGTGAGGGGAACGAAGAATTGTAACTATTTCCTTTTCGGTGGGAAGAGGAATGGGGCCAGATATCTTTGCTCCGCTCTTTTTCATGGTTTCAACAATGCGTGAAGCCGCAAGGTCAACAAGCTCGTGATCGTAAGCTGCAAGTTTGATTCTTATTTTTTGTCCTGCCATTTTTTAACTCCTTTATACTAACAAGAAAAATTTTTTATTCGCGCCAACTTAACCGTGCGTGTCGCGGATTTACCAATTAAAAAACACCGAAGTTTCGGCGCAAGGTAAAGCCACGGTTAGTCGCAGGGGTCAAGCCCCCACATTTGTCGGTGCAAATTATCTGCGACGGGAGCTTTTTGCCGTCATTTTACAGTAACTTTGCACGTCAACCCACATACACATTTTTACGCGCTTATCTATTATATAAAAACAAAACTTAAAAGTCAACGGAATTTTGCCCTGTTTTTAATGTTTTTTGCCACTTTTTAAGCGTTTTAAGCCTGTTTTTTGCAATTTTGCGTTAAAATGCGCCGTCTTGCGCAATTTGTTACAATATATTGACGCAAGACGGCGAAAAATCCCGTATTTAGGTGTTTAAATTTATGTATTAAATTTTCTTATGGGCTTTTTAAAATGTTATATAATTTCAAAACCGCCGAAATTTACCTGTATTTTTGTTAATTTTTAAAATTTCAGGCATTGTCCGACGTATAAAATACATCTTCGTCAATGCATTTGACGCACATTTCCTGCACATTGCCGTACCAATTTAATCCCAAATCAACGTTGCCCCAATCCGCCTTGGTGCCGTTATAATATATTTGAGCAACGTCGCTACCCGAAAAGTCGAAAGCACTGTCACCTATACTTTCAATCGTACTCGGCAACATTACGGCAGCAAGCTTAGTGCACTTGTCAAACGCGTGATTGCCTATCGATTTTAAGCTTTCCTGCAACACTACTTCGGAAAGGTTTTCGCACCGAGCAAAAGCGCTGTCCTCTATTCCCGTTATTCCGCGCGAAAGCACCACGCTTTCAAGACTTATCCAACCGCTGAACGCGAGCGAGGGCACAGCCCCCTCTCCCGTCAAGGTAAGCATTTTCAAATTATCGGGCAAATAGCCGTTGAACAGCCGAGAAAAGGCGCCCGAAGCCCCCACCGTAACGGGCACAGCAAGAAATTCAAGCGCCGAACAGTCATACAGCACGCCGGTACCGACGTATTCCACGCTTTGAGGAATAACTATGCGAGACAGCGACGAGCAATACGCAAACGCGTTTTCCTCGAGAAAATGTAACTTCTCCGTAAACGAAATTGACTGCAACGCCACACAATTTGAAAACGCACTTATTCCAACTCTTGTCACGCCTTTACAGCCCGTAACCGACATCAAACCAATACAGCCTTTAAAAGCGCCGCCGTTTATTTGCGTAACGCTTTCGGGAATATCAACCGAAGTTATACTGTATCTGCTCGAAAATGCGTTGTAGTCTACCACCGTTACACCGTCGGCTATCACAATTTCTCCGCGCAGCTGTTTGGGTACATGTATCATATCAGTCAATTCCGAACTATAAAGTATTCCGCTTTGACTGACGTATCTCGGGTTGCCGCTTTGCACCTCTATTTTTTCCAACACATTGCACTGCTCAAACGCAGTAGTATTTATTTCGATTACGCTATTGGGAATTATTACGGTTTTGGCATAATAGCTTTGAAGCGCATTGCTCTTAATAGCGACAACCGGCAAGCCGTCATATTCCGACGGTATGCCCAAGATTTCGGCTGTGTCGGAGCCTCTCATACCATATACTCTGTAACCGCTTACCATATTGACGCCAAGTCGCACGCTATACTTTTCATACAAAAGATTTTCACTTTCCATATAGTGTCCGCAGACGGTACAAAAGCCCTTTTCAAAGGAATGCGCCTCTTTTTCGGGCTCGACGTCGTGCGGACAAACCACCTCGCGCCAATGCCCGGCGGCGTCATACTCCCAATTTTCAGAATATCTGTGAGGAGGTATGCAAGCCGTGCAGACAAGCGCGGCGCAAACAACGACAAATAATGTACATAAAATAATCAAACACTTCTTTTTCATATCAATATATAAATAGTACATTTTTACAAAAAAGTCAAGTGATAATATATATTTAAATAAATTACGGCATACCCCTTGAAAAAACAAAAATGTGTGATATAATTGAATAAACATCCGTTTTAACAGACGGGATAAGGGGACAAATATGAATATTACGGCTAAAGAGATCAGAAACGTAGCTATTATCGGACACAGCGGAGAGGGAAAAACGACGCTGTGCGAAGCAATGCTGTTCAACGGCGGAGTTATCGACAGAATGGGCAAGGTCGAGGACGGCACAACCGTTATGGACTTTGACGAGCTTGAAAAAGCAAAAAAGACCTCCGTCTATACTTCGGTTGCATACCTTATGTGGAAGGGCATAAAGATAAATTTATTGGATTTGCCCGGCTTCTACGATTTCGAGGGCGAGCGACACGAGGGACTTGCAGCTTGCGGCGCGGCGGTGCTGGTAATAGGCGCAAACGGCGTGCTGCCCATCGGCGCGGAGAGCGTGGTTGAATATTGCTTAAAACTCGGCAAACCGCTTGTAATATTTATTAACGGAATGGATAAAGCCAACGCCGACTACACGGGCACGCTAAACGCGTTGAAAGAGAAATACGCCGGCAAGCTTGCACCCATTCAACTGCCGATTATGGCGGAGGGCAAAATGACGGGCTACTTGAACGCAATTCAGGAAAAAGCTTATAAATTCTCCACCCAGGGCCCTCAGGAAATACAAATTCCCGAAGAATTAAGGCAGCAAATGGACGATATGCAGGCGTCGCTTATGGAAACGGCAGCCGAAAACGACGATATATTGCTTGACAAATATTTCGAGGAAGGAAAACTTTCAAAGGACGACACCGTCCACGGAATAAGGCGCGGCATTGCGACGGGAAGCGTAATACCCGTTATGGCGGGAAGCGCGCTTCAGAACAGGGGCGTAATAAATTTGCTTGACGAAATAGTCAGATATATGCCCAACGCCAACGAGCGTAAAAATTCACTGGCAACAGATATCAACGCGGACGAGATTATAAGCGTTGAATGCGAGGAAAACGCGCCGTTTGCCGCGCAGGTATTCAAGACCGTTTACGACTCCTACTCGGGCAAACTAAACTACCTTAAAGTTTTCCGCGGCTGTATCAAGACAGGTCAGACCGTTTTAAACTCGAACACGGGCGTCGAGGAGAGAGTCGGTCAACTGTTCCTTTTAAAGGGCAAAAAGTGCGAGCTTGTAAACGAAATTTGCGCCGGAGATATAGGAGCTATAAACAAGCTTACGAGTACGGACACAAATCACACACTGTGCGCGATAGGCACGTCGATACAGTTCGACCCCATACGCTTCCCCCGTCCCTCGCTTTCGCTTGCGGTCAAGTCCGCAAACAAGGGCGACGAGGACAAAATGTTTGCCGGATTTAATAAAATGCGCGAGGAAGACTATACTTTTTCGGTAGAAAAACGCGCCGACACCAACGAGCTTATTTTGAGCGGTCAGGGTGAAGTCCATATAGAAATGCTTGCAAAAAAGCTTAAAGCGCGCTACGGATTGGACGTAATTTTAACCGAGCCGAAAATTCCCTACCGCGAAACCATACGCACCGTTGCCGAAGCCGAGGGCAAGCACAAAAAGCAGTCGGGCGGTCACGGACAGTACGGGCACTGCAAGGTTCGCTTCGAGCCGTGCGAGGCTGAATTTGAGTTTGGTGACGAAGTCGTCGGCGGTGCGGTGCCGCGCCAATATATACCTGCGGTTGAAAAGGGACTTAAAGAATGTATGAGCCGCGGCGTGCTTGCGGAGTATCCCGTGACGGGCGTTCGCGCGGTATTGTACGACGGAAGCTATCACGACGTCGACTCGTCCGAAATGGCGTTTAAGGCGGCGGCAGCGCTTGCGTTCAAAGAGGGAATTAAAAAAGCCAAACCCGTAATTTTAGAGCCGGTTATGAAGCTTAAAGTTTTGGTCGACGGAGAGTATCTGGGCGGAGTTATGGGGGATATTTCAAAGCGCCGCGGCAGAATTTCGGACAGCAGCGCCGAGGGCGGCTTAACTTTGGTTGTTGCCGAAGTTCCCCTTTCGGAAATTACCAAGTACGCAACCGACCTGCGCGGACTCACTCGCGGACAGGGCAAATTTACGACAGAGTTTTTGCGATATGAAGAAGTTCCGCCCCAAGCGGCAGAAAAAATTATAGCCGACAGTAAAAAATAAAAAAAGCAAGCCGCATTTTAAAATGCGGCTAATTTTTCTTTTAAAAATATAAGCATTTGCTCAATCATATCAAGCTTTTTATGAATTTCGCAAATAACATTTTCTATTGACTCTACTTCTCTATCGATTTTATCAAAATCTTCTTCAAAATAGTCGCAATTTTTTTGCAGAGCATTTTTATTCTTTTTTCGCACCTTGTATAATTCTTCGTTTATACAGTGCCCGTTGCACAAATAAACATAGCGTGTGCCGTGTTTTGCAAAAAGCGCAAAGAAACACTAAGCATTTCATTGCGCTCGAAAAACTAAAATTACCATTGAAGTGTAAATTTTAATAATAAGTTACAACTATTTCTTCGGGCGGCTCGGCTGTTTCCACCTTTTCAGCGATAAGCACGGGACCTTCGGCACGGTAGACGTCGTTATACTGCGTAGTAACCGTGGCGGTAACAGTCAACCAATCGCGCGTTTTTACGCCCTTGATAATATTATCTATTTTAACGGCAAACCCGTCGTAGGAAATATCGGCTTCGCAACAGGTCATAATGTGTCTGCCAAGCACTATAAATCCCTTGGGAACGCGCTTTGAAACCGCCGCCATGCCCTTAAATTTGACCTTTTTACCCTCGTAATCGGCGGCATTTTCCGCCAAGTCGCGGTAGAACCAGGCAAAATCCCTGTCCTCGATCTCAATGACGGGCGCGCCCTTATCAAACGGCATAGGGTCCTCGATTTCGTCAAAAGTAACTTTGCCGCCGACGTATTCATATACAATGTCGGGGCGGCGCGAGATTCCGCGCACTACTTTATGAAAATCAAGCTGTTCAAACTCTCCCTTAAAGCGGTTAAAAACCACCATTTGCGTCATCTGTATTTTATCGAATACAAGCTGGCGCATATTTTTATTATAGTTTAAAAACGTCGTCGCGTCAAAGAAAGTCATAATCTGGTTTATTATCCAACTTTCGGGCATAGACTCGAAAAACTTTTCCAACAGCCAAGTTCCGTTGTACTCGACAATTACCCTCTGCACACCGTATTTTTCGGTCAGACGGTTCAAGTTTTCCTGCGTTAGCTCGTCCTCGCTTTCAAGCGTGACCTTTGTGACGTATTTTACGTTGAAGCTGTCGGGATTGTATTCCTCGTCCCCCTCTTCGCAGACGAGAAGCAAAGTCTTTTCTCCCGTATCCATTCTCGGGTCCTCGAGCGTTTCCTGTATAAATTTAGTCTTGCCCGAGTCGAGAAAACCCAAAAAAAGATATACGGCTATTCCCTCGTCCATATTAAACCCCGAAGAGCAGAGCAAGCTTTTGCTCGTCGATTTTTGAACCTATTACGCACAGTCTGCCCGTGTAAGAAGGCGTGCCTTCGCGAACTTCGGGCTCTCCGGGAACATAGTCGAAATGTATCCACTTGCCGTCGTCCGCCGCAACAATGCCCTTTGCGCGCAATACAGTGCCGTACCTCTCGTCCGAAAGCGCCAAAAGCATTTTTTCAAGCTCGGCGCGGTTGAACTTTTTGCCCGTTTCAACGCCCCAGCTTGTAAATACCTCGTCGGCGTGATGATGTTCGCGGTCATGTTCGTGATGATGGTGCCCGCAGCAGCCGCCCTCTTCATGTTCGCGGTCATGCTCGTGATGATGGTGTCCGCAGCAGCACTCTTCCTCTTCGTGGTCGTGCTCGTGCTCGTGCTCGTGATGATGGTGTCCGCAGCAGCATTCTCCGTGATGATGTTCGTGCTCAAGTTCTTCAAGCTCGGACTGCAAAGTTACAGAGTGTTCCATTGCAGATAAAATTTCTTTGCCGTCAAGCTCGTTCCAAGGCGTTGTTACTATAGTTGCCGCGCCGTTTTTCTCGCGTACGAGGTCGACTGCGTTTAAAAGCTTTTCCTGCGAAGTAACGTCGGTATGACTGAACACTATGCAACAAGCTGTTTGAATTTGGTCGTTGAAAAACTCGCCGAAGTTCTTCATATATACCTTGCACTTAGCCGCGTCCACAACCGCAGTATATGCGTTAATTTTACAGTCTTTGAGGTCTGCGCCCTCTACCGCGCGGATTACGTCGGAAAGCTTACCGACGCCGGACGGCTCTATTAAAATACGGTCGGGGTGATATTCCTCGTACACCCTTTCAAGCGCCTTGGAAAAATCCCCCACGAGCGAACAGCATATGCAACCCGAGTTAAGCTCGTTTATCTTTATGCCTGCGTCCTGCAAAAATCCGCCGTCGATTCCTATCTCTCCGAATTCGTTTTCAATTAAAACAAGTTTTTCTCCGACGTATGCTTCCTTTATGAGTTTTTTAATGAGCGTAGTTTTACCAGCCCCGAGAAAGCCCGAAAAAATATCTATTTTAGTCATAAAAATTTACCTCTCAATATGTCAGCTTACGGAAAGAGCCGTCCTCTTTATGTATCATTATTCTTGCGTCCTGATTGTCCGCAAGCGTCTTTGCGTATGCAATAGCCTCCGCCTGGGTGTTGAAAAGTTTAATTGCCTTTGCCGCGCCCTCGGCTTTTATCTGCCAGCGATTATCTTCTTTGCGTTTTGCAATATGATATACCTTGTTTGTCGAAGCAGGCTTTTCTTCGGGTTTTTCCTCTTTTTTAGCGGCAGGTTTCGGCTCGGGCTTCTTTTCCGTTGCTTTATTTTCGGCAGGCTTGGGCTCGGGCTTTTTCTCCGTCTTTTTTTCCGTGGGAGTCTGCCCGTCCTTTTTATCGGCGGACTTTTTAGCCGTGGGCTTAGCCTCGGGCTTTTCCTTATTCTCGGTCACGGGTTTTTCTTTGGGCTTAGCCTCCGTCTTTGCCTCAACGGGTTTGCGCTCGGCAGGCTGAGCTTTTGCCGGCTTTTCCTCTTGTTCGGACGAGGGCTGCGTATCGTCAGTTTGGCTTTTGCGTTTTGTGAATTTAAAAATTAAAAATATTATAACTGCGGTAACAAGAAAAATCAGTGCGACGGTAAGCCACACCCACCAGGGAATATCCAAATTCGATGTTGCTAGAAATCTCATACAACCCTCCGTTTTTATCTATTGTATAACAAAAATGTCATAAAATCAAGCGTTTGGCGCAATTAAAAAGCCCTACCGTACGGTAAGGCTTTTGTGATACGATTTAATATTGAGTTATTTTAACCGACCTTATAATAATGGGCGTTTTGGGAACGTTAAAGTCCACTGACTTGCCCTTATCTTCCTCAGACTTGTTGGAAAAGTCGTCAAGGTTGTCCACACGAACAGACGTCGAAGAATAGAAGTTACTTGCCGTGCCGCCGTGATTGTCGGTTATATATGCCCTTACCGCGTCGACAAAATCGTCAAACTCGTCGGTGCTGTCAAGCCTTGCAAATACCGTATAGTTGTTTGCGTTGTACGAAGAAGAAGTGCCCGTTTGAAGTGCGAACAGCGAAGTTGCGCAATTGGTCTTATAGTCCGCCATTATAATCTGGTCCGAAGTCGGGGTAACATAAATCTTTTGTGCGGACTTCTTCTCATAGTAGAACATTTTAAGGCTGCCGTATTCGGCGGAGAGCGCACCCTTTTCTATCTCCTGATGAATATTTTCGTAGAACTCTCCCATAACCGTGGGAAGAGCGTCGGCTGCGTCTACTATTTCCTTATCATCTTTATAACCGCGGTTAGCGTAGACGGACGGAGTGAGCTTTCCTTCGTTGAACAGCTTCATATACGCGTCCTCTTTAGAGTAATTTTCCAAATATTCCGTCATCTGGCTCGCGTTATCTGACAAAGTTGCATACTCGTCCTCGTCATAGCCGTAGCCGCCCGTAAACCAATCGTTGGACGTATAGTTGTGGATAACCGTATCGTCGTAAAAATTGTTTTCGGCAAGCTCGATAAAGTGCCTTACGGTATGCGGATACATATTTCTGTAGAGAGTATAGCTCACTTCATACGTCTGGCCGTTGAACTCGTAAGTTATTTCGGCACGGGGATGCGAAGTTTCAATCGTACACGCGCTTGCGCCTACAACCGAAAAAGTTACGGCGCATGCGGAGATAAAACCTATTAAAATTTTTCCAAGTTTCTTGTTTTTCATAATTATACCATTTCATTTTAAATGGAATTTATGGTTAAGTCAAGCAATTTTTATTAAAGCAATCAATTTTTTATTAATATTTATCTCTTTTATAATAGCTCGTGTGCAAAAGCTCGTGCGCCTTGTGTGAATTGGGCGCGCCGAAAAACTCGTTATAAAGTTTTTCGACCGCGGGAGTTTCGTGCGAGCAACGCAATTTGTTTTCCCTGTCGCAGTCGTACAGCGCCTGTGCGCGCAGTGTTTTCAAATCTACGTTGTTGCGCACCTCGTCGTGAACATAGGGTTGACCGCCGCCGTTTATACAGCCGCCGGGACAAGCCATCACTTCGACGAAAGTATAATTTTTTTCTCCGCTTGAAATTAAGTCGAGCACCTTTCTCGCATTTCCCAAGCCGCTTGCTACCGCAACGTTTATTTTTACGCCGCCGATTTCGTACCGAGCTTCCTTTACTCCCTCTGTGCCGCGCACCTCTTTAAATTCCGGCTGAGCGCCGCTTCCGCCCAGTTTGACGGCAGCCGTCCTCAGCGCAGCCTCCATAACGCCGCCCGTCGCGCCGAATATTGCGCCCGCGCCGCTTGCCGAACCGAAAGGCTCGTCAAAGGGAGAGTCGGCAAGATTTGCAAAGTCTATACCTGCTTCCTTTATCATTTTGGCAAGCTCGCGCGTGGTGAGCGCGGCGTCTGTATAGTGACCGAGCTCGTCACGGGTAACTTCAAACTTTTTAGCCGTGCAGGGAATAACCGAAACGACGTACAAATTTTCGGGTTCTATATTGTTTTTCTCGCAATAGTAGGTTTTAAGCAGCGCAGAAAACATCTCCTGCGGAGATTTACAGGTAGACAGGTTGGGTATGTACTGCGGATAGTAATGCTCGAGGAATTTGACCCAGCCGGGACAGCAGCTTGTAAACATCGGCGTCGGCTTGCCGTCTTTAAGCCGTGCCAACAGTTCGTTAGCCTCTTCCATGATTGTCAAGTCGGCGGTTATATCCATATTGAAACAGCTTACGTCCCCGAGCTGTTTTATTGCCGTTACCATTTTGCCCTCGACGTTTGTGCCGACGGGAAGGGAGAACGCCTCCCCGAGCGTAGCTCTTACGGACGGAGCGGTATAGAACACAACTTTTTTATCGGGGTCGACGATTGCGCCCCATACGTCGGCAACCGCGCTCTTTTCATACAGTGCGCCTACGGGACAAGCCACCACGCACTGACCGCAGTTTACGCAGGGCGTGAACGCAAGCGACACGTCGTAAGGAGAGCCTATGACCTTTGCATAGCCGCGGTTTTTTGGACCTATTGCCCCTATCGTCTGGTGCTCGCAAGCCGCAACACAGCGCGTACACATTATACATTTGCTGTTATCGCGCACAACCGAAGCCGACAAATCGTCGATTGGCTTCAAGTCGTGGTCGGTGCCGAACTTATCCTCTTCGGCATTGTATTCAAGCGCGAGTTTTTGCAGCTCGCAGTTCATCGAGCGCACGCAGCTCAAACACTTCTTTTTGTGTGTGGAGAGAATTAATTCAATCGTCGTTTTTCTCGACTTTCTCACTCTCGGCGTGTTGGTGCGAACCTCCATTCCCTCCGAAACGGGATAGACGCACGCAGCGACAAGCCCCCTTGCGCCCGTAGCTTCTACAAGGCACAGCCTGCAGCTTCCCACGCACTGCACGTCTTTGAGATAGCACAGCGTAGGTATTCTGACGTTCGCAAGCTTTGCCGCCTGTAATATTGTCGAGCCTTCGGGAACGCTGACGGCTATTCCGTTTATTCTTAAATTAACAAGTTTTGACATACCGCACACCTCACTTTTTAACTATCGCATTGAATTTGCAATGCGCAATACACTGTCCGCACTTGATACATTTTGCCGTGTCGATCTCGTGGGCGCTTTTGACCGTGCCGGAAATAGCGTTTGCCGGACAGTTGCGCGCGCACAGCGTACAGCCGCGGCACTTGTCGGGCTCTATGTAGTAGTTCAAAAGCGATTTGCAGACGCCTGCAGGACACTTCTTTTCGTAGATGTGCGCCGTGTATTCCTCCCCGAAATGCTCCATTGCCGATAGTACGGGATTGGGCGCCGATTGACCGAGCGCGCACAGCGACGAACTTTTCATATGTTCGGCAATTTCTTTAATCTTAACAAGGTCGTCGGGCTCACCCTTGCCCGAGCATATCTTGTCGAGCGTTTCCAAAAGCCGCTTTGTGCCTATTCTGCAAGGGGTGCATTTGCCGCAGCTTTCGTCGGCGGTAAACTCCAAATAAAACTTTGCAATGTCCACCATACAGGTGTCCTCGTCCATAACTATAAGACCGCCCGAACCCATCATCGAGCCAATTTTGACAAGGTTGTCAAAGTCCATTTCTATATCCATAAATTTTGCCGAGATACAGCCGCCCGACGGACCTCCCGTCTGAGCCGCTTTAAACGATTTACCCCCGGGTATGCCGCCGCCAATGTCGTATATTATAGTTTTCAAGCTTGTACCCATAGGCACTTCGACAAGCCCGACGTTCTTAATTTTTCCGCCCACCGCAAACACCTTTGTACCCTTGCTGCGCTCGGTGCCTATCTCCGAAAACCAATGGAAACCGTTTAGTATTATTGGGGAAATATTTGCCCAGGTTTCTACGTTATTCAATACCGTAGGCTTTTTAAAAAGTCCGCACTGCGCCGAAAAAGGCGGACGCGGTCTGGGCTCTCCGCGCTTGCCCTCTATACTCTGCATAAGCGCCGTTTCCTCTCCGCAGACGAAAGCGCCGGCGCCCAAGCGCAGGTGTATATCGAAAGAAAATCCGCTGCCCAAAATATTTTTGCCCAAAAGCCCGTATTCGCGCGCCTGCTTTATAGCTATATTCAACCTTTCTACCGCTATCGGATATTCTGCACGGACATATATATAACCCTCGCTCGCGCCCACCGCATAGCCGGCTATCGTCATTGCCTCCAATACGCAATGGGGATCTCCTTCGAGCACCGACCTGTCCATAAACGCGCCGGGGTCGCCCTCGTCCGCATTACAGCAGACATACTTTACATCTCCCTCTGCAATGCGCGTAAATCTCCACTTTCTGCCCGTGGGGAAGCCTGCGCCGCCGCGTCCGCGAAGTCCCGACTTCTCGATTTCTTCAATTACGGAGTCGGGCGTCATTTCAAACAGAGCGCGCGAAAGCGCGGCATAATCGCCTGCGCCTATTGCCTCGTCTATATCCTCGGCGGCAATAACGCCGCAGTTGCGCAAGGCAACCCGCATTTGGTGCTTGTAAAAGGGTATCTCCGAAAAGGGAATTACGCTTCCGTCCTCGTGCAAGGTTTCGGCGTATAAAAGTTCCTTGACTATGCTTCCGCCCTTTATAAGGTGCTTTTCGGCAACCGTCTTTGCGTGTTCGGGCGTCATCTGCGAGTAGAACGCTCCCTCGGGATAAACTATCATTATGGGGCCCAGCGCACATAGACCGAAACAGCCCGTCTTTACTATTAAGACGTCGTCTATACCAAGCTCTTTAAAACTTTTTTCAAGCTGTTCTATAACCTTCAACGAGTGCGAGGAAGTACAGCCCGTTCCGCCGCAGACAAGCACCTGTTTTCTGTAACCCGTGCGCGCAGCCAGCTTTTCCGCCTGTTCCCTGACAATTCTGCGCACGTTTATGAGTTCCGCCTTGCTTGCGGCTATTTTTTTAAGCTCTTCAACCGTCATATCTTCCTCCTCAATCCTGCATATATTTGTCAAGAATGCCCTTGACGTCCTTTTCGGTCAGCTTGCCGTAAACGTCCCCGTCTATTATCATAACGGGTGCAAGTCCGCACGCGCCGACACAGCGGCAGCTTTCGATAGAAAACTTTTTGTCCGGGGTGCAATCTCCGCAGGATATGCGCAGCTCGCGCTCGACAGCCTGCAAAATTTTGTCGGAACCCTTTACATAGCACGCCGTGCCGAGACAGATGCTTATTATATGCTTGCCCTTAGGCGTCAAAGAAAACCGCGAGTAAAATGTTGCCACGCCGTAAACTTCGGCAAGCGGCACGTTCAACTGTTCGGCAATTACCGTCTGCACCTCCGCAGGCAGATATCCGTATATATTTTGTGCCTCGTGCAAGACGGGCATAAGCGCGCCCTCTTCTCCGCGGTGCGCCTCTATACAGACGAGAAGCTGTTCAAGTTGCTCCTTTGTTCCCTCGAATAAATTTTGAGCCATTACACATATCCTCCAATCGATAAAAAAATACTCAATCCCGCTTATTATATCACACGCATTTTATAATTCAAAATATTTTAACTGTGTTTCGACAATTTTTTTATGTAAAAATTTGCAAAAAAAACGGGCGTTTGCCCCGGACTAAACGGGGTAAACGCCCAAAAACTAAGATAAAAGAGAGTGATTAAAATTATTTTAAAATATTATGCGATAAAAATGCCTTAATTTTTACTTTTTATCTCTGTCGTCCCACTTATCCTCGTCCTCAAAATCCCTGTACGCCCTGTCGAACGCATCCGCGATTATGGAAAAGTAATATATTATAAGCGTTACGGTCGTAAAAATACCTTGCACTAAAAAATAAAACTGAAAAGATTCTAAATTAATACTCGCATTAAATTTTATTACTGTCATTAAAGAAATAACCAGAATAGATATTAAGTTTACAGCCAAAAGAATAATGCGTTTTATATTTTTAGGTTTTAACGGTTTTTTCATAATCCCCCCTATCAATAATCTATGTCCGGCACGTCTATTTGTATTTGCCAACTGTCGGTAACTTCGGAAATTTTAAGAGTTGCGGCTAATTCCGGCTCAGAGTTTGCTTCAATTGAAAATTCACCTTTGAACGAACCCCAAGTATGAACATAGGTTGTTTTTACCGAGGTGTGCATATCAAAATTTTTATCAGGTCTTATCATATTTATGGTTACATAACACTGTTCCAACTCAGAGCCTAAATAACCGGACTTTTCTCTGAATTTCCACAAATAACCGCTGTAAGAGTCCGATTGGCTACGCGCGGCGTCTAATTCTTGGCCATTATAATAGTTTCCCGCCATATCAAACACCACTCTACCTTCCAGCTCGCCACCGCCCCAAGTAATCGAAAGGCAATCGTCTTTATCCTCTTCGGCAGAGGTATCGGTTTCCCAAGCCCAAACTAATTTTTGCTCCCACATTGCTTTGGATTTTACTAAATACAGCCTTGTATAGGGAACATAACTTACCCGAGTATATAATGTAAGCTTATAATGGGATGTTGTTTCTTCACCCTTTAACTCCGTAGCGCTGGTATCAACCGTTCCGTCGTCACTTTGTAACATAGCGCTTTGGCTTTCCAACTCGTCTATTTCGCATTTTTTCATACGGCGGCTGTCAGTGATAACGCCGTCGGTCTTTGTTTCTTCAACCCAAACGTTTTTTGTTGCGGCATATACAAATTCCGTACCGTCATCGGTATAAGCCGAAGCGGTAAGTCTTGCCGAGCGCGAAGAGGAAGCGGCGTTCTGCCCTTGGTTCAAATAGGCGGCTTCGGTCAAATAATAAGTAGTTTCGGAATAGTATTCTTTGTCGTCGCAAACAGTATATGTATCCAAGGCATTTTGCGGCTTCGTTCCGAAAAACGCCCCGACGACAGTCCACAGCAATAAAAGAGAAAGCACCGTAGCGCATAAAGCAACCGCTGTTTTTTCAAACTTTCTATTTTTGGATTTCATAAAATATTCCTCACCGAAATTTTAAGGGCTGTTACCGTAGTTTCAATTTAACATTAAATCGACTTAAAGTCAATAGTACCCCTCAAAAAAGCCGTCCCGTTTTTGTCCCGTTTCGTTTTTTACAAAAGTTTTTAAAATTTTTTACATATTTATTGAAAAAGACAGGTTGCTGTGGTATAATATTTACAGTTTCACTTAACTTTGTAAAAGGCAGGTATCTATGCAAAAAATAGACGGTCAGGTATTGAGAGATTTACGCGAAGAAAGGGGTTATTCCCTGCGCGAGTGTGCGGAAAAGCTATATATCTCGAAGTCTTCGATACAGCGTTGGGAAACTTCGGTTTTACCTGACGACGAAAAAACGCTTTTACAAATTGCCGAAATTTTCGACATAACCGTAGAAGATTTATACTCCCTTTCAACGACGAAACACAAAAAAGAAATACGGTATAAAAAACGCAGAATGAAAGTAGAACAGTACGTTCAGGCACAGTACGGCTTGAAATGGCTGTTATTATGTATGTTTATCCCTCTTACGGTTTTGATTATAGTAAGATTTATATAAAAATGACGTTCGTCATCGAACGTCTTTTTTTATAGAGGCAAAGTAACCGTAAATTCACAGCCCTCTCCCTTTTTGCTTTTACAGGTTATGCTTCCGTTCGCAAGCGTGCAAATGCGCTTACAGATTGTAAGTCCCAGCCCGTTGCCGGCAACGCCCTTTGCAGAAGGCGTACGGTAATACTTATCGAAAATTTTACCGCACTCCTCCTCGCTCAATCCCACGCCGAAATCTTTTACGGTAATTTTGGCAAAGCCGTTTTGCTCCTTTAAACCTATCTCTATCTTTCCGCCCTCCGCGCTGAACTTTATTGCGTTAGATAAAAGATTTATCCAAACTCCGCGCAGTAAGTCCCTGTCCCCTAATACCGTTACGGGGGAAAGATTAAGCTCGATTTCTATATTTTTCTTTGCCCAATCGCGTTCGGCTAAAATTACGCAGTCGCGTATTTGCTCGTCCAGCCTGAAACTTACGCTTTCTCCCATAAACTCCATTTGCTCTAACTTCGAAAGCGTCAATACGCCGTCGGCAAGCTTTCTAAGCCGCTCCGCTTCGTCGGCTATTATTTTTAAATATTTTTTACTCTCTTCCTCGCTGAGTCCGCCCTCCGACAGCAGCGTCGCAAAGCCCTCTATCGAGCAGAGCGGAGTTTTAAACTCGTGCGAAAGGGAATGCACGAACTCTTCCCTCGAAGATTTTGCCGCGCCGAGTTCCTTTGTCATTTTATTAAAGTTGCCGTAAACCGTGCCGAAGTTGCCTGCGCCCCTGTCGGGAAGCCTTACGCCGTAATCACCGTTGGCAACGCTGTTCAGGCTTTCGACAAGCAAATTCGCACGCTTGTTGAAATTTATCGTAAGAACTATAAACAATACCACGACGCCAAGCGCGATTGCGGGAATAACTATAAGCGTATATGAATAAGCCGCAAGCTCGGTGTCCGCCAAAGCATTGTTTAAAACGGCAATTATAATTTCGCTGACAGTCAAAAGTATGATAAAAAGCAGTACGGAAAACCCGATAATTTTTGCCGTCGTGGATAATTTTTTGCGTTTCATTTATTTATTACCGCCTTATAACCCATACCGCGTATGGTAATTATTTCAAATTCCTTTACACCCTCGAACTTGTTTCTGAGCCTGTTTATGTGCGTGCGCACCGTCGTTTCTCCGCTTTCCGACTCGAAACCCCAAACCTTGTCGAGTATCTGCTCGTAAGTAAAAATTTTTTCGGGATAGGATAAAAGCAGATACAAAAGCTGAAATTCCTTTGTCGGCAGCTCTTCGGCTCTATCATCAAAAGTTACCGTAAAGCTGTTTTTATCGACGGTTACGCCGCCTATTATTATTTTGCCCTCGTTGGCTATTTTATATCTGCGGAGTATCGCGTCTATGCGCCAAATAAGTTCTTCGAAATTGACGGGCTTTGTTATATAATCGTCGCAGCCGACCATAAAGCCCTGCCCCTTGTCGGTCAAGGTATCCTTTGCGGTCAGCATAATTACAGGGGTGGTGTCCCCTCGCGCCCTCAGCGTTTCCACCATCTCGTAACCGTCCATTTTGGGCATCATTATATCGGTAACTATAAGGTCGACGCCGCCCTGCTCGATAAGCTCAAGCGCCTGCGCACCGTTTGCCGCCGTGATAACCGTATATCTGCTTTTTAAGCGGATTTCGAGAAGCAACCTTATATTTGCCTCGTCCTCCGCAATTAAAATTTTTGCCATTTTTCTACCTTTTTCGATAAAATTTTATCAATAAATACTCGCAAAATTTATATTCAATTTATATTGACAGCGTAAAATCTATACTGTAAAACAAAAATTTTAGGTTAGTATAATGAAAATTGTCATCGTTATAGATTTAATAGACTTACGCACAAACGGGTCGGTTATGACTGCGCTGCGCTTTGCCGACGGACTCAAAGCCCGCGGTCACGAAGTAAAAATCGTGGCTATCGGCTCGGAGGATTGCCCTTTGGAAGAGAGATATTTGCCCGTAGTTACGCCCGTTTCCGCAAAAAATCAAATTAAATTCGGAAAATTCGATAAAGAAAAAATAAAAAAGACTTTCGAGGGCGCGGATATAGTGCACTGTATATTCCCGTTTATGCTCGAAAAGAAGTGTAAATTTCTTGCCGACGAAATGGGCATTCCCGTCACCACCGCGTTCCACGTTCAGCCCGAAAACTTTTCGTACAATATGGGGCTTGGACAGAGCACGTTTATAAGCAACATCATTTACGCGTTTTTCCGCAGCAAGTACTATAAGCATTTTACGCGCATACACTGCCCCTCGGCTTGCATCGCGCGTCAGCTGGAAAAGCATAACTATAAGGGAGAAATTTACGTTATTTCAAACGGCTACGACAAGGATTTTGTTCCGCCCGCAGTCAAACGCCAAAACGATAAATTCGAAATAGTTATGGTGGGAAGGCTTGCGCCCGAAAAAAATCAAAAGGTGTTGATTTCCGCAATAGGCATGTGCCGCTACCGTGACAAAATACGCCTTACCCTGCTCGGCAACGGGCCCAAAAAGAAAAAACTGCAAAAACAAGCCGAAAAACTTAACGTGAATTTGGCATTCGATTTTATGAACAAGCAACAGCTCATAGAAAAATTGCAGCAAAGCGACCTGTACGTTCATTCCTCTAAGTGCGAAACAGAGGCAATTGCCTGCCTTGAAGCCATTGCCTGCGGACTTGTGCCCGTTGTGGCGGACAGTCCGCTTTCGGCAACGCCGCAATTTACGCTCGATAAAAGGTCGCTGTTTAAAAACGACAACGCCGTTTCGCTTGCGCAACAAATCGAGTATTGGTACGAACACCCCGAAGAGCGAGAAAAAATGGGTAAGCTTTACGCACAGTCGGCTAAAAAATACAGCCTTGACAACTCGGTTTTGCTTGCCGAAAGAATGTTTGCCGACCAGATTGCCGACAGCAAGAGCGCGCCTTCATATACAGAAGTCCCCAAAAAAGCCAAGGCAACAAACAAAATTTAAAGTTTATATCTCTATCAGGAAGCCCTTTTGACGAAGGGCTTCTTCTATTTTGTCGAGTGTTTGCTCGCTGTCGGCGGAAACGTTGTGGTAGTGATAGCCGTCGGTAACGCTCATAAGCGGCTTGGATGCGCCCGACACGAGCGAGCGGTAAAGCTCTTCGACGTGCATACGGCTGTGCAAATCGAGCCTTGCGGAAATTCTGCCGTACACCCTGTGGTTTACAAATATGTCCTCTATCCTTCCGCCGAGGCCAATTACAAGAGCGCCCTCGTCCACAAGCTGCTCGAAGCTGTGCCGGCATTTGAACACGCGCGTTGCCTGAACCTTGACGTTTAAAACATAGCCGCGGTTTGTAGAGGTTATGTCGAAACCGTTTGCGCGCAGAATTGCAATATCTTGCACTATTACCTGGCGCGAGATATTAAATTTGTCCTTAAAGACGTTTGCCGGAATGGGCGAGTCCGCATTGACGAGCAAACTCAATATTTCGTTGCGCCTGTTTTCAGCTTTCATATTACACCAAAGGTTTAAGATTTTTAAGCGATAAATCGAGTATGGGCGCAGAGTGAGTCAGCGCGCCGCTCGAAACAAAATCGACGCCCGTTGATAAAATATTTTTAATATTCTCGCGCGTGACGTTGCCGCTGCACTCGGTAAGCGCGCGCCCGTCAATCATTTCGACGGCTTTTTTCATATCTTCGACGGACATATTGTCAAGCATTATAATGTCCGCGCCGGCAGCCAACGCCTCGCGGCACTGTTCGAGCGTTTCCACTTCAACCTCGATTTTTCTTACAAACGACGCATAGCTTTTAGCCGCGTTTACAGCTTGTGTTATTCCCCCTGCCGCGCCGATGTGGTTGTCCTTTAAAAGTATTCCGTCCGAAAGGTTGTATCTGTGGTTGTTTCCGCCGCCCGTCTTTACCGCGTATTTTTCAAAGATGCGCATGTTGGGCGTAGTCTTGCGCGTGTCCAAAAGCTTTGTCTTGCCGCCCTGCAACAGCTTGACCGTTTCCGCGGTATAAGTAGCTATGCCGCTCATTCTCTGCAAATAGTTCAAAGCAGTCCTTTCCCCCTGTAAAATTACGCGTATATCCCCCGTTACCCTGCCAATATGTTGGAGTTTCGACACTTTGTCCCCGTCTTTCACGCTGAACTCGACGCAGGTGTTTTCGTCCAGAATTTTAAAAACTCTTTCAAACACTTCAAGTCCGCAAATTACGCCGTCCTGCTTGCAGATAAGCTCTGCCGTGCCCTGTTTGCAATCGGGCATCACCGCGTTTGTGCTTATGTCCTCGTTGGAGATATCCTCCCTCAAAGCCATTTTAATAAGTTCGTCCGCATTGATTTTAAAAGCCACGCTATCCATTGATTTTCTCCTTATCTATTGAACCGAGTATAAGTTTTTTATAACCTTCCAGCAAACTTTTATAGTCGCTGTATTTGTACTTTTCGTTGTTATTTAAGGCATATGTCCGCCCCAACCGCAAATTATCGCTCAATTTTTTATCTATATCCAAAGCCGCGCGCTTTGCAAACAGCAAGCTTTCCAACAGCGAGTTCGAAGCAAGCCTGTTTGCGCCGTGAACTCCGTTACAGCAGGTTTCCCCCACAGCGTACAGTCGCGGCATAGTTGTTTGCCCGTCTAAGCCGCTGCGTATTCCGCCCATAAAATAGTGCTGAGCCGGCACGACGGGGATACACTCGTTAAACACGTCGTACCCCTCTTCGGCGCACTTTTCGACAATTCCGGGGAAATGACTTTTGATTTCCCTGCTGTCGATAGGGCGCATATCCAGCCAGACGTGAGGCTTGTTGTCCTTTTTCATCTGCTTTAATATATTTCGCGTGACAACGTCGCGCGGTTGAAGCTCGTCGCAGAACCTTTGAAAATTACCGTCCAAAAGCTTTGCTCCCTCACCCCTTACCGACTCGGAAATTAGAAAGCTTCTGACCCCCGTCTTGCCCGTATACAGCGTTGTGGGGTGAATTTGAATATAATTTATGTGGTCGACAGCAACGCCGTGCTTTAAGGCAACGGCAACTCCGTCCCCCGTCAGTATGCGGAAGTTGGTGGAATGCTCGAACACGCCGCCTATCCCGCCCGTTGCAAGCACGCAAAAGTCGCTGTAAATTTCGTACAGCGTGCCGCTTTCGTTGCCGCGCGCAACAATGCCGACGCATTGCCCGTCGCTTTCGATAATGTCCAAAAATGTGGTTTGCGGCATAATTGTAACGTTTTCAAGCTTGCAGACGGCTGTCATAAGCTTCGAAGTAATTTCCTTGCCCGTGCAATCGGCGTGAAAAATTATTCGATTTTTGGAGTGCCCGCCCTCCCTTGTGGTCGAAAGGCTGCCGTCACTCTCCCTTGCGAATTCGACTCCGTAGGAAATGAGCTCGTCGGTAACTGCGATTGAAGAATTAATCATACACTCGACCGACTGCACGTTGTTTTCCCTATGTCCCGCGCGCATAGTATCTTCAAAGTAGCTTTCATAGTCGGTTCTACCCTGCAAACGGCAAATTCCGCCCTGCGCGAGATAGCTGTCGCTCTTTTCGGGCTCTGCTTTGCAGATTAAAAGAACCTTTTTATCGGAACCGATATGAAGCGCGCAGTTGAGCCCGGCAACGCCGCAGCCGACTATTACAACATCAAATTTTAATTTTTTCCATTCACTCATATAAAAAATACAACCCGTTGATTGTTTGAAAAAAGTTTACACCAAAACTTGACACCTGTCAAGTCATATGTCAATATTTATCGGTAAAATTTAAGTCGGGGCGGCTAACTCGAATTTAAATGCCCTAACTCTTTAAAAATCGACAAATTATTATGTTCACGGGTAGGATATGCGGCGCGTTTGAAAAATATTATAGGGTGTAGTTTTTCAAACACAAGGAGCATTATATGAACATTTCTCAAATTTTCGGTAAAAAGGTCGTAGGCACAAGCGGCAGGAAGGGCTATGTTATAAGCGTAAACGCAAGCGGCGACAGAGTGGAAAGTTTTATTTGCGCAGACGAGGCGGAAGAGGAATTTATTATCGACTGCACCAACATAAAAAGTTACGGCAACGAAATAGTGTTCGAGGACAGGCAGCGCGCCTTAAACACCGCAAAACCCGTAAAATTGGGCAGAGCCGCATTTGACAGGCGAGGCAAATTTTTGGGTTTTGTCAAGGACGTAGTATTAAAGGGCAACAAAATTACAAGCGTAAAGATTGGAGATAAAAAATATTCCGCCGCAAATATAATTTTCGGGGACGCCGCAATTGTCGAAGAAGTAAAAAAGCTTAAAAGCGACGTCATTAAAGACGGCAAAGTTTTAATTAAAAAGGGCACGCCCGTAACGCGTGAAATTTTGCAAAAAGCATACGAAAACGGAGCATATATCGAGGTCAATTTAAAATCGATATAAAATTACGCCCCAAAACATGCTTGACAATATAGGCGCGCACCCGTATAATAGACGGGATACCTATGAAGATTAGAAATCCTTTTAAAAATTTTACAAAGTTCGAATGGGCGCTTTGGCTGCTTTCGTTGGTCGGCATTTTAACGGCGTTTTTTGCGGCGCAGAACACCGACTACGCCACGCTTGCCGTATCGCTTATAGGCGTGACGGCGCTCATATTCGCGGCGCGCGGCGACCCGTTCGGCATGATACTTATGATAGCGTTCAGTGCCATATATGCCTTTGTTTCGTACGTTTTCGGCTATTATGGAGAGATGATAATTTATATTGCGATGCAACTGCCGAGCGCGGTTTTATCGCTAATAAGCTGGCTCAGACACCCCAACGACAAGGACGGGGCGGAAGTCAAAATAGGCACGCTTAAACGCGTGCACATAATTGTGCTAATACCGCTTGCAATAGGTATAACCGTAGCGTTTTATTTTATTTTGAAAGCGTTCAATACAGCCAACCTTATACCCAGCACAGTTTCGGTTTTTACAAGCTTTGTCGCGCTGTATCTAATGGTGCTGCGCATACCCTGCTATGCGGTGGCGTTTATATTCAACGACATAGTTTTGATAGTGCTTTGGTCGCTTGCCTGCTTGCAGTCGCTAAACTATATTGCGCTTGTCGTGTGCTTTTCGATTTTTCTTATAAACGATACATACACGTTTATCTGCTGGACTTTGAGAAAGAAAAAACAGCAACTTGCGGCTGTAGAATAAAATAATTGCATTAAACAAAAAATTCGGCAAAATATGCCGAATTTTTTGTTAGCGCAGGGATATAATTAAGCTTATGTTTCCTCAATTAATAAACGATTTGTTTGCAAGTTTAACGTCCCTGCCCTTTGACACGCTGATATGGTTTGTACTCGGAACGTACGGCGCGATTTTTATTGTAGTCTTTGCGCTGTGCCTTTTGAGCGCAAGGTTCAAGGCGCTGTCAAAACGCCCCTTCCTCTGCTTTACAAACGCCTACGCGGCGCTTGTGCTTGCAGCCTTTTTGATTTGCTGCGAGCTGGGTCAGTCGATACTTGCCGCCGCAATGTTTTGGACGGTCGGGTATGCGCTTTACGGAATTTTATGCTTTTTATCGGTAAAAAAACAGCCGACGGCACCGGTCTATACCCAACAGGTAAGCACAATGCCGACTGCCGTTCCCCCTCAAAGAAGCGCAAAAGCCGACTACGCGCCCGCACAACAGCCTGCTAAAAACAGCGTAAGGCTCGAACACGCAATGACCGTCACCGATAAATTGCTGACCAAAAATTTATCCAAGCCCGACAGGCAAGACCTTGAAAAGCTTAAAAACACGCTTGCCGTACTGCAAATTAAAGGCTCGCTTACGCCAATCGAAGCCGAAATTTTGAACGACAACTTCAACGCGCTTTTAAAGCTTATGGCAAAGTATAACGTTTAAATTATTTGTTTTTTTCCTCCCTGTCTTCCTCTAAAATCAATTTGACCGCGCTGATATCCGAAATTGCTTTATCGAGCGAATCGATAAAATTATTTAGGTTGCGCTTAAAATACCTTCTATATTCCCACTCCTCGCAAGCGCCATGCTTTTTGACTCTTTCCTTGTGTTTGAAACAGTTGCCGCAGTCAGTCCTTAAAAACTGATGATACGCCTTTTCGTAATAAGCAGTAAAATACCTGCAAGTTGCACATTCTTTTGCCATAATATCCATCTCCTTTGTCCCCAATTTGGAAACAATGATATTATAGTCCCTATTTTTGGGATTGTCAACTTATTTGTCCCCTTTTTTGATACAATTTTACAAAGGTAAATTATGAGTGTTTTTCCGCAGAAACTGCAAAAATTAATTGAAGATAGTAACAAAACGCAAAATGAAATCTGCAAAGATTTGGGTATCAGAAAACAGAAATTATCAAAATGGAAAACCGGCTATAACGAGCCGAGCATTGAAGAGCTTGCAATGATTGCCAAGTATTTCGGCGTTACGTCAGATTATTTGATAGGTTTAGAAGATTAATATAAACGCACCCCGTTGCGCAAACAGCGCAACGGGGTGCTATTTTTATAAATCGATTTGCCGCCTTAAACAGATATTTACTATTGTGGTTGCAATTTTACTTTCGGGCATTTTCAAGACCTTTGAAACAACCTTTTTATATAAATCAAGCTGCTTTGCATAGGTCGATACAAGCTCGCTGTCGGATTTATGTGAATATTTATAGTCTATTATTTTAATTTGACCGTCGCTTATCGCAAGCAAGTCTATTGCGCCCTGCAACAGAACAAAGTCGTCCGCTTGCGTCTTTAACACCTCGCAAGCTTTAAGCCGACACAAAAACTCCTGCTCGCGCAACAGCTTAAATGCGCGCACGTTTTCGAACACAGGCATATTTAAAATTTCGACAAGCTCGTCTGCGTTCAACAGCGCAAACTGCCGCTCTGAAATTTTGCCCTCGGCTAAAAACTTTTGCAACTGCGCAGAAACGCCGCCAAACGACTTTACGGTAAAGTCGCAAAGCTCTAAAAACCTGTGGTACGCCGTGCCGCGCTCGATACTTGTACTGCCGTCGTACTCCGACTTGAACATTTCGTTTACGCGGTAGTGCGGCTCTTGCTCGCTGCCGTTCATTTTCAATATAGCCGAAGCCGAGCTTTTAAGCGGCAAGTCGATACTTTGGGTATAAGCGTACTTCCAATTAAATTTTTGCTCGATACTGTTTATCAGCGCTTGGTCGGGCTTGTATATAAACGCCGACGCGCCTGTCTTTTGTTGCTGCGCCTCGTAAAGCGCTATCGGTCGGGGATTGAACTTTTGCATATCGAACAAATCGGCGTAGCACTTTGCACTGTCTTTTGAAAGCTCGTCGAATTGTTTTTGTTCGCTTGTCAGCAAGTGCAAGTTGCACATTGCGCGCGTACACGCAACGTAAAAAAGATTGTATTCGTTTTTTAAATCCTCGGCATTCTCCCTTAGTTTGACAAGCCGCCTTAAAATGGTGTCGCACACCCTCATAGTCTGTTTATCGTATAGTCTGGGCGCAAAGCCGTACTTTTCGTCAAAGGGCATTTCGCAATACTCGACGCCCGTAAACCGTCTGCTTATATCCGCGAGAATTACGACGGGGAACTCAAGCCCCTTCGAGGCGTGCATTGACATTATTTTTATGCTGTCGGAATCCGCTGCTTGCGGCATTGAAATTTCATAGCCGCCCGTCTTTACTCTTTCCAAAAAGGCGGCAAGCGGCAGAGTTGCGCCCTCTTCGGCAAGCCGCAAAACGTTTTTGACCTTTCTTTCCCCGTCCGCGCCGTAACAACTTTCCACGCCGTAATTTTCCAACAGCTCGTCCACAAGCTCACCCGTGGGCAAAATTTCGGCAAGGTCGCGCAGTTCGGCAAGCTTCTTATAGAAAACTTTCAGCTTATCGGGAATTATGCCGGGCAAAGCCGAGTATTCCTTACAGCATTGCCTGAAAGATTTTTTGATAGACGTTTTGCTTTTGTCAACGTTTACCCTAATAAGCGCAAGCTCGTTTTCGGTAAAGCCGCCGACGGGGGAAAGCAGCGCGGTTACGAGGGGAATGTCCTGTTCGGCATTGTCGATTAGCGACAAAATGTCGAGCATTTGCTTGACCTCGGGCAGGGCGCAGATATTCGTTTCCTGAGCCCCCGACACGGCGTAGCCCTCGGAAGCGAGCGCGCGGACAATTCCGTCGACGGAATAGCCCTTGTTCTTTCTGGTTAAAATGCAGATATCTCCCGGCCGCGTGTTTACCTGTGTACGCGCGTTTAAATCGAAGTGGGTCGAGGCAAGCTCGCGCTTGACTATCGACAGCACGGCAAGCCCCTCGGGGGTAAGCGTCGTCTGCCTGCAATCATTTTTGACCGAGTAAACGTCCAACCGCACGTCCTGCGGTTTTTCCTGCGCGCCTACAACGTGTATCTGCGCATAGCCGTAGCCCTCGGGGTAAAGTCCGCCGCGCAGCATCTGCGACTTATTTCTATAATCGATGCCGCAACTATCCTCGGTCATAATATCCGAAAACAGTGCGTTTACAAATTCGAGCACTGCGTCCGAGCTTCTGAAATTGTTTGAAAGGCGCAACGCTCCGCCCGTGCCGCTTTCGTAACTTTTGAACTTGTCCGCAAAAAATTTGGACTTGCTGCCCCTGAATCCGTAGATTGCCTGCTTTACGTCCCCCACCACAAAGCTGTCGGAAGTGAGCGCGGAAATAATTTCTTCCTGCACGGGGTTGACGTCCTGATATTCGTCGACATAGGCGTATTTAAAGCCATCGGCAATCTCCCGGCGGATTTCCCCGTTCTCCAAAAGTTTTAACGTCAAATGCTCCAAATCGTTGTAGTCGAGCCTGTTCTCTTCACGCTTAACCGCGGCATATTCCGCGTCGAACGCAAGAATAAGGCGCGAAAACGCCGCGGCTGTAACGCCGCTTTTTATAAAGATATTCTTTTGATTTTCCCTGTCTTGATACTCATCGTGCAAGTCGTCGTATTTCTTTTTTATTTGCTTTCTGAACGCCTTGAAAGCTTCGTCCGCCTCAACGTCGTCCTCTCCGACCGAAGGCTTGCGAGATACCGTTAAAGTCGGCTTGACATCAAACAGCATACCGTCGCGGCTTATAGTCAAAGCCGCAATCATCTCGTCAAAAATTTTATCGAAACTCTCGCGCTTATTTTTCACAAAAAACTGCGACTTAAAGCGTTCAACGGCACATATTAGACGGTCAAACGCGTTTTTGCGGATTTTAGAAAGCTCTTTACACACCTCGTCGAACCCCTCCTCGGTGTACAGTGCCGCACAGTTTTCAAGCATCTTTTGATAGCGAGCCACGCCGCGCACCTTGCCGTAAGCTTCGTCCACCGTTTTACGCAGCGCCGCGTCGCTGCGCTTGCGCCAAAAACAGTCCAACAAATGCTTGAAGTCCGCATCGTCGCTTGCGTAGCCGCGCTCGAAAACGGAGTCGAGGGCGCGATTTTTTAAGTCGCGCGCGGTTGCGTCGTCCGAAGAAATTATGTCAAAGCCCGAGTCGATGTCCAACGCATAGAAATACGTTCTCAACAGTTTGCCGCAGAACGCGTGGATTGTGGAAATGTTAGCCGAACCTATCTTTGAAAGCTGGCTTTTAAGCCTTACCTTTTCCTCGGCGGAAGCCGTTTCAAGCTTTTTTATTATTGCGGCGCGCAGCTTTTCCTTCATTTGCGAGGCGGCTTTTTTTGTAAACGTTACGCACAGCACGTCGTCGAGGTCAACGCCGTTTAATACGCTTTGCGCAAGTTTTTCTATCATTACAAAGGTCTTGCCGCTGCCGGCGGAAGCCGACACAATTACTTTTCCTTCCGCCGAAATTGCCGCCGACTGCTCAGAAGTGAGTTGCATTTTCGTCGTCCTCCCCGTTGTTTTTCCGCTGTTTTTGTACTATTTTGGCAATTTCGGCACATTTAACCGAAGCGGTTTTGCGCTCTTCAACGTCTTTGCCGAGAGTAACGCCGCAGCTTCCGCCCATTTTGCAGTACTCGCAGGCGCCGTCAATAGGCGACGGAGATATGTTACCGCTCGTCATTTCCTTTACGGCCGAGTTTGAAATAAGCCGCGAATACTCCAAAAAGTCGATAAAATCATCGCGCATAAGCGTATTTTCAAGCTGTTTGCCCTGATAGTTTGCGTTGACGTAGCTGCTTTTCGTCTTTGGCTGAACGTTTTTATCCGAAGCGCCAACCACTTCGTCGCTGCAATCCATAAAGCCCTGCAACCTGAAAACGCCGTCCGACTTATCGGAATACAGTACCGAAGCGGGGAAATAATAGGCGCCTACTGCGCGCTTGCCTTCCGATACCGCCAAAAGATATAGAGGAAGCTGCAGCTTTTTGCCCGAATAGTAGCTTGAAGCCGCCGCGTCGATACTGCCCGTCTTGTAATCGATAACTCTTACCATATCTCCGCTTTCATCCACACGGTCGATTCTGCCGTAAACTTTTATCCCGTCGGAAAGGTTGATTTCCCCTGCGCGCTCGGCTTCCGAAAATACAAACGAAGAATTTTTCAGCTGTTGGTACATGCCGGAAGATATTTTTACCGCCTCGTCGACAAGCTCGTTGCAGACGTACTTTCCCCCGTCGGTGTCGGAAAGCGCGGAGTATGGCGGGCGGGAGAGCTTTTCGTTTGCAAGATTGCGCGCTTTTACTTCAAACGCGGATAAATCGTCAACATTCTCTACTTCCTTTGCCAAATCCTGCAACACGGCGTGGATAAAGTTGCCCGTATCGACGGCGCGCATTGCGCCCTCTTCCCTCTCTAAAACCTTTAACCCCTTGCTTATAAAACTCATATAAGGACAGGTAAAATAGCTTTCGAGCGTGGTGGGGGAAAGACTGTTGAACTTGCCGAGATATAGCTCGTTGCCGCAGGATATACCCGACTTTTCGGGGGTTTCAAGCGCGCAGTCCGCCTCGCTTTTATAGCCGCTGTTTTGCAATACGGCATATATCGAAGAAGCAGAATTCGACTGCGGATACTTTCTCAAATGCCTTAAAGCCGTAAGCTTTTCACTGCAATAATACGGCACTGCGCGCGCATTTTGCGCTATTCTCGAAACGCTGACGGGCAAAAGCTCGCTACCGCCCAAAGTCGAAAATATTGCCTTTGCGTAAGAAATAATTTCGCTTACTCCGCTTTCGCTGCCGTCCGATGAATAACTTAAATATAATTTATTTCTGAATGCGCAGATATTCAGCGCACAGATTTCCCTGTTTCTCGCGTTTACCTGCCGTATTTTGGGGGAAATGTTTAAATTAACGCTTTCCAATGCGGCAATTTCTCTGTCGGTCAAAAGCGAGGTGTCGTCGCTTGAATTAGGCACGTCCCCCGTCAGCCTTGCCGCAAACACAACGTTACTGCCCGTATTTGCCGTGCTTGTCAAATCCCCTACGAAAACCGCGTCGGACTTGGGCGGAATAAGCGAAATTTTCATAGCCGCAAAACCGCTTTTAAGTATCTTTATAAAATCCGAAACGGACATATCGTCCGCGGCTATACTTTCCGCCTCGGAAATCACCGCAAGCGCGCTTTCAAGCGCGCGGTGCGAAAATTCCGCCGCGCAGGGGCGCTGGTTTTTATACTTTTTTTCCACCTTTTCGAGCGTTTGCTTTACCTCAAAATGCTCTAAAAGCGAGCGTAGACCCATACATATGGCGCGGTTTCCGCCCTTTACCGTCAAAAATTCAAGTCCCTTTAAAAACAGCGCGCGCACTCTTTCCACGCGCTCGAAATCAAATCCCGACTTTTCGAGGTTTTCACTGTTCGGCGCGCGCTTAATGCCGCCGCGATAATAAGCGTACTTTAAAGCGTAATTTCTGTACTCGTCCTTGTCCGCTCTTTCGGCAGGGAAATAGGGGGAAGCTATAACCCCGTCGACGTCGGCAAACCTGCAGCCCGAAGCAATGCAAAGCAGATAATTAATTATAAAAGTGCACAGCGCGTGGTCCGAAAGCGGAAGCTGCATGTCCGCGTAATAGGGAATTTTAAAGCGCGAAAACACGCGCGCAAGCACGCGCTCGCTGTTATTCAAGTCGGGCAACATTACCGAAATTTTAGCGTAGCGCTCCCCCTCCATAACGTGCTTTTTAATGCTTGCCGCAATAAATTCAAGCTCCTCTTCCCCGTCGGTTGCCTCGTATATTCCAACGTTAGCCGTGGCATATTTTGGGGTATAGAAGCTTTCGGGGTTAAAAATACCCTTTCTCAACGCTTCCGCCTCGGCATTGGACGATACGTTAAACTGCGCCCTTTCGACGCCGCCGAACTCAGCGGCGGCAGCGTGAAAAAACGCAGAAGCCTCGTTGACGTAGATATCCTCGGTGCCGCCTATAAACAGACCGTGAACGTTTGCCGCTTTTGACATAACGGCTCGCACTATCTCTTGCGAGGTACAGGTAAACGCCTGAAAACCGAGAAAAATTACCGTACTGCCTTTAAAACTTTCGTCGGCTTTAATTACGTCGGGCAATTTGCGCAGATATGCGTTTCTGTCCTGCATGCCGCTCTGTTGCAAGAACTTCGTATAAGCCTCGTAAATGATAGCAAGGTCGTGCAACTTTCCGCCGAGGACGCCGCCGCGCTCAGCCGCAGCCGCCGCATCCTCAGCCGAAACCCTCGACGAGTACAGCAGCGCTATAGTGTCATAAATCGTCTGCGCAGCTACCGAGGAGGATAATTTTTTAAATAAGTTTAACTTTGCACGATTTTCTTCTATAATTTTGCGCACAGCCATTGCCGAGCCCTGGCTCGACAAAACGTTGTCACATTTCCCCGTTCTTGCTGTAAGAAACCTTGCAAACGTGTAAACCGACGTTAAAAACGAACCCTCGACGGCGGCGCAAACAGTTCGTTCGGCGGCAAGCGACAGCCTGTCCTCGCAAAAAATTATTGTGCGTAGGTTGTTTTTTTCGTTATGTTTTACAATTTCTTTAAGTTTTTCGAGCGCGGCGGACAACGCCGAACAATCGGTCAAGTAAATCATAGCTCCATTATAGCACATTTCACGCACTAAATTAAGGATTTACGCTTAAAAGTTTTTACAATTTGAAAATTATATGCTATAATAACTAAAAATAAAATTAAGGACTAAGTATGAAAAAACGTTTTGGCGTTACGGTGCTTGCGCTCGGCGCGAGCGTTGCTATAATTTTATCGGGCTGCGGCGGCTGCGCGGGTTGCGGCACAACAGCAAAAAATATTGCTTCGCTTTCGTCAAATTGGTACGCAAATACCGCCTATAAAAAAATTCAGCCCACATTTACACAGGGCAACGAAGATTTTAAAAAGGAAGAAATTAAGTATACCGTAACCTTTGACAAGACTGCGGCAAAAAATAACAGCTATTCCGTGAACTATTCCGACGGAACCTATATTACCGAGTTTTACGCCGCTGAATTCGACAGGGACAAGTACTGTGCAGAAGAGTTTAAGGACGCATATCCCGACAACCTCGTAGCATATTATTATAAGACCTCGCTTAACATACCCGAGGTTACGTTTAAAGTCGGCAACGACGAAAAGAGCTTTGAAAACGACAACATAATTACGGAGTGCTGGTTTTTATCGGTAGAGGACGCCCTGCAACCCATATACTCGAAAATTTCGGCTGATACCGTCAGCCCGGCGGCAAACCGCGTATCCTCTATTGACGAAGCTTATAATAAGATTAAATGCGAGTATGTGACGTATTATAGCTATCAACCTGGCGCGGCTTTGACCGAGGTTACTTGCGACGGACAAACGACCAAGAACACTACCGACGGGCTTGGCAACACTGTAAACACCGTGTTCGACTTATCTTCTTTAAATATCGCCATACGCGCGACAAAGCTTACCGGGGATTTATCGCAGGTTATAACATTGCATACCCCCAATGCAGGATTACAGAACTTTACGCTTTCGGGCAGGTCGGGTGCTTTAAGCGAAGCCGATTTGACGAAAATTGAGAATATTATGACTGAAAACGGGCTATATGTGGGGGGCAACGAGGACGATAAGTTGAATACGACCGCCGTCAGCATTACCTACGCGGGACAGCTTTCGGGCGTTTCGCAACAATATTGGTTTGCGGCAATCGACAATGCGCGCAACAACACGGGCCGTGCGACCATGCTTAAAATAGCGCAGCCACTGCCCTATTCTTTGGGTACTTTACACATAACTCTCGATGAAATAGTAAGCAAAATTTATTGATAGACCGCTTGTTTTTACGAGGTAGATAAAATGCGACACTTACTGCAAATACACCCCAAACCTACCGAAGGCTACATCCCTCGGGTTTTCGGTTGGGAACACCTGACTTATCTTGCGATATTCTTTGTACTAGCAATAGGAACGTTGATTTTAATTTACTATAAAGTTAAAAGCGAGCGCGACGTACAAATTACCGTTAAATGCACGGGAGCGTGTCTTTTAATTGCAATACTTGCAAACAGAATTTCGCTTATTGAATATTACGGAACGCCTATGGGCATTATACCCAACACGTTTTGCGGTACGACAAGCCTTATATTTGCGCTATGTGCAATATTCTTAAAGCGCGACAGCCTGCTTTTGAATTTTGCCGTTTACGCAGGTTTCTGGGGCGGAATTATAGTTACATTTTATCCTAATTTTGTCGTACAGGACGCGTCGTTTATGTATCCGCCGACGGTCACGGGAATACTGCACCACAGTTTATCGGCATACCTTGCGGTAGTTATGCTTATGACGGGCTTCTTTAAACCCAACCTCAAAAAATTCTACGTCTATCCAATAACGCTGTGCGTAATTATGACTTACGGCATATTCCTTATGGACGCGCTAAAAATAGAAGAATCGATGTACATTTTCGCGCCCGTGGTGCCCGACACTTTTTTGACCTGGTACGTTGTCGGACCCATGCTAATTTTGGGAAACCTCGGATTGGTTGCGCTGTACGAAAAAATAATTGTACCCCGACTCCGAAATAAAAAACAAGTTACATAAAATAACTCTCCGTGTTTAAAACACGGAGAGTTTGTTATTTACTATGAAACGACGTTTCTGGGATTTCCGTCTATGTACGCTTTTAAGTTGCCTGCAACTATATTTAAGAGCCTTACCCTTGTTTCATGAGGAGTCCAGCCGATATGCGGAGTTATAAGGCAGTTTTTCGCGCCGAACAGCGGATTGTTCCTTAACATAGGCTCTTCGGCTACGGTGTCAAGGCAAGCGCCTGCAATTGCGCCCGAATTGAGTGCGTCGGCAAGCGCCTGTTCGTCGACAAGTCCGCCGCGGGCAGTGTTTATTAAAACTGCGTCCCTCTTCATTAAAGCGAGAGTATCGCGGTTTATTAGCTTTGCCGTAACGGGAGTTAGCGGACAGTGCAGCGAAACAACGTCGCAAATTTTCAACATTTCTTCAAAAGTTACCTGTCTGTAAGGGCAGTTTTGGGGCGGTGTTCGGGTACAGATTACCACGTTAGCGCCGAATGCTTCGGCAATGCGCGCAACGTACTTACCTATGTTGCCGTAGCCGTAAATACCGAAAGTTTTGCCGTAAAACTCGCGCGTGGGATAGGGAAAATAACAGAAAGTTTTACTGTTTATCCAGCCTCCCTCTTTAACCGAACCGACGTACTCGCTTATTTTGCCGTAGAGCGCAAGCAAAAGCGCAAATACGTGTTGTCCTACGGGGTGCGTGGAATAGTCGGGCGCGTTGCAGACGGTTATACCTCTTTTGCGGCAAGCCTCGATATCCACTACGTTATAGCCCGTTGCAAACGTGCCGACGTACTTTATGTCGGGGCAGGCTGAAAGCAGAGCTTCGTCGACTATTACTTTATTTACGATGAGTGCGTCGACGTCCTTGCAGAACTCGAAAAGCTGACTTCTTTCAAGTTCTCCGAAATACCTTACGTCTCCAAGTTTTTCAAACTCGGAAAAATCCAAGTCGTCGGTAAAGCTTATCGCGCTTGTGTTAATTGCAATTTTCAAAAATTCTTCCTCTTATACCTTTTTGTATATTATAACAAAAAACGCGTATGTTGGCAATAATTTTTTAACTGCGTTTGAAAATTGCTGGTCTGTTATTACTTTTTATTTTGAAAGTTTTTAATAATTTCATATATTGCCGAGCGGTACTCAACCTCGGTTGTAGCCGAAGTGAAACAGAGCGGCGGATAAATTACGCACCACCAGTTATCTCCCGTGCCCGAACCCAGCTCGATTATAAGCGCGTCATAAACCCCGCTTTCAAGCGTCAGGTCGCCGTAGACTCGGGTGGGGAATTCCTCGGCGCGGATTTGCGCGCGAGAAGTGTACGAAAAACCCTTTGCTTTAAGCGTTGCGTCGCAAACCTCTTCTATTTCGGGCAAAATTTGGCTCATTTTCTCTATTGCCGCCTGTTTTGTAACGCACTCTGCAACATAGGGAGTGATAAATTTAACAACTTCGTCCTTGACGGCGTACTTTACGCTTTGGTCGATTTGCTCGTTCGAGTTTGCCCTGACGTGTATGCGGAGATAGTCTGTTTCCGCCGCCGCGTATGTTTTTTGGTAACTTGCGATTAATATTCCGCATACAATGAGAGTGATAAGCGTTGCCGCCGCAATAAATTTTTTCATAGTTTACACCTTTAAAATTGATTTCAAACCATTTATCGACAATGAATTAATAATTTATACTCTCATTCAAAAAATTTTTGAAAATTTGTAAAATGCCTTTAAAAACGCTTGATTTTTATAATTATATTTGGTATATTAATTAAGCGTTTGGGAGCTTAGCTCAGTTGGGAGAGCAACTGCCCTACAAGCAGTGGGTCACAGGTTCGAGCCCTGTAGCTCCCACCAACAAAAGAATAGTGCGGCGTATATGCGGGAGTGGCTCAGTGGTAGAGCGTCACCTTGCCAAGGTGAATGTCGCGGGTTCGAATCTCGTCTCCCGCTCCACCAAGCCGCACTATTTTTTTATAAGGCGTCATAGCCAAGTGGTAAGGCAAGGGTCTGCAAAACCCTCATTCCCCAGTTCAAATCTGGGTGGCGCCTCCAAAGAACAACCACCCGTTCGGGGTGGTTGTTTCCGTTTATGCGCACACCCATTACCACCGAAATAACGTGACGCGATTGATTTTGAACACAAAATTACAATCGCTATTCCGTCGCGGTTTCCGCTCCTTACAAATATGGGTGGCGCCTCCAAAGAACAACCACCCGTTCGGGGTGGTTGTTTCCGTTTATGCGCACACCCATTACCACCGAAATAACGTGACGAAAAAATCCTTGTCATAAGACAAGGATTTTTTTATTTAACTATCCCCACACTATTTTTCGGACTTGGTTGAAATCATAGGTGGAAATACTTTTTAAAAGAAACACCATATACTCGTATAGCTGCAACTGCTTTCTGTCGTGCGTGTCGCGCACGCCTTCAAGCATAAGTTCCGCCCTGTTTATCGCGCCGCGGTGCCCAAGCTTTTTGTCCGACTCTATCATTTTGTTTATTCTGCCGTAAAGCTCGTTATAAAATTCTCCGTCGCGCCACAAGCTTCGCGACGGTTCCTCGTCGGCTTGTATGGGCTTTGACTTTTCTTCGATAAAAAATTTTAATATTCCCACAAGGTTTTCCGCCTCTTGAGAATATATTTCCCGATTTATTTTATCGCTGTCTTCAGATTGACCCGTCTTTTCAAATTGTTCAAGCTTTTTTAAACATTCTTCAATGTCGTCCATAGCGTCGTCCATGTCGAAATCGTCGTCAAGCTCGTCGTCATCTCCGTCAAAGGCAAACAAATGGGTATCGTCGAGCTCGTCGTCGTCATCGAAATCACGTCGGGAGTGCAGTCCCCTGTAATTTTTTATATGTCCGCCATATTTTTTATTTTCGTCGGGCTGAACGCAGACGTAGGTAAGTCCGCCGTGCAGTTGCAGTTTACCCTCGTTTAAAAGCTCGTCGACGACAATTTTAATTTCCCTATAGCTTGCGGAGAACCTTTCCTGCAAAGCGGCAATTTCAAAGCCGCCGCAAGTTTCCATATAGCATTTTATACGTTGTCTATCCATAATACCTCCTAATAGTCAAAGGGTGTTTTGCGCCTTATCACAACCTCGTATGCGTACTTTTTGTCAAAGGGATTTATAGCGCACACATAGTCCTTTTCGTACGAAATTTTCAGGTTTTTGAACTCGTCGCAAAGATAGTACCTTTCGAGCTTGGAATACATAACATAGCCGCAATTGGCTTCGGTTATAACGCATTCTCCGGCGGTAAAATGCGACAGCGCGCTGACGGGAATGAGCGGTATTGTTTCAATTTGATAATTGTCGATTTCTGCGCTTCTGCCGTTAATTGCGCTCAGCGGAGAAATGCGAGTGTACTTGCCGCATTCGTTTGAAAACGCCTCCAAGGTGCTCGGGTTGTTCGAGCCGAAAAAGATATGTACGTTAAGGTTGTCGCGTATAATTTCCGCAACGTCGGCGCCGTACACGCAGTTTAGCTGCGCGTACGACTGTATTATAAGCATAAAGAAAATATTGCGCCCGGCACAAGCCGAAATTGTAGTTTCTATGCCCATTATTTTAGGGAAATTGCCGAACTCGTCCAATATAAAATAGAAGGGCGCGGCAAGCTTGCCGTCAAGGTTGGAGTTTGCCTTTTCAATCAAAAACCTGTATGCATCCTGAACGAACAGACTTATGACCTCGTAATGCACCTTCAACTCGTCGCGATAGTCGATAAAGACCGCGGTGGGCGCCTGTACAAGTTCGTCCATTTCAAATGAGTTGCAGCAAGTTATAAGCTTTATGGCGTTGTCCTTAAACACGGCAAGTTTGGTAAAAAATACGCTCAAAATACTCGTTCTCGTGCCGCGAGCATTCTCGATAAGCGTGTTTTTAGCAAGGCTCAGCGCGCGCGAGTTTTTGCCTCTCGACGTGAAATAGCCGTTGTCGTTGTACGAGTGCCCGTCGCCGTCGTTAAAAGAATTTATTACCGCCCAAATAGTGTTGAACGAAAAAGTTTCCTCCGTGACGGGGTTGATACTGTCCTCGTCGCTGTCCTCGAGCATAGCCCATAAAAACGCCTTTAACAGATTTTGCGAGGCTTGCTCCCAAAACGGGTCGCGCTGGTTTTCTATACTGATCAACATTATAGCGATATTGTCGACGTCGTTTGCAACCTCGGCAAGCAGCAAATCCTTTGCCCGTTGAATGTCGGCGTCAAGCTCGCTCTGCAGCTCGTAAATTTTTCCGCGGAAAAAATTGCGCGCACCCTTCTCGCAATGAACCAAGCTTACTTCGTCGCTTACGGCGTCGATTTTTTTGTATTTTCTGTAAATGGGCGTAAGCGGATTCCAGCACTCGCTGTGCAGATAGTCCCTGAAATTTAGAAGCTTGACGTTGTAGCCCTCGTCGCGGAGAAGCTGCGACGTCTGTCTGTAAATTTCTCCCTTGGGGTCGGAAATAATCATACCGCGCTTTTTCTTCTGCTTTGCATATGAAATTATGGTCGGAATGACGTACGACGTAGTTTTGCCGAGGCGTGTAGCCGCTACTACTCCTATGTTATTTTCCTGCTCGGTGTACGTTTGAATGAGTTTGCCGTCCTTGTGGTGACTGGATTTGAGAACGCCGCAAATTTCCCTTTCGGGCAGCTCGTCGAAACTTACCGTATTAGGTAGACTTTGCGAGTCGGCATAATGAACGTAGCGTATATTTTCGTAGCCCTGTAAAAGTTGCTTATCTATTTTCATTGACAGTACCTCCGAATCCGATAACTTTATTTCCCACGCCCTTAAAATAGGGAACGAGCGCCGCGTCGTCTAAAATAATTTTTTGATTTTTAACTCTGTTGGCACGTATTGCCTCGTCGAGAGATTTTTCTATCTCGTCCACGCCGTAGCTTTCGAAAAGTTGAGTTACGCCCTCGGCAAGCTCGATTTCGGACAGCCCGTAAAGTAAGGTTTTGGCGTCGAGCATATCTTGGATAGCAAGCGATCTTTCGTCCGTGCAGATTGCCGCAAGCTTTATTATATCGAGATACTGCCTGAAGAGATTCGCGTTCTTTTCGTCGCAGAAGCATACGGGCAATATCTCCCCCAAATTGAGCGTAACGCTCGGGCTGTTTAAATGGAATTTTTCGCGCTTTGCGCTCTGCAAAAAACTTTTTACCGCGTCAAAGGCGCGCTCGGAAAGTTCCCCCGTCAGGAATAAAAAGTAATAGTTATCCCTGTCCTCGTCCGCGCTGCGTATAAAAATATTGTTTGCCGTGGGCTCGAAATCATAGTCCGTGAGCGCACCGACGTCAATATTTTCAATATGTACGTCATTATTGACATCGGCTATGGCCTTTGCATAGCTGTCAAGCAAGTATCTGCTGTCGCTGCAAAGGCAGACGGGACGGTACGAGCTTATACTTCTCAAATCTCCGTTATCCAACGCTCGCGCCACTTTGTCCTGTTCGCATACTCTGTTTAAAGGCGTTGAAAAAGAAGTTTTGCTTTGCCGAAGCGTAGAGCGCGAAAGCTTTAAAGGCAGATCGCCTATTGCCGAAGTAAAGTCCTTATTCTGCGAAAAAATTGCTTTTTCCTTGTCCTTTAAATCGAGCGCACGACTGTAAAGTATTCTCGCATACTTGGGCTCGTACTGTTCGCGCTTCAAAGCAGGTGTATTGAAAGCTTTGTTTAAAAGCCTGACTTCGCTCACTTCGGTCGTTTTTTCTATGCCGTAAACAGCCGCAGCAGTGTAGTACAAATCTGCAAACGGGGTGTCGAGCGCAGTCATAGCAAGGCGCGAAACATTGAAGCTGCGCCCCTCTTTGCTGTAATACAAAAGGGTCAAAATACTTGCTATATCGTTCCAATCCGCCGCATTTTTGAGGTTTTTAATGCCTGAAATTACACTGCGCCTGAAAAATATACCCTCGCACTGCAAGATGCCCGTTATTCTCAGCGCGCAAACAACGCCGCTGTTGGCAGCCGCCAAAAGGTTATTGAAAACAACGTTTTGCGAGGCGTCGGATTCTGCGATAAGGTGCATACCCAGCGCACCTGTTAAGGCGTTGCCCTTTATCTTTATCATTTCGTCGAGCTCGGGGGAGATATTCGAGGACATTCCCATCATTTGAGTATATTGGCAGACGCGCTGGTATTGCAAAAAATCCTTTTCGCTCGAAACCTCGTCCAAGACGGGGTTATCTATTAAATTATAGAGTTCGTCCGCCTTTTTTTTGGGCAGCAGAAAGCATTTGGCAAGGTTAAAAAACAGTGCTTTCGAGTTGTCGAGATACTGACCGAGAATTGCCTTAATAAGAAAAAAATCGGACAAAAAAAGTTCTGTTGTTGAGTTTATCATATTCTTTCTCCTTTGCCGCAAGGTTAACTTGGGCCAATTTTATTATACCTTTTTTGTGACTTGACTCGCAACGTGAGGCAACATAAGATGTTACGGGTAAGCCGCAAAAAATTAAACGGAGCTTGTAAAATTTACAAGCTCCGTTTGGTATTTATAGGTCAAAATATCATTCGACGAAAACTATTACGTCGAACAAGTCGATGCCGCAGACCTGACTGTAAAAAATTAAATCGTCGATGTGCGGACAACTTTTATTATTTTCCCAATTAGCTACCATACTTTCAGATACATTGAATACCTGAGCAAGCTCGTTTTGACTTATACTGTGATCCATATCAAAGGTACATACCTCGCAATTAATTGCACAGTCACGCTTACCGTAGTAGAGCTGACCGCAAACATACCTGCGAAGATTGATATTATCCTGTCTTAACAGCTTGAGGTTTTTAGCCGTCTTAACCCAATCTATGTACTTTCTCTGAATACTTTTAACCATAATTAGCCTTTTTTAGTGTAAAATTGCTTGACACAATATATTGTGTGTCGTCGGCTTTCAATAACCAACGCGAGGCACAGTATAGCACATAAAGCTATAAATGTCAATAGTTGGAAAAAAATTTTTCGACAAATTTTTTAATTTTTTTGCAAAAATAAAGCCCGTACGCGGGAAATTATACTTTTCCGCGTACGGGCTATTGCTATGAATTATTCAAAATTTATGCAAATTAGTCCTTGTAAATTTTTCTGAACTCGGTAAATCCGCTCTTCTCCAACTCGGCAAGCTGAAACTTCACATTCTTTTTCATAGGCTGCACCGTTACGGTTTTGCCCTGCTCGCGCAAGCCTTGCGCATCTTTAAAAGCTTGCATTTTGCGCTGCATATCGACGCCCTTTTCGATGATAAACGCGACGCCGCCCTCGCACAGTTTCAACTCCTGCGAAGAGAAATCCTTTAAAATTGTAACTATCCTTTCAAAGCCAATAGAAAAGCCTACGGCGTTTGTCTTTACGTTTGAAAACTTTTCTATCATCTCGTCATAGCGCCCGCCGCCTGCAACCGAAAATGAATAACCGTCGATAGAAATTTCGAATATCGGGCCCGTATAATAGCCCATTCCGCGCACAAGCGTGGGGTCGAATTTAATTTTGACTTTTTCGCAAACGGACGAACGGCAACAGTCGATAATTTCGGACAAATTGCTTTCCACCTGAGTGTCAAGGCAGTCTGAAATTGTCGCGCAAAAATCACGGCAAGTGACGTCGCTTTGAAGGAAGCGATATGCGTCAAGGTAATTTTTTACGGTGTTTTGCGCAAAGCCCTTTGAAATTAACTCGCTTTCCACACCGTCGAAGCCGATTTTGTCGAGCTTGTCAAGGGAAATGAGAACCGTGGGCACGTCGTCTTGTTTAAAACCGTGCTTCAAAGCCGCAGCAACGAGAATGCGCCTGTCGTTCATGTGCACGGTAAGCGAGGGAATATTTACGTCCTTAAAAATTTGAGTAAGCATATTTGCCGTTGCGGTTACAAGCTCTATTTCGGCAAAGTTGGTGCCGTCACCCAAAATATCTATATCGCACTGCATAAACTGACGGAACCTGCCCTTTTGAGGGTTGTCCGCACGCCATACGGGAGCAATTTGCATTGCCTTAAACGGGGAAAGCAGCTTCGAACAATTGTTGGCGTAGTAGCGCGCGAGAGGCACGGTTAAATCGTAACGCATTCCGAGGTCGGCAAGCTCCGCACCCGACTGTTTGGCGCGTTCAAGCTCGGCGCCGCGCTTCATTACCTTGAAAATAAGCTTTTCGTTTTCTCCGCCCTGTTTGGACGTCAAATTTTCTATATGCTCCATTACGGGCGTTTCGATTTCCTCGAAGCCGTAACGCGCATACGCCGACTTGATGTTTGACAAAAGCCGCTGTCTTAGACGCATTTCACCGGGTAAAATATCGCACATTCCCTTGACGGGAATTTTAATAAAACTCATTTTGTTAGCTCCCTATATACACCAATTATGCCATAAATCAAGCTAAAATTCAACTTATTTGACGCGCAAAATTGCATTAATATAGGGAAAATGCGCCGCGGGCTGTTGTCCGCGGCGCACAGTAACGCTTTAAATTAAATTTTTACGATAGTTCCGCCGGCGTTTTCGATAACTTCCTTTGCCTCGCTTGAAAACTCGTTTGCAAATACGGTAAAAGCTTTTGTCACTTCTCCGCCGAAAAGCACCTTGTAATAGGTTATGTATTTGGGGAAAATATGTTTTTTAATCAATTTTTCCAAAGTAATTTCTTCCCCGTCCTCAAAGCTTGCGTTTAGCTTGCCGGTGCTTATAATCTTACAGCTGCTGCCCCGAGGCTTGTTCTTTTTTCTGTGCATGTAAGGCGTTTCCGCGGGCTGCGGCTGTTCGGGCTCGGGCTGCTCGCAAGTTTCCTCGACGCTCTGCTCGACGGGCTCGGGTTCGGGCTGCGCTATTGCGATTTCCTCAACGACTTCGGGAACAATTTCTTCAACGGGTTGCTCTTCTACGACTTCGGTGACGGTTTGAGTTTGAGGAACGGAATAAACGCGCTCTCCCGCATAATACAGCTTTATAAGCTTTCTGTTTACAAGGGGCGTGGTTTCCTCGTATTCCGGACAGAAATTTTCCTCTTGCTTTTCGATTTTTTCGAGAGAGTACTTTTCCGCAAGCTGAGCGATAAGCTCCTTTGCCCAGCGCACAGAACGGTCGGAACGCAGTTTTAAGCGCATAGGCGTTTTGGCGTACTTGGCAACCTCAGCAGAGTCCTCAAATTTATATTTGGTATCGACGTACTCGGAGGGGTCGAGCGAGAGATATAAAGAAAGTGTTTTGCCGCGTATCGCAAACTTGGCATAGGTCGTTCTGCCCTTGTAAAGCGACTCGTTAGGCCAGCTCATTCTCGGCTTTAAGGTATAGCGCATAAGCTCGTTTTTAAGCTCGCTGTAACGCGCCTTCAATATATCGTCCGATTGAATTAATTTTGCAGTAAAGCTGCGGTTATAGCGCACCTCGAAGGTATTGTCGCCCAAAACGACGACGCCGCGGTCCTCGCCGTCGTCCATAAGCACCGCTTCTTCGACAAGCTCGATTTCCTCGTCGATTTTGTGTTCGGCAACGGGTTGGGGCTGCTCGATTACGGGCTGAACTACTTCCTCCGCCGCTATTTCGACTTGTTCGGCAACTTCGACAGTTTCCTGCGGTTGAGGTTGCGTAACGACTTGCTCTCCGGCGTAATATAGCTTTATGAGCTTTCTGTTTACAAGCGGCATAGTTTCTTCATACTCGGGAGCAAAGTTCTCCTGCTGCCTTTCTATGCCTTCAAAACCGTATTTTTCCGCAAGCAGAGCTATAAGCTCCTTTGCCCAACGCACCGAACGGTCGGATTTGAGTTTGAGGCGCATAGGCGTTTTCGCATATTTTGCAACCGCGCTTGCGTCCTCAAATATATATTTAGTGTCCGTAAACTCGGACGGCTCAAGCATAAGATAGAGCGAAAGAGTCTTTCCGCGTATGGCAAATTTGGCATAAGTCGTTCTGCCCTTATAGAAGGACTCGCAAGCCCAACTTATTCTCGGTTTTAAGGTATAGCGCAAAAGCTCGTTTTTAAGCTCGTTATACCGCCCCTTTAAAATATCGTCGGACTGAATTAATTTAGCGGTAAAGCTTCTGTCATAGCGCACTTTAAACTGCGTTGCGCCTACAAGAATATGTCCCTCGTCCTCTCCGTCGTCGACAAGTACGGCATTTTCTTCAAGTTGAATTTCTTCGTCAAGCTTGTATTCCTCGACAGGCTGCGCCGCGGCTACCTCCTCGACAACAGGCTCGGGTTCGGGCTCGGGGTCGCAAACCTCGACGGGCACTTCGACTATCTTTTCGATAACCTGAGGTTGCGCGTCGCCGTGAATTACCCTGCGCCTGCGTTTGCCGACTATTTCCGCCACCAACAAAACAGCCACGACGCACAGTAATACTGCCGCAGCGACTATTAAGATTAATTTGACGCCATAGCTCCAATCTAAGCCGTCGGAAATGGCGGATAACAGTCTAAACATTTGTTACTCCTCGTCTTTTTTAGACGGTATTTTCTTTATAAGTACAATTCCTATCGCAATAATTGCGACAATGCCAACGAGATAAATCCAGCCGAAATCGAACGCAAACCAACTGAAAAACAGCCCGACGTTGGGTATAACCGACACCACTTCCCCGAGTATGTTTTCATAGGTTATGGGTCTGGGGTCCTCGGCGTTTCCGTTTGCGTCGCCGCGGGTATAGATATTTTCCCCGTCAATGCGCACAATGCGGTGAGTTGTGGGCACCTTATCTCCTTCGGGCAAAAACGTAACGATGTCGCCGACCTTATAGTCCTCGGTCTTTGCGATAATTACCATATCCCCCTCTTCGATTGTGCCGGACATACTGCCCGTCGCAACGACGAGAAATGAATGACCGTAGACGCTTGTCACGGGAGACTTGCTTGTACACCTGTCGACGATTACCCAAACGAGCGTAATAATCAAAAACGCGAGTACGGCAAACAACAGGCTGTAAAGTACAATACCCGTAATTTTACGGGCGCGCCCGAATTTTACCGAAGCTTGTCCCACGTCAGAGCTGTCGGAATTAAAGCTGTCGTCCTTTTCGTTTGTAGGTTCGTGCGTCATAGTGCGTTGCCTCCCTGTTGAGCGGTAAGATTTAAGACAATGGAAAGTTTTCCGCCGTCCGCACCTATTAAGGTATCTCCGTCGTTGCTGCCTCCGTCCATTGCCCAACGCCATTCGAGCGTGAACGACTGATCGGACTTAGGCATCATAGACAGTTTGGTGTAGCTTAGCTCGTCAACAGTGAGCCACCTGTCGGTTTGAATAAGCGCGTTGTTCATTCTCAACCTGAAAGTTAAGGGGAAATAGTCAATATCCGAAATATCTATGTCTCCGTTGTATTTGGGAGTAAGCGCAAATGAGTAATCGAGCGAAACTTCGTAGGGGTTGCGTATTACGAAACTGTATTCCCCCTCGCTGCCCGGCAAAACTTTATCGTCGAACACCGCAATTACGCCCTGCGCCTCCCACGCGCCGTTTTTATCCTTTATATCTATTACGGGACTGCCTTCAAAAGGCAGGTTGATTATAGTTACAAACGCGATAAACAGCGCCAAAAACACCGCTAAAACCGCAAGTAGCGCAATATGGACGAGGTTGCGCTCGGTAACTTCGCAAGTTCCCAAAAGCATTTCGTTCTCGCCCAATATAGCATAAAATCTGCCGTCCGAAAGATAGAAGCCGTTTTCCTCTTCCCCCTCGCAATCGACAGTGTAAAGTCTTATTTTATTATTTTTTCCGCTTGAATCTTCTTTTAATTCTTTGCGTGCGAAAAGAGCGATTTCTTCCCCGTTAAGGTCAAAAACCTTCTTTTTCGATACGCTGCCTAAAATTTTGTCGTGTGCGTCGTAAATTATTTTTGCTCCGCGCCCACGACGGAAATTCCCCTCAAACGGCTGCTGCGTAAGATTTAAGTTGTAGTTTTGCATTTCTTCCATAATTCTTATGCCGCGCTTTCAATGCGTGACAAAATCTTTCGCCGCGCAGATATATATTAATGCATTCTCTCTCAAATTTTGGGTACAAAACCCCACCTCCCCCGTTTGGGGGAGGAAAACTATGTAATTTTGGGTTTTGTCAAAAAAACTTTAATAAACTATTAAGAACCTGAAACAGGCGCTCTCTCGCTGTTGGAAATTTGAACTACTTCGATAGAAAGGTCAAACTCGATTTTGGTTACAGCGGTATAAGAAACGGGATTTTCAGTGTCGGAATTATCGGTAACGGTAGTTGTATCACCGGTAACTGTCACATCATAGTCGCCGTAGTTGGCTGTTACACCCAAAGCGGCATAGCCGAGCATTGTATCGAGCTTGTTGTTCGTATCGGTAGTTGTACCCAAATCCCACTTCCAGGAAAGAGTATAATCGTGCTCTTTTTCGCCGATGGATGTTCCTGCTTCGATTTCGGTGCTTACCTTTGCAAGCTCGGTAGAAACGTCGGCAAGAGTTTTGTTCTCTACCAATACGGTATCGCCCTTTTTCAACGTCCACTTAATGGGGCTATAAGTTGTAGCAGACTCGTCTCCACTTATTTTAAGAGATACGTCGGACTTAACTGTGAACGTAAGGTTGAGTTTGGCAAGTACTTCTGCGGAACCTTTAACGCCGAAAGTTATCTCGCCCTTGGTTCCGGGTGCGACAACGTTGCCCGAAGCCTTTACGTCCAACTTAGGATCGCCGGTTGTATCGGTAACGATTGCGGCATCGTTATAGTTTTTACCGAAAAGATTTTCGGTATTTGCCGTTACTACATAACCCCACTTGGCTACGGTTGCCTGGTTTGAAGGCAAGTTTTTGCTCGAAATGTATCTTGCGAACGTTGAGCCGCCGATGCACAGCAAGAGCACTACCAACGCAAGGACTATCGCAACAATGATGAGTCTTGTGTTTCTGTTTGTCTTTTTGTTTTCCATCTTTTTTCTCCTTTAAAAAGAATTTTTTATTCAGTTCTGCTTTTACAGATACTTTTAAGGTTAAGTTACCCACTTGGGATTTTGAGTTACGCCTGCAATTTCGGGATCTCCGTAATAATGATGAGTATTGTTTATATACCCGTAGTGAACGCCGAAATCAGCGTAAGTATTTGTGCGGATAACGTCGTCCGCCATATATCTTATAAGATCGCTGTTAGTGCCCGCCTGTTCGGATACTAACGTTTTATGGTTATAAATGTAGAAATTGAAGTTGCGGATATTTGAGTCGACAGCTCCGATTCCGCGCGTTTTTTGTTTGTCGCCTATTTCGTAAGTGCCGTAATAGACGTAAACGTTTATATTATACTTATAGTTCCAATTTACCTGCGACTCGTAGTTGATTGGAGGATAACCGTTGTAACTCGGCGCAGTGAATATGGGGTTGATTGCTATGGGGAAAAACTTTGCCCAGGTTTTAATAAGTCCGCAGCGCTGTGCGTCGGTAGTATAGCCCTGTGCATTTAGTTCGGCGTCGGTGTACGCGCCGAGATAGACGTTTGCAAACTCAAATATATTTATACCGTCCTGACTGCCCTTATTTCCGAACGAGCCCTCGTAAACGCGAACGTTTGCATTTGCCTGACCCTGTTGTCCGCGAACAAACAAGCCGCCGTTACGACCGTCGAATGTGCCGCCGTAAATATTTACGTCCGCCGAGCCCATAACCTGAACGCCGTAATGGCTTGCAGGCCCCGACCCCGTCACGGAGTGAGAAGCGCTTGCAGAGTGATTGAGGTTGCCGCTGAACACGCCGCCGTTTATTGTTATGGTGGAGCGTTGATTTGTATCCTGAGCGATTTCCACGTCACCCGTTGCCGTAACGGCATTGCCGAATTCCGTATTGAACGTGCCGTAGTTTACGGTAATGTTTCCCGAACGCGAAACTATTGCCGCGCCGCCGCTGAGGTTGGGATAAAAGCGCCAGCCGTTATAAGTGGCCGTGTTTAAATTTTGAGCAACGTAGATAAGCTCGTTTAAGTGCGCCCTGCCGCGCGTTTCTATCTTTATAAGTTCGTTTGCGTCGGCAGACGTGTTGTTTTCGTCACCCAACATGATATTTCCGCCCTGCACCTTAACGCCGCCTCCGACGGCGCTTACAATGTTGCAGCGGTTTATATTAATATTTCCGCCGAAACAGGCAACGGCAAAACTTTTTATAACAAAGTTATCGAAATAAACGGTATCTCCGCTTGCCGCCGTATTGTACAAGTCATAGTCGTTATATAGTCCGTGGAAATTTAAATTTAAATTGCCGTAACAGTTTAACTCTCCGCCCTGAACCCTTATCGCATTGTTGTTTTCGTAGATGCCCGTATAGGTATAGACGCCCGTTTCGCTGTTTCTTTCCCTCTGCCAAGGGACGTATATGGCATATTGATGTTCCGCCGCATTTTTGGCTACGGTCGTGCTGTCGACGCCGCAAGACGACTCTTTTCCGCTGAAATCAAAATGTTGTGAGCTTGATACGCCGTTGCTTTTTCTGTTAAGCTCGCAATTTACGTTGTAGCTTGCGCCGCTGTTTTCCAAATTCAAAGTACCTGCGTTTACGCCTATCGCAGTTGCGTTATACGCGTTGATTGTTGCGCCGCCTTTAAAGGTAAGGCTTCCGCCGTTGACGGCTACTCCCATACCCTGCGAATTTATTACAACATTGCTTGCGGTAACTTTGCCGCCGGGCTTGGTGCCGTTATGCTCGTCGAGGATAGAGTTTAAATATACGCCGACCGAAGTTGCCCTGCCCCTATAAGTTTGGGTCGTGCCGTCGGGATTGGTTATTGTTATATTGCCCATACCCTTGGGGTCCTCCCCGACGTAGGTCTTGAATTCAAGATCCCTCGTGCCGGCAACATAGCCGCTTTTTGCAATATTTATCTGCACCGAGTCAAGGTTTAAGTCCACGGCGTCGCCTATCTCTCCCTCGGACTGCGCCGCCGTACCCATATTTACGGCATAAACGCCGAAGCTGTTTGTTCCGCTGGTTATGGTTATATCTCCGCGTATGATCTCGATATCTCCGCGCGTAGCGTATATTCCGTACGAGTCCGAGCCGTGAATTACAAAATTTGTATCCTTACAGGTAAGGTCGGTCTGAATCGTTTCTTCCGAATTTGTGCCGCGCGCCAAAATACCGTAAGTTGTTTTGCCGACAGAGTCCGCTCTCAAATCCTTTTCGACTGTAAAGTTACTGTCGTCTACACTTACCCTGCCGCCGCGCATAAATATTGCCGCGTCCATTGCCGATTTGTCTATCGACAAGTCGTCCAAAGGTCGAGGGTCGTCGGTGTGGGAAAGAGTTGCCTTTTTTATAAAATTTGCGCCTTTGACCGACAAAGTGCCGCCGCGCATTGCAATTACGCTTCCGTTATAAGTAAATGCCGAGCCCAATTTTTGTATATTAAGCACGCCGCCGGAAGCGGTGTCGCGCAGGCGCTCGCTTATGATACACGAGCCTTCGCTGTTTTTTGCGAGAGTGCCTACGGGCAACTGCCCGGGGTCAACCGTAGAGAAAGTGCCCGACGTGCTGACGTCCATTTCTCCGCCGACCATATATACGCACGCGGAATGCTGTGTGCCGAAGTAGGAATAAAAACTTCCGTCCTCGCTCGCCCTCGCGCTGCCTTCGACGTTTACATTGACGTTTAATTTGCCGCTCTGCATTTGAACGGCGGCAAAGTTGTTGTAGAGCGCTCTGCCTTCGAGGCTGCCTATAGTGTTTTCCGCAGTTTCGACAACGTCGTGAAAGCCGATTACGGTTACTTCTTGCGAGTCATATGTATAGGAATAGACGAAAGCCGCCTCGCTGACGTCAAGCGCAGTCACTTCGCCAAGCTGTTCTTCGTTTACCGCAACGTAGCAATAGGTGTCGGAGTCGATTGAATATCCGCCCGTTCCTATCGATTGATCGAAATACACGTTGCCGCCTATCATATTGCCCGATGCGTCTTTGCGAACAGGCAACTGCGGCATTGTAGAAGGCGTACCGGCTTTAAGCGGCGTTACCGCGCCGACGGGAATACTCGAATACAGCGCGCCGTCGGTAGTTTTGAGGTTTGTGTAGTATTCTTTTGCTCGGGGGCCGCTTTCAAACTTGCCGCCGAAAACATTTAAATCTCCGCCGTCGATTGCAAGAACGTTGCCCGTAGGGTTGTAAAGTCCGCCGCCGCCCTTAGTGTCGATTATCGTAAGCGCGGTTTCCCCGGATACCGTAACAAGACCTGCGCGGCTTGAACGCTGTATCTCGTTGCCGTTCAAGTCCAAAGTCAAATTTGCCTGCAAATCGAGCGAGTCGCCCGTCATGATAATGGGCGCCTTCAAGTCCGAACTCAGCTGCACATAATTATAGCCGCTTGAAATTGCGTTGAACAAATCGAGCGGAGAACCGACGTTAAAGGGAGTCATAATCTCGTTGCCGAGGTCGTTGCCCTGTCCGCCGATACTCGAGCCCGTGCCGCCCATTTCGGTTACATATCTCGAATGCGTTAGTATAAGAAGGCTTGAAGCAATGATAAATGCCAGCGCGAGAATTATTATTAAGATTAATCTGATTATACGTTTAGTGTATAAACCGTTCATATTTGATTACCTCTCGCGAGTACCCGAACTATCAACTCTGCTGCGTGAACACCACGTTTATTCTGCTGGGGCTGGACAGCCCGACGCAGTCTTTCGGATTTATGTCGAACCAGCTTGCGCCGCCGTCCTGACTTGCCTGCAAGCCTGTGCCTGCCTCGTTCCAGCGGCAATCGAACCCGTCGGGAACGGTGGGCACAATGCTTTTATCGTAGAGCGCCGGATTCCACACGTTTGTTTCATACTCCGAAGAAGGGAGTGCCGACGAGGGAACGCAACGGAAAAGAAAACTTTTTGTTGCACCCTTGCCGAGCAAATAATCGTCGGTCAAAGGTAAATTGACCGTCAATTTATAATAGTTAAATTTCTGTTCCCTGCGTGTTGTAACAGAACACATCAGGCTTTCGACCTCCACGTCACCGTAGACGTCGGTGCGGTATGAGGTGTATGTGCTTAAAAGTATGCCCTTACGCTGTGCGTCTTCCTTTTCGGCGTGCATAGATAACTCGAGCCTGCCGCCCTCGCTGTCTATAAGTTGCCGATAGTCGTTGGGCACTTCCTTATCCCCGATACCTTCGATAACCGCGTCGCGGATACCGTTGGGAGAAGCGGGATGTATTTGATAGAGCTCGCTTGCCTTAACCGCGTCGGGATCGGCGGCAACGGATGACGCGCCGCCCGAAAGCTCGACAAACTGAAACATCATATTTTCGGCAAACCGCTCGGGTATGTACATTATAAAGCTATACCTGTAATCGCGGCTGGTTTCGTCCTTTTTGTTGTTTACCGTAACTACCGTTTCACTGTAAGCATTCATCTGCACGGCTTCGGCATCCGCAGATACTCTCTGCAAAAAAGGCGCGTTGACAAAGGTGCTCTTTTTGCCGTCAACTACAAACGAACAGCTTATGCCCGCCACGTTGCCGCTGTTCAACTCATCGTACAGCGTCACATATCGCGCAAAAGAATAAGAGGTGAGAACTACGGCACAGACTACCAAAATACAAGTTATCGCAAGCAATATTCTGAAAACGTTTTTTTGCAAATGTTCCGTTGTACTTTCCTCCCTTTTTTCAATTTCATTTAATAGTATCTTGCGTTTGCGAGCAAACGCAAGGGAGCCGGCTCCCTTATTTTCAGATTATACTATATTATAATAATACACCCTATGTACCTATATTGCAAGTGTTTTTAAAATTTTTTTACTGTTTTTTGTCGATTTTAGGTGGAAATTTTGGAAAATTTTACTTATTTGTTGATTGTTCAAAAAAATTGTACATCAATTTAACAAATTTAGGAATTTTTTATGACGGCATTTATATTATAAAAAAGCGCAAACCGCGGCAGCAATGCAATGAAATTTTTTATACCCGCGCAGCAGTGAGATGAAATTTCAAAAACACGGGTTCGGATATATTCCGAACCCGTGTTTAAATATATTTTAAAAATTATTTATAGCCTATTTTTTTGCAACGCCCGTCTTTCGCGCAGCCGCAGCAACGGCTTTTGCCACGCTTTCGTGAGCACGCCCGTCATAGGCGTAAGGTAAAATATAGTCGCGGTTCAACTCGCTGTCGGAAACGCACGCGGCTATTCCTTCCGCCGCCGCAATCATCATTTCGCGGTTGACGGTGGCTGCGCGCACGTCGAGCGCACCACGGAAAAGTCCGGGAAAAACAAGCACGTTGTTGATTTGGTTGGGGTGCTCGGAAGAGCCCGTTCCCACGATGTACGCGCCGGCTTCCAAAGCGTCGGTGCGCTGTATTTCGGGCACGGGATTGGCGCAGGTAAACACTATCGCCCTGTCCGCCATAGACGCCACCATTTGCTTTGAAACGCAGTTGGGTGCGGATACGCCTATAAACACGTCGGCGCCGTTCATAGCGTCGGCAAGCTTGCCGCGCAGACGCGCGCGGTTGGTTAGCTTTGAAATTTCCGCGTGAGCGCTGTTTAAGCCTTCGTCACCCTCGCAAATAATGCCGAAGCGGTCGACCATTGTAACGTCCTTTACCCCGTAGGACAGAAGCATTTTACCTATGGAAATACCGGCGGCACCCGCGCCGTTTATCACCACCTTTAAATTTCGCTTATCCTTGCCGACAAGCTTCAACGCGTTTATAAGCGCCGCGGTAACGACAATAGCCGTGCCGTGCTGGTCGTCGTGAAATACGGGAATGTCGAGCTTACTTTTAAGCTGCGTTTCTATTTGAAAGCAACGCGGCGCGGAGATATCCTCCAAATTAATTCCGCCGAACGAACCCGAAATTATTTCTATTGTCCTGATAATTTCCTCGGGGTCCTTTGTTTTGAGGCATATAGGAAAAGCGTCAACGCCGCCGTAAGCTTTGAAAAGCGCGCACTTGCCCTCCATTACGGGCATACCCGCTTCGGGGCCGATATCTCCCAAACCCAAAATTGCAGTACCGTCTGTTATAACTGCGACCGTATTCCAGCGGCGCGTCAACTCGAAGCTCTTTTGAATATCTGCATTTATCGCAAGGCAGGGCTCGGCAACGCCGGGGGTGTACGCAAGCGACAGAGCCTCGCGGCTGTCGGTCGGCACACGGCAAAGCGTTTCGATTTTGCCCTTCCACTCCGCATGTTTTTTAAGCGACTCTTCTCTGTAATTCATATTGACCTCATATGTTATAATTTTATCTGTTATATTATATACCTTATTAATAATAATGTAAAATAAAATATCTGCTATTTCGTGGATTATGCAAAAAACGTACAAGCCCAGCTTTTTAAACATTTTTCGTATAAACTTATTTTTGGAGATAATTATGAAACATTTAAAGTTTGCCGAACATTTGGGAACAACACAAGCAACCGTCAGCCGTTGGACAAAAGGTATTACCGAGCCCGGCTTTTTATTGCCGGTTAAAATTTGCCTGTTTTTAGGTGAAACACCAAATTCGATTTTGGGTTATGACGAAATAAAAACCAATTAATCAATAATAAAGAGTTCGGTAAAAGCGCACTTTACATAGGGAACAGACATGCGATTATAAAAGAGCTCTCAAACAAATTTGTTTGAGAGCTTTTAACTATACATTTTAATAACGATAAATTGAAATTTATCGTATCAAATAACTTTTCCATATCTCAAAATGTAGTGAGAGAAATTTTCGTCCACAACGACAAAGCCATTTCTTTGATAAAAATTCTTTGCAGGATTACTCTTAAAAGTATCCAAAAATATCGGTTTATTTAATTCATTTGCCTTTTTAATAAAGTCTTGCAAGATTAAAGAGCCTAATCCGTTGTTACGATATTCAGGAAACAATGTAAAAACATCTACTATAATTTTTGTACTTTCTTCTTTATAATAAACATATCCGGCAATTTGACTATTAACTGCAATTTTAAGAAGATTAGGTTTTAATTGTTTCAAATGATTTTCCA